>SMTZ1_10005810_pt1 | contig 15670 bp, 15 predicted proteins | sample DeeMarSWOR136_30_FD_25667 | JGI IMG/M metagenome (IMG submission 25667)
GCCGGGCGGATATAACAGCAGAAGAATTATCACCATTGGGTGTCAAGGGATTGATATTGTCCGGCGGGCCTGCGAGTGTCTATGATAAAAATGCACCAAAATGTGATGAGAAAATCTTTGAATTGGGTGTGCCGATTTTGGGCATCTGCTACGGAATGCAGTTAGGCTGTCAGATTTTAGGGGCAAAAGTTATTGCTGCCCAAAGACGTGAGTACGGGCGAACAACTCTGTCTATTCTTGAGAAGAGTGATTTGTTTGCGAATCTGCCGGATTCAATCACGGCCTGGGCCAGCCACGGCGACCAGGTCGGTGAATTAAGCGACGATTTCGTCAAATTAGCAACTACCGATACCTGCCCATTTGCTGCAGTAAAGCACAAAAAAAGGAAATTTTTCGGCGTTCAATTCCACCCCGAGGTCTCACACACCCCCAAAGGAACGCTGATTTTGAAGAACTTCCTGTATGATATCTGCGGCTGCAGCGGCGACTGGAAAATGAGTGATTTTGTCAGTGAGACTGTAGAAGCGGTTCGCTCTCAGGCCGGTGACGCCAAAGTGATAGCGGGGCTGAGCGGCGGCGTTGATTCGTCCGTTGTGGCTTCGTTGGTTCATAAGGCAGTAGGAGACCAGCTTGTCTGTATTTTCGTTGATAACGGCCTGCTGCGAAAGAACGAGCGCGAAAATGTCGTATCAACATTCCGGAACCATTTTCATATGGATTTGCGGGTAGTAGATTGGTCCGAACAGTTTTTATCGGGATTGGCCGGCGTGACCGATCCCCAGCAAAAAAGGAAGATTATCGGCTCCGAGTTTATCAAGGCCTTTGAGTCGGAAGCAGTGAAAATTCCGAATGCTAAGTTCCTGGCCCAGGGAACGCTGTATCCTGATGTTATTGAATCAGGCTCGAAGGGCGGTAACCCTGCGGCAAATATCAAACTGCATCACAATGTAGGGGGGCGAATCTTGAATTATCCATTATTGATTTGACAACATCTTCATTAACCAGAGTGGAGTCTAAGAATTCGCTGCCCCCGTGTACTATGCGATGGCCAACGGCATCTATGTCAGCTTCGGATTTCAATGATGCAGGCACATCATCCCGCAAAATCTCGAATATCGCCTTCAGAGCCGCTCTATGGTCGGCTAAAGGCCTGATAATTTTCTCATCCTGCTGGCCATGCTTCTGATGACGAAGAAAGGTATCATCCAGGCCTATACGTTCCGCCGAGCCCCCGGTCAATAATGAATAGTCCCGGCTTTGATCGAACAACTTGTACTTTATCGTACTCGAACCGGAATTAAGGACCAATACTACCATTGTTATATTCGTTAAAAGAAGTTTCGTTTATCCTTAAGAATTTGAGCCGGTATCATCGGGTTTTATTCGTTTTAATGCCTGCTGTAGCGAGCGGTATCCAATATTTTCTCCATATTTGCCCTCCCATCCGGCCTTTGCAACAAGGTCACGCACCGGCCCTTTCATGCAACAAAAGGCAAACCGAATCCCTCTTTCGCTGTAAGCTTTAATGATATTTTCCAAGGTGCTGATAGCCACTGCATCAACATCGTTAATACCTGAGAAATCAAAGAGCACCCATCTGAGCTTCGAGTTTCGCTCAATCCATTGCCTGAGCCGGTCTTCGACAAATCTCATATTGGCAAAATACAGAGAAGCATCGACCCGAAATATTAAAATATCAGGATAAGTCCGTGCCTGGGGGTATCGCTCGATATTGCGAAACACATCTTCGCTTTCAAGATATCCAAGCTGGGCCATATAAGGATGGGCACTTCGCTTGATAAACAGCCCCAGTGAAAAAACCGCTCCAATCAGGATTCCCCATTCGACGCCCAGCCCAAGCGTGCATACAAAGGTCAGCACCAGTGTCAAGGCATCGGCGGGCTTTATCCTGAACAGGCGAATCGGCTCTTTGATATCGATAAGCCCGACAACGGCGACAATGATAATGGCGGCCAGAATTGTATTCGGCAGATAATAGAACAGCGGCGTTAGAACAAGCAGAGTCAGCATAACAACAACTGCAGTAATGATGGAAGCCAGTCCGGTTTTGGCACCGGCCTGGTAATTAACAGCCGTGCGGGAAAAACCACCGGTAACAACATAGCCCGAGAACAACGAGCTGATAACGTTGGCCAGGCCCAGACCTCGCAGCTCCGAATTGGCATCTACTTCGTATTTTTCCTTTGCCGCAACGTAACGAGCCACTGAAATCGACTCCATATATCCGACAAAGACAATCGCCAGTGCCGTAGGAAAAAGTTTGAGCCATTGAGCGGGATCGAAATGAGGCAAAGAAAAACCCGGTAGACCTCCCGGTACTTTTCCAACTGTTTTGATCCCGGCATTCGGCAGCTTAAACAGATACACAATTAACGTCCCTACAATAACGAATAATAACGCACTGGTGAACTTAGGATACTTTTTCTTAATAACTGCCAAACCGACAATAGCACAGGCCCCAACCGTCAGGGTCGCAAGATTTGTCTGCCGGAGATGTTTTAGAACAATTAAAATCAGGCGAAACGCCGAATCCTCGTTAGGTAATTGAATCCCGAGTAAATGTTTCATTTGACTGAGACAAATGACAATGGCCGCTGCAGAGGTAAAACCGCTGAGCACCGCATGCGAGAAAAAATTAGCCACGAATCCCAGCCTGAGCAGTCCCCCGGCCATTTGCAGAACACCAACCATAATCGTCAATGTCACCACCAGGGAAACATACTCCTGCGAGCCCACCTGGGCCTCTTTGGAGCAGGCTGCAAAGACCAGCAGAGAAACCATCGCCACCGGTCCAACCGCCAAATGTCGCGACGAGCCCAGTAACACATAGGCAATTATTGGAAGCGTTGAAGCATACAGCCCAACCACCGGGGGCAGACCCGCCAGCATCGCGTAGGCCATTGCCTGCGGCACCAGCATGACCGCGACGGTTAATCCGGCTGACATATCACCGCGCAGATTCTCCCTGCGATAATCCTTTAGCCAGTTGATAATTGGGAAGTATTTCTCCGACAAAAAACTTCTCCCTCAAAAATAATCCGCTTCGAATCGCTGTTAATCAGCCGGGAATTTCAAAAAGTGCCGCTGATTACAATCCTGCTTTTGCTATAAGAAGCAATAACAAAATAATCAATATCGCCACGGGTATGACAACAATCCATTGGTTCACCCTAAAAAGCTGGGGCAAAGTCAGCTCGCCAAAATCCATTTTGCTTAAAATCGTCCCCTGCAGCTTCGGATATGCCAGGGCGAATAACCATGCACCGAGCAGGATTCCAACCACGCCGCCGAGCAAAGCATCGAGTGCCCCGGTACCGGCAGCGGCCGCTACTGTCCCCGGACAATATATCAACCCCCCAATCACCGAGGCCCCGATTGAGCCGGCTTTCGGATGTAATTTTGCCAGGCCAATACCGCCGAGCAAATGGACGCCTATCATCCCGACAAGCACCGCAGAGAGCATGATTTTAACTACGGTGAAATCCTTTAAGAGCAACTGCCCGATAATGATATCGTATTGTGTCACGCCGCCTTTTTGCAGCAAAAATCCGAAGACGATTCCCATCAAAAGGCCGAGTGCCAGCTGCATTTTTTTATTTCCGTGTAATGTGTTCAGCATCTTTACAATCCTTTTGTCTTTATACTAAAACGTGAAAAATTAACATTGCGCTGGCTATTCCCCCGGCGAAAAAACACAACGCCGCCAGCCAGCTGCTCACCGCCAACTGGAGCGTACCGCTTATTCCATGTCCGCTCGTACAACCGCCTGCCCAGCGGGCGCCAAAACCCATAATGAGCCCTCCGGCCAGGGCAGGGAGCCATCGGGCGAACCGGCCAGTCCCGATTGTTTCACTCCAAAAGCCCGGAACCCATTGCCATATGAACCGGCCCGACAAATGGGAGGAAAGAAAGGACCCTATTATCACACCAAGCACCAGCATCCATTCCCAATCGACAGCCGGTGCAAATTTCTTGTAGTATGGTCTTTCATCCACCTTTTTGCCCCGGAAGATTCTCTCTATCATACCGCCCGTTCTGGCGAATGCAGTCGAGCAGCCGAGGGGTTTATCAGAAATGATAAAAGTGAGCCAGCTGAGCACGCCAATCAGAGCACCAACCAAATACGGCGACCATTGTTCCGCTCTTAAAAATTCCATGATTCGTTCTCCCTATCTGCATAGTTATTACATATAATCTGTTTGCTCTTTTGAGACTAATAAATTTATACCGGTCTGACCTGCGGTACGTGAGGGGCCATACACATCGGACACTCCGCCGCAAAACCTGCTGCACTATACCCGGTCATACCACCGGCGACATTGTACAGCTCACCGAATCCCCGCTGTTTGAGCAAACTCGCACCAAGACTCGAACGATGTCCCGTGCTGCAAATAAGAATTACAGGCTTGTTCTTATTCAGCTCTTTGTATCGCCGGCGCAATTCCGGCGCAGGAATATTCACTGCGCCGTTAATATGATTAATCTGGTATTCTCCGATCGCACGCACATCAACTAAAGCCAGACCTCGCTGCTTGTTGACCATCTTATGCAGTTCCAGTGTTCCTATCTGATAAACGTGTTCGGTCGGCAAGCCCTCTTTGGACCACGCGAACATTCCGCCCTCCAAAAAGCCTACAGCCCGGTCGAGACCTACTCTCTTAAGCCATAAGTTAGCATCCTGGGCCTGCTGGGCCGAGGCAGCAACCAGCAGGATGTCCTTGTCGGGAGGCAAAATCCAGGCAGCAAAGGTCGCAAAATTCCCGCCAAAATCTACATGGAAAGCCCCCGGGACATGCTGGCCTCCAAAGGCTTCGTAGTCTCTTATATCCAAAACAATTGTGTTTGGGTTTTTCACCGTCCGGGCAAATACCTGCGGTGACATAGCAGTCAGCCTGGGCAGTTTACCGACCAGATACGGTCCTTTGCCGTTAATGGCGCTGCACCGGCTGAAATGGTCAGGCGCGGCGGGCATGTTGGTTGTCAGCGACTCAATGAACTTTTTCTTGTCCGTAATCTGCAGGGCCGCGTTATATCGCCTCTCATAACCGATTGTGCTTGTACGTTTGGCCCCCATTGCCCGACCACATAAAGAGCCGGCACCATGAGCAGGATAAACCTCGCAGAAATCAGGAAGCTTCATAAGCTTCTGGTGGAGATTATCATACAACTGAGACGCCAACTTTTTGGCTTTGCCCGGAAACAAATCCGGTCTGCCCACATCGCTGACAAACAATACGTCGCCGCAAAAGATGCATACCGGCTCGGCCCCTCTGGATTTATCCGTTACCACATACGTAATATGCTCAGGAGTATGTCCTGGCGTATCCAGCACTTTTAGCTGCATATCTTCAATATTAAACCTGTCCCCTTCGGCCACAGCCTTATGCTTGAATTTGCACTTCGCCGACTTCGGCGCCACGATAGTAGCGCCGGTCTTTTGGGTCAGATCCATATGTCCTGAGACGAAATCCGCATGAAGATGGGTTTCGAGGATATGTGTAATCTTCATCCCCATATCTCCGGCCGCCTCTAAATACACATCCACATCCCTTCGGGGATCAATGATTGCACACTTTTTGCTCCCACCAAGCAGATAGGAACTGTGCGCCAGACCCTTAACAAAAAACTGCTGTACAAACATATCTTGTCTCCTTCAAATGTAATATCTTGATTGGTAATTTCCAGATTATAAAGAATCGTGCTTTTATTTTATTCGCCCATTCGCAGGGATTATATCGCAGAACCGGATTAGCAGCAACAGTAACAAACAAATGATTATAAAAACTCCAAAAGCCTATACCGAGGACTTAACACAGCCTTGAACAACGTGTATTTTATCGATTTTTCTACTGAAGAACAATTGCTTTCACTCCGCAAGCAGCGTGGAGCACCGCTCTCCAGAAATACCTACAACCTGGAGAAACTTACGCTCGATTTGCCTTTTGAGTTTTCGCCGCTCCGGTTCTGTGTCTTTTTTCAATGGGACCTGTCCGCCGGCATAAGTCAGATGTCCTCCACCGGTCCCCTTTCTGGCAACGATAAACTTAACGGCTTTGTCAGCTCTGTTTTCTTCCTGTGATGTTCTAACGGAGAGAAGCAGTTTGCCTTCAAAGAATCCCGTGCACATCGTCCAGCTCGTTTCGTCCTCGCGCAGGAAAAGGTCGGCGACTTCGCCTATCATATCGGGATTATTTATTTGCCCTATATGGGTGACGATGGCACTACCATATACCCGAGCATTTTGTAGCGCTTTGGAAAGCATCTGAAAATATTCTTTGGGCACACTGCCTCGCTGGATTTCACTCAGCATCCTCTTATTGGCTATCGGAAAAAGAAATTCAATAGCTCTAATATCGGCTTGCGTTGCCTCTCTGCCGAGGTCCTGTGTATCAGAGCGTATCGCATACAGCAAGGCGGTTGCTAAGGGCACATCAGGAGTAAGCTCGGCTTGTTGGAGGTATTCAAGCAAAATGGTTGACGTTGCTCCGTATTCCCGACGAACATCATAGAACTCGCATAAACGGGTCGTGCTTTTGAACGGATGATGGTCGAAAACGATTTGAGGCAAAACACCCTGCGGCAAGGAGTTATTTCCCGTGCCCGGCTGAGTGTCCACTATCGCAATCAAGTCGTACTGTTCAAACTTGACCTGCCCGCACTGGAGCATATTAAGATTTAAGTAGTGCACCAACGCCCTATTTTCACCTCGGCCGACCGTTCCCCCGTGCGTGATGGAACATTTGAGCCCGGCAACGGCATTGGCGAGCCTGCGTAGCGCCACTGCCGCAGCAATTGAGTCAGGGTCCGGATTGTCCTGCATCACGATTAAGAGTGAAGACTTGTCTTTCAACAGCCCGGCGAGTACCGGAAACTTAAATCGTGTTTTTTTACTAACCTCCATATGTCTTCTCTGTGTGTTTTGATATCTTATTTATGGGCCCCAGTCTCAGCCTTGTCCGGCTGAAAAATGTATTCAGGGACAGCTGAGATTCGCTACGTCAAAATAAGCCTGCCACTTTGTATCACTGGTGGCGGACAGTAAGGGTATCTACCCTTTGAAAACTAAGAATGTAATATAACCCACATATAAAACCAGGAAAATTATTCCCTCCCATCTGTCAATCGAACGTCTTTTGCCGGTGAACATCCAAAGAAATAAGAGCAAGCTGGCTAATATGACCGTACCAATATCCACATTGCTGCTCGGATGAAATGGCAGCGGTTTGATAATTGAACTTAATCCTAAGACAAAAAAAATGTTAAATATATTGGAACCAATCACGTTACCTACAGCAATTTCAACGTTTCTTTTGTAGGCCGCAACAGCCGATGTGGCAAGCTCCGGCAGCGATGTCCCAACTGCCACGATAGTCAGGCCAATGAGCGATTGACTGACGCCGAGACTCGAGGCGATATGCACCGCACCACTCACAATCAAATTGCCGCCCACAACGAGGCCGACAAGCCCTCCAACAATCAGGAGTAAGGATTTCAACAATCCGTGCTGTTTTTGAGGCAGATGGCTGTCGATGCCATCTATCCTTTTCGCAATGCCAAACGAGTAGTACATAAAGATGATAAAGAACGCTAAGAACACCAGGCCATCGATTCTGGTCAGCGCGGAGGTATCGCTTTTATCAATCAAACGGTCGCTGGCCATGGCTCCCAGAAGCAGAGCAGCCAGAAGGCTCAACGGTATTTCCTTCCAAACGGTCCCTTTGCCGACCGCCAGAGGGAATATCAACGCAGATATACCCAATATCAAAAATATGTTGGCAATATTACTACCTAGCACGTTTCCGATTGCAATATCCGTATTTCCTTTAATGCTGGCGAAAATATTGACGAACAGTTCCGGTGTAGATGTGCCAAATGCAACTACGGTAAGGCCGATGACCAGCTCAGAGATGTTCAGCCTCTTTCCAATAGACGAAGCGCCATCAACGAGAAAGTTCGCACCTTTAATAAGCAGTATGAAACCGATAACCAATAAGATGTACTGAAGCATAATAACCAATCTTATAATGTATGGGCTTTTTTGCTCGTGCGTTTCACCTGGTGCACAAACCGCAAAATACACAGTCTATTCTACTGATTTGCACATTGCCGGCAAGGCATGAGTAAAACAAAATTCCCTGCCTTCGAGCTTTTACGCTATCTTAATGTTCACTTGGTAGAACCAATCCAACCAAACACCCAAGTCCTATATCTTCACCAAAACATGACTTAGTGTTGTCTCTCTGATTCGATTCTATTTTCAACATTGACTTAAATCTCAGCGTTATTTAAAAAACCTAATTGTATGTGTTGTTAAAAAAGAGATATCTCAAGCATAGCCAGTGAGGTATCCCACAATCCGATGTGTTAATATGGATAGTTTACGGAGTGTAGAGACTTCTGATTCACATCATAAAAATCAAAGCTTTATTGACAAATTTCGGCTTTGAAGTGTAAAATTGCCGTTACAGGAACAATAAATATAGTAGGCGAGGTAAAAGATGGATGTTTGCGAAACAGATATGCAGACTAATTACAGCGGCCCTTGTGTTGAGCTTGACCTTAGCTGTTTCAACCGGCCAATCACAGCCTGCCGCTTCGACCAAGACTAAATTAATCGTAAGAACCAAACACGTCCCTCCCTTTGCCATAAAAGATGAAAGTGGAAGCTGGAGCGGTATCAGTATTGAACTCTGGACAAAGATAGCGAGCGATTTAGACCTCGAATATGAATTTCGTGAGCTTAGCCTGGAAGAGTTACTTGACAGCCTTGAAAAAGGCTCGATTGATGCCGCACCGGCCGCGTTAACTATCACCGCCAAACGTGAGCAGACCATGGACTTTACACATCCTTTTCACACCTCCGGGCTGGGTATAGCTGTATCGAGTAAAAACAAGGCGGGATGGTTCGCTGTGATGGAAAGGTTCCTGTCTTTTGCTTTCTTGAAGGTGCTGCTTGCTCTGGCAATGGTCTTGTTTATCGCCGGATTGCTGGTCTGGTTTTTCGAACATAAGCACAATGTCGGAGAGTTTGAAGCGGAACTGCCCAAAGGTCTCGGGGCCAGCTTCTGGTGGTCAGCGGTGACGATGACAACCGTGGGCTATGGTGACAAATCGCCAAAGACATTAGGCAGCAGGTTGGTCGCCATCATATGGATGTTCACAGGCGTTATAATTATCTCCAGCTTTACCGCGGCCATTGCTTCCTCTTTAACGGTGACTCAACTGGAGTTGAAAGTCCGAGGTCTGGAAGACCTGCCGAAGGTCCGCATCGCTTCCGTTCGAGGCTCCACAAGTGACGCATATTTGACCAGCCAGAGAATCACATTCGAGAGATATGATTCCGCTATTGAAGGTCTCAAGGCGGTCGCTGCCGGCGAGCTGGACGCAATGGTATATGATGCTCCTGTACTTCGGTATCTTATCAGCAATGAGTTGAACGGAACGCTGCGGGTATTGCCACAAACCTTTGAACGACAATACTATGCAATTGGATTACCACAAAGCAGTGAGCTTAGAGAACGCATTAATCGCATTCTGGTTCAAAGAATCAGCCAGCCGGAATGGCAAGGTATTCTCCAGAAATATCTGGGAGAGTGATAAGAGACCTGCTGAACTTTTGTGTTAATTAATATTATAAAAGGCTTGGAGTTCGTGGAATTTATAAGGAGGCAAAAAATGCGAAGCTCAATCATATGCGTATTGGCGATGGTTATTGCGATATTAGCCGGTTGTCACGCTACCGGGCCGGCCTCGGTCGGAACCGGTAGAGCTAGCTACAATATGGTTATACAGCGGACCAACAACGAGCAGCTTTTACTAAACCTCGTGCGACTTCGATATCGAGATACGCCGTACTTCCTGGAAGTGAGCAGTGTGGCTACGTCTTTTGACTTCACGGCCTCCGCAGCCGGAGCCGTTTCATTGCCGGAGTCGGAAAGTAACACATACGATCTTGGTGCTGGAATCAGCTTCTCCGAGCAGCCAACCGTTTCATATACACCGCTTCAGGGCGAGGATTTTGTGAGACAATTAATGTCTCCGATTGATTTGAACACGATTATTTTGCTTTATCACTCGGGATGGTCCGTTGAGAGGATCTTTCGCATCTGTCTACAGAGCATTAATAGCATCCCCAACGCCCCGAGTGCATCCGGTCCCACGCCCGGTTATGTGCCGAAGTACAAAAGCTTCCGGGAGGTTGCCAGATGCCTGCGGCAGTTACAGCTACAACGCGCCCTGGATATGTGTCACGCACCTTCAGGAGACCCGAATAACCCAATTGTCGAGATTCATTTCTCCGATAAAGCTTTGCAATCAAACGATGCTAAACAACTCTATGACCTGCTCGGTTTGGAGCATGGGCGGAATAATTTCCCTTTGATTAATAATGTTCGGACCGCAGATAAAACCCGTATAGTCACTCGGTCACGTTCCTTAATGGGCAGCTTATTTTTCGCTTCACAAAGCGTTGAGGTGCCCCCAGATGATTAACAGGCGGCTCGTGTGACCGTAACCAAGGATGAGCAAGACAATCGCTTTGACTGGCGGCAAGTCACAGGAGAGTTAATGCACATCCACTGGTCTGAACAAAGGCCGAAAAACGCCTACGTGACTGTGAGCTACCGCGGCAGATGGTTTTACATCGACGACAGTGACCTAACTTCAAAATCGACTTTTTCACTGCTGATGCAGCTTTTTGCTTTGCAGGCTGGTGAGATAAAATCGACCGCTCCGGTCCTAACACTTCCGGTGGGTGGATGAACAAAGAAATTACCGGAAGACGAATATCCGGTTTAAATGGATAACTCAGTAATCCGTCAGCTTAGGGATAGAGAATGAAGTATTTTCATCGTTCAGAGGTTTTCGGCGATTAACTCGTTTGTTTTACCTGAATTGTTCCACTTTTTTTGCGGTGATTGCCATTATGCACGTCAACGGCTATTTCCATGATTGCCGGGCTCAGCAGCAAAGTCAGGGTATAGTCGGCACGGAACAACAGGATGCTCTCCGTTCTTCCCTGGTTGGTGAGTGGGTCTGTGTTATGGGGCACAGGAAGCTTGTGTTGATGCTCACCGAAGAGGGAGGTTTCGAGCTCGGCAATCAGAAAGGCCGGTATGTCCTGAAAGCTAATATAGTCAGGCTCAAAACCAATAACTCAGAAATCAGCTATCAGTTTGAATTAACCGCGAGTGAGCTTACACTTTCCGGTGGAGACCTGACACAACCTTTAAAATTCACGAGGATGCGAAGCGTCGGCGACTATGAGGACTGGCTTTCCTATCTATCCCCAAAATCCTTAAATTCAAAGCTTAAGCGGATAGCAGTGATATTCGTGATTGTTGTAAGCTGCCGGTTATTACTGCTGCTATTTCGGACGATAATCCACTTTGTCATTTACTGCGACCGGGGACCGCTAAAGTTTATTTACCGTAGTCATAAAAGTCGTACGATGACAATATATTCGTTACTAATCAACCTTTCTAAATATATTGTATATCTTTTCGCCTTGGGTTTTATTCTTAGCGAGCTGGGCGTAAACTACACCGCTTATCTGGCCTCTCTGTCTGTGATTGGTTTGGCAATAGGCTTTGGCTCTCAGGATCTGGTACAGGACATGGTCACGGGATTCTTCATAGTTTTCGAGGAGCAGTTCAACGTTGGGGATATGGTGGAAATTCCGCCCCACGTCGGAGTTGTGCAGGAGCTGGGGCTCAGGATGACCGGACTGCGGAACTATCTCGGCCAAAAAGTGGTCATCCCAAACCGTAATATTGCCACGGTTGGTAACTATACCAAGGGCGCTCAGCATGTTACCATTGATGTGGCGGCATTAAGCCTTGAAGTTGCCGAAAGGATAAAATCACCCTTACTGCAAATCGTTGAAGAAATCGGTAGTCAGTTTGAGGAAGTCATCATTTCAACCCAGAAGACCGTTGAAATCATCTCTCTTTCAACCGATGAGTATTTTGCACGCGTATCTCTGGCCATTTGGCCTCAACAGCAGTGGGTTATAGAGCAGGAAGCAGTACCGCGAATTCGGTCGGTTCTCAAAAGCAAAGGCTTTGAAATACCAAATGACAGGGTGGTTGTTTTTTATCACCCAAGAGAGCAGCTTCCGGTTGGATCTCGCAAACATAACAAGGGAAGTGGCGGCAAAGCTCGGTTAAAGAGGTATAGTAGTGTGATTGGCCTGCTGGTTAACCGACCGCTCGTTTTATGGTGATTTTGTCTTGTCTTCGCTCTGTCCGTTTACGATGCGAATTGGAAAAGGCTCGGTGACTGAGCCTGTATAAAGCGACCGGTGCGGGAACGGTATTTCGATGTTTTCGGCGTCAAATCGTTCTTTAATCTGCTGCATCATCTTCGTATTGATTTTCAAATAATCATCCTTCACACACCAGACTGCGAACAGAAATTCAAGAGCCGAATCTCCGAAATTAAGAAACCGAACAATCGGTTCCGGTTCGTCCAGACAAAGCGGTTCCTTGATCGCGATGTCCAGAAGAACTTCGCGGACCTTTCCGACATTTTCCTTGTACGCAACCCCTACGTTAATATCAAGCCGTCTTATGGGAAATCGAGTGATGTTTGTCACCTGATTCTTGATGAGGCTCTCGTTGGGAATCCTTATGAATTGATTATCGAACGTTCTGAGTTTTACCGATAGCAAATCGATGGAAAGAATAGTGCCCTTGGTATCGCCGACTTTAATTATGTCTCCGACGGTAAAAGGCTTTTCTGATATTAAAAAGAGGCCGCTGATAATGTTTGATACGCTCGTCTGTGAAGCGAAACCAATGGCAATACCGGCTATACCCAACGCCCCCAGAAGGGCCGTTAATTTAAAGCCCATCTGATACAATATCGAGACGAGCAGAAGCACACTGCCGGTGTAAAAGATACCCTTTCGGACCAGCATGCTGGCCTGCGGCGTAAAACGCTTCTTGACCGCTCTGCCGGCTATCGCCGAGATAAAAGCAAGCAATGGAAAGCCAATTGCAATAAGGGCTGCAATTCTGATAACAGCGGTTATCGTTTCTTTCGTAAGCAAATTTGTCCAGTTTATTCCGGTAATGGCAAACATATTGTTAAAATCCGTTCATAACTATTTATGCCCCTGAAAATAACTTGAACTTGCTGAGACTCTTCTTCAAAAGGGGCTTCTTTAGAGGAATTCGAGCTTCGCTGACTACATTTTTTACAGGCTCAAAACTCGGCGGGCTCTGGGCGTATTGTACCTGGCTGACCTCACTTTCACCCTTGAAAGTAATGCTTATCTCGTTTGTCCACAGCTTTTCGATTCCATCATAGATCTTCAGATGCTCAACGTGTACGCAAAACCGCTCCACGTCCAACTGCCTCATTGACGAGTTTCTGATTCGAACCGGGCAAATAGCACGGTGAGGCGACGGCTCTGAATTGTTTATTTTTCGCCTTGCCCGGCTGCGCAGCGAGTAACATAGTTCACCCGACATTGGGTCGCCAAACCAGATGTTTGACAGCACAACCGAAGGAACCTCACAAAGATTCAATTGACGTGGTTTGTCAGTAACAATCCTCACCCATATTGGAAAACTCACGAAAAAAAGTGCTTCATGATTCGTTGGTATTTTCAAAGGCACCTCTGGGCGGACCACTAGGGGCCTGTCTGGGGTAAGTGGCATCAATTTAATAGTGTCAGCATTTGTACCTACAACCCACCGGCCCCAATCCAAATCCTCCGGTTCCGAACCTTTAACTGGCTCGAAGACTCTTGTTTCCAGTATGTCTTTGATATCTTCAATTCGCTCGACAGCGATGCGTAGTTCATCATCTGCTTGCTTGAGCCAAAGACGCAATGGCCCTATCTGCCCTTGCATACACTGGTCTGATACTATTTTCTGGGATTTCCAAACATCCATTCCTAAATGTCCTGAAGTTGAACTTATTTTTTAGCAGATATCCTTCACATTTTTTATTGACTCTGATAGTATTGGATCTGCCTGATATATCATCCGTTTAGCAACAACAACCGATCACTATATTGTTTTTTTCAAAATAGTCAATCATGTAGTGCTAAATAAATGTTCTACTACATGATACAAGGCAAAATCAACATTTGTATGTACCTTATTTTAGATATGGTGAAGAGAGCTCCAGCACTTTTATGTAACAGTAGTTACCAATCACGTAACATCTTCTCCACGAATCACATGCTTCCTACTATTTTCAGTCACCTTGTCTGTTTGTTCAGAAGCATCCTGTACACATCGTGTTACAGTATTGTCCTGCTGGATGAAGGATTAAAGGAAAGTTGTCCGAACGTCTCTTTCTTTTCGAAGCTTTTGTCTAATCCCATATATTGCCAAGAAGATGGGCTTAGTTTATATGGCAGGAGGTCACAGCCAGTCACCAGCCGGTATTTGATCCACTGCATGGCGCAAGACAGGATCAACATTCGTGTATACCTTGTTTGTCAGGTCTGGTGAAGAATGCTCCAGTAACTTTTGTATGACAGCAGTGGATACACCGCGCTGAGCAAGCACTGAACCAAAGGTCTTTCGTAAATCATGAAATGTGAAATCATCCAATTTAAGTTTCCGACGTATCTGCTTCCATCTATACCGGCTGAAATTATCTGTAAATATATTTTCCTGTTTAGCATCCAATTGGGAAACACATTTCTTCAGCTCAGCCATGATACTTAATCCGATGCTAAAAAACTTTCGTTTTTTCACCAAAAACGTGGGTGAACAAATTCAGACATCTTGTCCCTATAGTAATCGTCAGGACGTGTTGAAAAACGGTTATTGTCCTCTTCTGAGAGCATCATGTCCAAATTTGTCTCTTATTTCATCAAAGGCCCTATCCAGCCTTTTCTGATTTTCCTGCTCAGGCTCAGGGAATAACTGATTCTGGCCGCTGCCGGCCTTCTGTAAACCAGATGCCCCAAATCCTGACAGTCTTAACGCACCTGCAGATTTTTTATGCCATTTCAAGAAAACTTCTTTAGCTTCCTGCCACAATGTTTTGGTGGTGTTCGTCGGATGATCAAATGTGTTGCTTCTTGTAATTGTTCAAAAATCATCATACCGAAACTTAAGTGTTATCGTCCTTGCCTCTAAATCTTTTGTCCTGAGCCTTTGTGCAACATCCTCTACATGATTTAACAGCAAATTAAGAAGAATATTCTTGTTGGTTATATCAGCAGCAAAAGTCTGTTCACTAGAAATGCTTTTGGCTTCTCTGCTTGATTCTACCTCTCTGTTATTTATTCATTGTGCTAACCGGAGCATATGTGGCATCTGATCGCCAAAAATACTCTGAAGTATTTCCGCCGGGGCTTTGCGAAGCTGTCCTATTGTATTTATTCCTTTGGATTTCAGGACCTTCTCTGTCACCTTTCCAACTCCCCATATCCTGGAGACCGGCAGCGAATCAAGAATTTGCTATTTGTTTTCTTCAGTGATAACCACAAATCCGTCTGGCTTATCCAGATCGGAGGCAAGTTTTGCAAGAAACTTATTGGCCGCTATACCAACTGATGCAACCAAACCCAACTGTTCCTTGATTTGATGTTTAATGTCTCTGCCAATCTTTTCTGCACTGCCGAATAATTGAAGGCTTCCTGTGACATCAAGAAAAGCTTCATCAAGAGAAACTGGTTCGA
>SMTZ1_10018641_pt1 | contig 15669 bp, 13 predicted proteins | sample DeeMarSWOR136_30_FD_25667 | JGI IMG/M metagenome (IMG submission 25667)
ATAATAAATCCATCACTTTCATAGAAATCATGACTGACTATAGCCATAGTGGGTTCATAAGCCTGGTTTAGCCCATCGGTAGTCCCGTAGGTATTTACGTAAAGGTCTAAAAATAGACCGGTGCCGGCATTTTTAATGCCCGATTTTAATAATATCTCCGGTGTTCCGAGCCCGCCGGCCGCCAGTACCACCACGTCAGCCATTAATTCAACCTCACCATCCGGGCTTGCGGCGCGTATTCCCTTTACCTTGCCGTTTTCTGTAATAAATTCAGAACATCTGGTATTGTAAATAACCTGGGCCCCATTTCCCTCGGCTTCTTTCAGGTAATCCAAAGAGGTCCACTTGGCATTATTAATGCAGCCATAGGCACAATTACCGCATTTTCGGCAGGCCTTATCGTTGATAAACTTGGGCATGAGTCCCATGTTATAACCGAGTTCCTGGGATGCCCGCATGATTTCCCGTGAGCCGTCGGAGAGCAGTTTTTCGGCAATAGGCGCTACCGGCATTTCTGCCTCAGCTTCAGCCAACTCTACCTCAATATTCACCCCGAGTTCGGATAGCTCCTTTTCCAGGCAGCGTACACCGTTACCGCATGAAATAACGGTGGACCCACCGGCCATAATAGCCCTGTACAGGAATACGCCTTCTCGGGATTTCTTGGGTACCGGTATCATTTTACTCTTGTCAAAGAAACGCATAACATCGCTGAATGTACCGACTTTCTCCTCCAGTTTTCCGGCTTCCACTACCAGCGGACGTTTACCACGTTTAGCAAGTTCCCTTGCCAGTGTGCCGCCGCCGGCCCCTGACCCAACTATCAGATAATCATATTTGTCTGTTTTTATTTTACTCTCCCTCCTTTCAGTCATCGGTAACTCTTGTCAGACTCAATTATTTAGATACTTCAAGTATGTAATATGACTTTTATACCTTATTATGAGGTCTTTGTGTTTGTAGTGGCAGGGCAAACACGCGATATATGCAGAAGGAAGATACTGGGCGGCTTGGGTGGGAATAGAAAACATACGATAGGGTGGTTAGGCACGGTTATCCACCAGAGGCAAACAGAATCCTGTTTGCCAAGGTAAAAATCCTAAGTCATATTAAAATCTATCAATACTGGCAAGATAAATTATTCGTATATCTTGCAGTCCCCGGCCGCAAAGTGGAAGATGGGCCTTACGACATTCCTTATGATTAACGGGCCGTGCTGTATACCGGCAGGTACGAATGCCGCGAAGCTCTTTGTTATTTTGTGCGTTTCATTATCCACCGTAAACTCTATCTCAGCGCCCAGGTCCTGGATATCATCATAGTTGAATCCAAAGAAGCCGATGAGCTCTCCGAAAGGATGGGTATGGGAATCTACCTGCCTGATTTCATCTTTAGAACCGGGCAATATCCACTTGGCCTCGGTATAGAACTCGGCACCGGGTACAGTATCGGCATCTACGTGCAGTATTCTCTTGACGAAGTCAGGGTTCACCGGCAGCCTGTATGACGGTAGCTTCAGATTGGGCTTATCTGCGGTTATGAAATATTTGGCATTTCTCTTCTCGGCCATTTCTTTTTCCTCTTTCTTGAATTTTCATCATTCGATTATGCCAGCGTTTGAATCCCGAATATATTATTCGTATTTCTGGCCCGGTCCGATGGTATAGTGGAACATAGGCGCATCCATTCTATGTATCTTCAACGGACAGTGTACCATACCGGCGGGAATATAGACCGCAAAGCTTTTGGTCAGGATGAACTGTTCATCCTCCAGCCAGAACTCAATCTCGCCGCAGAGGTCGTTTGGGTCGTCCGTGTTGGTCCCGAAATACGTGAGTATTTCCGTAAAAGGGTGTGTATGAGGCTGAATTCCGGGGAATTTTTTAGCCTCCTCCGGGGTAATCATCCTTGGTCTCTGATCCTTCCATGTTGACGGCCACTGCCAGGTGCACTCGGCATAGAAGGCGCCCGGGATGACCTCGCCGTCCATCCAGATGACATGCTCGAGAGGTCGGCGGTATCCATCGAGGTATCCCTGCCCGATAGTCTGGGGCCCCTTGAAACCGGGCATTACAACACCTTGTTTAAGCTCTGTACAGATATATTTCCCGTATCTTGACTCTGCCATTTTGCATTCTCCTTTCTCTGCTGTATATTATAATCCTTGGTCTCGGATTATGCGAATGATACGACCTCAACATAAATTAGAACTGAGGCATAAAAGGTAGGAAGATTGATTTATCTGCCTTCCTAAGGAGTGACAATGGGAGAAGGTTGTAAAATATCCAAGGGTTGAGGTTAAAATGGGATGAGGTTAAGATAATAAGTAGAAAACAGTAAAATAGAATTGATGACATTGACTATCAAATAAACCTGTGATATCATAAATAATGAGCATATGCTCATAATATACGTAGGATTTCTGAAATCATGCCAAGACCACCGAAGTGCCGAAGAGTCGAGTCTGTACCCAACATAACTTTCTTCAAGCCGGCAGGCGTACCCATGGGAGTTCTCGATGAGGTGATTCTCTCTGTGGAAGAGGCTGAAGCTATACGGCTTAAGGACCTTGAGTGTCTGGAGCAGCAGGACGGTGCCGGTAAAATGAACATCTCACGTGCTACCTTCCAAAGGATATTAGCGTCAGCCCGCCAGAAAATAGCCGATGCTCTCCTTCATGGTAAAGCGATAAGAATCGAGGGCGGAGATTTTGAGATAGCCTGGCACCGTTTCCGATGTCGCAACGGTCATGAGTGGGAGGTATCGTCTGAGGTAGTGGCCGGCAGCACCCCTGAGGTCTGTCCCACCTGCAATACACCCGTCATAGAGCCATATTTAGAGGCGGGTTTCTATCGGACGGGGAGGGGCCGGCGGAGGCGTCGAGGGCGATATGTTATTTAACGCTATTTCAGGAAAGGTTAAGTCTTTTTATGAAAATTGTAGGTGATATATTCTCCAGTGATGCTGAGGAGGTGAGGCAGCATTGTCACTGAAACCGGTACTTGAGGAAGCAAAGGAGAAGCTCCAGACCATCGTCGCAGATCATTCACTGGGCGAGGAGACGGTGAAGGTGGCTATCGGTACGCTGACGGCGAAGCAAGCAATAGGAAGTCCTACCCGGCAGGATTATGCCCTGCTGGAGGGTAGGGAGGTAATGATTGAAGCGCAGTTCAAAGGGAGTTATGGACAGGCTTTTACCGACCGTCCTCAGGAATTCACGGGACATCTAAAGGAAGTTATCAGCCTCGACCTTACTAGTAACAGTAACAGGGCTATCTTTGTGGCTACCCTCAACGCAGTGATGGCGCACCTGGGCATGGCAACTGCAGTGAGGCATTGCCACGATGAGGAACCAGAGGAATGCGCTTCAGAGATGGCTCAATATATCCTGACTAAATACGGGAAGGTTAAGGTTGGTATGATAGGCTACCAGCCAGCCATTCTGGAGAATCTCGTAAGAACCTTTGGTGCGGATAACGTGCGATGTACCGACCTTAATCCTAAAAACGTAGGGTCGACGAAATCAGATATCGAAATATGGGAAAGCCGAACCGAAACGGGAAGGCTAGTCGACTGGAGCGACCTCCTGCTCGTTACGAGCAGCACTATTGTCAACAACACATATGACAGTATTCGGGCCGAGGCGGACTCTAAGGGCAAGCGACTCGTTATTTTCGGTGTTACCGGCGCCGGAGTGTCCGTCCTGCTCGGGTTAGAGAGGCTGTGCTTTAAAGCACACTGACTATTACCTGAGATAAGAAGGAGATATATCATGCAGGACTTAATTAAGGAATTTATAGCACAGAGAAGGTTTGCTGTAGTCGGCGCCACAGATAATCCTGAGAAGTATGGTAACCAGATAGTAAAAAATCTGAAAAATCGTGGCTATGAAGTCTACCCGGTTAATCCGCGGTTGGAAGAAGTCGAGGGAATAAAGTGCTACCATACGATTGCCGATATCCCTGTCAGGGTTGACGTCGTGGACTTCGTGGTGCCACCGAGTGCTACCGAGGTCATTCTTCAACAGTGCCGGGAGCTGGGACTTGACCGGATATGGCTCCAGCCGGGCTCGGAGAGCGAGGCCGCCATAACCTTCTGCCATGAGAATAATCTGAAAGTGGTACACGATGTTTGCGTCATGATGAATTAAACGGTAATAAGCCTATTGAATCATTTGTAAGTATTGAGCAAGATGATGGAGGAATATACATGGTAAACGAGGAGCAGATAAAGGAGGGCTTGGAGGCAATACTTGTACCCGTCGTAAAAAGGAGCGTGGTCGCTCTCAATCTGGTACGTGATGTGACTATCTCTGACAGTAAGGTAAGTATAACTCTGGCTTCGACAGGGTTAGTTGCCGGCGACCAGGACTGGATAAAGGATAAGGTCATAAAGGCTACTAGCGCCCTTTCCGGGATTAGCCAGGCAGAGGTAGCTTTCATCGAAGCCAAGCCGACGGAACTCAATGACATCCGTAACATCATCGCCGTCATGAGCGGCAAGGGAGGGGTGGGCAAATCACTGGTTGCCAGTCTTGCCGCCGTCGCCCTGAAACGGCAGGGTTATGAGGTAGGTATTCTAGATGCGGATATCACCGGCCCCAGTATTCCCAAGATGTTTGGCATCAATACAAGGCCTGGCGGAAATGAAACTGGGATGCTGCCGGTACTATCCAGATCGGGTATTGAGGTGATGTCAATCAACCTGCTTCTACCCGGTGAGGACGAGGCGGTTATCTGGCGTGGTCCTCTCATCGGGCGGGCGATTACACAGTTCTGGGAGGACGTACTCTGGGGTAAGCTTGACTACCTTATTGTCGATTTACCGCCGGGTACGGCCGATGCTCCTCTTACAGTCCTTCAAACCCTGCCGATATCGGGAATAATCATCGTTTTCACACCACAGGACCTGACCGCCATGGTGGTCAGGAAGGCAGTAAACATGGCCAGGAGGATGGACAAGTCCATTCTCGGCGTGGTTGAGAATATGAGCTACCTTTACGTACCCGAGATTGATAAGAAGATTGAGCTTTTTGGTAAAAGCCGTGGGGAGGAAATGGCGCAGGCCGCGGGTGCCCCACTTCTGGGACAGATACCGATAGACCCTGAGCTGGCCAGACTGTGTGATGAAGGTAATATTGAACGTTATGACGCCGATATGATTGCCAGGATTGGAGAGTCACTCTTACGAGAAGCGGCGGTAGCAGAGAGGACAGAGGCAGAGTTATGAGGTGAACTGAACAGGAGTGATACCACATAATAAATAATCTAGAAAGACATAAAAAAGGAGGATATCTATTAATATATAGAACGCATAGATATGTGGTTTGTAAACAAGCCACAAAGAGGTGAGGAAAGGAGAGGGGAAGCGCTTGTTCTATTTAATAATATTCTATTACCCTCTCAACCGAAGTGTCTCAAGATTAGTTGTGGTCAGGGAGTAGGTGCCTCGATACTGTCCGGTAAATTCAATGCCGATGTTATAGCCAATGATATATTAATACTAAACAGGTTGAACTGGCTAAAGCACGATTGGCCGGCACCGAGGATAAGGTGATACTTGAAATAGTGGACAGCCAAAAATTGCCTTTTAAAGACGCTAGCTTTGACTTAGTATGTGAATTTGGTGTGGTCCATCACATTGACCCAGGCTGGCGGCAGGCGGTGTCTGAAATTGGTCGTGTTCTAAAAAGTGGCGGTTATTTCGTTTTCATAGCTGGGTATGGTCTGAGAGTGTATCCATAGTCATCAAAAAGATAATCAAGGATTGGGACATAATTGATCCATTATCACTGAAAGATACTCTCATAAAAAACTATCTAATTATGGAAAAACTCGAATCTGAAAAGTGCTGGCTTGGGTTAATGCGAAAATGTAACGGCATAGTCCTCTGGCAATGAGTGCTTTTATGGGAGTTGTTATAACCATATCACTTTAAGGAAACTGCTTAAAAATGACTGAAGAAGTGCAGTTTCAGAGAAAAAAAGACCTGATAAGAAAACGTTTTCTTAAATACACGAGAAAAGCGTTTCGGATGCTTCCACAGCTAGATAAGCCGCAGATTCTGGATGTGGGTTGTGGTTCCGGCTTCCCAACTATGGAACTGGCCAGGCTGAGCAATGGAGAAGTAACCGGGATGGATATTGACGAAGAGCTTCTTGGTAAGCTTCGGCAGAGAATTATGGAGACCGGGATGTCGGACAGGGTAAAGGTGTTAAAGTGCTCCATTACGGAGATGCAGTTCCCGGATGAGAGCTTCGATATAATATGGGCTGAAGGTTCTATTTATGTGGTTGGCTTTAAAAGGGCACTTCAGGAATGGAAGCGTTTTCTTGCACCCGATGGATTCATGGCGCTTCATGATGAAAAGGGTGATGTCGGGGAGAAACTGGCTCAAATTTCCGGCTGCGGATACGAGTTACTGGGCTATTTTATACTTGACCAGGATGTATGGTGGAAGGAGTACTTCGGCCCGCTTGAGAAATTAATCAATGAGGCTCAAACTAAATACGCTGACAATCCCGGGGTTCTGGAATTGGTTCATAGCGCCAAGGGCGAATTAGACATGTTCAAGAAGAATCCTCAACGCAATAGCTCCGCTTTCTTTGTCATGAAGAAGAAAATCTAAGCCGCAAGTAGTCTAAAACGGCTTAATCTTTCCTGATACTCCTCATAGCGTAAACCCATTCAGTTCACGTGTGAATACCTGTGAATTTTACGTTTTATTTATAATATCAGATTATATATTTACGCATTTTTTAGCGTATGGCTACTAGACTAGGTGAGCAACTCTATTGTTCGTTTCCAGGGCAAAAATAGTGGTATTGAATTTCTATGTACCTTATATTGGAGGTAAAAGAACGATGAATGTCTCCAGGATAAGAGAACGGATTGTGGAAACGCCAAATAAAAAGCTGTTCGACCTTTCACCTATCGGGATCTTATTTATAGATATGAAGGGGATAATCAGATACTGCAATCCCGCTGCTTATGACAAAGCAGGTTATTCTGAGAAGGATTTCATTGGTAAATATTTCTCAGATTTAGCAGAAATGGCAAATATTGGTAAACGTGATTTAACCGGATATTATAAAATGTTTAATTCTATGATAAATGGTGTTGAATTCGAGCCATTTGACTTCGACTATAAGTGTAAGGACGGTACTACAGGCTACACAGAGATTCATGTTTCTTTGTTGAAAGAAGAAGGCAGCAATGTGGGTATTATAGTATATATGATAGACGTTACCGAGCGTAAACAGGCAGAAAAGGCACTGCGGGAATCCGAAGAGAAATCCACTAAGGCCTTCCGTTCCAGCCCCAATTCTGTTGCCGTCACCACGCTTAAAGACGGTAGATTCATTGAAGTTAATGATACTTACAGCCGCATTACCGGCTACTCGCGAGAAGAGGTAATTGGGCACAGTACTGCTGAATTCGGTTCCTGGACGAATCCAGAGGAACGAAAGAGAATATTGCAGATACTGAAGAAAAAGGGTAGTGTTCGTGATGAGGAAGTCCACCTGCTTATGAAATCAGGCGAGGAGCGTGTGACTCTCTTTTCGGCCGAGCCGATTACCATTGATGGCGAACCCTGTATGATATCCGTAGCAACTGATATCACGGAGCGTAAGCGGGCGGAGGAAACAATCAGGGAAAGTGAGGAGTTCAGCACAAGCATACTTAAAAATGCGCCAAACCCGATAACCGTTGTTAGTCCGGATACTACTATAAGATACGTTAATCCGGCATTTGAAAAGCTCACCGGTTTCTCCCTGAAAGAGGTTATCGGTACTAAAGCTCCATTTCCATGGTGGCCTAAAGAGAGAAGGGCAGTAAGGCTTAAAGGCCTCAAGTCCTTCATGGCAGGCGGTCATAAGATACAACAGCAGGTTGTCCAGAATAAGAACGGGGAGCGCTTTCTGATTGAGCTTAACATGGTCAGGGTAATGCATAACGGGGAGTTTAAGTATTACGTGGCCCATTGGAAAGACGTGACCAAGCGTAAGCAGGCGGAGGAGGCTCTGGCTAAAGAAGCTATCCGGCGGCGTATCCTGATGGAGCAGTCAAGAGACGGGATAGTTATCCTTGATCAGAACGGCAAGGTATATGAGGCAAATAGACAATTCGCGGAAATGATCGGGTACTCCCCTGAGGAAGTCCTTCAGCTCAGCGTGTGGGATTGGGAATTTTTATTCCCACCTGAAAAAGTGAAAGAGATGATACAGACTGTTGACGAGGCCGGCGACCATTTTGAGACAAAACACCGTCGTAAGGATGGGACTGTCTATGACGTTGAAATAAGTACAAATGGAGCGATGTTCGCAGGGCAGAAGCTCATCTTCTGTGTGTGCCGGGACATAACCGAGCGCAAGGCAGCGGAAGAAGCAAGGCAGACAATCCTCAAAACAGCCATTGACGGTTTCTGGCTCTCTAATCTGGAGGGCGAAATACTGGAAGTCAACGACTCATATTGCCAGATGGTGCCATAGAAAGCCCCGAGGGTGTAGCTAAACATATGAGAAGAATAATAGAGAAAGGTTATGACCGCTTTGAGAGCCAGCATAGACGCAAAGATGGCAGGATAATTAATGTTGAAATTAGCGTAAATCACCTTGATGTGGGAGAAGGACAATTCTTTGTATTTGCTCGTGACATTACCGAGCGTAAGCAAGCCGAGGAAGCACTGAAAGAGAGCCAGGAGTTCAGCACCCGTTTGCTGGAAAATGCGCCGAATCAGGTAGTCGTTATTAATCCGGACACGTCGGTGAGGTATGTGAACCAGTCATTTGTCGACGCGAACGGGTGGACGTTTGATGAAGCTGTCGGTCAGAGAGTTCCGTATCCATGGTGGCCGGAAGAGGGTAGGGAGGAGCTGCTGGAGGGATTTAAATTAGCCATGGAACAGGGCAGCGGGCAGGGTGAAGTGATTGCCCGGAAGAAGAACGGGGAGCATTACTGGATATCAATGAACTGGACTACGGTTAAGCACGACGGAGAACCACAGTTTATGCTGGTAAACTCAACTGATATTACCGAGCGTAAACAGGCTGAAGAGGCATTAGTAGAGGCAGAGAAGAAGTACCGTGATTTGCTGGATAATACCAACGAGCTGATACAGTCTGTTACGCCCGACGGTTACTTCAGGTACGTTAATAATGGCTGGAAACAGGTTTTGGGTTATAGTGACGATGATATCGCGAACCTGACGGTATATGACATTATACATCCCGACTACTTGCAGAGTTACAAAATGATGTTTGAGAATATAAATCCCGGGGAAGACATCGGCCAGGTGAATCTGGCTCTGATAAGTAAAAACGGCAATAGAATAATAGTTGAGGGAAATATAACCTGTAAATTTGAAAATGATGAGCTGGTATACACAAGGAGTATTTACCGTGATATTACCAAGAACAGATACCTGGAGGAGCAGATGTTCCGTCTGTCCAGTGCCGTATCCATGTCGACAGACTGCATTGTAATAACGGACTTTGATGCCAAAATAATAGACATCAATCAAAAAACGCTGGAAATGTATGGCGCAAATAGCAAGGATGAACTGGTAGGGAAACACTTCCTGGAGCTTATTACTCCGGCAGAGCGAGTGATGGTGAATATGGATGTTAAAGAGATTATGGAGAAGGGAAGCCTCGAATGCCGAGAGTATAGTATAGTTTCCAAGAATGGGCGTGAGTTCCCCATGCAGATGAGCACATCGCTTGTCAGGAATGCAGAAGGCAAGCCGATGGGAATGGTGCGTGTAGGTAGAGAACTCGATAAACTCAATTAACTTGATACAGGTTAGCGTAGAGTTGGATACAACAGGTCCCGGCTCAGCGCCGGGTAGCTAATTGCAACAGAGAGCGGTAACCCCGGGTTTTGCGCAGGGTGCCCATAATACCCTGCGGTGCCAGTAACATGATACCTACAAGTATTACACCCTGTATGAGTAGACTAACTTCGGCGTATCTGGCAAGTGTGAAGTACAGAAAGACAACGATTATCGTACCAACAATGGGTCCCTCCTCAGTGCCTTCACCCCCTATGACAGTAGCGAGCATTATGTAGATTAGCCACTTTATGCCGAAGGCGCTCATTGGCTCTATATATCCTGTGTAAACGTAGTAGATTGCCCCGGCCAGTCCAGTTACGAAGGCGGAAATGACAAAGGATAAAAGCTTCAGGTTGAAAACGTTTATCCCGGAACTGGCGGCAGTGCTATTGTTATCACGGATGGCCGCCAGCCCCGTTCCCAGTTTGGAGCGCAAGATATATCTCATAAGGAAAATTGATACAATGGCGATAGCCAGAGCCATCCAGTATTCCGCTGACGGGGAAACCACAGTCACACCCTTCACCGAGTAGCCCGCACCCCCGCCGTATCGCACATCGCCAACGGGTTGCCAAAGCAGAAAAACAAGCCTCAATATTTCAGGTACAACCAGTGTCCCGATAGCGAAATAGATACCTTTCAGCCTGAAGACAGGAATAGATATGAGCCCGGCAAATAGTGCTGCGGCTATAGCTCCGGATATTATTCCGGCATAATAAGGCAAACCAAGCCAGGTCATTATTGTCATGGTGTAGCCTGCCAGCCCAATAAACGCCGCCGGACAGAGGGATATCAGGCCACTATAACCAGCCAGCAAATTCCACATATTGGCCATTGCCAGGTATATAAAGAATATAAAAAGGTATAGGAGCCAGATACGCGGCACTCCAATTAACGGAAACAGTGCCAGCACGACTAAGACCGCTATTAACGGTGTTAATCCCCCTCGCAATCGAGGAATGGTAGCTTTCATTTTCCTCCTAACGGCCGAATATGCCGCGTGGTATCACGGCCAGTACTGCCAGCACCATGGTGTAAGCAACAAGCATCTGGGCGGCCAGACCGAAGAAATGCCCTCCCAGAGTCTGGGCCAGGCCAAAGGCGATACCCCCGATAAATGTCCCCAGTATGCTACCCATACCGCCCAGTACGACAACACCGAGGGCAATAATCAGGAAAGACATTCCTGATACCGGGGTAAAGGCAAAAGTCAATCCCAGGAAAATGCCGGCTATAGCTGCAAATACCATGGAGATACCAAAGGTGTATGCATACACCTGGTCGGTGTTTATCCCCATTAAATGGGCCGTCTTTCTGTCCTGGGCGGCGGCTCTTATCGCCTTACCCAGATATGTTCTCCTCAGAAACTCGCGAAGGAAAATCATGACGAATATGGCGATAATAAAATCCAGCAGATACGTCAGCGGGAAACGAACTGGTCCCATAGTAAAGCTTTCCAGGGCGTAAGAAGTAGTCAGGCCCCGGGACATGGGACTCCAGATAAGCTGATAGGCACTTTGCAGGATTATAGAAATCCCGAAGGCGATTATCAGGGTAGCGTCCATCGATATTTTAAAAGCCCGGTTCAGGATATATTTCTGAAGGACGAAGCCGATTCCAAACAGCAGGGGCATACCGATGACCAGACTAATAATGGGGTCTATCCCGATAACAGACATGGCAACATAACCGAGGTAGCTCCCCAGTATGACCAGGTCTCCGTGGGCTATGTTTATCTCCTTCACCACCCCGAAAACCAGGGAAAGGCCCAGGGCGATTACCGCATATAATCCACCCAATAAAATGCCCATCACTATGGGCGTTGCTAAATCAGCCAATATGTCCATCTGAAATCTGTCCTAATCAATATCAGGCACCGAAGTAGGCTTTTTTGACGCTTTCCTCCTCCCTGAGTTCCGCAGTGTTGCCACTTAAAACAACACGGCCTGCTTCCATAATGTAGGCTCTGTCGGCTTCGGTGAGGCTTCGCCTAACATTCTGTTCGACAAATAGTATAGTAATGCCTCTCTCTCTGATTTCCCGTAAAACCCTGTACAGCTCATTGACCAGTATGGGGGCAAGGCCGAGGGACATCTCGTCAAGGAGCATAATCTTGGGATTTGACATAAAGCTACGTCCTATCGCTAACATCTGCTGCTCCCCTCCACTGAGGGTTTTACCCAGCTGATTTTTCCTCTCCTCCAGTATCGGGAAGAGACTGTAAACTTCCCGGAGATTCTGAGTCCGTTTGGGCCTTGCCTTAGGATTGTAGGAACCTAAGGTGAGATTTTCGAGAACGGTAAGGTCAGGGAAAATCCCTCTTCCTTCCGGGGTCTGGCAGATACCGAGGTCAACTATCTTGAAAGGCGCCAGTCTGGAGATATCCTGCCCCTCAAATTCAATACTGCCCCTCGCCGGATGCACAAGGCCGGATATTGTGTCCAGAAGGGTGGATTTCCCGGAACTATTGGCGCCAATAATGGCGACAATTTCTCCCGGTTTGACAGATAAAGATACATCCCACAGGGCCTGGAAGCTCCCGTGAAACGCGTCTATGTGGTTAACGTTCAGTAATATTTCTTCAGGCATTTACTGGCTATATATTTCTATCCTGTTTTGATGCTGGTAAAATCTCCCATTTACACCGACTCACCCAGGTAAGCCTCAATTACCATCTTGTTTTCCATTATTTCCTGAGGCGGGCCTTCGGCGATTTTCAGTCCCTTATCCATCACCATAATCCGGTCGACCGCCTTTGTCATTACCCTAATAACGTGCTCAATCAGTATGAATGTTACACCCATTTCACGTACTCTTTGCAGGATATCCAGCACCTGCGGGATTTCCTCTTCGGTCAGACCCGCCGCCACCTCGTCAAGGAGCAGCAGGGTGGGACAGGTGGCGAGGGCCCGAGCCAGCTCGAGCCTTTTCAGGGTTATCGCTGTCAGGTCTCTGGTGACTATATCCTTCTTGTCCGAAAGGCCTACTATATCCAGGATGTTAAGGGACTCACTTTCGGCGTCAGCTTTGCACAGGCCCTTTCCGTATTCTGCCGCAACTATGATGTTCTGCTGGGCTGTTAAATTAACAAAGGGCTGGGGAATCTGATACGTCCTGGCAATTCCACAATGGCAGGTCTTATGCGGTGTGAGATTGGTAATATCACGTCCTTTAAACCTTATCTTTCCGGAGTCCGGCTTATATTCACCGGATATCACATTCAGTAACGTCGACTTGCCGGCGCCATTCGGGCCCATCAGGCCCACGGCTTCACCCTCCTGAACATCGAAGCTCAGGTCCCTGATAGCAACTACTCCTCCGAAATGTTTATGGACTCCCTCAACCGAGAGCATCGGCGTTTCCATGTCACCGTCCTTCTTTGCCTCTGCCCTTTTTAATCTGCCGGCCGTAAGACAACGATTATTGCTATCTGTTCTTATTCGTAAGACTCGGCTCAGCCGGGCGTGATTGTCTTTCAGGTGGCATCAAACAGGGCTTGGACTTGGGTGCGTCCCATGCCCTGTCTGATGTCAATACCTAATACCTGCCTATTAAATACCTGTCCTAGTCGTAGGGCATGGGGAATATGAACTCAGCCGTCGCCGGTAAGAAGTCGTTGAAGGAAAGGACGACATTATATTCCCACACCCATGGGTTATCCGTCTTCACCCACTGGCCAAATTGGGTCGGAATCCGCTGAAACTGTGTCCCTTCTTCAAACACGACACGCCCCCACATCGTGTTCAAATCGGTTTCATCTAAAGCGGCCACAACGGCTGCTCCGTCAAGCGTGCCGGCTCTCTCAATAGCATCAAATATTACCTGCATTCCCATATAAGACCAGCCTATACTCTGGTTCAAGGGTTCTCCGGTGGCGTCAAGCCATCTTTGTTCTAGCGATCGGGGGGTGGTGTCACCAATACCCGGGGCATTTTGAATTGATGGGTCCCAGAAAGTTTCCATACCGACAGCGTGGGGCAGGTCGCCGCCCCAGGCCTCTACATCACGGAAGAAAAGGGCTCCCCTCGTTGAGAAAACCGCCTTGGGCTGGAAGCCCAGCACATGACATTGCTTCCACAGTATCCCAAAATGAAACCCGGGAGAATTGCACCAGAGCATTTCACAGCCGTAGTCCTTCCAATCCTCTATTACGGGCGTGAAGTCAGTAACGTCCCCAGGGAATATGCCAAATCGGTCTTCGGTACGGTAAGGATCATAACCTATCCCTTTTGCATAGTCAGAAAAGCCGGTGTACCACGCGTTGCCGTCGAGGTCATCAAGGGCAGCGACGGCTATTTTCTTGTTGGTCGCGGCGCCGAATTCCTCCAGAGCACCGAAATATGTCGCCATCATCGAATATCCAGGGTTACCTTCCCGAAAATCTCCCGGTGCCGTTGGAGTGGCGATAGCAAAACCATACGCCCAGGTGTATTTCCACTCTGCCCCAGCTCCCTCCTTAATACTCATCCAGGATTCAAAAGGACCGACTCCGGGAACGGCGGGTATCCCGTATTTATCAGCCACATCTGCCATACCAAGACGCATCTCTGGCGGATCCAGAGTCGTTCCCAGGAAATGCACCTTTTCGGTGAGAACCAGGTCTTCGGCAAGAGGCGCTACCTTGAGCATGTCGCTGCCCGTATCAAGGGCTATGTATCTGACGGGTATTTTAGTGTCATACTCTTCTACATATACTCCACCCAGTTTGTTGATATCCTCGACAGCCGCTTCCGCTCCAAAGTGACCCTGGCCAAAGCCGGCATACTTGCCCGTAAAAGACACAGTATCGCCGATAAGTATTTCTTTGGGGGCTTTCGGCCCGGGTGCTGGAGCTGGAGCCGGTTTCGGTTCCGGCTTTGGAGCGGGTGCCGGTGCTGGCGCTGCTTCCGGCTCGGCGCAGCCGCTGATTATCAAGCCACTCAAAAGTAAAATCGAACACAGAATAAGGAGAAACTTTTTCACTATTACCTTCCTCCTTTCAATATGACGGCACGCTACTCATGATTGCTATTCGGTCCAATTTCTTACATAAAAATATCCTCCTTCGAGTATAATTTATTAACGGCAGGAATTTTCTTTTTTATATATTAAATTTACAGGTTTGACAAAGATTAACATAACAGATTTGAAATGTCAACCATTAACATATTGAAGGTACGCCGACCTCAAATTCTCGAGCTTTATTCCAGGTCCTGTTCTGTTTGTCCGGAATTTACGAGCCAGGACTCAAGGTACATATATGCAGACCAACCGCCGTCAACGACAATGGTCTGCCCCACTATGTATTTTGATTGCTCCGATGATTCGTCAATAACTCCTTTTGCCAGCAGGTCTTCCACCAGTTGTGTTTTGATGTAGCCCGGAGCAATGGCATTAACATTGATATTGTATCTGGCCCACTCGCAGCCGAGAGTCCTGGTAAGATGCATTACGCCTGCCTTGGCACTGCCGTAGCAAACGCGTTCCGGGAAAGCGCCTATCCCGTTTACGGAGGCGATATTGATAATCTTGCCGCTACGCTGCTTTATCATCTCTTTGCCCACCGCCTGGCTGCAGAAGAACACACCGTTCAGCATGACATCTATGCCCCGCCGCCAGCGGTCTTCTTCCAGTTCCTCCGAGGCGCCGACGACGGACATGCCGGCATTATTCACCAGAATATCGATGCGGCCGAAATCGGTTACCACTTTTTTTACCATGTCATTGACGGCCGCTTTGTCGGCGACATCGGCTTGAACTACAGTGGCACGCCGTCCGAGCGCCTTTATTTCCTGAGTTACTTTCTCAGCTTCCGCTACCGATTTTGAACAGTTGAGAGCAATATCAGCCCCTTCT
>SMTZ1_10003543_pt1 | contig 15665 bp, 11 predicted proteins | sample DeeMarSWOR136_30_FD_25667 | JGI IMG/M metagenome (IMG submission 25667)
TATTAGTGACTAACCAGTAAATGACCAAGCCCGAGGGGAAGTTTAAGAATAGGAAAGTGAACACAATGGGCATAGCCAACATCATCTTTGCCTGGGTAGGGTCACCGACAGTGGGGGTCATCTTTTGCTGGATGAACATAGAGGCCCCCATTAGGAGAGGTGATATATAGGTGGGGTCTTTAGCGGAGAGATCGTTTATCCAAGAGGAAATGAAAGGGGCATGTCGCAGCTCAATGGAATTGAGCAGGACCCGATACAAAGCAAAGAAGACAGGGAGCTGTATGAGTATAGGCAGACAACCCCCAAGAGGATTGACCTTATGAGTTCGGTAGAGCTCCATAGTCCTACGCTGCAATTCCTCTTTGTTATTTTTATATTTCTCTCGTAACTCTGCTATTTTGGGTTGGATCTTTTGCATTTCTTTCATGGATTTTTGGCTTTTGTGTGTGAGCGGCCAAAAGAGGATTTTTATAAGAGCAGATAGAATAATGATGGCAAGCCCATAGTTAGGAATGAGCTTATAAAATAGTTTTAAAATGAACAGCATGGGCTTGGCAACAGGATCCAAGTATTTGCCAAAGCTCAAAACCTTTCCCAACTCTCCTCTTCCCTTCTCAAGGTGGCCCATGTCTTTTGGGCCCAAGTAAAGAGAATAGGAAAAGTTCCGTTGAGTGTGAGGGGCGATATTTGTCAAGGGAGAAACCAGCTGGAAGCTCACTATATTATTGTTACCTCGGTATATCTTCAATTTTAGGTCTTGCACGTTATTTGGGATTAGAGAAGAAAGGAAGTATTTATCTTCGAAGGCAGCCCATTTGATATCTCCAGTGAAGACCTTGTTTTCTTGCATATCCTTTACCTCTATCCTGTTTACTTCGTCTGATGTGAGATAAAGAAACTGTTGGACATCATCTCCCATCCCTCCGAAAAACCCCCCTTTCTTTTTTTTGTCCTCCTGTTGTATGGCCGAGGTCCACTCAACAGAGGGGCTTCCTTCAAGGGGCCTAGGGGAGTTGTTTACTAGGGTGAAATCATAATCGATATAGTAGCCCTCACTATGAAAAGTAAATTTTTTAATAAAGGCAACCCCTTCTTTAGATAGCCAGGAGAAGGATATTTCTTCTTGAGGATGGGCGTTGTCCACTCTTAGGGAGCTGGTGTGGGTGACAAATGGTGCCTCAGCGAAGTACCCCAGATCTGGCCCTTCGAATGTGGTTTTAAGAGGATAGTTATCAGATCCTTGGGCACTCACCATTTCTTTAAATTCAAGATCATGGTGGAGTTGCTTATTGCCATAGAGGAGGCTGAAAGGGAAAATAAAACAGATCTTTGGCAGAGCAATTTTATTTCTATGGCATAGAAGCTTTAAGCTCTTCAAACGTGCACCTCTTGAAGAGAAGATTGCTGCGTAAAGATCTGTCTCAACTACGATCTCTTTTTCAGGTGGAAGCGGAGTGTGTACCGGCTTTGCGAGGGAAGGAGAGGGCGGTTCGGCATCCACCTCTTTTTTGCCTTCCCCTGAAGGGAACACCTCTTCTGGTGAAGGAATTTCCTTCTCTATCTGTTGAGGTGGCACCCTTTTTACATGCCTTGGTTTTGGCGGAAGGAAAAGGGCTTGCCAGAGCAAGATAAGAGCCACCGATAGCACGATTGCGATTAAGAGCCTCTTTTCCATTGCAAAGTGCTTTTAGGAACAGGATCATGACCCCCAGGATGAAAGGGGTGGCATTTAAGGATCCTGACCAGGGTTAGAATCAATCCTCTTAAAAACCCATGGATCTCAAAGGCCTGTATAGCATAGGAGGAGCATGAGGGAGTAAATCGACAAGAGGAGATAGTGAGGGGCGAGAATACTATTTGATAAAATCTGATGGCAAGGATAGCCAGTGTTTTTACCATTGAGATCGACTTCCACAAATTCTACTCACAAGGATTTATCAAGCCTGAGAAGAAATTTTAATTCTTCATAGAGTCCTGAATAGTTCAACTGGTCCGCCCCTGGTTTGGCAATAAACAAGGTATCAGATGAGGTGGGTAAATACGCCTTATGTAATCTAAAGAATTCCCTTAAAAGACGTTTAATCAGATTTCTCTTAACTGCGGTGCCTATCCTCTTGCTTGTCGTTATTCCCAGGCGTTGCTTCTTAATTTGATTAGGAAAAATAAAAATCTCGAAATGCTCCGTGCTTTGAATTTTCCCTTTGCGTATCACCCTCCTAAATTCTGAAGGATTAAGCAGCCTTTCTTCTTTACCAAGGGAAAATCTCTTCATAGATAATAAATTTACGCCACTCTTTTAATCTAGGTAAAGCGAAATTCAGCAAAACGAGTAGTGCAATTAAACAGCTAGCCTTTTTCTTCCTTTTCTCCTCCTTCTGCTTAAAACATTTCTTCCAGCCTTTGTACTCATCCTGGATAAGAAACCATAGGTTCTTTTTCTCTTTATAGTGCTAGGTTGGTAAGTCCTTTTCAAGATGCCACCACTCTAAATTATAAAATGGAATTGTAATCATAAATTTTATAGTTTGTCAATTAAATTTCACTCAAGAGTTCGTAACCAAGAGGTTTACCAATATAACCACTGCCAAATTCATTCAACAACCCAAAGTGGTTCCTTATGCGAGGTTTAATGAGCAAGGGAAGAGAAAAAAGTCTCCCTTTAGAGAATTTAAAATAAAACCACCCCTTCACTCTATTAAAAGACATTTCTGTTTGGGAATTAATAGAACCACAAATCCTTATAGAGAAATCTCTATCAACAATTTACAGCTTAACGTTAATGGTTCGGCACCTTAAAGGACAGCACACCTTCGTATGTTTCCCATGCGTAGTGGAATATCTAAAGTAAGAGTCTGGTATAGTTATTAATGATTTCAAAAAGTTAAAAGTAGTGATCTCAGGGTTGCGCACTTTTAAGATTTAGCCAATACCCCTTTTCCCTTGATAGTCCCGTTGCCTCACTATTTCATAAAGGGTGATTGCCCCCGCTGCTGATGCATTAAGGGAAGAGATTGCCCCCTTCAATGGGATATGGACAAGAAAATCACATTTTTCCCTAACCAAGGGCCTTATCCCCTTACCTTCACTTCCTATAACCAGAGCCAGATCAAGAGTACCATCCATCGCATATATGCTGTTTTTGCTGTCTGCACTAGTTCCTACAATCCAGGCACCTCTTTCTTTGAGATGATCTATGGCAGCTGCTATATTAATAACCCGTGCGATGTGTGTGTGCTCTATGGCACCCGCTGATGCCTTAAAGACTGCAGCGGTTATAGGCGCTGCCCTCTCTTTCGAGGTAATAACCCCATGAACACCACAGGCGCAGGCAGTGCGAATTAAGGCACCCAAGTTTTGAGGGTCTTGTATGCCATCTAAAATCAGTGCCAGCAACTTCTCCCCAGAATTCCGCCACCTCTTAATGATCTCATCTAAACCAACCTCCCTATAGGGTGAAGCCATTGCCAGAACGCCTTGGTGATGTTTGATACCTGAGAGGTGATCAAGCATCCCTCTTTGCGCATACTCAATAGGAACTTTTTCTCTTTTAGCGAGATCAATAAGCGTCTTAATTCCCTTTGCCTTTTTCTCTCGAGCAAAGATGATTTTTTTAATTTGAGGTGCTCTCACCCTAAGGATTTCTAGTACTGGGTTAATCCCATAAATAATATCAGCCACCTCTTATCCCCACGATAGTCTTCTTCGTAATCGCTCAAAACCTTTTGAATTTAGATTATTTGACCCGTGAGAAGTTGTGACAATTACACCTCTAACGGGGCACGTATTGAAAAATGTAAAACCAAAAACCTTCAGAACGCTTATCAGATATCACTGCTGGCATCATTAGATTTATCGTCAGACTAAATAAAAAAAGATTTTATAGAAAAATCTTATTTGAATTTTACACTTTGCAATTTTTACCCTGTTAGATAATACTACAGCGACACTTTTTACAAAAATCATCCTAAGTAAAATGATTTACATTATTTTTAGGCAATTAAAATTCTCTTGTGATTTCAGATGGTTATTGAGCAAATGTCGTTGTAGTAATAATAAATTCATCTTAAAAGTTAATCCATATTAAATAAGAAAATATTAACACATTGCATTCCTATTAAATACGCATTTATCTCACAGGGTGAATTTTTCATATGTCTGTTCAAAATTCTACTGCATGTTGAGCAGACGTTTTTCTCCTTCCAGCTCTTGTACAACCTCCTTTGCTGCTTGTAGGGGATCTTGAGCTTCAAGTAGAGGACGACCTATCACGATGTAGTGAGAACCGGCTAAAAGAGCTTCTCTAGGAGTTGCGGCACGTCTTTGATCATCGTGAACCGCCCCCCGTGGCCTCATACCTGGTGTAACAATGACAAAATCGTGACCACAGGTAGCTCTAATCAGTGCTGCCTCTTTGGCCGATGCTACCACTCCCTGGACACCTGCGTGCTGGGAAAGCTTAGCCAAGCGCAAGACGGCCTCTTCCACAGAGGAAACTATTCCCACATCCTTAAGGTCTTCCTGTTGTAAGCTGGTAAGAATGGTAACGGCCAGGATAAGAGGTGCAGTAGTGGAGAGTCTTTGAGCCATTTTGACACTAGCATCAACTGCCTCTTTCATCATTTTTTTACCACCCATGGCATGCAGTGTTAACATAAAAACCTTAAGCTTACAAGCCTCCTCAACTGCACCTGCCACAGTGTGGGGAATATCATGGTATTTAAGATCTAACAGCACCTCTCCCTTGTGGTGATGGATCATCTCAATAATTTTGGGACCACAGCAGGTAAAAAGTTTCTTTCCTACTTTAAATATGCCAATATAATCTCTGAGCAATGCAACAAACTTCTCAGCCTCTTTAAAACTCCCGACATCAAGTGCTAAGATGATTTTCCCTGGTGAAATAATTCCCACAGCTCTCCTCAATAAAAAGCGATGGAAGAGAAAGGAATTGTAGCTGAAGCCATCGAACTTAGTTCGCTCCGCCCACAATTTGAATAGTGGAATGATGGGTTCACCACGTTAGCAAAACCTTGATAAACCTACTCGTCAACCCCCACCAAGGTTTTTCAAATAGGGTTAAAAGGAATTGAAGGATTAGAAATTCACCCTTTCCCCTCTTTTGCTACCCACTATTCCGTTATTGCACTATTCTATCGTTCCATGTGGATGCTATAAAATAAACTTTTCACAAAGAATCATATGATTTCAATGAGTTGTAAAATCCGAGGTGTTACATTATGTCTATTCCAGACGGAGATTACTTTTCTATAGGGCTATTGGGAGAGACTTTACCTGCAGCAATCTCTCGCAGGGCTGTGACCCCATCTCTATTATCTGTTGTGATCAAAGGTGAAGAGCCTTTAAGCAGTTGCCTCGTCCGCTCGGCAGCTAGCAACACAAGGGCAAATCTATTCTCTACCTTTCCTAAGCAATCTTCAACTGTTATCCTCGCCATAGCTGCAATCCTCTCCTTTTATTGATGTTATTGTGAATCTAGATTTCTTCTGTTCTTTTTAAGCGCTCGGCAGTAATAATCCTTTTTAATTGTTCTACTGCACTTTTAAAATCATCATTGACGATGCGATACTGATACCAGTTTGCCTGCTCCATCTCTGCCCTAGCTTTTTTAAGCCGCTTTTTGATGACTACCTCATTATCCGTACCTCTTTGGATCAATCGTTCCTCTAATTCCATGGGCGAGGGAGGAAGGATGAAGATGGTAACACTCTCCCTATAAATTTCTTTAATACTCCTCGCACCAACAGGATCAATATCAAAGATGATGTCCCTTCCCTTACTTCTATTCTCTTCCACAGATGCCTTAGAAGTCCCATAAAAATTACCGTAGATCTCAGACCACTCTAATAGTTGACCGCTTTCAATCATCTTTTGAAATTCTTCAAGTGATACAAAGTAGTAATCGATCCCCCTTATCTCATGCTGGCGAGGGGGTCTGGTAGTATAAGAAATGGAAAAGTGTAAGTCAGAGGTGAGCTTAACTACTTCCTTGCAAAGGGAAGTTTTCCCAGCTCCTGAAGGTGCAGAAACTATAAATAAAATGCTCTCTTTCCCCATGGTTAGTCCTTAGGAGACACTTTGGAGTCCTCTTCACCCTCAAACCTCTGGGCAATAGTTTCCGCCTGTAGAGCAGAGAGTACAATGTGATCACTGTCTGTAATAATGATGGAACGTGTTTTTCTACCTTGTGTTGCATCAACCAATTTCCCGTCTTCTCGTGCTTCTTCTTTCAGCCTTTTCATAGGGGCAGAGTTTGTTGTTACAATTGCTACCACCCGGGAAGACACCACGGTATTTCCGAAGCCAATGTTGAGTAACTTAGATTTCACTACTCTTTCCCCCCACTAAGAACCTGTAAAATTCTGTCAGAATGATTCAAGAGAAACTCTACTCAATATTCTGTAACTGTTCCCTAATCCTTTCCAGTTCATTTTTAATTTCTACAACCTTAAGCGATATTTCTGCGTGGTAAGATTTCGAACCGATAGTATTTACTTCTCTATGAATCTCCTGGAGTAAAAAATCCAATTTTCTTCCAACTGCACCTCCTGAATTTAACCAATTCTTAAACTGAAGAAGATGGCTTTGAGCTCTCACTAATTCTTCCGTAATATCGCTTTTCTCAACTAAATAGGCTACCTCTTGGGCAAGCCTTAATTCATCAATCTCAATGTCGTTACAGAGAGCACGTATTTTCTCTCTTAAATCCCTCTTATGATCTTGCAACGCTGAGTTTGAAATGGATTTGATGTGATCAAGCAAGAACTCAATCCCTTGTAGCCGTGAGAGGAAATCCTCTTTTAATAGTGACCCTTCTGTTTCTCGTATTTGCACAAGTTCATCTAAGGCAGAAGAAATCGCACCTTTCAGCACTTCCCAATCATAAACTTGATTCTGAGTGGTGAATTGAGAGACAATAACGTCTTTCTGTGTTAGGATATCATTGAGCGTGATCTCTCCAGGCAACTGTAAGCTCTCCTTTAGTTGCTTCAGGAGGATATAGTAACGCTGCGCCAGAGGTGAGTTTAACTCTACATTCAGTCCTTCCTTCTCTTCACTGTCAAACTGAATGAATAGATCAATTCTCCCCCTGCTGACTCGGGCCAAAACAAGTCTTTTAATTTCATTTTCAAGAGAAGAACATTTCTGGGGAATTCGCAGGCAAATATCACAGTATCGATGATTGGTTGATTTCACCTCAACTACAATCTTTTCTTCCCCTACCACAGATTCCGCCCGCCCATAACCGGTCATGCTTTTTACCATCTGCACTCCCTCTTTCAACTTGATGTGAACAACCTTTTAACGTGCTTGCGTGGGAACTTATCTTTGTTCTCCATTTAGATATTAGATAATTTATGTTTGTTTCGCGTTCGTGCTTCGGACTCAGCGCTTTTTTATCCTATGCCGCCCCTTTAGCATCTAGCATGTAACACTCAGCACCATGTCCGATCGAAGGGCTCTAAGTTCAAACTCTTTTAACTGTATTCGGTATCTCTCCCTCAACCTGTTCATGATTTCTATAATCTCTGCTGAGCCATAATCTGGATAGGTCCACTCTAGGGGCTGAAATCCTTTCCTCTTGTAAATGAGGGTTAAATCAGCATAGACACCATTCCTCAAATAAGGTCGGTGAGAATACTTTTTGTGTGTAGCTAAAATCAGATGATCCAAAGCTATATAACCCGGATCACAGTTGATCCTCCTGTTTCCCTCACCATCTTTTTGTTTAGATTCAAGCTCATCAGTCCCTCTCTTGACCTCAGGCAGCATATCAGGCTCAATCAGTTTTTCAAAAGTTATAAATCTCCTCATAAGATTTTCTCCCATCTCAGCTTGATAGTAGGTTGTAGTTGAAAAAGGAATGAGTGCGCTCATAAAATCTATTCTACCATATACTTGAGAAAGCTCACCGGCAACGAAAGCAAAAAGACCTTTATCCCCCGAAATGAGACTAAGTATTAACTTCACTGGCTTGGGGATTGAGGGTTTACTCATCTTTTTCAAAAGGGATCTGCAGTTATGCTATTGATAAGCTCCTTCGAGGTTACAGTAGCAGTTCCTAACTTACTCACAGCAATACCAGCAGCATGATTGGAAATCCTGGCAGCTTCTTCATAAGAAGCACCTACAGCTAAAGCCATGGTGAGCACTGCTATTACCGTATCTCCTGCACCGGTCACATCATAAACCTCTTTTGCTTTGGTGGGAATATGGGTAACCTTATCTTTTCTTCTCTCAAATAGAGTCATTCCCTCCTCTCCCCTGGTAATAAGAACCGCATCACAGGCCAAAAATTTTAGCAACTTCTTACCTGCCTTTACCACACCTCTCCTACCTTCGATTTCGATACCACTCACCCTTGCAGCCTCTTTTTTATTGGGGGTAATGATAGTTACACGATTTTTATATGAGGTATGATTATTAAGTTTAGGGTGATCTACGCAGGTGATTAATCCCTTACGCTTAGCAAGAGGTAATATCTCCTTTAGTAGGGCAGTAGAGATAGTCCCTTTTTCATAATCAGAGATGATAAGGGCACTAACACCATTGAACTTATCTTTAAGGTAGGAGAGTATTTTCTTTTTGCTAGAATGAGTGATCCCTTTTCTTTCTTCTTGATCATAGCGTACTACCTGTTGACGCTGATTAGCTATGATTCTCGTCTTCACCGTAGTTTTACGATCACGCTCTATAATGATTCCTCTACTATCGATACCTAAAGGTTTTGTTTCATTAGTAAATTCTATTCCCATTTCATCATTTCCCACAACACCACACAAAAACCCCTTTCCATTGAGTGCATAAATATTGTTCAATACATTTGCTGCCCCTCCCAGACGATACCTCTTGTAATCCACCTTAACCACTGGTACAGGGGCCTCTGGGGAAATGCGCTCTGCGCTACCATAGATATACTCGTCAATCATGAGATCGCCAATCACTAAGATCTTAGCCTGCGAGAAATTTTTTATATGAGAAATTAAAGGTTGAGAAATTGAAAAGTTCACGGTGATAGCATTTTAGTAACTTGTTTTAGTTTGAAGGTGATTAAAGGAGCTAGTCTATTTAAATTTATTATAATATCTAACAGCACGTGCTTTGTCAATAGCAATTCCTAATAAGGCTTGATAGATATCTCACTTACTCTCTTTACGGTGATGTGAGAAAACAGTTTTAGAGGAAAAGAGAGCGCTCGAGTTGGTGCTATCGTCTTACCTGCAAGATGAGATAGGTACCGAGTGATCCAAAGAGGATATTAGCCACCCAAGCGGAAAAGAAAGGGGGCAGCACACCCCCCCTGCCTAAGGAGAGGCTAAAATTGAAAAAAACAAAATAGGCAAAACCAATAATCACACTCATCCCAATCCCCTGTGCTATGCTTCCACCCTTGCCTATCCTCAGCGCAAAGGGGATAGCAAGGATGGGCATAATTAAACAGATGAAAGGGAAAGATATCTTAGCATAAAGATAGGGGATGTATTCTGGAATTTGGTACCCCGCCCTTTCAATTTTATTAATATAGTCTTTGAGTTCAGCGTAGCTCATCTCCTCTGGTTCCCTTCTCGCCACCTTGAAATCATCCGGCGTTTCTTTTAGGGGGATGATTTTTTCTGTAGCATTTTCTATCTCTATCGAACCATCTGGATTAAAAGTTCTAATGACAAGGTTATAAAAGTGCCACTTATTGTCTATCCACTTGGCCAGCTTGGCGTCCAATCTTCTGGTCAATACAAGCTGCTGGTCAAAAAAATAGATAGTGATTCCCTGAAGGGTATTGCTCCTATGCTCAAAAAGCTCAATATTGCAAATTGCATCCTCACTACGATACCAAAATCTATCTTGTTTCAATAAGCGCGGCCCTTTCTTCCCCTTAATTTTAATGTTCTCAATGTATTCTGCCTTTTGACTTGCATAGGGCACTATCAACTCCTGATTAGCAAAAGAAATGAGCACTACACAACCGCTGATAATGAGCAGAGGGGTAATTATTTTATAGATATTTATTCCACTAGCTTTCATAGCAATGATCTCATTATTCCTGGAGAGAAGTACGAGGGCCAAAAATATCGCCAGAAGTATAGCCATGGGACACATCCAGTAAAACATCTGTGGAATTTTGTACAAACAGAAAAGCACTGTAAGAAGGAAAGGGGGATTATATTTACTAAAGTTGTCAAGGTATTGTACTGAAAGGTCAATTATAAAGAACAATCCTATGCAGGCCCCTAGACATAGGGAAAATATCTTTATGAATTCCTCAATGATATACTTGGTGATAATGGTCAAGGTACCTCCTCTAACTACATGAAGAATTTACCCTTTCATGATACTGCCGAACCTGGTACACAAACGCTTCAAGCCTGGTTTTGGTGTTACTTTCCTTTTGCCCATCATAGGCAATGTTGAGAAGTGGCACATTATTATGAGCCTCCCGGCACCTTTTCAGAACAGCACTAACAATAGTGCCAGGCATACAGGTAAACGGCATGGTGTTGATAAGGCCACTTGCACCTTTGAGTGAAAAATCGACAGCTTTACCTATGCTCAATATGGCCTCTCCCTCAAAAGAGGGATGAAGGTAGGCAGAAGCGTTTCGAATTATCTCTTCTGTTTTTGGTTCAGAGGACAACCTTAAAGAGTTCTTAAAATTTCTTGTGAGGCGATGCTCTACTGCTCTTTGCACCTCATTGGTAAGGGAGGTAGCAAGAAAGTTGCGATAGTTCCCTGTTCGTAAACTCCTTCGCCTACTGGTATAGTTAGTGTACAAGATCCACTCTGCTATGGGGGGTAACCACACTTCACATCCTAATTGCTCGAGATTCTTAATCAGATCTTCATTACTAAACCTATTGGATCGTATGTATATTTCACCAACTATCCCCATGATGGGTTTCCTCTTATCGCTCGTTACCTCAATGGCGTTAAAGCCAGTACTTGCTTCTTTAAGCAGTGGTGCTATCCCCTCCCTTTCGCTTACTGCGTGACAAATTTTTTCTAAATAGTGCTGGTATAGTTCTTCACTTTCTCCTAGACATCTCTCGTATGGTCGAACCTCTCTTAATCTTTTTTGCAGCAAATCAACTGAGACAAGTCCTCTCCAAGCTAACATCGAAAATCCTCTCCCTATTTCTCCCATTTCACGATAGAGGTGTTCATCCTGATCCGGAGCATAAATAGGGACTTGGGGAAATCCCAGCCTGTCTAAAACCAAACGGTGAAAACGATTATACTGACCAAATCGGCAAGGACCTCTTCCTGAGACCATGAAAAAGGCCGCTCGATCCGGATCAAATTCAGCCCTTTGTGTCATCTTTACCATATCACCAGTGGTTAAGATACAGGGGTAGCACTCCCTGCCCGAGGTTAACTTCCTTCCCCACTTTAAGGTTTCCTCATCAGACTCTGGTAAAACAGTAGCTTCCAGTCCACATGCCTCAAAGGCGGCTGCTACAGCATAACTATGATCTGCCATATTAGGGATATAAATCCTTCTCCTCTTATCTGGTAGACTTCGAGCTGTCGGTTTCCTGATGATTGTCTTGACAGATTTCTTTCGAATATTTTTGAGACTATCTAGGTAGGCCTCTAGGCGTGTAATAATGCCTACATCAGAACTGTGCTCATCAATCTCAATAGTAAGATAGGGGATTTCTTTCATCTTTTCTTTGAAAAAATGGGAGATAAAGGAATCAGGTCCACAACCAAAGTTAGTGAGGTAGATTGCATGTAAGGAAGGATGGGATTCAAGGAAATGCGTAGTTGCTAAGATTCTCTGGCCATATTTCCAGTACATCTCTTGCCAGTCTGAAACGAGACCGCTCTCCTCCAAAGGAAGGTAATCCATAGGAATTGCCAAAATACCTAGATCAGCAATCTTTCGCGGTAGGTTGAGGTTAATACCAGTATCACATCCATTATAGGGTCGACTCACTATTACCATTGCTATTTGATTCTCTTTAAGTTGATGTAAAATTTCTCTCCCCCGTTTTTTTATGGAACTGTAAAACTCATTTTGGGCATCAAAGGCAGCCTCTAGTGCCTGGTTTATTACCTTTGATTTCTTGCCTAACCTTTTACCTACCTTATGAAGTTCATTTTTAACTTGATCTTCTCCCTCACCAAAGTAAAGGATAGGACTTATCAACTCTACTTCGAATCTTTCAAAATCAAAAGCAGACTTAAGGGTGTAGGGAAGAGCCTGCACATAAGGACACACCTGACTCCGGTTGACTTCAGGGTGTATCTTCTTCATGTCGATGAGACTAGGAAAGAAAATTTTTTTTACCCCCTTCTCAATGAGGTTGAGGATATGACCGTGCGCTACCTTAACAGGGAAACAGGTTTCAGAAACAACACTCTCCACCCCCCTATGAATAATCCCCTTGTGAGTGTTATCTGAGAGTATGACCTTAAATCCCAATCTCTTGAAGAAGGTATAAAAGAAGGGGAGGAGTTCATGATAGAACATGCTCTGGGGTATACCGATGTGAGGAGCATCTTCAGAAAAAAAGTTACTTCCTTCAGAAGCCTGATGCAAGAGGAGCTCTCTTTCGGTAAAGAGATCTGGTAGTTGATTTACCTTCTTCTTTTTACGATCAACCTCAAATCGTTCGCAACGGCTTCCATAGAGGAGAGGGCGTTCTCCCTTTACCTTCAGTCTTTTGATCTCACACCTATTAGGACATCTCTTACACTCAAAAGAGGTAAGCTCATAGCTCCTCTTAGTCAAGTCAAAACCTTTGAAAGTGCTCTTACCATTAACCTTCTCTTCCCTGGCGAGAATGGCAGCTCCAATAGCGCCGGTAACATCGTGATTTTCAGGAACCACTATCTTCTTTCCTAGGATCCTTTCAAAGGCAGCTACTACTCCCAAATTGAAAGCAGTTCCTCCTTGAAAGAAGATATGATCCCCAACCTTTCGATCTCCCACCACCTTGTTCAGGTAATTTAAGACGATCGAATAGCTTAAACCAGAAACCAGATTTGCCTTATCTACGCCCATCTGTTGGTGGTGAACCAAATCAGACTCCATAAATACAGTACATCTCTCTCCCAGGGGGACGGGACAAGGAGCGGAAAGAGCGAGATGACTGAATTCATCTTTGATGGAGATACCCAGCTTTTCAGCCTGCTCTTCCAGAAATGAACCTGTTCCTGCAGCACACACCTTATTCATCTCAAAATCAATGATAGCACTTTTAGAAAGGCTCACATACTTGGAATCTTGCCCTCCTATCTCAAATATAGTATCTACCTTAGGATCAATCGCAATTGCCGCGGTGGCTTGAGCTGTAATCTCATTTTTAATTACATCAGCCCCTATGAAATCACCAGTTAAATAACGCCCTGACCCTGTAGTACCTACCGCTACCACCTCTATCTTATCACCCACCTCTTCTCCTACCTCTCGTAGCCCCTTCTTAATTGCCTCCAAGGGTCTTCCTGCTGTCATCAGATATCGTTTTGACAGCACATTGTTGTGATCATCTATAACTGCCACATTCGTGCTGATAGAACCCACATCAACACCAAGATAGGCCCTAATCTTCCCTTTACCAGCCAGGAGAGGGGCAGGGGTTATGCGTTCCACCTTTTCGATTTTCCTGAAAGGTGCTAACGGTTCCAACCCCTTAATCTTCTTGTGAGAGAGAGAGGTGATGTAGTCAGCAAGTTTTTCTAACCCATTATATGTATAACTAAAAGATGGGTTTTCCATAGCAAGAAGTACTGCTCCAATTGCCCCCATTGAAGCAAAGTGTTTAGGAATTATCAGTTCCCTTTCAGATAATCCTAGTACCTCAATGAATGCCCTCCTCATCCCGAGATTGGCAGCAACCCCACCCTGAAAAGAAACTGGCTTTACAAAAGATTTTCCTCTTCCCAAGGTACTTTTAAAGTTTCTGGCTACTGCGAGACAGAGACCTGCCACGATGTCGTAATCTGGAGTTGCGATCTGTTGTAAGTGGATCATATCTGTTTTTGCAAAGACACTGCACCTTCCAGCGATTCGGGGTGGGCTTTTTGATCTGAGTGCCAGTTCACCAAATTCTTCCACGGTGAGTCCTAACCGATGTGCTTGCTGGTCTAGAAAAGAGCCCGTTCCCGCAGCACAGACAGCATTCATAGTAAAATCATCAATCTTTATTTTCCCCGATTTCTCATCGAAATCGAGTAATATGAGTTTCGAGTCTTCACCTCCCATCTCAATGACGGTTTTTGCCTGAGGGTAGAAATGCTCAATGGATTTACTTTGGGCAATGATCTCATTCTCAAAATCTGCCCCTAATAGTTCAGCCATTACTTTCCCGCCGCTCCCAGTCAATAAAATCCCAAGCAGTTGTGAGGGGGAGAGACGTGGAAGGATTTCTTTTAAAACTCGATATACCGTCATGAGGGGTTGACCTTGAGTTCTCGTATAGTATTCTTCTAAAATCTCGCAGTTACCACTCATCACCACTGTATTAACACTAATTGATCCTACGTCCATACCCAAAAAGTAAGATCCTTTTGAAGCCATCTTTTAACCCTCCCCCAAGAGTCTCAAAATATACTAAAACATTGAAATTAAAGTGATTTTTTACAAACCTTACTTTCTCCATAACAGTGGAATAGGAGAATAGGTGAAAGCTAGTATCCCAATTGCTATGAAACCACTACGTTCCATTATTCGACCTTTAAATCTCTCCCCATCAGCTCAGTAACTGCCTCCCTAGGATTTTTATTTTGGTAGAGGATATAATAGACTTGTTCAGTAATGGGCATTTCAACCTTCATCTTTTTACTCAAATCATAGGCTGCTTTGGTGGTATTAACTCCCTCAGCAACCATCCTCATATCTTTCAGAATGTGGGTTAGCCCTATCCCTCTTCCTAGCTTAATCCCCACTGACCTATTTCGACTTAACTCACCTGTGCAGGTTAAGATTAAATCGCCTAATCCAGCTAGACCAGAGAGGGTTAGCGGGTTTGCCCCCATCTTGAAAGCTAAACGTGATATTTCAGCAAGACCTCTCGTAATCAAGGCAGCTCGTGTGTTATATCCAAAGCATAAGCCATCCGAGATGCCTGCTGCAATTGCAATTACATTCTTTAGCGCCCCTCCTAACTCCACTCCTATTACATCAGGATTAGTATAAACACGAAAGTAGGGAGTGGAGAAAATACGTTGCAACTCTCCTGCAAGCTTTTGGTTTTCTGAGGCTACAGTCACTGCGGTAGGAATTGCCTTGCTCACCTCAAGTGCAAAGCTTGGACCCGAGAGAATAGCCAGACGTTTACCATCTTTCAATGTGAGCACTTCCCTTAACACCTTTGACATGGTTAACAATGTGTCATTCTCGATACCTTTGGTAGCACTCACTAATTTTACTTGGGAGGAGAGGTAAGGTCGGGTTTTCTGTATCAGCTGCCTTACCACCTGGGAAGGAGATACACTTATGAGAAGGTCCTTGTTTTGGCATACCTCCTTTAAAGAATTGGTAGGAGCAATATTTTTGGAAAGCTTCACCCCAGGAAGATAAAGGGTGTTTTCTCTTTTAGTTGCTATAGCGTGGATAAGATCATCTTCATACACCCAAAGTGTTACGTTAAATCCCTTCTCTGCCAGAAGGTTTGCTAAAGTAGTACCCCAACTTCCTGCTCCAA
>SMTZ1_10003544_pt1 | contig 15664 bp, 12 predicted proteins | sample DeeMarSWOR136_30_FD_25667 | JGI IMG/M metagenome (IMG submission 25667)
CAATCTTCGATATCGCTTTTGAATAGAGGTTTTCTTTTTCCTCCGTTGGAGAGGATAAAATCGCCTGAAAGGCACTCATCATAATTCAAGAAAAATTTCTTGATGTTTTCCCCTTTATAGCCAAGGCATAGAATGAAATCCTTATGCCCAAAATAAGAATAATATTTCATTAGAAGCAGTAAGACAGGTTTTCCTCCAACAGAAACCAAAGGTTTTGGGGTGTTCTCCGTAGATGGATGCAACCTCAATCCCAGGCCCCCGCAAAATAGAACAACTTTCATTCAGTTCCCCTCCTGCTTTAAAACGTGATCCGATATTTCAGTTCCTTGTGCGTCATACACTTCTATCCTTGGGATTGGTACAATGAACCGACTACCCCATTCACCAATATGTGACATTTGATTCATTATCTCTCCTTTTATGCTCCAGGGTAAAATCAATACATATTCAGGTCTAGTTTCTTTAATTTTATCTGGATGAAAAATGGGAATATGGGTTCCTGCCAAGAATTTGCCCTGCTTGACCGGATTACGATCAACTGTGTAGTCTATGAAATCTGAGCGAATACCGCAGTAGTTGAGGAGGGTATGTGCCTCAGCATGCGCCCCATATCCGACAACGGATTTGTGGGTGCGTTTAATTTTGATCAGAAAATCTAAGATATCCCGTTTCGTTTCCTTTACTTTTTCAGCATAGGCGATGTATTTTCCAATTTTTGTTAACCCGTCTATTTTTTCTCTCGTTCTTATCTCATCGGGATGCGCTGCAACAGGTATGTCGTGGTTCTCAGTATGGCGAGCGTAAATTCTTAAAGAACCGCCATGAGTGGAAATTTCTTCAACATCGAATATTGTTAAGCCATGAGACGCAAACACCTTCTCAATGACAAAAAAGGAAAAGTATGAGAAACGTTCATGACTGATAGTGTCGAATTGGTTGTTATCCATTAGCTTCATCAGATGATGAAACTCCATAGTTATTACACCTGATGGCTTAAGCAAATTCTTCAAGCCTTCCAAGAACCCATGCAGGTTAGGGACTTGAGCAATTATGTTGTTTCCGATCAGCAGGTCTGCTTGCTTGTTCTGATTGACGAGTTCACTCGAAGTTTCCTGACCAAAGAACTTAGCAACCGTTGGAATACCTTTTTTAATTGCTTCTTCTGCAACATTGGATGCGGGTTCGATGCCTAAAACCGGAATGTTTCTTTGAGCAAAATATTGAAGAAGATATCCATCGTTGCTTCCGACCTCAACTACTTGACTTTTATCATTTAACCCCAGTTTGCTCGTAATCATCTCAGCGTAACGCTCAGAGTGGTTCAACCACCCTTTGGAGTGGGAAGAAAAATACGCGTATTCGCGATAGATTTCTTGCGGAGAGATGGATTCTTCTAATTGAACTAAGAAACAGTTGTGGCAAAAATAGACGTGTAGTGGATAGAAAGGCTCCATTTCATTTAGTTGATCGGGCTGAAGATAGCTCTCACAGAGTGGTTGTACTCCTAGGTCAGCGAATGTGTATTGAAGAGGCTCACCGCAAAACCTGCATGTTAAATGAGCTGTGTTTGTCATTGTTTTACCACTTAATCAAGTCATTTTAGTTTATTACTGATACATTCATAAATTTGTTATTTACATTCTTAAGCGCCCACATGTCTCAGGGTATTATCTACTCTTCCGGAAAGTAAACTTCGTTCAAGATGAGTAATACGTCTGTATCTAGGACCTTCAAACTCTTCAACAACCAAACCAACCTTCTTATAGGCTTCATAAAGCTGTTTTGCACCCAAAGGAACAGTCCATTGTGGTTTAAACTCTGGTAAAGCAGCTGCTATCTTGTTGAATTCAACTCTATAAGAACGTTGATCTGCTTCAGCGCCTTCTACATATTTAGTTTGAGAGTTCGGCACAGTCTGTTTCACTATTTCAGCGACTTCCCGTATTCTAAAATTCTCCTCGTTTTTGCCTACATTGAAAATCTGATTGTAAACCACGTCACGAGGAGCATTTAATGCTGCTATAAAAGCACGAGAAATGTCTTGGATATGCACAAACGGACGCCATGCACTTCCGTCACTCTTCAGCAAGACTATTCCCTTGGTGAAAGACCAAGCAACAAAATTATTGACAACTAGGTCAAAACGCAACATAGGAGACAACCCATAGGCTGTAGATGAACGTAAAAACGTCGGGGTGAATCGGGAGTCAGCCAACGCTGAAATATCTTTTTCAGCAAGCACTTTCGAGGCTGCATAAGGAGTAATTGGCTTCACTTCGGATTCTTCATTTACTATATCAGCCGTTGAAGCCCCGTAGACGCTGCAAGAAGAGGAAAGTATGTAACGTTCGACCCCAGCTTTTTTGGCTAGCTTTGCCAATCGTACTGAGCCTTCATGATTTATTTCATATGTAATCTTTGGGTTCAGGTTACCTAGGGGATCGTTTGATAAAGCACATAGATGCAGTACTGCATCAATTCCCTGCAAATCAGAAAGTCCAACATCACGAATGTCTTTTCTAAAATAAGGTATATCTGGTATTCCTCCTGTTATTGACTCATCACCGAAAACACAATCTTCAAAAAGATCACTATCTAAACCAATGACATCAAAGCCTTTTTGCTGCAGCATTCGGACCATGACTGCTCCAATATAACCTTTATTACCCGTTACCAATACGCGCATATATGGTCACCTTCGATTTCAGCTAACAGTCACTAAATATATTAAGGATACTCTAATTTCGTAATTATTCAGAATACATATAAGCATAAATAACAATGTTTATAAAATCTTGAAAAGTTTCTTGATAATTTGCTTTTGCTCCTTTCAATCAGATTAGTCTTGCGCAGCATATTTCAATGCTTTAAGTTTGATACAAAGGTAGCTATGGTTCAAATTTAACTGAAGGAGCCCAAGCGCGATTATTTTATAAATTATTGAGAATTTAAAATATGTGTTCACTTTCCGTAGTTATCTATTTGATGTCAAAAACGAAGTTTGAATTAAAGTATACATTTGAGCTTTAAGAACATGGAATTAACTCTGGTTTTAAGTTCATGCCGTCAAGAGTTTGCTTAATTTCATTACAATAAACTGGGTTCATCACAATAACTGTGTCTGGTTTGTATTTTTTCAGAAATTCTGGCGGCACTATTTGCTTACCAACTCCTGGTATGAACATTCCATGGCGATTTGGATTAATATCTACAATATATTGGATTTCACTCGTTACCCCAAGTGTTGTCATAAATCCCACACATTTGGAGCCCGATCCCCAAACAATGGCTCTTTTTTTCTCTGACTTGATTCGGTTCAGCTGGTTTTTCCATTGATCCAGTTTGTCTTGGCATAGTGCAGAGAAACGTTTTACGATCTTCGCGGTTTCTTCCACGCTTTCTTCATTATACATTGTTTTGTGAGATTTTTGATCAACGGGTTTTGCTTCTATCAATAGGTATTGATCAAAATAATCTTTCATTAAATTCGTTACTTCAAAATCGCAGAAGCGAAATAGGCGCGCCAATGACCCGAGGCTAAAATAGGAGCAGTGCTCGTAATATATATCCCAAAATGCGACTTCACGGAGAATGCGAGAAATATCAGGCACTTCAAAGAAAACTGATGTATCGTTACAGATAGCAAATCGAACACTTTTTAAAAATTCAGCTGTGTTGGGTATGTGTTCTAGGGTATGACGGCAGACTACTAAATCTCCAAGGTGTTCAGCGTAGCGAGGAGAGTAATAATCATGAATGAAACGCAGACGTTCTGAAGCCTTGCTGTGCACGCCGCCACTTACTGTAGAGGGGTCGATTCCTACACCATAATTATCGCCGAGTTCGCAGAGCAGTGCTAAGAAATCGCCTCGGCCACAGCCAATCTCTGAAATGTGTTTATTTTGTAAATTATAAGTTTGGATTAGGCGTGTTGCTAATCGCTGTGCATATGCATTGAATGTGGCTGAGAAGCCTTGTTCTTCGGGAGCAAGTGATGCATAATCCACTTTAGAAGAGTCGAAAGCCAGATTGGAGATGAAACCGCAAGCTTTACAAAACCCTAGAATTACATCGCCGCGAGGAAAAGCAACGGCTTGTTCCTGAGTTGGAAACATTAAACAGCTATTAATAGGTACATTCCTAGCTTCGTAAAAAACTGACATGTCAGACGTATTACAGCTAGGACAAATGTTTTTTGTGGACGGAGACATTAGTTACTTGACTCCTGTTTTCACATTTTAAATTATTTAAATTGTCCTGGCATTTATATAAAGAATAACTAAAAAATATGATTTAGTCAATTGATAAGACCTTTAGCTGATTTTTTATAAGATCATGGTTTAAGGAAAAGCTAGTTATTCGGATATAGGAGAGAATCTTTTGCTCAATTGCCTTTTTCAATTATGTGGATGCCCATGTGTCTCAACAGATTCTTGATTGCTACGACTACACTTTGTCCGAAGCTGAAACGACTTAAAAAATAATTTTCAATGTCGTTGCCAAATAACTTCCATCCTTCTCGGAAGAACCACTTGACTATTTCTCGGTAGCATAAAATTTTTTCAGACCATTTTAGTGGTGCGCGGTCTACGGATTTGAAGAATTCGTAGCAGTTTTTCAAATTTGTGTAGTTGATCCAACTGCTGCTTGACCACCAAGCCATTTGCTCGTCTAATTTGTTTGCAGCCTTGGATGTCTGGTTTGAGCAGAATTTTTTGGTGTAGGCCTTTGAGTGATCTCTCCGCAAAAACAAGTATTCAGGGATTTCATATAATCGCCCATAGAGACTGATTTCCGCAAGCAAATTTCCATCCGCACCACGATAATCTCCATGAAGCGGTGTTCTCTCGAGTATTTCCTTTCGCATTACTCCAAAGATAGGCCAACAGGGATTATTCATAATACTTATCAGGTCCCCGAAACGTTCCTCAACTCTTGGAGAATCCATTCTCATTTTATGCTCATAAGTACCTATAACCAAACCATTTTCATCTATACGACTTGATTTTGAGTGGCATAGAACAACCGAGGGGTCATTATCAAGAATCTCAACGCATCGTCTAAGGTAATCAGGCGCATGAACATCATCAGCTGCTGCCCATTTAAAATACTTTCCCCGAGATAGTTTAACAGATCGATTGTAATTCCTAGGTGCACCTAAATTCTTCGGATTTCTATAATAGCGCACACGGGTATCCTTCGTTACATATTCTTTGCATATGTCGGCAGTGCGGTCTGTTGAAGCATTATCGCATATAATCAATTCGAAATTGACATATGTTTGGGCAAGAATCGAATCTAACGCTTCTTCGATGAAATCTTCACCATTATAGACTGGTAAGCCAATGCTTACAAGAGGTGTTTCCCGTAAAATTTTTTCATTCATACCAATAACTCCAAGGTTGATTTTCTGTTTATTGCAATCTAAAATTCAGTCCTTTTCTGGCGGAAAATATACGAAGAAACAGTTCGTTGTCTTCCAGCAACGGAGAAGAACACTGTTTTTTAACACACTTGAGCTGCACTTTTATACCTTCAAATACCAGCGCATAGCTAATAAGAGCCTGCTCTTAATAAGTTGACAGTTAAGCAATCAAATGGATTTTAAAAAGGTTAAATATCAACGTCTATAAATCTTTCATTTAATGGGTTTTACCGCTTCGATGATTAAAGAGCCTAATTTATTAGATTCACCGCCCAGTTTATTACCATGCAATCAAAGGTTTTGAAGCACGCGCCAAACAAACCAAAACCAATCTTTTCGTGTCGGTAAGTTGCAGAAAATTGAAACTAACTGAGTTTTGTCTGATACATTTTATGAGCCGAACGTAACAATGGAGCTGCCGATGCAATTGACGCAAATGGGCGCAAACTATGGGACTAACCTTTTCAGTGCCTCTTGTTGTAATGTTGAGTGACTTTCAATAACATGAAGGTATGTAAAGCGGTTGGCAATTGCTTCCTTAGCATTGTTTCCCATCCGTGTCCTTAGATAATCATCAATAATCAACTTCTCCATAGCTTTAAAAAGTGCGTTTACATTCTTTTCCGGTACTATGTAGCCATTTACACCATTTTTTACAAGTTCATATGCGCAGCCAACGCTATTTGAAACAATTACAGGCTTGGCTACTGACATAGCTTCAGTCACAACCAAACCCCATTCCTCATGAATATTCAATATTATAGATGGCAATACAAGAATATCGCATAGTATAAAATAGGGTTCTATTTCAGCGGTTGCATTTATGAAATTCACATTAGATAGATTTAAATCTTCACACAATTTTTCCAATCGATTTCTTTCCGGTCCGTCACCGATTATTAACAAACCTAAATCTTCAAATCCAGAAAACATGGAAAATGCTCTTATTAAATAATCCAAACCTTTTAATTTTACTAGCCTGCCTACAAATAGTATAATTCTTTTATAGCCCAGTTTCTTTTTAATTTGTATTGCTTGAGCCAGAGTTTTTTTGGTTGGTTCAATTATTGAAGTTAGTTTATGGTTAAGTCTAATCTTTTCAGCAGGAACACCTGCAGATACCCAGAAATTCATGACTCTAGCACTAGTAACGCTCAGATATGACGATTTGAAACATACTAATCTGCTAAAAGGCCATTGCAAACTAGCACGAATATCGTCTTTAATCCACATATAGTAACTATCGAATATGATTATTGGTTTCCTTAGGAATTTAGCGATTAGAAGGACGATAATAGCTTGGGGATCTCTAGAATGAACACCGAATAGAGAATATTTTCCTTTTATCAACCTAAAAGGAAGACGAAAAAAAAGCCATATTAAACCTTTAAGAGAAACGAATATTTTCCAAGTATTAGCCCATTTACCAGGAGGAATTGGAAAAGAGATAACTTCGAGCTCTCGGGACTTAAAAAGCCAATCTTCAAAAGGATTCGAGCGCCCGTATTTAGCTTGAGCACTTGTCGCTATTGTTGCTGGAGCGAAAACATAAGCAATCTTTAAAGCATGTTTATTTAGCATTTGTCACACTTGCTAAAATCAAAATAGCCCTTCGAGAAATAAGTATTTTCCAAGTGTAAGCCTATTCACTAAGGTTTATCGCTAAGCAATTTATTGGATTCTCGATGAATTTTCTGGCGCTTGTTACATATCTCCTTCCATATAACAAAGACGGAATAACAATTAATGAAAAGTGTGAAGCATTAAAAAAGCCCAATAATTAATTCGCTTGTATTAGCCATTAAAGACAATCAGTGTATTAATGCCGCGTCTTTTCCATTTGATGGCGGAATTCATGACCATAGCCTCTCTGATGCGCTTTCAAGAAGCCAAACCACCAAGCTGTAGCTCGAAAAAGGTTATAGGATGGGAGTAATAAAGCTATTTTTCTCCTCGTTGCTTTGAAAGCTAATATTGAGCGCACGAGACTCCATGCATATGTGACCGGCCAAAAATACACTAACATCGACTCATTCAGCTTTCCATGTTTGTGATAAAAAAAATGCATCCCGTAACCATACCAAGTATATTGGGTCCACAATTTTTTTAAGGTTTTTTTTGGTTCATGCTCAAATTCTGCTTTGCTTACGGCGAGCGAGTACCCTGCTGATTTAATCCTTGCAGTGAGATCTGCGTCTTCTGCCGCGCCCCTTATTTTCTTATCGAAGCCTCCTGCAGCTTTTATTGCTGCGACACGAAATATGGTTCCACCGGTTCCCAAAGCTTGAGGATTTCGTCTCCAGTTTCTGTGTATTCCGATTTCATAGGCGCTTGAGTGTGATAATGCTTCGAGTTCAGCTACAGGACTTTTGGTTGCTATGCCCTTCATAGTACCTTGGGCAGCTCCCATCGATGGGTTTACCTCCATTAACCTAACTTGTTTTTGCATAAAATCTTTAGATAAGACCATGTCGCCGTCGATAAAGGCAACCAAATAACCGCAAGATTTGTCTATAACCATTTGCCTGGCCATTGTTAAACCGCCGCGGTTTGTGGAATATATCCGGGGCTTTAGGTCGGCTTTTGAAAAAAGTTCAGTAATAATGGCCATCGTTCTGTCTTTACAGCCATCATCGATTACAATTATTTCCATACGGTTTTTGTTAAAATTCTGGTTCAATATGCTCAAAACGGTATTCTTAATTGTTCTTTCACAGTCTTTTACGCAAATTCCAATAGTGACATCGACTTTTTTTTCACATTCTTTTAAACTCATCTTTGTATTCAGGCTCCATTATTTTTTTAGCATGTAAATTTAAAATTTTATTTTGGAATTATGGGTTAGGAATGACTTGGCTAATTACTTGCTTTTAGCGAGAATATACTTGAAAGAATCCATTGTCATATAGCCGACTATACTGATCAAGACTGACATTTTCGAGCAGATTTCCATAGAAAAACTGGAAATAGTTTTTCATCTGACTTGAAATTATAACAAAGTCTGCTCGTCCTACTATCTCATCGACGACTTCTGAACTAGGTATTAAACGACCAGGTGCAGAAATTGTGATACTTACTATAGTACCATTAAGTGGTCCTTCATCAAAGGAGCCAAGGACGGGTTCATAAAAAAACGAGGCACCTGATGGAGCATATCTGGCGTAGAAACTACCACCTCTCATTTCACTCGTTGGGACATACATCCAACTCATGTGAGCATAATGAGCTGGAATTTGGAGGAAGACTACTATTATAAGAAGGAAAACCATGATGCGAGACTTCTTACTGAAGAATTTAGCGACGAAATAACTAATGGGCAAGAGCCCAATTATAAAAGCTCGTTGAATCACTTCGCTTCCATAATACACTGAAACACCAATTAGGCCCGCAATTATAATCCAAGCAATGAAAAATAAGTCGCTTCTAGCTTCTTCTTTTTTACTTATAAATAGCCCTATAGTTGTTGCCAAAATAGCAATTAATGCTATAATTACGTTTATTATTGTAATGCCGTAGGATCCGAACAGCAGCAACTGAAGAGCGGGAGATGTAAACTGTCGACCCTGGGATATCACAGCAAGATGTGTTTCTCCTTGCGAAAGCTGTGCAATCAGTAACTTTACAATTCCATCAAAACTTCCGCTTACGACAAGCATTTGATAAGCTATGAAAATGGATACCAGCAAAATGCAAGTTGTAATCGAATAAAAAGAAACTAGTTTGCGCTTTTGAGGAAAAAATTTTGCTAAGGCATATGCCGCAATAAACCCCAATGCAATCGCCAAAGATGTTAGCAAATGCGTACCGACTAGCGCTGTGAACAGTATGAGAACAATTAAGGGAAGTGCTGCGTTTTGTTTTTTCTCAAAGAAGAGTTTCGTTAGAAAGAAAAAGATAGCGAAAAAAAATATGTATGCCAATCCCTGAGGAGAGTAATAATGTTGAATAGTCCAAAAGCTTGCAATAAACCACAAGGCACCGAAAGAAGAGGAAACTTTATTCAAACGCAATTTCAGAGTACTATACACCATAATGCCTATCAAAGAAAGCGTTAGTAAAGGAAAATAATCAGCAAATAAAGTTGTTGGTAAACTCGTAATTCTCGAAAGAGCTCCCGCATCAAAGAAAAAACCAGGCCAATTTTGATGACTCATATAACCGAGGGCGCTAAAGTCAACATGACCTACGGACAGCAAATATGAACCCTGAGAAGAAAATGCATAAGACAGAGCTAAAAATTCAGCTTTATTCTCACTAATTAATACAGGTATGCAGAATAAATAAAAAAAGATTAATATAGCAACAGCGACGGTTCGGACTCCAGACTTCCTTCCAAGATACAAAAGCACTGTGAGAAAAGAAAGGCCTATCCAAAAAGTTATGGGTAGCTTTATTAATAATCCCAAATCACTGGGATTGTAAAAAGTAATCTTGGTAAATGCCAGTATATGAATTGCGAGCAACAAAACAATTAGGATGCTGGCAATCCAGAAAACATTTTTCTTAGTTACCTTATGTTGTTGAGCCATGGAAAACTATTACCACCCTAAGTAAGCTAATTACTCTTTTTCTAGAAGCGCTTTAGTACTAAAATTTTCAGCTGTTTTCTAGCAAGTAAAGACAAATGGGCAATTTTTAACGATTTTCGGGACAAACCAGCGCGCGAAAAGGATTAAATCGCATGCGTTTAGCGTGAGCACTAATGCCACGGTTCATTGGAGCGAACAAAAAAACGATGTGTGAATCATATTTATCTATCATTTGCCATATCATTTAAAAAATGCCAGAGCATAAACGCAAGACTAGCGTCTATAGCCCGCGTTAAGACACTTAATCATTATCTTCCTCTTTTTTTGGAAAACAAACCCTGAACTAACCCTCTCGTAAAGAATAATGACCTTGCGAACTCAAAAGCAATAAACTGGAAAAATCCCCAAGATCGCGAACGATAACAAATCAGAAGATTTCTAAATATTATAAGTATTCCTAGTAAAACAGAAACAGGAAGAAGAGGTGGGAAAAATATATTCACAGTGAGAAGAATAATAAAGAGAAAAGGAGCCAAAAGGCTTCCGAGATTTAAAAGCGGCTTTAGCAATATCTTCTTATTCAAGAATTTCGAAAATGTTCTGCCATACCACGTATATTGCGAGCGCAACTCCTTAAATGTGTGGCTATAATGAACAGATATTACACTTCCTTGAGAACGAACTACTTTTCCCGAACTGCCATAGATTTTAAGCAACCTGCGTTGAAAGTCTTCATCTTCTCCGTATCCAAGATTTGGATCAAATGCAATTTTATCAAAGACTGCCTTTCGCAAAAACTCAGCAAAAACCGTAATGCCTATTCCTGATCTAATTGGGTTTGCACTTCCACGGTACCAATCTATTTGTATCTTTTCAAGCTTGGAGTGCGCCAAATTTTGTTCATATGGAATGACAGCAATTGTATCAGGATCTTCAAAACACTTCATTGCATTACTTATGCAATTTTTATCCAATATTACATCAGCATCCATTATTAAAACAATCTCACCAGCTGCAATTTTGACGCCCACGTTTCTAGCGTTAGGTAGAGAAGTTGGTTCCGTTTCAGTTACTATCTTTACCTTAAACTTCGCTGCTTCATTGACTGTGTCGTCAGTCGATAGCCCATCAACAACTATTACTTCTAATGGCTTTAATGATTGGTTGAAAATAGCGGATAAACATTCTTTAATCTGTTGACCTTCATTTTTCGTTGGAATAATAACTGACACTGGACTAATTGAGTTATTACACATCGCTTTAAACACCTTTTTAAGCATTGTCTTTTGCTGGAAACGATTGAACCATGAAAAAATCAATCGAGTAATTGTACAAAAAAAGTATCTAATTGAAAAGAATTATTGATTCGCAATTTCATGTGAGTTTAGACATTTACTTTTAAGAAATGCTATCATGTCCTTCGGATAACTAAGAATCAAAATAATCGGATGTTTACTTGTATGTGTTTCTTTTGTACAGGTGACCAACAGTTAAAACGTAACACATATTAGACATACCGTATAGAAAATCGTAATATATCATAATATGTTGGGGTTTGAACCTTGAAGCTTGGGTCTTCGAAAACGATTTCGTTATTAGCATTAATTCTTATTTCAACCATTGTCCTAAAATCATTGCCGATTTCAATCGTTAAATCAACCAAAACCTCATCAACCACCGTAATGTCTCAGGGATCAATTAACTACGCGTCGAACTATGTACCAATACCGACGCCAGTCCCCACTCCTTCTCCAACACTTTTTCCTACGCCTCCTTCAAGTGGAAAAGTTGTTGCTATGTGGTTTCAAGATATAAGTGGACCCACTCTTGCAGCCAACGCCGCAACTTTAAAGGCGCATGGAGTAACTCATGTTCTTTGGACTCTAGGCACATGGAGAGAAGGAGAAACACCAAACTACGAGTATTGGCAAAGTGGATTTGCTCAAGGAATAACGGCATTACACAACCAAGGTATTAAAGCTATAGCTTTAATAATGAACACTTGGCCTGGTGCACCCGCAGACGTAAATGTTGATAATTCGGCTTATAATACTGCGAGGATAAACTCAGCAGTTAGTATAGTTCAGCAGTACGGCTTCGATGGGTTTGCTGATGTTCTAGAGCAATGGAGTGGTTCTGAGGCGAATTTCATCTCATACAACAACCAATTGAATATTGCTATGCACAACATAGGCAAAGAGTTTTTCTTTGTCAATATGTGTTGGGAGGGTATGGGGTGGTCTATTAGTAACGTGTATGGTAATATAGTTGCTGATTACGTTGTTCCAGAGTTTTATGGAGACCCTGATTGCACCTTAGAGTGGTTTACACCATTCTTCCATACATTGATGGTTTCTTCTAAAAGTCCAATAGTTGTTGGGACAACTGTGCAAGCCTTACCAGACGGCTGCCGATATACTTTAGCGGAAGAGTTCGCTTGGATAGAAGACGAGTTGAATAGCTACCCGAACGAAAGAAGCAAGTATGCGGGCATATCCGTATTCGGTGGCACACATCAAGGACAACCAAACCCGTTTTTCATGTCTGCAACTGATTGGGCTATGCTTGACGCTTATTTAGCAACATGGTAGAGCTCATTAAACGCTTTTCTCGATTTAGGGCGTAAACATGAAAGTGATTATAATGGCAATCCAGAAAATGGTGACAGAAGATGACTTAACAAAATGAAGGTCTACGTTGATGCTAAAGTACACAGAAGCCAAACACGCTACAGATGATAAGCAAACACCGCCTAAAACGGTTCTGCCCTGAGAAAAATCGATTCTGCATTGTCTTATTTTTTTGTACTAATTAACCACTCAAATCTATTTAATTAAAGCTAATTAACAGCACTGGTTTCAAGATTCGGTTTTAAAGACGCTGTCTAGCGAATTTTTTATTGCATCCATAACGGCTATAGCCTTTCTTCCTTCTTCTCCAGACACTGGAGGGCTTCTTCCTTCAACTATGCTATCTATAAAATCTTTAATGATTTGTCTATGATACAACATTGTCCCTTTAAAGTACGTTTTATTAAGAGCTGATCTCATCGTTTTAAAAGATTTGCTGCTATTACTTTTTATATCTTCCAAAGGGGTAGAATACCCATGGATTTCTTGTAAGTGATTATTTCGAATATCGATGTTTAGCAATCCTCCAGTTCCTTGTATTTTGAGCGTGCTTTCAACACATCCAGAAACCCAAGATAGATCAAGGGAAACTGACACCTTATTCTTGAATAACATAATTATAAGCATATGATTGAAGCATTCCATGTTATCAGTATAGTCTCTTGCAATAACCTTTACATCCTCAACATCTGAGCCATTCAATAAATTTATCACATCAATCATATGAATTCCAATGTCTTCCAGTAATCCCCACTTATAATAAAACCAAGTATTATGGCTCCAAGACATGGGTAGCAATTCATATCTTGTCGCCTGTATACTTACTATGCGACCTATCCTACCATCATCCACGCGTTTTTTTGCGTCCAAAAGGCAAGGAACAAATCGATAATTGTGCATAATACACAATTGCACATTAGATTGTCGGCATGCATCAATCATTTCATCGGCTTCTTGAATGCTTGTTGCCATTGGTTTCTCAACAAGCACATTTATGCCCGCCTTTGCCGCATCTTTTGCAATCTGAGCATGGGTAAAAATAGGAGTACATATACTTACAAGATCCAAATCCTCCTTTAACAAATCATGGTAATCTGTAAACCATTTATTCGCTCCGAATTTTTTTGCACAAGATTTAGCCCGTTTATCTTGAAGATCTGAAACCGCAATTATGTTAACATTCTCAAGGCTACTATAGGCAGGCAGGTGAGCTTTTTTTGCTATCTTCCCACAACCAATTACTCCAACGTTCATTCTTTTCATCCCACACGATTTTTCAAACCCATAGTAAACCTCAAAATTCTCGCATAGAAGCCATTGTACTCCGAGTCCTTTGCAACTTCACTAAGACTCTCACCTTTTAAATTATATTTCATACGTCCGACAGACGACTCCTGAGCCTTTCTAATATGACCAATAAAGAACGGCGTAAAGCCCAAAATCTTCGCGCATACACTATCAACAGCCACTGGATCTTCTCCAGATATTATCGTTTCATATTTTAGGGGAACCCCGTGATTAGGACCTTTGGTTCCGCCCATGGCTATAATCCCATCTACAATACAAAAATCGGGTTTCATAGCTATATTGCTATCTACGATAACATCATCTAATCTATGGTGAAACTTTACTTTTTTCCAATATGGAATACACCCAAACTGATTTTTCAAACAACAGGTTATTTTTGTTAATAATGCTGTTTTCAGTTTGGACATGGATATGAAATAATTGGAATCACCTAGTAATGTGGGAACGTCCATTTCTCGAAAATATCGCCCGTGGATTGATCGTCGTACAGTTTCAGTTTTTGAAAGATTAACATAAGTTGCGTTATTCTTTTTAAGAATGGAATCAAAGCCAAGCCATTTAATCAATAAATCAGGACGTGCACTGGTAGCATCACTTTCAACTACAAAGATACTTAGGTTCTTGTAAGTTGACCGGAGATATTTCAGAGCGGCGTCTAAAAATGTAGGATGTGTTACAGCACCAGTTTCAGGCATCCTAAAATCACATAGGTTAATTTTTATTACCAAAGTATCACCATCGTCTAAGTCCAATCCTCCACCAAGATCAATTGCGGGTCCTATCTTTTCGTAAATTTCGTTGTACTTTGATCGTGTAATTCCAACTAAACTCATTTAATTTTTCCCTACATTGAACTATTCATAAATGATCTTATCGTTTTATTCTTTTTTATACTCCAATATTGATACTGGCTTCAAACAGGATTATGGAAAAGTCATTGAGAATTTAATCAAGCTTTCGCACGTCTTCAATCTTTTCCCAAGAATAGTTTTTCTTACGTGAAATAAGCAACAACAAACCTATGGTAAGACTAACTTGGCTATTCAGAAACATTGCAATCATTTCAACAGGATTGAAACTATCATTTCCCGAGTATTTTGAGGTAAATAATATCGAAATAGTCGCGACGATGGAAATTAGCATTAATACTCCAAGGCGTATTGCGAAATCTATTGAGAGTATCATACCAAGAATCCCTATAACAAACATTGCTAGAATCAACTGCGGCGAGATTACATGCATGAAGAACTCGCTCGGAAAAATTATCAAACCATACTTACCATATTTTGAATTGAAAATCATTCGTCTATGCCACCAAAATGATTGAATGATTCCTTGGGCTCGACGCATTTTCTGTTTAATTCTGGATTTGAAATTGGGGGGTGTATACTCGTATGCGATGGCCTGAGAATCATAAACGGCTTTCCAACCTTTCTCACGCACTCTTAAAGACAATTCAGTATCATCTGCAATTGTATTTAGCTTAAGATCACTCATGAGTTCTTTTCGAAACGCTGAAATAGGACCATTGAAAATTGGCGTTGAATCAAGATTTGATTCGCCATCTCTCAGGACGTCGAATATGCTTCGGTAGCTTTTCTCGAATTTTGTCGAAGTTGATTGGCCAGGGTTTAATACAGTTATTTTTCCGGAAACAGCACCCACGGATTTATCTGCAAAATTTGCGACGAGTTTTCCTAAGGCGTCTTTGCTAAAGAGCACATCCGCATCAGTTAATACAATTTTATCTCCTTTGCAGTAAGGGCGACAAT
>SMTZ1_10018441_pt1 | contig 15660 bp, 15 predicted proteins | sample DeeMarSWOR136_30_FD_25667 | JGI IMG/M metagenome (IMG submission 25667)
GGCAGCCCTCCACGCAGCTGCGGCACCCTATGCACCTGGTGGGCCACCACATGAACTCGGGCTGGGGGCGCTTGCTCTCCGGGTTGTGGCACCATGTGCAGTCTAGGGGACACCCTTTAAGGAAAACCGTCGTCCTTATGCCTGGGCCGTCGTGGATAGCGTAGTGCTTTATGTCGAACACGACACCCATGAATGTCTTCAACCCCGAGCGCTGAAAAACCTTGGCCTGTTGGTCACAATTTGTGACCACCACATGAGACTTCAAGACGTGAGTCCGCTTTATAAACTAAACACGTGACCTATGCCTTGAAAGACATTGGAGTACAGTGATATTCCGGCCACGAGGATTAGCGGCTCAGGCCGTGTGACCCTTCGAGGCTTTGGCACCGTGAAGGTCTCCGGGAGTGGCAGAATCTCCCCAGAGTGCATATCAACGAGCGGGAGCAGCACCATACCCGGGGGGCTGCACGTGGGAGAGCTGAAGACCAGCGGCTCCTCCAGGGTGGAGGGCGATATCCACGCTGAACAGATAGAGTTCAGTGGTTCAGCGTCGATAGAAGGCGACGCACACTTCCAGCATCTCAGGAAGTCGGGGAGCCTGGGCGTCGACGGAGGCGTCTATGGGAACACGATGCGGGTCTCAGGCTCAACAACCATACGTGGAGACGCGGTTGTAGCCGACGAGCTTAGGGCGAGCGGCTCCCTCCGCGTCGGGGGAGACATAGACTCGAAGGGCTCCGTCGAGCTGAGAGGAGTCTTCAAGGTGAGAGGCAGGATCAAGGCTAGACGCTTCGAGGGCCGCCTCGGGAGGAAGCTAAGCGTTGTCGAGGAGGGAATCGAGGCCGACGTCGTGGACGTGGAGCCGCTGCCCCGGGACTGGGACAGGGAGGGAGAGCTCAAGACCAAGGACATAGTAGGCGTCGAAGAGGTGACCATGGAGAATGTTGAGTGCGATAACGTGAGGGGCGGCAGGGTTGTCATCCATGGAGGATGCAGGGTCAACGGCAAGGTGGAGTACACCGAGTCCATCAAGGTGGACCCCAACTCATATCTAGCGCAGGAACCCGTTAAGATCGTTTAAACGATAAAACATGTCCCTCGAGCATGAAGCAGGGGAGGCCCCCAAGGGTCTGTTACAGAGGATTAGATCCGAGTTCTACTTCATGCAGGGCAACTTCCTAGTGATGGTGGTGAGCTGGCTCTTCCTAGACTTCTTCACAGAGCTCCCCGGCACCTACTACCCGCTGTACGTCAAGGCCCTCGGCGGCACCGCGTCCACCATCGGCCTCATAGGGGCCGTTCAGCACCTCGCCGTCGCACTGGTCCAGGCGCCGGGGGGCTACCTAACAGACAAGTACGGCCGCAGGTGGCTCATCGTCTCCATGACCTTCGTCGCCGCCTTCGCGCGCCTCTTCTACGCCTACGCGCCAAGCTGGGAGTGGATAATGGCTGGGGCCGTAATCTCGGGGTTCTGCAGCATCTACCAGCCCGCGCTGAACGCGATAGTCGCGGACTCGCTGCCCGAGGAGAAACGGGGCATGGGCTTCAGCATCATCAACCTCATCGCCAGCGTCTCCACGACCCCCGCCCCCATCGTGGCGGGGTACCTGTTCACGCTGTACGGGCTGGTGCCCAGCATGAGGCTGACCTACAAGCTGGTGCTCATGGGGTTCATAGTGGCGGCGATCCTCCGGACGAGGCTCAGCGAGACGCTGGGTAGCCCCGCCAAGATAAACCTCAGGGAGATGGTGGGCGAGTACCCCGTCTCACTTAGGGAGTCGGTGAACGTCTGGAGGCTCGTCCCAGCCGCCGCCTTCGTGCTGTTCCTCATCGGCGTGATAATCAACTTCGCCTCGGGGCTCTTCCAGCCAGTGCTGACCCTGTACATAGTGCAGGACCTGGGCATAGGAGAGGTGGAGCTCAGCTACATAATGACGGCGCTACCGGTGTCCATGATACTGCTGGCGCTGCCGGCCGGCAAGATGGTGGACAGAGTCGATAAACGGCTGCCCATAGTGCTATCCTTCGTCCTGTGGGGTGCCGCGATACTGCTCCTCGTCTACGGCGACTTTTACAGACTCATACTGTCGATGATACTCGTCGGCCTGTTGATGATACTGGTGAACAGCGCCACATCGGCGCTGACGGCTGAACTCGTCCCTCAGGAGCACCGCGGGAAGGTGAGCGGCTCCAGAGGCTTCTTCGCCATGATAGCGCATGCTCTAGGGCAGCTGGCGGGCGGCTGGCTGTACGACAACGTTAGCCACCAGATGCCGTTCCTGCTAGAGCTCGTGCTCATCGTGCCTCCGATAGTCATGGCATGGCTCTGGCTGAAGGCGCCGGAGGCTGAGCCCCTAGACGAGCTCCTTCCCGGTTAGATAGTCGGGGAGCTCCGCGACGCTCCGCAGGATGCTGTGGGGACCGGCCGAGCTGAGCCGCTGAACGCTCTGAGTGCCCGTGAGCACCCCCACCGTGTAGGAGCCCGCGTTGAGGCCCTCCTCTATTCCATTCGCGGTATCGTCCACCTTCAGAACCTCACCGGGATCAGTCACCCCATGCCTCCTCATGGTGTACAGGATCATGGCCGGGTCGGGACGAGAGGCGCCCACCTGCTCGCTGCACACCCAGCCGTCAATTAGTCCATCCCTGAGCCAGCCCAAGTGCTTTACTATTGCCTCAGCGACCTCCAAGGGGAAACCAGTGGACGCGTATACGGCTACGCCGTGCTCCTTCAGGAACCTGAAGGCATCTGATGCGCCCGCCACCTCCTTCACACGCCCCGTGTTGGCGTTGAGTATCCCCAGGAAGTCCTCGTATATCTCTTGGGCCATGTCGCCCCCCAGCTCGCTTATGACTGTCCACTTGTCCCTGCCCCGCTGCTCGTTTAGGACCTCCATGGGCACGTGGACGCCGTGGGCCTCGAAGGCGTCGCTGTAGCTCTTAAGCACGAGGGGGACGCCGTCGACGAGGTCGTCCACGGTGGTGCCAGCCATGTCGAAGACTGCCAGCCGTATCCGGGTTATAATCTAGACCTCCTCGACTATCTCTTCCAGGGGCTTCCGGCTGGTCTTCTCGGTGAATCCCCCCTTGTCCGGGTAGCCGAGGGGCGTCACCGCCACCACGTCCTCGTCATCGGGGAGCCCCAGAACCTTCTTAACCTCCGTGTTCTGGAAATCTCCGATCCAGCAGGTGCCCAGCCCCTCAGCCCGCGCCGCGAGTATCAGGTGCGTGAAAGCGATGCCTACATCCATGATGAACGACATGTCCCCCATGTAGCCGCCCCTGCTGAAATGAACCCCCCACCCCGTGGCCACTATCACCGTCGGCGCCTGACCTATCCACATCTGGCCCCCGCAGGCCTGGGCGACCCTGCGTCTCTTCTCGAGGTCCTTGACCACGTAGAACCTCCAGGGCTGCCTGTTGCTGCCGCTGGGCGCCATCCTCGCCGCCTCAAGCACCCGGTTCAGAGACTCCTCCGGGACGGGGTCCGCCCTGTAAGATCTGATGCTCCTCCTGGTCCTGATTACGTCGTAGAACTCCATCTCATAGAAGCTGTGTCTCCTAAATTATATACTGTAGGTATGAACAGGTTGTCCTAGGCGTATGCGCCATATATTCATAACAGGTCAGCACAAACATATTAGGGGTAATCCTTGAAGCCGACTAGGTACACATTTCCCCTACTAGCTCTCGTACTGCTACTTGTCGCGGCGTCCACGATAGAGTGGGGCGAGCCGCCGGAGACGGCGGAGCCGCAGAGCGTCGAGCCTGTCCTCACCGGCTTCAGGAAGGTGGACGACTACCCCCTCTACGTGGTCCACATCGAAGGCGACTACGGTTTCAGCGAGTACCTAGCCACCGGCGAGACGCCCCGCATGGGATATATCCATGTGCCGGGGTGCACCGTCTTCACGGCCATAGGCGGAGGCGAGACGCTGATGGGAAGAAACTTCGACTTCCCGAGCAACCCGGCGCTGCTCCTCTACACGGACCCCCCCGACGGCTACGCCAGCGTCTCCATGGTCGACCTAGGCTACTTCGGTTTCAGCTTGGGCAACCTGCCGCAGGAGGGCGACCTAGATAGCCTCCTAGCGGCCCCGTACCTGCCCTTCGACGGCATGAACGAGAAGGGGCTGGTGGTGGGCATGGCGGCCATCCAGGAGGCACTGGCCCCCGCAGCTGAGGGGAAGACGACCATAGGAGAGATCCAGGTCATCAGGCTGCTCCTCGACTACGCGGAAGATGTCGACGAGGCGCTCACGCTCCTCGAAGAGTACAACGTGGAGATGACCACGCCGCCCATACACTACATGATAGCCGACAAGTCGGGTGAGTCGGCTGTCGTAGAGTACATCCGAGGCGAGATGCACGTCCTCAGGGAGGAGACGCCGTACCAGGTGATGACCAACTTTATCATCCAAGGTTCCCCAACGGGCCAAGACGCGCCGTGCTGGAGGTACAGATCGGTCCACGAGGGACTCAGCGGGTACAACGGCGTGGTGTCGGCGGGTGAAGCCATGGACATGCTGTCCGATGCTTCACAGTCAAGCACCATCTGGTCCATAGTCTACGAGGCCTCGACAGGGGAGATACACGTAGCCATGGGCCACAGCTACGAGAACATCCACACGTTCAGCCTGAACATGACCGGGGGAGGCTCCTAGGACAGAGCATGGTCGAGGGCGGCCTCGACGTGGATGTCCACGGTGTCCAGCACCTTCAGCCCCGTGTCAGCCTCGCCTATGATGAGGGGCAGCTCGGTGCACCCCAGGATCACGCCGTCCACGAGGTAGCCCCCCATGATCTCCAGGAGCCTCTCTCTGCTTTCCTCCCTGTGGACGCCGACCACGAGCTCGTCGAAGACGATGCGGTCGATCTCATCCTGCTCCCCCTCGTCCGGCGTCACCACGGCGACGCCGCGCGCCCCGAGTTTCTCGTGGTAAAATGTCGACTGCATGGTGAACTTGATGCCGAGGAGCAGAACCCTTTCGAGCCCGAGCCCCGCGGCCTTCCTCGCGGTGGTGTCGGCGATGCTGATCATGGGCACCATCGCCGCCTCCGAGACCTCACTGTAGACGGCATGGGGCGAGTTAGCCGCCATCACGATGAACTCCGCACCTGCGCCTTCGAGCCCTCTGACGCCATGCATGATGTAGTCTATGTAGGCTTCCCGGTCCGTGTTCTCGTAGTCAGTGAACCTCTGGAAGTCGAGGCTGAAGACCACCACCTCCGGGTAATGGTAGTCGCCCATCCTCTCGTGGTACTTCTTATGGAGGAGGGTGTAGTACCTAGCAGTGGACTCGTGGCTTATGCCGCCGAGTATGCCTATCCTCTTGGGCAAGGTGTCTCGTGTTGAGTTGGACGTGCAGAGTAATTACCTTAACGGGTAGTGTAGTACTCTGAGTAGCTCAGGAAGCTAGTCTCTCCCTCAGGGTCCTTGATCCCCAGGACCAGCCTCTGCTTCATGAACCTTGGGCCCGTCACCTTCAGCTTGAAGGACACTTCGTCTCCGAAGGCTAGGTCGAAGTAGCTGCTGAGCATCTCGGCCAGTATGAAGCCGTCCTGATCTTCCACCGCAAGCCAGACGCGGTAATCCTCGGCTGGTACGGCGCCCTCGCTGGTCACGTGGATGTTAACAGTGGCCTTGTTGTTCACCCTCGTCGCCGTCCAGCTGTAAGCCAGAAAAGGCATCTCTTCGATTGGGTAGAGGGTCGCCTCCTCCGGGTCGTGCTCGGGCGGTACTTCGCCCTCCTCCCAGCCGGGGGCTGTCGTCTCAAGGTAGTAGTACGTCACGTTGTCGTAGATCCAGTGGGTGCCTGTCGCGTTCACCTCTACGCCCACCGCGAGGTGATCCGGCAAGAAGACCAAGGACACGTTGTACCCCATGGCGTCCAGCAGCGAGGCCATGAGGATGCCTGTGTCCTCGCAGTCGCCGCCGCCGTCGACCAGGGTCTCCACCGGGAAACGGGGGTACTCAGTCACGCCCTTCGAGTCCGCGTCGAGGACATACTCCATGCTCTGGATGAACGAGACCACTAGATCGGTCTTGTTTTCCTCGCTCAGCCCCTCGTCAACCTGTATCAGGTTGAACTCATACAAGAGGGCCTCGACGTACTGGTCATCCAGGGGGTGGAGAACGTAGCCCCTGTAGTCGGTGGTCTGGTACCGCTCCTTCTCGCTGTAGTAATCATACAGTTGCTCGGGCACGATAATGTTCACGCTCCACTCAACCCCGTCCCACTCCCACGTGTAGAGCTTCTCAAGGACAGGAATCGACTGCGGAGAAATATCGAGCCCCCCGAAGGCGGCCTCGTAGTCGCTAAGGAGGGTCTCGTACTCGGACTGGAGCTGCTCGTATTGTTCCGTCAACGCCTCGTAGTCGCTCATCAGTTCCTCGTTGTCGCCTATTAGTTCCGTGTGATCGTCTTGAAGGCTCTGCAGCTGCTGGTTCAACTCCTCATGCTCGTCTGTGAGGGCGTTGAACTCGCCGGTGAGGCCCTCGTAGTCGGAGGTAAGCTGGTCCACAGCGTCCTGCAGCTCCTCTATCTGGGGGACGATGTACTCGGTGTAGTAGTAGTAGCCGGCTCCTCCCGCTATGATGACGCCGATGAGTATAGAGGCGATTATCTTCACGCTCAAGCTGGTCACTCAAAGAGCGTGGCGATAATAAAAGCTGTGTTTCGAAAATATGGATCGTAACTACATCCCTATGCCGGGCGTCCTGTAATGACGCCGTCTAGGTGGTCGAGCTCGTGCTGGAGGAGCTCGCTCATGTCGTCCCTGAACTCCTCGACGTGCATCCCGCCGTCCTCGTCCCTATACTGCACCTCGATGACCCTGTGCCGGGGTATCTTGACGAAGAACGCGGCCTCCAAGCTGAAGCAGCTGTCCCAGACCTCGAAGGTCTCCTCGCTCCGCTGCTCTATCTCAGGGTTAACCAGGTAGAAGCTCCGGTCAGGCATCTGGACGTAGACTACCCTTTTCAGGTAGCCTAGCTGGGGGGCCGCGGCGGCCCGGCCCATCCCGTAATGCTCCTGAGCCCAGGTCAACGTGTCCTTGAGATCAGCTAGTATGTCAGTGAGTTCATTGAAGTCTGTCACAGGCTCCGACGCCTCTCTCAGGGCAGGGTCTCCTAGAAGCAGGACCTCCTTTACGACCATGTATGGATGATGCGGCTCACCTGTTGTAAACCTTGCGTGTTGCTCAGGCACGGCTGAGGCCCGTGTAGCGCAAACGATAAACCCTCGCCGCCGTTCTTCATCACATGCCGCAGGTACCGTTCTACCAGCTAGACGCCTTTACCGCGGAGCCTTTCAGAGGCAACCCGGCAGCCGTCTGCCTCATGCCCTGCAACCTGGGCGACGACCTATACTTATCTATAGCGGGGGAGATGAACCTCTCTGAGACGGCGTTCCTCGGGGAGCAGGGCGCCGGCTACAGGCTGCGGTGGTTCACCCCCAAGCGGGAGGTGCCGCTGTGCGGCCACGCCACCCTCGCCGCCGCGCATCTCCTCTTTACGAGGCTCGGCTACGAGGGAGACAGGGTGACTTTCCACACTCAAGCCGGCGAGCTCTATGCGTACAGGGGTAGTGAGGGCGTGACGATGGACTTCCCGCGGAACGATCCCCATCCCGTGGAGCCCATAATGGGCATACTGGAGGGCCTAGGCGTATCCGGCTATGTGGACTTCCAGTACAGTGACACTAACCAGAAGATCGTCGTGGAGCTCCGCGACGAAGGCGAAGTCAGGGACGTGTCGCCCGACTTCCAAGCCTTGCTGATGGTCGAGAACACGCTGGGCTGGAGGGGAGTCAACGTCACGGCGTTGGGGGCCAGCCACGACTTCGTGTCCAGGTACTTCGCCCCTTGGATGGGGGTCAACGAGGATCCGGTCACCGGGAGCGCCCACACCGTGCTGGGGCCCTACTGGGCGGCTAAGCTAGGTAAGAAAAGGCTGACCGCCTACCAGGCATCGAAGAGGGGAGGCGAGGTGCTCGTGGAGGTGACACCTGGGCGGGTCAACCTCACGGGCCGGTCCGTGCTGGTGGCCGAGGGTATACTCCACTACTAGAGGCGCGTGGGCGTCACTGGCCCGGCGGGGCCACTACCTCTCTGTGCTCCTTCTTGATGGTGAGCCTGTCTCGCTTGAGCTTCCTCTTCTTGAAGGAGGGGAACAGACTGTCTTCTTTCTTTTCTGTCAATTCGTTTCCTCCGTGTCACATTTCTCGTGGTCATCCGTGGGCGTGTATACCATGTGGTCTCCCTCCCGGTTAAGCCTGTCGAGGGCCTGGGTAAACTCGTTGAATGTGCCCGTCGCCGTCTCCAGGGCGTCGCCGCACATCGTCTTGTTGAACCTGAACGGTTCGTCCAGGCGGATGGAGGCCCTGTAAAGATTTATGCTCTCCCACTCTATGCTCTCGACGAGGAACGGAAACTCCCGGGCCACGAGGCAGCGGATGTACTCCCGCGTCCCCTCGGGGCCCGTTTTGAGCGCCATCTCGACCTTTTCGGTGAGTCCATCCCAGTCCACCCACGGGATGGCGTCCCCGGCGAAATCCAGAGAGTCGGCCCAGCTGAAAGTAGTCTGGGTCTCACCCGGCTCCTTGTCTATGTACTCTAGGACTGAGCCGTCGATGAGGGCGTATTGGTTAACGACGGCGAGCTGCTCCCCAGTGGCTCCCCCGGCGTACTCCTCCACCAATGCTTTCTTGGTGACCCAGTCGATGCCGTCGATGAAGAGCTCGAGTCTGCGCTCGCCAAGTCCCTGAAGTGTGGCTTCAATGAGTTTGAAAGCCGTCTTGTCGCCCTCGCTGGGGTCGCCTTCGCTCATCATCTCCTCGACGCCAGCCAGGTAGAAGCCCTCCATCACATCGGCCATGGCGTCCACCTCTGTACCGTCCTCGAGGGCCACACTCCAGTTACATTGCTCTGTGTCCAGCGTCAAACCCTTGATGGCCTCCACGGGGTCGGCCAACCTCGGCGGGTCTTCCAGATAGCTGCGCTCATAAGCCGTCATCACCAGTGTCTCGAGGCAATCGCGGAGGTAGATCTGGAACGGGCTGCGGAGACCCTCCCAGTTTATGTCGTGCAGCCGCCAGTACTTGGCTGGGTCGGCGTGGGGGTCGTCCCTCTGGTTAAGCAGCCCACGGGCGTCCACGGTGTCGTTGGATGAGACCCTTTTGACAAAAGCGGCGCGTGGCGACATGACGAAGCGGAGGCTGTCTCCCTTCATTATCTTGCCTGGGCGTGGCAGCCTCCCGTTTGAGTTACACGGCACGTAGTCGCCGCCTCCCGTGAGGGGGATGCGTGTGACCATAAACGGCACCAGCGCCTTCTCCAGCCCCTCCCAGACACCCGGGTTGCACACCCTCCTGTCCATGAGGATGCTCGAGTGGGTGGAGTAGGAGACGGCCCTCCACCCGCCCGCCTCCCCAACGTTGGAGACGTTGTTCTTGTAGACGCTTACACCCTTGAAGTAACTATCCAGGCCCTTGACCGCGGCGTACGCGAAGAGCTCGGCCACTCTGTCGTAGATCACGGCCTCCAGGGGGCTGTTGTAGCTTGGGGACGAAAGCTCCAGGTGGCTCATGTCGTTGTAGACCCTGAACCCGTTGAGGGCCAGGTAGTCCAGCCGCGGCTCCTCCACCCTAATGCCGGTGACCAGCCCGGCCTTCTTCAGCTCCTCTATCGCCATCCCCACGAGGTGTATGAGGGAGCCGTGGGGGAGCTGGGGCCTGGTGTTCATGGCCAATTCGTGCTCAACGCCTCGTATCTTGTGTTCCATCAAACCCGGCGCCTCGGGAACCCAATGCGATGCCTTCTCATGTGTAGATGGGTCTATAACATTTACCGTGGGCGCGATGATGTCACCTGAGCCTTGACTCGATCTCTGCTATCTTCCCCTCTATCTTCTCGGGTGTCCAGCCGTCGAGCGTGTTGAACTCGAATGGGTACATGTGGAGTTCTGGCCGTACCTTTAGGTAGGACCAGCTGATGGTCTTCACCTTGTCTTTGAAGCGCTCCGCTAGGGCTACCCTTAGCTCCCCGCGGCTTTTCTTTGGGGGACGGGTGAACGCTTGTTCGATGTCGGACTCTTGAACCACCGTCTTGAGGCCGTACCTCTCGACAAGCTCCTCGTAGAGGGAGTCGGTCACAGCCGTGTACTGGAACATGGCCGCTGTCTTCGCGGAGTCGAGGTCCAACCCCTCCTCTATGCCCAGCTCCCCCAGCTCTCCCTCAGCGAGCCTCATCTTTATGACCCACTCTATCGACTTGTCCAGACTCGCGATGAGGCCTTCATCGAGCTTCTCGAGGACCCACTTGAACTCCCGGAGGGCGAATCTGTCGTGTTCCCTCGGAGCCGCGTCGGCGAACACCTTCTCAACTGCCTCAAGATAGTAGGAGTTGAGATAGTCGGTGACCTTCATCGTGGTTCCATCTATGAGGGGGACAGCCCAGTCGCCGTCTAGGTTCATGGAGACGGCCTTGTTGGACTCGATTGGGTCGTTTAACTCCGGCACCGTTCTGAGATGCTCCCACTCGACGGCCTTGAGGACGTAGCCAGTAATGGCGTGCTTGAGGAACGTTGTGTACTCTGAGCGGGCGCCTTCGCCGTTCACTAGATGGGCGCGGCTGTACTCTTCTCCCGTGTGGCTCTCGTCTCGGGTGCTCATCAAGGGATAATCAGAGCTTACTTCGGAGTAAACAGTCTTGGGGAATATTGTTCGGGGGGAGACCATGTAGCGGCTGCCAACATACCCTCCGGCGCCGCAGAACACCTGCCGTAGGATAAGGTATGGGACCAGTAGGTGGAGGTTCTTGTGATAGGCTCTCCGCTCAACGAGGTAGTTCTCGTGGCTGCCCACAGTGGTGTAGGGCTGCTCCCCCTTCGGGTCGTATGCGATGTTGGTTTTGTAGAGGTGAACGCGCTCCCCCGTCTCCTCCTCGTGGGTCCAAGAGGCGAGGCGTGCGTAGGCCTCAGAGGCCTTGTCGTAGGCCACGGCCTCCAGCGGGTTCCTGCACTCGGGGGTGCAGACCTCGAAGAGGTTGCTGTGGATGTAGCAGAGCCCCCCGTTCACTAGGAAGGCGCGGGGCACGCTGTCGGCCTGCTTGAAGATGTAGATCCCCTTCCTGCCGAGGGCTTCGAAGAGGCGTATGGGGTGCTGACCCGCCGCATACTCCTGCTCGGCCCCCTGCCACATGTCCAGCGACAAAATATCCTCAGAGAGTGGCGTGCCACGGTCTAAATAATTTGTGATCCTTTCGGTGAAAGTCGTTAAATAACTACAGTGGATACTAAAAAGTGTGGTTTTATGGCTAAACAGGTTACCGACGAGCTCTTCGCAGACCTCGTCCTCACCAACGGCAGGATAGTGACCGTTGATAAGGATGACACCATCGTGGAGGCCGTCGCGTGTAAGGGAGAGAAGATCATCAAGGTGGGCACCAGTGAAGAGATCGAAGCCTACACGGGGAAGCACACCAAGGTCATCGACCTCGAGGGCAAGCTGGTCACGCCTGGCTTCGTGGACACCCACGCCCACTTCAGCTCCGGCGGTAGAAGGGTACGAACTGTGGACCTCAGATACGTCAGGTCCATGGACGACCTAATAGAGGAGCTGAGGAAGAAGGCGGAGACGATGCCGCCGGGCAGGTGGATACAGGGCTGGGGGTATAACGAGTCTAAACTCAAGGAGAAAAGGTTCCCCAACAGGTACGACCTCGACAAGGCGTCCACGGACCACCCCATCTCCGTCACCCGTCAAGGGGGGCACGACGGGATAAGGGTCAACAGCCTGGCCTTGGAGCTCGCCGGCATCAGCAAGGATACTCCTGACCCCGAGCCGCCATCGCTCATCGAGCGGGACCCTGAGACGGGTGAGCCGCTGGGAAATCTGAGAGAAGAAGGAGAGAAACCGGTTCTGGACCTCATCGCCCAAGAGCCCGCCCTCACGAAGGAGGAGATGAAGGAAGGCCTGAAGGCAACCATAAAGATGTTCCTCTCGCTGGGCATCACGAGCCTGCAGGAGCCGGGTGCGCCCATGGACTTCATACCCATGTACCAAGAGCTGCTTAACGAGGGCGAGTTCCACATCAGGAACAGCTTCCTAATAGCGGCGCCAACGCTTGGCCGGTCGTACCACAGGAACGAGCGTTACCAGCTGGCGGTGGATCTCTCCGTGGAGGCCGGGTACATGACCCACTTCGGGGACAACCACCTCAAGTTCGCCGGCGTAAAGCTGGGCCACGACGGCAGCATGAGCGCAGGCAACTGCGCAGTCTACGAGCCCTACCTCAACTACCCGACTCCCGACAACTACGGCGTCGTCCACGGCTACACCAACGAGGAGCTAGGCGACGGACGGGCCCTCGCCGAGTTCTCGCCCATAGTGATCAAGCTCCACAACGCGGGGATGAGGTGCGGCATTGGAGCCATCGGCGACAGGGGCATAGACTTCTTCCTCGACGCCATCGAGGCCGCCCACAACCAGAACCCCCGTGTGGACAAACGGCACAGCTTGGAGCACTGCAGCCTCCCGACGAAGGAGGCGCTGGAGAGGATGAAGCGATTGGACGTGACAAGCTCTACGTCCGTGGGCTTCGGCTGGGAGCTGGGAGACCAGCACAGGGGCTTCATGGGGATGGAGCGGATGAAGAGGTATATGCCCATGAGGAGCTTCAAGGAGATGGGGATAGTGGCGAGCGGCAACGCTGACTGGCCGGTGTGCAGCGCCAACCCCATGGAGGGTATCCATGTGTGCGTCAACAGGACGTCTGAGACTGGGCAGGACCTGAGCAAGGTTCAGGCCATAAGCGTTATAGACGCCATCAGGGTCTACACCTGGAACGGGGCGTACATAACATTCGAAGAGGACATCAAGGGTAGCATAGAGCCGGGTAAGCTAGCTGACTTCGCCGTCCTCGACACCGACATACTTGCCTGCAACCCGGAGAAAATCGTCAAGACCAAGGTTCTGATGACCATAGTGGACGGTGAAGTCGTCTACGAGCGGGAGTGAACGCAAACCCTACCTCAACGAGGCGGCGGAGAGCCCCAGCCTCTCTAACCTTCTTAGGATTTAGCGAGTCTAAGCCCCGTCTTCAAGGCCGCGTACAGCACACTAAGTCCCAGCGCCAACAGGGTCAGATTGGAAGCCAGTTTGAGCTCGGTCGCCAGGGGCATCTTCATGCCGAGAGACTTCCTGTACGAGGTGAACACATAGTCCAACGCGATGTAGAGGCCGTTAACGAACCCTGTGCCGGTGAAGATGAGCAGCGTCTTCCCCCAGAGCCTCCTCTCCTCGGTGAGGTCTGGCTCCACCGACCCCACGACGGGGGCGGCCTGCGGCTGAAACTCGGCCACCTCGTCGTACATGTCCTGAGCCCCTCCTTGGTATATAGCCTGCGGGGCTCTTCCTCCCAGGGAGACGACCTCTGAGCCCCGACAGGAAACCGAGGTTTATCTTCTTTAGGAAGCCGAGCCTAGAACGCGGCGTAGGCGCGTCGTCATAGTCGGCCTCGTAGTTAGTCTCGTAGTCTGATGTGTCTCTGTAGGATCCTCTGGGCTTCGAGGCGCTGCGGTTCATGAAGATGATCAGGAGCGCCATCCAGAAGGGTATCAGCCCACCGATTACGAAAACCCAGTTCAACCTGATCAAGGAGGTTCTCCATTTGGGTGCTTAAACCGTATATGGAACTGTAATAACGAAAAACTGGGCTGGCCTACATTACTTCAGCCTCTACGGTCTCCACGCCTGTCAACGCCCTCCTGGCGAGGGCGGGGCCCAGGATGCCGCTGAAGAGTATGGTGCCGAGTACTATGGGCATGCACAGATCGGGGTATATATGGGGGTCAACGAAGTGTGTGCGGCCGGGGTCGAATATCTGGGGCAGCTGCGACATTACGAACGCTGGGAGCCCTGAGGCGTAGACGACCTGTGAAAGGACCCGCTCCTCCCGGGTGAAGCTGAAAGGCTTGCTCAGCGCCGCCACTATGCCGTACCTCATGACGATCTGCAGTATCACGAGGCCGAAGCCTATGAACGCGTACCTGACCGAGAGGCTCACCACGACGCCGATGTAGACGAAGAAGAAGCTCTTGACGAAGAAGGTCACCTCCTCGTGGAACTCCCTGAGCCGTTTCTTGTTGATGAGCACCCTGTCGCCGATGCCCAACCGCTCCATGATGTACCGGTAGTTAGTGACTGCTAGGCCGAAGACGAGGGCCGTAACGGCGCCGCCTCCCTCCCCAACCCAGTGCTCGCTCATTATGTAGGTAGGCAGCAGAACCGCGAGGGTAATCATGTACGTGTACTGCCTTGTCCTCAGCCGGTCCAAGACCTTAGCCCAGACGATGCCCACGACCAAACCCATCGCCGATGAGAGCATGAAAGTGGTGAGGAGGTCCTTCACGGTATCACGGATGGTAAACTCGGGCTGCAGTATCATCTTGATGAGGGTAATCGACGAGATTATGCAGACGGGGTCGGAGACTATGGACTCCATGGTCAGCAACACCCGTGTGCGGTCCAGGTTGGGTAACGAGTTGCCTATGCTGGTCAATATGCCATAGACAGCTACCGTGCTGGTCCCTCCGACCATCGACCCTAGGAGCATGCCCTGGAGGAAAGAGAGCTCTGGCACGAGGAAGTAGGCCGTGAGGAAGCCGATGAGGAGTATGGAGCCCATTATTGAGGCGACGGAGAGAACCATGGCCTTCCCCATGGAGCCGAGGAGCATCACTATGTCTACGTTGATGCCGGCCTCGAAGAGTATTATGCTCAGCGCTATGACGCTCATGAGGGGCGCCAGCTGGTTGAAGAGGCCCTTGTCTACGTAGCCGAGGATGGGGCCCATGAGGACGCCGAAGCCCATTAGCCAGACGACGTCCGGTATCCTGGTCTTGGAGTAGATGAGGCCGCTGACGTAGCTCACCAGTATGGTCAGGGATACGAGTATGATGAGGTTCTCGACGTGCATGTTGTACCTACCTTAGATTTTCCTGGCTTCTTCGCCGTACATATATAAGCTTATTGAAGGGCGTCAATTCCTCATTAAATCCCGAAAAAAAGCCACGTTTGTAGCTGATCCTAGCTTCTTCGCAGAAGGTTTACGACCGTTACGAGGAGGGGTAGTGTATGCACAGAGAAACTCAATCGCCATTGGCCAAGAGGCCGGTTAGATCGCTGAGATCGGAGGCTTTCTCCAACCCTCGGATTACCCCCAGTACCTCCCGAGCCTTTCCCTCGTCCATCTTGAAGCTGGCGCACTCCATGAACTTCTCGTCCACCTCGTGACCCATGAACGGCTTCTCGGGTGTCCCCCGGTACTCCTCAGCCGTCCTTCTGACGATCCGGCCGTCTACGAGCTCCACCTCCAGGATGCTTCGCATCTTCTCCACACCCATGGAGGCTATCTCATCGTCGTGGATGGTCCTCACCCTCCTCATAACATCCACAACGTCTGGACGCGTGACGAACTCAGTGGTGTACTCACGGAGCCCCGCCCGCCGCCTCAAGAGGATGGAGGCCAACGCAAAATTCAGGCTGAACTTGGCCTGGAGCCCCGTGACGGGCTCGCTGTACCTGAGAGGCTCCAAGATGTTCGGTCCAGCCCTAAGCCTGATCTCCCTCACGTCCTCCGGCTTCAGATCCTCCTCCA
>SMTZ1_10003552_pt1 | contig 15650 bp, 8 predicted proteins | sample DeeMarSWOR136_30_FD_25667 | JGI IMG/M metagenome (IMG submission 25667)
TCACCATTAGCGTCGCCGCAAACAAAGTCATGTGGCAAAACCCCCCGATCAAAAACAGAGATTTCAGATGAATCCTTTGTGCACGGGAAGCCCGCAGAATCGCTCAAGAATATTGTCCAGCCACTTAAATTTATACCATAGCTGCCTCCCGTGTTGTCAGGGTTTGTTTGGTATGGATAACGTGCGATAGGGGTCAGCATAAATTTTGCCGTATACCATGACGCAGCAACAGGATCGGTGGAAGCCGCCAGCATCCTGGTATTTTCCACCCAAGTAAGGTTGTTTGGCCCGTAAGTAGTGGTCCAGGCTGCATCCACGATAGTCAGTCTGGGATAGGTCACAGCCATCACCCGGGCGACCAGGGCATAGGTTCCAAAGAAATAGTCGTTGTGCATTTGATTGAAGCCCCCGAAGCGTTGAGTGGCGTAGGCAGTGGTAAGCACCCCTATCCAGTTCTTGACCGCAATGGTTGCGCCTGCCCAGCTGTGGGCTTTAAGCACCGGAAAGTCGATTATACAAAGTTGAGAAGAATCATAGGCAGAAGAGACAGAATCCCAGACACCGTAGCGCAGCGAAATGTAATAATTACCAGAAGGCGAGCGGAATTTGGGGTAAGATATTTTTGTAGGATCTTCAAACACATATCCGTCATCGTAGTCACCTTCGGAATATTCGGATGCCACTGCATCCCAGATAAAATTCCAATCCAGATAATATACAGGATAGCCCTTGGAAAAAAATGTATTCACCACATCGGGGATGGATTGGTCGGTATCCTCGGAATTATTGTCACTCTGGTTTATTCCGGTTCCGATGTCCTGGGTGTTGTCGCAGACTAAGATTTCGCCGGAAAATCCTTCAGGATGTTGCAGAATCTGCCAGATCAACCCTTTTACCCGGTCGGTGCTGGTGGTATTTCTGCTGTTCCACTGAAAATTCCCCTTGATGATCACAACATTGTCCGCCCCCACGATACCTGAAGGCTGTTCCGAGGTCTTATGTAGAAAAATATCTTTGGTCTGCATCATCATAAGTAGTGTATCGATTGTGGGATCGGGTAAATACTCGTCCGGAACGCTTGCGTCACCAGCAGCCAGAGAACCGGTTGTGGGGGGGATGGAATCCAAAACGAAGACGGTGGAGATTGGATCAACAACTTCCCATACTGGTAGAGATGATAGGAGGTTCACCTCGGATCTGGTAAATTAAGGGAACGATCCTACGAACCACACAACTCCTACTATCAAAATAGCCAAGCCACAGAATTTGGCATATCTTCGTAAAAGAAAGCTCCCGCCGAAAAACGCAATTATTGCCAGAAGCCAATTTAGAGCAATAGGTATTGCAGCTCGCTGACAGGGATAGTTCAGGCGCCTGGGATTGGTTCCGCTTCTGAGCAAAATCCATAGAAACGCCAGAAAGCCAGCTATCCAGTGCCACCAGTGCTTAATTTTGAAACTCTTGTTTTGTTCCTCTGTTTTCATCTTTAAAGTTTGAGTTTAAAACCGATTAGTTGGTTTTAACCTATTCTGATTCAATCAATAATTTATTTGTGTAGGCTCAGTGGTCCTCACATTAGGTTTTGATTCAAACGTTTACAACAATATCTCCCTCAGGAGGAGAAGATATTTTTATCGACACCTTATTTAATTTACGAAGAAAAAAATCATGGGTTTCGAAAGATTCGAATAAGTTAGAAAGATAAAGGAAAAACTAGACGGAAGTCCGGCAAAAAATAGGTAGTTTAGGTAAGTGATGTGCAAATTATATCTATGATAGAAGATTATTCCTTGTTTATCCCCTTAAAATTGTTATCTTTAAGATAAGTTTCAAACGGAGGTCTTTCTATGTGTAAAATTATCAAACTCTTTATTTCCGTCATATTTCTTTTAGGTTTTTTATCTCTTAACGCCCCAGCGGATGAGGGGATGTGGCTTTTGGATTCGATTGATAAGCTTCCTGTTGATAAACTGAAATCAAGGGGGTTGGAACTTGATCCTGAGGATATCTACGATCCAGAAGGGGGTGGGCTTGCGGATGCGGTGGTGAGGATGGGAGGTAGCGGCTCTTTTGTATCTCCGGAGGGGCTTTTTGTCACCAATCATCACGTTGTTTTTTCAGCAATGCAGAAGCAGAGCACCACTGAACATAACTATCTTACAGATGGATTTTATGCCAAAACAAGAGCGGAGGAGCTTCCAGCTATAGGATACAGTGCCTATGTTACCAAATCTTTCGAGACCGTTACCAACAGGATTTTGAGCGTTGTCGATGATAAGATGACCGACCTGGAAAGATACCAGGCAATTGAGAAAGTTACAAAAAAGATTATTGCGAAAGCTGAAAAAAACAAAGATGTGAAATGCAGTGTGGTGAGCATGTATGGTGGTATAAAATACTATCTTTTCACCTATTTTAAGATAAAAGACATCAGATTGGTTTTCGTCCCCCCTCGCTCTATCGGCGATTACGGTGGAGAAATAGATAACTGGATGTGGCCCCGCCATGCCGGTGATTTCGCCTTTGTCAGAGCTTACGTGGCTCCGGATGGAAACTCCGCAGAATATTCCGAGGAGAACGTTCCCTATGATTCTGAAGTTTATCTTAAGATTTCCTCTGAAGGTGTGGATGAGGGGGATTTTGTAATACTTTTGGGTTTCCCGGGCATAACCCAGCGGTATGAAAGCTCATTTTTCATCGAGGATAGGATTAATTTTGATTATCCTAAAAGCATAGGTAACAGCCAGGATTTAATATCGATCTTGGAGAAATCGTCTTCGGGGGAACCAGCTTTGGCGATGAAGCTCTCCTCAAGGATCAAAGGTATCGCCAATTATCTTAAGAAGTATCAGGGAATGTTAGATGGATTTAAAAAGACCAATCTTTTAGAGAAAAAAATCGAAATGGAGAGGACACTTAAAGAGTTTTTGGAGGTGAATCCCGAGTTAAACGAAAAATACGGGCTGGTCTTTACCGAGCTGGATAGCCTGTACCAGGATTACAGGAGTTTTAAGGATAAAGATTTTCTTGTGAAATGGATGCAATACGGCTGCAGATTTTTCGGTTTCGCCTCAACCATCTATAAATGGAGCCTGGAAAAGGAGAAAAAGGATCTGGACCGAGAGCCCGGATATCAAGATAGGGATGTGGAGGATACCAAAAGATGGTTTGAAGAAGCCCAGGTCAATTTAGTTCCCTCAGCTGACAAAGAAGTTTTGATTTACTATTTTAAAAGAGCGCTTTTACTTCCAGAGGGTCAGAAGATCTATGCTGTAGATAGAATTTTTAAAGGTAAAGAAAACCAAAAAAAAGAGAAAGTAATTGAGGATTTCATCTCCCATCTATATCAGAATACGAAAGTTGGCTCTGTGGGACAGCGGCTTTTGATGTTTGATATGGAAAGAGAGGAGCTGGAAGAACTGGATGATCCCTTCATCGATTTTGCCATGGATCTGGAAAAAGATAAAGAGGAACTGAGAATAAGAAACAAAAGGTTTAAGGGTGCTTTGAAGAGGCTTGAGCCTAAATTGATTTCAGCTTATTTCGAATGGAAGAAAAAAAATCTTTATCCTGATGCTAACTATACCATCCGCTTCAATTATGGAGAGGTGAAGGGTTATGCTCCAAAGGATGCAGTGAGCTACAATTACATAACCACTTTAAACGGGGTTTTGGAGAAGGATACCGGAGAGGAACCCTTTGATGCCCCTGAGGAACTTGGAAAAGTTTATAATAAGAGAGATTTCGGGTCTTATTTTGATAAGAAAATAGGAGATATCCCGGTAAATTTTCTTTCCACCAACGACATCACCAACGGAAACTCAGGCAGCCCGGTGATGAACGGAAAAGGTGAGCTGGTGGGACTTGCCTTTGACGGAAACTACGAGAGCATGACCTCGGATTACCAGTTCGACCAAAACCTTACCCGGGCGATAAACGTGGATATTCGATATGTTCTTTTTCTTCTGGATAAAGTTTATAATGCAAAAACTTTGCTTGAAGAGCTTATAATTGAATAGATAGAAATAAAAGACAGAAATTTAGGAACAGTTGTTTATTTCTGCTGACCAACCTATAATAGTCTAATAGCTACTGGATTTGCAATTTTTCCACAGATTGCTTTGTATTTATGTAAATTCTTCATTTATTCTCTTGCTCTATCTTTCCCTCATCAATAATCTGGATAGGTCTATGGCGTGGCAAAACTTTTACCATAAGTTCTTTCTCCTCCCCAGGTTTTAATACGAGTTTAAACTCTTTTTGCTCCAGATAATGGTGAGCTGGCAGATCATCATTATATACTTTGAGAGTCCATTTGCCAGGCCTTATATCTTGAAAAGAGAACTTACTCTTTTGGTCTGTAAGTTGTCGCAAAATTTCTTCTCCGTCAGTAATCTCTACTAATGTGTTGGACAATCCTCTTCCCTTTCTCAGATCATCTTTCTCAAAGTTTTCCTGTTCGCCCGTGCCCATCAAAAACGGGCTTTCACCTGAAGCGGTTACCGCCTGGGCTTTAAGGGCTTCAAATTCAGATATGCCCCCTTCCTCTATCCTTGACCAGTTTAAGGCTAAAAGGGATGAGTCCTCAAATGCATATATCACCTCCAGTATCCCTTTATAATCTTTGCCATTTAAGGAGTAACAGGACTTTTTGTTTTTGGGGATGAAAACCACCCTTTCTATTTTCTCCTCAAACTTCTCTCCCTCCCCCTCAGACAAAATAATTCCTTCGGAGCTGGATTTTAAAAAGACCTCTTTTCCTGAAAAATATACCCTCTTTTCACTTCCTTTAAAGCAGCCCATCACAAATGAGACATCCGCAGTAACAGAAATTGCCCCCTTTGTTTTAAGAAGTTTTGTGGATAGTGCTGGTTGATTGGGTTCAGGATAGAGGACTTTTTCCATATCTTGGTGAGACGTCGTTGTAACAAAAATAATCGAGGTATCCACGTTACCAATATTTTTATCCGAACCAGGGTCAAAGACTGCTACCCCACCTGAGATTCCACAGGAGGTAACCACACCGATTTCAATCTCAGTGACTTCTCCGCCCTTTACATCTATTATAATAGGCATTTTCTGGTTGGTTACTCGATTCAGTCCGATAGTGTTTTTCTCAACACGCAGATAGTAAGCTCCTGGTAAAAGGGAAGGGAAGATGAACTGGCCATTTTCGTTGGTAATGGCTGTGGCTCCGTGAGCTGTTAAAATGACCTCAGGGATTGGTGGTTTTCCTGTTTTTTCCTCATCATGAACTTTGCCTTTAAGAGTTCCAATGCTTTTCTTTTTGCTTATCGGTAATTTAAAGGGAATGGTATACATCAAGAGAAATGAAGACTCTCCATTTTTTTTCTGTTCATACTTAGACCATTGAGCCCTTAAAGTCAGGATGTGATTGTTCTTCAAAGTATAGGTGAAGGTCGAGAATAAATCGTCTCGCTCCTGAGCTTTTTCCGAGCCAGCGTTGTCTTTTCGATAATTCAGGCTGAATGCAAATTTATCTTTAATATACCATCGGGTTGAGATACCTGCACTTCTTGTCCATTCCGGATTTTGGGTGAAATTGTTGTGTCCGATTCTGGCGAAAAAACTGTAGTTTTGCCTTTGATTGGGGCGAAAAGAGGCATAAAGGTTATATCTTTCCAAATCATCATTTATTTTAGCTAAAAGTCTATCTTTAAATTCTCCTCTTTCCATGTGAGTGCTCAGACTGAATTTACCGAAGGTTTGAACCAGTCCCAATTCTAATGTTTTCTCCTGATAATCGTAATTTGCTGGCAAAGCATAATCCTCTCTGATTAAATCTTCATACTTTAAAGAAAGATGGGTGCCAAACGGAAATGAATAGAGGATGCTTGCCTGGTAAGATTTTTCCCGGTTGGCTATATCCTCGGTTGAGTCCAAATCGAGATTATTCTCGTAGGTGCGGTAAGAGAGATTCCCCCGAAGTTTATGGTAAATTGGAAAAGTAATTACGCCGGTGGTATAGTTAACATCTTTATAGTAGCCAAAATATTCGGGATCAGCATAGATCTTCTCGAAAGAGTAACTGATCTTCTTAGAAAGCTGACCATCCAAGTTTACTCTAAAAGCCAGGTCACCAAGTGTTTCTTGCCTATCCTTCTGGCAAGAGCCGAATTCCAGTTCCAGGTTCATGGTTTTACTGGGCTTTATTTCTGCCTGAACACTGTAGAGTTCCTGGCCATCGCCCCAGGAAGAGAAGGTTTCCCCCTCCCTTTTGGACAAGACATTTCCTTTGATATTAAATTTACTACTAAACCTATAGCCCAGATAAGTTCCCGCTCTCTTTGACTTTGGATTCTTCCATCTATCTTCTACATAAAAGGCTCCCAATCCGAATTTCCCTAAATGAATATCTGCTTCTACTCCCCTGCCGTAGCTGAACCTCTGAGTTAAGGGGGAAAGGGAATAACTTCTGTCACCAAAATGAAGGTCTATATGTTTCTGTCTATAGCTTAAACGAAACTCGTCCCTTTTTCCATGTCTGCTTATATCCTGAATGTCAGGACCCCGAAATAGAAACTCGACTTTTCTTTTTCCTTCTTCATCCAGACTCCCCCAACCGGAAAACTCTATTTGAAAACCAGTCTGTTTATCTTTGCCTGCACCGATTAATCCTATTTTGACAGGCAATTTGTGATAAGGGTCTAATTCACCGGTCACTTTAGGGATGATCGCAACTGAAACCGTTTGCCTGATAGAAACAGCACCATTTTTGGATTCTTCTGTTTCAGCCTTGATCTCAAGAACATTTTTGATTCTTTTATTTAACTTTTCATCTGTTTTTACCTCAAGTCCTATAGTCTGTGACTCCTTTAGATCTAATGTCACCTGAGATGGTTCTATCTCCAACGGATAAACTGGATTTGATTTGGCTTTGAGTTTTACTTTGGTTTTGGTATTACCTTTGTTAACTAAAAGAAACTTTACCTTATACTCTTCTCCGGCAATTACGGCTTCTGGTTTTTCTTCTACCAGAATTTCCAACTTTATTAGCGGCAATACCACCACTGATATGCTATCACTTTTGGTGATATTATAATCCCTCTGGCTTCTGATAGAATAGCTGACCTGGTAGCGATCTGCAGGAGAAGCAAGAGGAACCAAAAAAGCAACCACTCTGACTCGCTTTTCTTCTGGCTTTAGCCTGAGAGGAAACTCGTCGGAGATAATCTCCTGCCAATCAGCTGGCAGTTTCAGTTCCTCAATGAATTCCTCCTCCTCTTCGGTATCGTTGGTGACCAGGAAGCTTCCAGTAACGATTCTGCCGGGTTCTACTTCCACAAGTTCAGGCGAGGCAGATCTTACTTGAACTCCATAACCTCCATCTTCTGCCAAGCTTAAGGAGAATAGAAGAGGAAGAAAACAAAGGAAGGAGATAAAATCCTTTTTCATTATTCTATTCCTAAATCATACTTAGCACCAAAGACATGCTCATCTCCGTTATCGACTACCACTAAAGCTTTGTACTTTCCTTTAGGTATATCTGTTAAATCGATCTTGTGTCTTACAGAACAGGTTGGATAAATTCGCTTTTTGTCCCCTTCAAAGCGGCCGATAATCATACCATTCTGATTATAAAGTTCTACCCAAAGAGTGGGAGAAAGCCACATTTCTCCGATATTCTGAACATCTATCTGGAAAAAAGTATTCCCATCCTGATTAATTAGTTTCTTATCCAAAAACTTAATCCTTTTTGCTCCGGTATCTCCGATGTTGGTAACAATTTGAATCCCGTAGCGTACCTTTGTCTGAACACCGACCTTTACCCTTCCCTCTTTATCCTCAAGGTTTTCCGAGGCAACTTCTGATGCGGGCTCTATCATCACCATGCTCCAATAGGTTCCGAATAAATCAAGATTCTTGGGCACTTGGACGGTGTAAAAGACTGAGGCTTTTTCCTTTGGATGGATAGTGAGGCGGCTTGGGCTTAGGGTAAGCCAGCTGGCGTTGGAGCGATCGGAGCTGCTTGGCTCACCGTAGATGTTGGTTCCGTCAGCATAGAAAAGATAATCGCTCTTATAGATATCTACCTGCCAGGAAGTCTCCCCTGTATTCTCCAGAGTGATTTTCCCCTCAAATTTGTCTCCAGGTAAAAGAACCTTTTCTCGGGTCAGTCCTCCGATAACCGATACACCGGCAAAAGAAAAATCAGATAAGAGAATAATAATGAGAAATAAATAAAAAATCCTTTTCATTTTCACTCCTGGTTAAATCTCAACAACGGTGAAGATGATGGTTGTGTTATAGTTGGATTGTGACACATTTATCGACATACCAGTTAATTTATATTGCAGGTTAATATTATCTCGGTTGCCTGCGCCAGAGAAAAGTTCGGTATCCGTTGTCGTAATTTCGATATAAGAGAGCCCGCCTGAAATAGAGCCAGTGCCGGTTCCCTCTGAGGTCCTCTTCACCGAAATTGTGAAATCACCGTACCAGCCGCTATCGTTCCTCCTCACCTCTACCCTCCAATTATCACTATCATCCGTGCAGTTGGAGATGCTGGCCAATGTCGCATTAGTGGCACTTTCATAGGTATCGATCAGATCACTCCCTGCCCCGGAGATCAGATTAGTTTCGTCCACTGTTTCACTCCATCCGCCAGTTGCAGAGATGTCTATGGCTTCGATCTTGACCAGAAATAAGAAAAAAAATACTATAAAAAATGATATCCTTTTCATAGAACGCAGATGAGTAGAAGAATGCTTGGGACGACCGAAAAGCTCGGCCGTCCCATATTCACGGAAATATTAACCATCGGTCAAGGTAAGGGTCACTGTCCTTGTATCCTGGGCTACTACACCAGCGTCAACAGTAGCAGACAATGTATAAGTTATTGTCAGACCGCTCTCCGCAACTGTTGCGATCGAGGTTACCAGATCTGCATCGCTGGTGGTCAGAGTTACGTCCCCCTGGCTGGATCCTCCTGCGGTAGGAGCTGTAAGATTTACCTGCAAGGTAACATTGGCTGGCATAGCTTCATCAATGGATCCGGTCATTTTCTTGGTACTCTGATTAGTGGTGAGAGCCCAGGTTGTGGTGGCATCTGTATCAGCAGTGGGCTCAGAACCTGCAGTGGCAGTATTAACTTCCAGATCGCCTGGATCTCCGCTAACTGAAACCTCGTTGATCGCAGTAACCTCGAAGGTAACCGTCTGGTTAGCGGTGTTTGCGGCCATGGTCAGGCTACTTACCCACAGGAATAACGTCAGAACAGCTATGATGGCTGCAACGACTCTCATTTTTCACCCCTTTCTTTGAGTTTATTATTAGGATTTTTGACATCATGTTATCTTAAGGACATTGAAAAACTCCAAAATACACGATTAGATTCGCTCAGAGAATCGACCTGATTTTTTAAATAATGACACCTCTAACTTAAACAATTCGTTTGTTTTATTATCGGCTCAGCTTGAAAGACCTTTAGGAAGCTTAATGGGATTCAATTGTGGTTTTATTAGAAGAAAATAAGTAGAAAGCTTAATGTTAAATAAGACCTTTAGAGGAAGACTATCTGCGAAGGCCTTTCCAATAAGCAGCTTTAAGATCTCTTCTTAAGCTTCGGGAAAGCTAAGAGATGAAAGGACTTTGTTTGGGCTTTTTTCTGTCGATTATGAATTTATCTGGAATTTTTTTATATATTCAAATCATATGCGGATGGCGAACCTGCAGCAATCGTCCCCTTGTAAAATCGATTTTAGAACCACCACCATCACCGGTTTTTCCAGGATACCTTCCCAAATTTTTTTGTACCAGCCGCTTCCGCAATAACAGAAGGTGGGGGATATTTTGCCTCTGGTCGCCCTCACGTAGGAGCAATGGCAGTAGGATAATCTTTTTTCCCTTTTGGTTTTCGCCCTCTGGAATTTCTTGGGATCATAAGGGACCTTGGTAATATAGATGGTCTTTCCTTTCCTTTGTGGCTTGGCATAGTAAGGATCTTTGTGCATATGTTCCAGAAGTCTATCTATATCTTTTAGTTTTTTATATTTCGCCCTTAAGACTACAATCCTTCTTTGGGAGAATACACAGGATGACTTTGCCATAATCTCACATCTTTTGGTTTTGCTACTCACCAGCTGGTCCAGTTTCTCCATGGCTTTTTTTGTCCACCTGGCTTTTCCCTTTTGGCTGGTAAGCCCCTCACAGCTCTTCATCACCTCTCTCATCTTTGTCTCACCAGCAAGGTCTTTTATGTTTTTTGCGAGTCTTTGTTTCCAGCTTGGTTTTCTCATGCTATGTTCCTTGATTTTCTCTATTCTTTTTTATTTAAGTCAGAATTTTCATTGCCTCTATTCATTTATATTAGCTTTTTATCAGATGAAAAGTTTCAATAAAAACACTGGATATTTTGTTCTTTGGAACAAACAAAAAACGATTAAACAAAAAATGTCGTCTACCAGGGTGAACTTTTAGACAAATGCCCCTTTCAAAGACAGCAAGTTATTTATCTTGAGCTTATTCTACTCCGGAATTTTTAAAAGTCCTTTATAAATTTTTTACAACCTGTTGAGTACTTAATAAACAGCTTGAATTAGGATTTAGCCAGCTGAATTTTATTGCTTACAAATTTGTTGGGAAAAGTCCTGTTCCTCTTTTGTTATGATAACTCAAACCGATCTTGGCCTGGACTGTGATTTTCCCTTAAGCCGGTTTGAAAATAGATGAAAAAAATATCAATGCTAAAACTAACAAAAAACTTAAAAGATACTACTGCCATCTTTTGTCATGATAGAACTTAAAAGAGAAAACTTGCAGGAATTTTAATGTCGAAAACACTGTTGACAATGGATTGTATTTTGTATATTTAGCGATTTATTTTATTGTGGTATTATAATAGATAAAAAGATATGTTGTTTAACAACCAGACGCCAAACCATAAAGGAAGCGATGAAGGGAAAAATATTCAACCTTCTTTTACCCCTTTGGGTCCGGTAGCGGTTTCGGAGCGCATTGCTGCGGTGGACGTTCTTCGGGGATTTTCCCTTCTGGGAATACTGGTTATAAACATAGATTTTTTTGCCCTGCCCAGCTCCATTTATTTTAATCCGGAGGTTTGGGGTGGTTTTAGCGGGTTGAATCTTCTGAGTTGGAAATTCGGCTCCCTTTTTTTCCTGCAGAAGATGATGGCTATCTTCTCCATGCTTTTTGGAGCCGGTCTGGTGCTGATGAACCAAAGGGCCGAGTCGGTGAAGAGGAAATTCGGGGGGATCTATTACCGAAGGATTCTCTGGCTTTTGCTTTTCGGCCTGGCTCACGGATATCTTTTCTGGCACGGTGACATACTTTTTACCTATGCAGTGTGTGGTTTGCTTCTTTTTCCTTTAAGACGCCGTTCACCAAAATTTTTGATCGGGCTTGGTATTTTTATTCTGTTGTTCGGTGTTTTCATTCAGATGGGCTCGGGATGGTTTTTCCATACGGTTAAAAAAGAAGCAATGGCAGCCCAGGCTGCTGTGAAAGCTGGTGAGGTTCTTTCTTCGGAACAAAAAGGGGCTATTGAAGCCTGGGAGGAGATGAGTTCCGGATTTGATTCGTCAGCGGAGAAGGTTGCTGAGGAGATTGAGACTTACCATGGCGGATATTTAGATATATTCCGTCATCGTTTTCCCCAGACCTTGATGATGCAAACCCAGGCATTGATTTTCATGGTGTTGTGGCGGGTTTTGGGCCTTATGCTTCTGGGTATGGGATTGATGAAGCTGGAAGTATTCTCTGCTGAAAGGTCAAAAAGGTTTTATCTTGTCTTTATAATCGTGGGTTACGGGATCGGATTGCCACTTTGCGCTTATGGAATAAACTCTCTTTTAAAGCATGGTTTCGATTTCATATATCGTTTTAAAATTGGGGGTCATTACAATTACCTGGGCAGCGTTCTGGTTGCTCTGGGTCATACCGGGGTGGTTATGCTTGTCTGTAAAAGTGGGATTTTGAGCTGGCTTACCCAGAGGCTTTCAGCTGTGGGTCGAATGGCTTTGAGCAACTATCTTTTGCATACCCTGATTTGCACCACCATATTCTATGGATATGGTTTGGGTTTATTTGGCAGAATCCAGCGCTTTGGGCTTTTTATGATTGTGATTGCTATATGGATTCTTCAACTAATTCTCAGCCCTTTATGGCTAAAACATTTCCGTTTCGGACCTGCTGAATGGCTCTGGAGAACTCTTACCTACTGGAGACGTCAGCCGATGAAGATAGCTAATACTTCAACTTAAGAGAGGTGTTTTTAAGTTTTTTGAAATATTTAAAAAATTGCAAATTGAAATAAATTAATTATACATATGTATGCATTTAACTTATGATACTGAAATGCAGAAGAACTCTTTTTTGGCTAATCTTTTAATTGTTGAAACCTTAACTTTACTTTTTTGTAAAAACTCTTTAGAAAATATGGGAGAAGTGTTGTCTTAGTTTTTGATGTTAACTTAAAAAGGAGTACCCATGCAAAAGAGACCCTCTTGGATGGTGATTTTTTGTATCTTAGTGTTTATCTTTTTATTTAGCACAGTAGTTCAGTCTTCTGCTCCAGAGATCCCAAATACCCCATCGGGTAAATTGTTAGCTCTTCTTCTGGATGCTTTTAACTCCGGCGAGGAAGAAAAGTGGGAAAGTTTTATAAAGGATCACTGGAAAGAAAAGGAGGGGGCATTTGAAGGTCGGCTAAACTTTTTCAGGATGGTCTATTCCGATATAGGTGGGGCTGAACTTTATCGAATCGAAAATTCAGAGGATTATTCTATTTCCGTTCTGCTTCAGGCCAAAAATCCCGAGGGTACGTTTGAATGGGTAAATCTGATCCTGAATGCAGATACTCTACCTCCACACAAGACTGATCTTTTGTCCCTGCGACCGGGGGAGGAACCCGGGTTCGAAGCTCCTGAGGGTAAGCTAACACAAGAGGAGATGGTCGATTTTATGGACCGCTATCTGGAGCATCTGGTTTCCACGGATCGATTTTCCGGTACGGTATTGATCGCAAAGGATGGTGTACCCTTCTATACCCGGGCATACGGACTGGCATGCAAAAGATATGATATCCCCAACAAGCTGGATACCAAGTTCAACCTGGGCTCGATGAACAAGATGTTTACCGGGGTGGCGATTATGCAATTGGTGGAGCAGGGGAAGATATCAGTTGACGATCTGGTGGGTAAGCATTTACCAGACCTTCCCCGCAAGGAGATCGCAGAAAAAGTAACCATACACCATCTTTTGACCCATACCTCGGGGATGCAGGATTACTGGGATGAGATGTTCGATGCTCCTTTTTGGGAGATCAAAACCGTTGACCAGCTGGCAGAGCTGATCTTCGATGATACCCTTCTTTTCGAACCGGGTACCGATTTTCATTACAGCAACTCCGGTCCCATCGTTTTGGGGATGATTATCGAGAAGGTCACCGGAGAGGATTATTACGATTATGTCCGGGAGCATATCTCTTTACCGGCTGGCATGGTGAACACCGATTGCTATGAAATTGATACCCCGGTTCCCAATTTGGCTATTGGTTACACTAAGGTGAACTATGATGGGACTCGTAATCCCGATGGTAAGTGGCGAAATAACCTTTTCATGCACGCGGTTAAGGGCGGTCCAGCTGGAGGCGGGTTTTCCACTGTTGAAGATCTTTTGAAATTCGATATCGCCCTGCGTAACAATAAACTGATAACCAAAGAATCGTTTGATCTTTTGACCACCGGCAAAACGGAAAGGGGACCGGGAACGATGTATGCCTATCTTTTCCAGGATCGAAAGGTTAATGGGCAGCGCATCGTGGGGCACGGAGGAGGTGCACCAGGTATCAATGCCAATCTGGACATGTATCTGGATAGTGGGTATACCGCGGCAGTGATGGCTAATTATGATCAGGTTGCCGACATGGTTGCGCGGAAAATAGAAAAGCTTCTTGTGCAATAAGAGATTTCCAAGGAAGAAATACTTTCTTAAATAATACTATTGGTGAAATTGTAATCCACTTTTTAAATGCGGGGGAAGGGTATGGCTTTACTTTCCCCGAACTTACATGAACTTTGCATATCTGATTCGATGGTACTGTTTTTTATTCCTGAGAACCGCTGGAATATAACGAATTTAGGTACGGTTCCGAGCATCTGGTAGCTTTAGAGGACATTTTGAAAGCGACTGATTTTGATGCAACATAAATAGACTCATTCCGTAATAAGTGATAAATCTTAAAACAGAGGAGGCTTTTATGTTTTTTAAAAGGTCTTGGGCTTTAGCTATGATTATTTTGTTTCTTTTATTTGGCTGGCAAAGCTTGAGGGCACAGAATCTGGAGGAGATCTTAAAAAAGCATACTGAGGCTCTGGGTGGAGAGAAGGCACTAAAAGCCCGAAGGAATTCTATGACCGAGTATGATATAATCGTACCCGGTGGCTTGATCGGTAAATATAAATCCCATTTCAAATATCCCAACAAGCTCAGGCAAGAGACGGATCTAAAAGTAATGAAAAGTTTAACTGTTTACGATGGCCAGAAAGGATGGATTAAGGATCCAAACGGACAGGTTCGGGAATTAGCTGGCATGGAATTGGAAGATGTCAAAAGCGAGATATACTTCAATCTTTATGGATATCTTTTTCCAGAACGAGCTAAAGGTGAAGTGAAATACTTAGGTCGGGAAGAGGTATGGGGGGTAAGTTATCATGTAATTCAAGCTACCCCTGAAGGGGTTGAGCCGGTAAAAATGTTCATCAACCCTGAAACATATCTAATAGATAAGACAGTAAGCAAGCAGGATATAGAGATAATTACCAATTATCTCTCTGATTACCAGGAGTTTGGAGGAATCAAGGTTGCGGCCTCGCTTATCACCAATACCGGTGATACCACTTATGACATAAAAGCGAAATTGATCAACATCGAACTCAATCCCCAATTATCCGAGGATCTTTTTAGAATTCCCTTACCTCAGGAAAAAGACTACGAGTTTTTATCCGGAAAAAGCTTTGTTGAGATTCCGTTCGTTTTGAACAGCAATCATATTCATATCCCAGTGGTAATAGGCGGGGCAAAGGCGTTGAACTTCCTCTTGGATTCCGGTGCCAGCATACCTATTTTGGATACTCAGACTGCCAAAGACCTGGGTTTGGAAGGCGTTGGCAAATTTGAAGGTCGCGGCGTGGGTGAAGCGACTCAGGAGGTTAATTTGATAACTTTGCAGAAAATAAGAATGGATGATTTGGTCATAGATAGTATCACTGCCGCAACGGTAGATCTTAAGCCTTTAAATAAATACGAAGGAATGCCGCTTGAGGGTGTTCTGGGATATGACATCTTCAGCAGATTCGTGGTCAAAATCGATTATGCTGATCAAAAACTAACTTTGTATGAGCCTTCCACCTTCGAATACAAAGGTGAAGGTGAAAGCTTTTCCATTACGCTTGAGAACAATCACCCCCATATTAAGGCAATAATCAATGGTCAATATGAGGGAAATTTCGTGATTGATTGTGGAGCAAGAAGCAGTCTGTCCCTTCATACGCCCTTTGTCCAAAAACATGATCTGCTGGCAAAAGCTGGTAAAAAAATTGATGCCTTTTCTGGAATAGGAATAGGGGGGAAAGTTAAGGGTAAGATCACCAGAATGAAAAGCATCCAGA
>SMTZ1_10023085_pt1 | contig 15648 bp, 14 predicted proteins | sample DeeMarSWOR136_30_FD_25667 | JGI IMG/M metagenome (IMG submission 25667)
CGGATACGAGGAAAAAAATGCTCTTTACGTTCACCAGAAACTATTGCGTCCTCTTTTTGTTCCTCCTTCTCTGGCTGCACGACTGCATCATGAAATGCATTTGGGGAGCAACAATTGGGTTGTCAGGGGAAAACTCGCTTCATCCGGCCATCCTATGATGGCCAACGATCCCCACCGAAGTCAACAAATTCCCTCTCTAAGGTATTGGGTTCACCTGGTTGCGCCAGGCTGGAATGTGATAGGCGGCGGAGAGCCTGCCCTGCCAGGTGTATCCATCGGCCACAATGAACACGGCGCCTGGGGACTCACTATCTTTCCCGTTGATCAGGAAGACCTATATATCTATGAAACCAATCCGGCTGAGCCCAACCAGTATCGATATCAGGGAAATTGGGAAAAAACGAAGGTTATTCGAGAAAAAATCCAGATAAAGGGCAAGTCACCGGTCATCGTAAACCTCAAATTCACCCGGCACGGTCCTGTTCTCTACGAAGATAAAAATCACCATAAGGCCTATGCCTTGAGAGCAGCCTGGCTTGAGATCGGAGCAGCTCCGTATCTGGCAAGTTTGCGAATGGACCAGGCTCGAAACTGGGAAGAGTTTAGAGATGCGTGCAGCTTCTCCAGAACACCATCAGAAAACATGGTCTGGACCGATGTGGGAGACAATATCGGATGGCAGGCAGTGGGAATCACGCCGCTTCGCCAAAACTGGAGCGGGCTCCTTCCAGTGCCGGGGGATGGGAGGTATGAATGGGAAGATTATCTACCTATAAAAGAGCTGCCTAATACTTTTAACCCAGAGGAAGGCTTTTTTGCCACGGCAAACCAGGATAATATTCCACCAGGTTATCCTTACGATGTAGGATTTATATGGACTGAACCTTATCGTTTCTCCCGAATTCAGGAGTTTCTGAGTTCAGGCCGCAAACTGACCATGACAGACATGATGGAGCTACAGCAAGATGTCCTTTCCATCCCGGCCCGAACACTGGTCCCGCTTCTAAAGGGGCTCCGTTCAACTGATGCCAGTACTCAGAACGCACTAAAAATGCTTCTCTCTTGGGATTATGTGATGGACGCGGATTCTGTTGAAGCAGCCATCTACATGAGCTGGGAGAGGCGACTTTCAGGAAATGTTTGGGACCTATATATACCGGAGGATGCCCGAAGAGTCTTCCCGCTCCGTTCTCTTAAAAAAATGATTGATTTTCTGAAAGCTCCAGATAGCCACTTCGGCCCCGACCCCGCCTCTGCCAGGGACGCTCTCCTGATCAAGAGCCTCGAGGAAGGAGTTTCAGAGCTTGTTAAACGCTTGGGCTCGGATATGAACAAGTGGCAGTACGGACAGGAGAAATTCCACCACATAAAGATCCAGCATATGCTCAGCAACGCTGTCCAGCCTGAACTTCGAGCTGAGCTTGATGTCGGGCACTTGCCCAGGGGAGGAAATAGCTATACAGTGAATAATACCTCGAGCGGTTATAACCAGACCTCTGGTGCTTCGTTCCGGGTTATCGCGGATCTTGGAAACTGGGACAACTCCTTGGGAACAAACAGCCCCGGGCAGTCAGGAGACCCAAAAAGCCCTCACTATGCTGACCTCTTTGACTTGTGGGCCAAGGGACAATATTTCCCGATCTTTTTCTCTCGAAGCAAGATAGAATCAGCTGCTGAGAAAGTGACAATCCTCAAACCCAAGTTGTAGGGGTATGATTTATGTAACAACGAGGTCAGACTTGCAAAACTTGAATAATTTCGGTCAGGCCTTTTTCATTGTAGGGGCTTGATTTATCAAGCCCGCACTTTTGATTATCCGTAAGGATTTAATTTATTTGTAGGGGCTTGATTTATCAAGCCCACCTTTTATTTAAAGAATGTTCCTCTTAATCTCAAAGCAACATTTACAAGGCATATGAGCACCGGAACTTCTATAAGAGGACCGATTACAGTAGCAAATGCTTCTCCAGAGTGAATCCCGAATACAGCAACAGCGACTGCGATAGCCAGCTCGAAATTGTTGCTTGCAGCCGTGAATGAGAGCGTCGTCGTTATTTTGTAGCCCGCTCCTGCCTTTTTACCCAGATAGAAGGATACAAAAAACATAATAACGAAATAAAACCCGAGAGGAATAGCAATTCTCACAACATCGAGTGGAATCTTAACTATATACTCCCCTTTTAAAGAGAACATGACAAAAATAGTAAAAAGCAAAGCAATAAAAGTAATTGGGCTTATCCTCGGGATAAACTTCTGCTCATACCAGGAACGGTTTTTTAGCTTGATGAGACTGAAGCGGGTAATCATTCCTCCTATGAATGGAATGCCTAGATAGATAAAAACACTTTTCGCAATCTGTCCCATAGAAACGTCAACAGCAGTGCCTTTGAGCCCTATCCATGTCGGGAATTTAGTTATGAAAATATAAGCGTAGATGGAGAAAAACAAAACCTGAAAGATAGAATTGAACGCAACCAATCCGGCCGCGTATTCCGTATCCCCTTTGGCAAGCTCGTTCCAGACAATGACCATTGCAATACAACGTGCCAGCCCTATCATGATAATGCCATACATATATTCAGGGTGGCCACGCAGGAATAATATCGCCAGTGAAAACATCAGAATGGGGCCTATAATCCAGTTCAGGACGAGAGAAAGGGAGAGTACTTTTACGTTACGGAATACATCGCCCAATTCTTCATATTTTACCTTTGCCAGCGGTGGATACATCATCAGAATCAGTCCGATGGCGATCGGAATGTTCGTAGTGTCTACCTGAAATTTATTGACAAAATTAACAATACCAGGGAATACATATCCTGTTAGAACTCCAACAGCCATTCCCAAAAATATCCATAGAGTGAGAAATCTGTCGAGAAAAGAAAGTTTAGCCGCTGTTTTTTCAGCCATTTCTAACGCTCCTCCACCTCTGATGAAATTTTAAACCTGATTTGCTCTTATAAACGAAACGAATCATCTGCATAATTCGACTCTATTGATTTTCTTTGCTTTTTCCATATCGGCCAAAACCTCAGGGTCGTCTTTAAGGGAACGGCGAAGAAGTTTAAACATCTCTGAAACAAAAGGGATTAGACTTTTACTGGGTAAGGAATAATTAACCCATCTGCCCTCTTTTTCATCCTCGATTAGTTCTGCTTCATGAAGAAGACTGAGGTGCTTGGAAACTGTGGAGGGAGCAAGGCTAAGCAGAGCCGTTATTTCACAGACACACATAGGCCTAACCTCTAACATTTTTATAATTCGCAGTCTATTCTTATCACTTAGGGCTTTAAATACTTTTAAATGATTTTTCATAGCACTTTTCCTTTATAGCGAAAAATTATTTCTTTTTCAATAAAAACTGGGATTATTTGAACTAAAAATAAATTATTTATTTCTAGTGGATTAACTTGGATTGGGTTCCTTGAACTCGTCTTTAAATTTCTTCTCCTTGCCTTTCTAGTTCATACCGAAAAGAAATGCTTTATCAAACTGAGGACAGAGGAGTTTCTTCCCAATTTTTTGTAAAACATCAAGGGAGTCCTTGTAGATGTAGATTTTTATCGGAAAAGCCTGTTCAGCGGCGGGTTTGAGGTCCAATCCCCAGGATTGACATTCCAGTTCTCCAAAAGCAAGAGAACCCTTCTCCAGGTGGCTGTAAAGCTGGATGGCATCTCCATTCGTCTCTTGCTCTCGCTTTGGCCTATCCACATAGCGGCCCTCAGGCTTAACAGGAAACATCATGAAAACCATGAAGAAATCTCCGCTCTTTGCCTTCGAAATATAACAAATAATACCCTGGGAAGATTCAGGGCGAATACCAACCTTATAACGCTGGCTCCCGTGGATATAGAAGGAGAAAGAATCCGAATTGGCCTTAACATACTCTGAAGGAATAAGCTCAAAATAGGTGTCTCTCCAGGCCTCTCTTTTGACTTCTTGGACAGGCACTATCATCGTCCCCTCAGGAGGGATTTGAATCAAACACCAGAGCCCTAAAATACGGTCATGAATAGCTTCGCCGTTATTCTTGAGCTTATGGACAAAATCTATGCCGAGATAGTCATAGCTTAAACCTTTAAATTCAGGGTCATCCTTAAGGGGATCTTCTTCGTGTCTTACTTCCCTGGTCAATGTCAAATCATAGTTCTCCTGGCCGTCGTTGGAGGCTGTCTTGAATGTATTATGGAGAACAAGATGTTCATTCTCTTTGAAAAAGGAAACTTTGTAATTTCCAGGGTCCATGATTGAAAAATCTCTGTTTCCCTTCCAGTCTGCTCTAAAGATAAAACCTTTGGCTCCACCTTCCGGAGAGACCCACGAACGCTGTCCTCCCTGCCCTTTAAGGATGTCAGGGTGTGTCCAGAACAAATTTTCTCCGCCCACAGAGACAGCAAGTATCCTCGCTCCAAATTTAGGAACAACAAGGAATTGATTGTCCTGGCTGTTGGAAAAAACATAATGCTGGATTTTGTGGCTCTCAAGGACAGAGATTATAGAATTCATGTCGGTCTTCTCCTGTGCGGTATCTTCTGCATTTAGAAAGAGGAGTACTCCAATAACAACCATAAACATAAGAAATAAAGAAAACGCCTCTTTCAACTTTTTTTCACTTCTTGGCTAAGGGTAAAAAGCCGTACAGTCTCTTCTTTTAGTAAGATGATAAAGGAATAAACTCCTAACGCCGTCCCCAAAGGAAAATTGATCAGATTAAAAAAGGAAACAACCAAAACCAAGATCCGGCCCCATTCTTTCCTTCTAAGTAGGCCTATACCCCCGATGATTTCTGGAGCTGAAAAAACTGCAAGAAATATGGATACCCAGGTAGCTATCAATCTAAGGATATAAGAAGCCTCGTACCCTATGTTTGGAATAAAAGTAATTCCCCACAAAAGCCAGAAAATAAAGATGGCTAAAAGAATTCCCAAAGACCCCGAAACAATCCATAATATTGAAATGATATCAACATGCTTGTCCATTTCTCTTACTCTTCCTCATAAACGATCGCTGTCCCGCTAGCGCTTACCATGAGCATTCTTCCCGCTTGACCGATGCCCAGTGTTTCATAATCCAGATCAACTCCAACAACAGCATTACCGCCTAAAGCTCTTGCCTCTTCTTTCATCTCATCGAGAGCTATTTCTTTTGCTCGACGAAGCTCTTTTTCATAAGCTGCGGACCTTCCGCCGACAATGTCCCTGATGCCCGCAAAAATATCCTTGAAAATGTTGGCACCAAGGATAGCCTCACCTGAGACTAATCCCAGGTACTTCACGATCTTCTTGCCTTCGATAGTAGGTGTAGTGAGAACTAACATAGCTCCTCCTTTCAACTTATTCATACGAAATTATTAACTTATCGTTCCCTTAATTACAATAGCAAGTATATGCTTTTTTAATACGATGAATCAAACCTCTATTATGGGGTCAGGCCTTGTCATCGGGAAAAGATATTTTCCTGCCTCTTGCCCTTATGGCATTCCTTCTGATAAGGGCTGACCCCGTAAAGATCAAGATTTAAGGGAATTTCATGAATAAAAAATCTCGAAAATTTCTCTACTATTGGTTCTCATATAAACAAAATGGTAAGAATAAAATAAATTGCAATGGAGAATAGGCCTGCAGCAGGAAGTGAAATAATCCAGGCTGAGAAAATCTTTTTTATCACATCCAGGTTTATGGCTGAAATTCCGCGTGCCAGACCGACTCCGATGATATTGCCAACGGCAACGTGGGTGGTTGATACAGGCATACCTAGCCGAGAACAAAGAAGAACTGTGGTGGCTGTCCCGAATTCAGCAGAAAAACCACGCGTCGGGGTTATGGATGTGATCTTTTTCCCCACAGTTTCCATAACACGGTGACCCCATGTATAAACGCCGAATGCTAAGCCGACACCTCCAGTGAGCAGCAACCAAAGCGGGATGGGAACCTGCATATCAACTTTCTGCGTTTGTACAACCGCCACAATAGCTGCAACCGGGCCAATGGCATTGGCCACATCATTAGCTCCGTGAGAAAACGCCTGAAAACTGGCTGAGAGAACCTGAAGAGGATTAGCCATCTTTTCCACTTGATAATAAGGATCTTCTTTTCTTTCCTTGTATCTCCGAAGAAGAAAAGACCCGAGAAAGAAACCTACAACACCTACACCCAGGGAAATAGGTAGAGCCTGCCAAAAAGGTAGGTCAAGATTGAGATGTTTCAACCCTTTAAATGTGACAGCTAGAGACAGGATAAAGCCAACCATTCCTGTAAAAAAAGGACCTATCTTTCTAGTCTGCGCAATAGGTTCTGGGGAACTCAGGATAAACTTCTTTATGATAGAAAAAATTGTAAAAGCAATAATACCGCCAAAAACTGGAGAGATAATCCAGCTTAAAACAACATGGAGCACAACTTTCCACGTAATACCTGCAAATCCAACGCTAACCAGTCCAAAACCAACCACTCCCCCTATAATAGAATGTGTAGTTGAAACCGGGAGCTTGAAATAAGTGGCTATATTCACCCAGAGCGCTGACCCCAAAACAGCAGCCAGCATCCCAAGGATGAAAAGATCCTGTCTGTCGCTAAACTGCAAAGGGTCAATGAGTCCTTTTCGGATTGTATTGGCTACATGACTTCCAACCAGAACAGCCCCGAGAACATCGCAAATACCTGCCACAAAAACGGCCCTTTTTATGGTCAATGCTCCAGAAGCAACAGAAGTAGCCATAGCATTAGCCACATCATTGGCTCCGATGTTGATTGCGCTGTAAAGGCCTATTAAAATTGCAGCTATAAGGATAAAGCTAGCATCCATAAAAACTCACCGTTCTAATCTCAAAATCCACAATCCTCATCAATCCTCACTTAGCAGGAAAATAAAAAAAAGAAATTCTAAACCGTTGTGCTTCAGGAATTATGGAGCATCAGTCTCATCTGATCTCCGGCATTCTCGGCATGATTGGCTAAAGTTCCAAGCTCACTAAAAATATGCATCCACATCATGACAGAAACAGGGTCTAACTTCTTCTCGATGGAAAACATTTTTTTGGCTGCTGTCATTTGGGCTTTATCTGCCACCCACTCCTTTAACTTAAGACTCTCAATCAGCTCCATGACTTTATGAGCCTCCTCACCTCCGAAAGAAGTCTCGGCAAGCAGCTTAATTTCACTGGAAACAGTCATTGCTGCCTCATATGTCTCAAGAACTTTGTCGACAAAATCTCCTAATTCTGATTTAAGCTCTTCTGGCACTGTGGTTTTCCTGAGTATGAGTAAAGCTGCCAAATCTTCTGCAGAATCAGCTATGTTGTCCTGCTCTTTCAGGAACCTCAGGATGTCTCCTCTTGCGACAGGCAAAAATATACTCTTTGGCAAACCACTCCTGATATCTTTTTTCACCATATCGGCATCATGCTCTGCCTTGAAGATTTTCTTGGCGACATCCTTAACTTTCTCCTCTTCTCCTTTAAGGAAAGCATCCATAAGAGGCCTGACTAAATCAACGCACGCTTTAACTTTCAACATATGCTGGTAGAGAGGTTCAAACGGGGATTTTCCAAACAATTTACTGATGATGCTCATCTTAACACCTCTTTTTATGGAAGGAATATCAAATTAGGTTCCATTTTAATTATCCCCTTGAAAGAAATCAATAAATTCTTGAAAATCTTTGAATAAATTTTGGGGTGGCAGATTGGAGCAGATTACTATTTCTTCTTTTCGCTGTTTTTCTGAGGTTTTTTAGCTTTTTTCTTTTCTCTCTTTTCTCTCTTTTTTAGTATTTCTTCGATCTTGAATTCCATATCTTGGTGGTGAGTCCCTTTCCAGAAAACGCGCCCGCATCGAGGACAAATGGCAAACGAAGTAGCCCGCTCATAAACAAAAGGAGCCACTAAATTCTTGGCTCGCCTCTTTGGTAAATCTTTGAGCTCAACGTTGCATTCGATGCAGCGAGAATAAGGCCTAACCTCCGGCCAGAGTTCAAACTCATCTAAAACCTGCTCAACCTGAGGGTTCCAATCTTCACTTTCTATGAAAAGGGTTTTAATATCTCTCGATTTTTCAATCAATCCGTTATCTCTGCTGAGAAGGACTCTGCCTTCTTTTTGAGCCAGAGCCAGGAGAGAGGAATCTTCGATTTTGCTGAAATAGACCGTATCAAACCCGAGAATTTTAAGCCATTTGGCTAACTTCCCCAGCATGCAGTCAACGATAAATTTCATGGAAAAAAGGTCTATTCAGGATAATAGAGAATAAAAGGAAACATTTCAACTGAGATTTTTTGTAGGGGCTTGATTTATCTTTAGGGATTTAATTCATCAATTCCACAGGTTTATTTTGTAGGGGCTTGATTCATCAAGCCCACCTCTTTATTTGGTAGAAAAATTTTTTAAATAAAGGAATTTGAAAGAGAATTGATTTTTTTTATAGGCCGAGAAACTGTACGCTCAATCCTGAGATAAATATCATAGCCCCGGCTAAGGCATGAGCGTATCTCTCTAAACGACCCAAACGGAGAAATTTTACCCCCCAGGAAGAGACAGCGATAATAGTGAGCATTGTTAGAATTGTCGTCAAGCCAAAGGCAATTGTGACTAAAATGAGCCCAGAGATATTTTGCTTCATCGCAGGATACATGACTAGAGGGATTAATGGTTCGCAGGGTCCAAACACAAATATAATAAAAAGTATCCAGGGAGTCAGGCTGGTCTTTTTCTTCTCCTCGTGTACATGGGAATGCTCTACCTCGTGCGTGTGAAGATGATCATGTTCCTCCCCGTCTATGTGAGCATGAGTATGCTTATGGGGCCTGTTTTTTATCGCTCTGTGCATTCCCCAAATAAAATAGGCGAAGCCAAAGCCGATGAGAAGCCAAGCTGCTGCTCCGCCTCGAAAAGATTCAACTGACGTCAAGCGAGAAACAGCAAGTCCCAGAGCAATCCCGATAAAGCCCAGCGCAACAGAACTCAGCACATGCCCCAGCCCGCAGAAAAAAGAGATAAGGAGAGTTTTCGTCAGGGACCATTTTCTGGCTCTGCTTATGACGATAAAGGGAAGGTAGTGATCAGGCCCAAGTACTGTATGGACAAGGCCTAGGGTTGCTGCCGTCCCTATTAAAATTAATATCTCGCTGTTTATCATTTCTTCTTAAAATTCAAACTGGTGGACGGTAGGGGATTTGAACCCCCGACCTCAGCGTTGCGAACGCTGCGCTCTCCCACACAAAAGAAGCAAAATGAACTCAAAGAATGTACCACTTTTCCTGCTTTTTTTCCACTCTTTCACTTCAGAGATCTCTTCTTTTTTTTCTTAAAAGTGTGTTTTTGCTTATCGCTCCCTTTTGCTCCATATTGCCAAGGCCCTTGTGTGACCCATGTGGCCTTGAATGGCTTCCCTTCTGACAAAGCAGTAGTAATAGGGAGCAGAAATACAGAGATAGTTTCAATCACCTGTTGGAAATTTCCTGGGGCATTGTCAAGTCGTGATCTTCGAAGAAACGCTGCCCACTGCCTTTGTCTTTCAGAATCGGAAGCGAATGACTCCGTGAATGCTATCGGCTTGGTTGAGATGTCAGTACGGCGGTTAGAAAAAGTCTTCTTGATGGCATTTCCCATTACCTTCCCGTCAAAATCAAATTGTTGTGATAGGAGCCATATATCATAGAAGTCTCGCATTCGACTGTTTAATTCTCCAAGCTTGACCATGGCCTGGAGTTTTTCAGCAATTGTGGTCTCTCGACTGTACCCTTTGAGTCTCGGAGCAGGATGCCCAAGAATTGTAGGATATTCCATAACTGTTGCTGATGGAGTAATCTTATCACCAAATCCTACATCCAATTGCATGGGGATTTCAGATTTTCCAACACATCCGCGAAATCGAACTCGCAGACCCTCATAAATGGCATCTTCAGTGATCCGTTCTCCACTAACGGTTAACGGATCGAAACTCACTCCATCAGGTTGCTCAACTTTTTGGATGCACACTTCCTGGATCACTGCAACAATAGCATCTATTGAGTTTTCTATTCGGCCGAGCAAATCAATATCCCTAGTGGGACGTAATACTGGAGCCCTCCATACATTCATCATCAAAGCTCCTTTCAACACGAATTGATCGGAATGAGAAGACTTTGACATACGGTAGAGAAACCGCTCCATAACATAGTATTGAAGGAGCTCGTTGAAAGGCCTGCCAGTTTCCCTGGCTCTATTGAGCAGACGCTGGTGTACCGAAGCAGCAACATTTTTCAGAGAGCGTTTCATCAAAGCATCGCTTCCAGATAAGGGCGCAGGATTTTAGCCACACGACAGATACGGGCAAAACGCATGAGCTCATCTACCTTTACGTCATTGCGTTCCACGTAAAGCCTCAACGCCTCGATAGCCGTGTCAAGACCAAGTTTATTGCGGTACTTAAAACAATCAGCCAGCGTCTTTTCTAGACAGTAGATTCGCACCGGCACCTTATCCAGCTCATGAGTCTCTATACCAGATGTGAATGCTTCACCGCCAAACTCAAAAATTTGCACAGGCGGGTATTGAAGACGGGGTTCCATCGAGCCTTTTGGAATTGCGATGTAGACGTCGTGCGGGACTTGCGTAGTCATATTATGAAAAGCCAGTGCAGACACAAGACAGATCACGGCATTTGGAATCTTCAGGGCAATGGTTACAAGGTCGGGATTTCCCAAGGGAGGAGCATCTGTTAGCCGGAACAAACCTCTGTTCAGTTGCTCAATAACTCCCTCATCCCTCATAGCATAAATCGTTCGAGGATGAATTCCCGACTCGATTGCCTCACTTGTTCGGAGAACTCCGCCATGCTTTCGAAAAATATCCTTCGCTTGCTCAAACTTATCTACGGTCTTTTTCTTGTTTTTTTTCATGGATAAAAATATCCTAATTTATTAACTTCTTAGGATAATTTTATCCATTTTCATCAAAACTTTCAACTCTTAATCAGCATTTCATGGGCAAATCCTGTTAGACGTCGAAAATGGGCCTCAAAAAGGAAAAATTTTTTTGAATGCAAGCAGGTAGCATATTTAAGCAGGGGAGGCCTTTTCAAAGTCCCAATAGGCGGGATCAAAGAAGCGGTATAGATATTTATGAGGGCTTAGTTGACATAATACCCCTGACTCTCTTTGACCGGGTGGGTAGAGGATATGCTTCCGTCCTGCGCTCACAAAAGCAATAATCGCTGCAGTAAATTCAAATGTTCCAGTGATTATGTCTAGCAGGGGAGAATAACTCATCTTGATTCTGTTTTTTTTATCATTGGAAAGCAGTCGAACAAAATAAAGGAAAAGAGCTTTAAGACCAAAGGTCAGTAAGAAAGCATAATCAGCTTCATCTCTTTGCTTAAAACAGGGCCGCTATCAGATACTGGAATCTCAACTTTCACGGTGTGGTCGCCACTAATGATATTTTTCAGGTCGAGATGAAACAGCCCACTCCAGACTTTTAATTTCCCATTCCAGTTTTCTGCGAGCATTTCTCCATGAATCTGCTGAGCCGCACCTTCATTTTTTACAGCCAAAAATTGAGGATGAACCTCTATCTTTCCTTTGGGGAGGTAGATTTGAAGAAAAACCGCAGTATCTTGTGATCGTTGGATTCTGTTTGTGACCAACGGGAAAAATTTAAATTTACCGTATTCCAAACTTCCGTCTGCCTTGGAAAGAGAGAAAGATTTTTTCTTTACTTTTGGACTTTGGGCAACTAAACCCAAAACACAATTGAGCACATCTCCTCGATTCTTTTCTTTTAAATCAAGAAAAGAGAGAGTCGATTCCCACGTCCCTACTTCATTCGTCTGTTCATCATAAAGAGCGTAGATAACATGATTTTTCTCATTTTTGAGGCGTGTTTCCGAACCTAAAAAGTGATAAAGAATATAATCGGTACTTCTTGCCGCGTTTAAGAAATCTTGATCGATGTTAAATGGAATTGGAATTTGTCCGCCCAAAGTGCGCTCTCCCTTTTTCACATCTTTGATCCATATGTGAAGGTCTAACTTCATCGGCCCGAATCCAACGTTTCTTTGGACGAATAATTTAAGGGCACCCTCAAAAGGAAGCTCCTTGAAATAAGAAGGATTATAATAAGTCGAAACAAGAGACATTTTCTCGCTTCCTTCCTCAGAGTAATCTGTATAACCCTTTCGAGAGCGCACATCAACTCCTCCTTTTCTTACCTTGACCTTAATTTTATGGTATTTGTCGTCTGGATTCTCCCTGCGAGGATAGTAACTGAGTAGATAATAATGATTTAAATCCTCTCCCATGACCTGCTTGAACTTTTCATATTTGTCGGTACCTCTTAAGGCAATTCCGCCTGTATCCTCTGAAATCCATACAAGATTGTATAGCTTGAGCTTTTTTTCTTGTTCAATAAAATCTTGTGATGGCTTCATATCAGAATAAAAGGCAAATTCGGACGAAACTTGCATGAGATGATTCGTGAAATTCTCAGGATATAAGGAATAAAACGAAATATTATTGGCATTGGCAAAGCGAATCAATTCCTGTAAAACCTCTTCTCCCACCTTAAACTTTTCCTTCCCGAGAATGTTAAAGGGATCGAAAACCTTAGCCTCGCGTACTTCTCTCTTCTTAAATGCGGGTCCTCTGACTCCGCTTGATACTTCCCTAAATGAAGTCTCATCATCTTTTTCCGTATATTCGAACGCTGGAGCAGAGGCAAAGGGAATACCATCGCTGATTAAAAGAATGGATTTTTTTCCTGGTAAATCTTTTATAGTATTTGTAAGGGCTAAGATTTCACCCAATGTTTTCTCGAATTTTATTCTCTCACGAACGATGTATTCTTGCTTTATGTATGCTCTGGACATTTCCAATTGCCCGGAATCTGGAGGTTGTGGAACTCCAGCATCGTTAGTCACCTCAACTTCAAGCCCAGCGTCTCTATACATCCTCATAGCTTCAACAGAGTTATCAAACCAGATACGTCCTGAGGCCCTGACAAGCGCTTTTCTTATGAGTTCAGCATCAGTCGTGAAAGGCTGTATAATTGTTAAAGGCCTGTCCTCTCTCATCTGAACTACCATGACCTCATTCCCCACTTTAGCCAATGACTCGAGCTCATCAACGATCTGCTTTCCTCCCTTATTGAGGTTTCTCAGCCAGGAATTGATCCCATCGAACACAACCACAAGTCGCTTTCTTTCGAGGGCTGGAGGGATTTCTTCAGGTTCTGCTTCCTCAGTTCTCATCTCCGTCTTTTCGAAGCTGATCAATTCGCAAGAATTAATCGGGACTTTTTTTCCGTCCTCGAGTATTTCAAAATCATCCATCGTCAAGTCTGTAACAAATTTCCCATCCCTGGTCACGATGACATCTACCAAAACTAATCTGACCTCGACCTCATGTTCTTCTACCTGGTCTGGGTTCTTTTGTTTCTGATACCCGAAAAGGAAGCAGAAAAACATTGATACTAAAACCAGGAATAATAAGATGTGCTTTTTCATGATTTTTCCTCCTCCATTCCGAAGATGGCACGGGGAAATTTAACTCTTTATCTCCGAATTCATCATTTAGTAATTCCCCTTTACGCTATGATATTACTGTGATTTATTTTGCCTGTCAATCAAACTCACATTTTTTTTCGTGGGGATATTGCTTTAATCAGAGTGGCTGGGAAGCAGGGATTCTAACCCCGATTCCATGATCCAGAGTCATGTGTCCTATGAGTAGACTCCTCCCCGTGTCACAGAAGTGTTTGAAGTATTAGCCCATTGCCGTTTGACGACGCATTTGCGGACCCAGATGATCAGTTGACCTTCACCTCGCTTCCTTTCGATATTTTCCTGGATTAAACCATAAAACGAAGTATAATAATAAGTAAATGATATAATTTATACGGAGAAATCCCCATGGGAAAAAGGACGTTTATCCTATTATTGATACTCTTTATATTTTCAGGTTTATGTTATCTTGAAGCCTCTGGATTCAGGAATTTTGAACTCAGTGCCAGAGCGGCCACCCTGGGAGGAGCCTTCGTTGCACGAGTGGATGATGCTTCGGCCGTATTTTATAATCCGGCCGGACTCGCTTTCTTAACAGGATTCAGGCTCAAAACAAACATCCATTATCTCGAGATAACATCGACGGCAGAATATCCCGGATCTCCAGAATCTTTTAAAAGCACTCCCCATCAGATCCGTTTATCCAACTCCATTTCCTTGAACATCAAGGATAGAATCGGATTCGGCATTGGAGGATTCACCCCCAACACGATGGATACCAAATGGCCGGAATCCTGGGTAGGAAACGAATTATCGATTAACTCTAAAGTGAACACCTTTTATATTCGCCCTGTCGTTGCGGTTAAGATTTCAAACCATCTTGCATTAGGAGCGGGAATAGACTTCATTTTCGCTAATGTTGCCTGGGAATACAACAGAATTTTCACCTTTCAGGAGAGTGGATCTGGATATTATCTGGCCGTTAGCAGTGAATCTGATGTCAGCGGAAAAGGCATAGGCTTTGTCACCGGTATATTAATAAGGATTAGTGACAATCTCCGGATTGGAGGAAGATATCAGCCCAATGTAAAATTAGACTTAGAAGGATTACACAGCTTCCGTATCCCCTTTGGTTATAATCCCGACTTCTTCATTGATCAGGAAGTAACCTCAACCCTTACCGTGCCTCAGGAATTCGTTTTAGGGTTTATGTATTCGCCTGTGAAGAGCCTGAGTCTTCAGCTGGACCTTCAATGGATTGGGATGAGCAAGATAAAACAATGGGAATTCTATCTCAATCCCCAATTCTACGAGGAGTACGATGATTACTATGGAACTAAGCCAGACTACGCCAGGCAGGGGATTGACCTCAACTTGAGAAATACCTCCCGCATCATGTTCGGCATTGATTATCATTTCAGGAATCTTATATCCCTAAGAGCCGGTTATACCTATCAAAAAAGCAGCGCCGATAGCCAGATGCTCCATCCAGTCTTTCCTGATTTAGATACAAATATATTATCTTTTGGCATTGGCTATGAAGGTCCACTGTTCTCGACTTATCGTAATGATGAAATAATCGGGGGATTTTCTATTGATGGATATTTTCAATATGGATTTTCTCCGAGCCGTACGTCAGCTTTGACTGAGTTTCCTGCCGCTTACCGAGCGAGCCGATGGATCGCAGGAGTGGGCCTTGGATTTAATTTCTGACCTTCTGAGATAAGTTTCTAATCCCTGAAAAAATCCTTATTTTCGCCAATCTGCACCTAGAACTCACCTGCAAGGCTCCCAGCTCAATACGCTCAGATTGTCCTAACCATTCCTACGATGTTCCGCCTCTTTTTCAAGTACAAAAGGCCCCTTCTAAGCGTGCTTTGCCACTTTTCATCTCATTCCTCCATTTCACTTTATATGGTCAAGGCAACAGTTTGCTATTTTTAAATCTTACCATTTAATATCAACGTAATTTATTTTTCCGCTCTTTTCTTTAAAAATAAATCTCATGGGACCTTTCCCTTTTCCCTCTATTCGTTCATAAATTACTTTTATTTTTGAGAAATATCCATACGCTTTAGCTGTCACCTCTTCTAAAGAATCATAAGATTCACTATCATCGACTTGCAGAGCTGCTATGTAAAATTCCTCCTCCATCCTTCTCACCTCCCTTTTT
>SMTZ1_10006123_pt1 | contig 15645 bp, 9 predicted proteins | sample DeeMarSWOR136_30_FD_25667 | JGI IMG/M metagenome (IMG submission 25667)
AAGAAGTTCATCTCCTTCTCTTGAGATTCCCATAGAAGGGGAAGTAATACTATCGATACCAACGTCGTGCCAATAATCAAGTATTAATTGTTCGGCCATTATATCATTACCAGGATTTTTATCACCATCCATTTCGATAAAGCTCTTTACATTGTACTCCTTTGTACCAGTTTCTTCATATTGTAAAAATTCTGGTGTCCAATCATCAAACGTAAAAGTTACCTCTTCTCCTGGTTCTATATCAGGTCCTTGACATGCATAATCAGAATATTCTTCCTCAATATCAATAGCTACCAATTCTATATCGTCGATATACCAGTAATTAAAATAGTATGGATTTCCTTTTACCCAGAATCCGATGTACATATTTTCATATCCGCCTTCAATTAAAACATCAACTTCGTATTTTCTACTTGTACCAGGCGCCTCATGCCAAACAGTATACCAGGTTTCTTTATCAATACTATATCCAGCCTCAAGTGAATACAGTCCTTGTTCAGAATAGTGATTGATGTATGATTTAAATCCAAGTTTTAGTATAGGATATTCTAAAGTGTTAATTGCGTAAGAATATATCACATAATCTGATAGCGCATAATAATATGGGATATACATTTCAGGAGACATTCCACCAGACATAGATGTATAAGATTTTTTCCAACCATATTGAGGGGCGAAATCCTTATGTTCATCATACCAACCTTCTGGAGGGACATTATCCCAAGAATCTTCAATAAGCAATGTATCTAAGACTACTATCTCACCTATGCTAATATCAATTGGTATACAACATTCTTCATATTGTCCAACGTTTCTAATGGTTGCTTTTACAGGAAATGTTTGTGCAGGAAGTGATCCTCCTTCATGATGTGGAGAGTCAATACTCTTTATTTCAATATCATGCATCCAGGGATACCACAAGTCAATATTTATCCATTTTTGATCATTTCTTGGATTTTGGTCTCCATCTAATATAACAAAAGCATGTACTAGATATTCTACCCATGTATTTTCATAATCTGGATTCTGCCATAGTGGAGGTGTCCATGGTGGAAATTCAATTTGTGCTTCTTCTCCAGGTTGAAGAGTTATATCTTCAACTATTTCAGAATACTCTACTGTATAATTTTCATATCCTTCAAGTATAACTGAATCTAAACAAATATAGTTAAAATAGTAATAGTAACCAATAAATTCCCATTTTATTTGAAGCGCTTCTCCACAACCTTCATCAAAACCATAAATTCCAATTTCATAAAGATCCCCTTCTTGATTTTGACCAACTGGATTATCCCAAGGTGTTACATCCTTCCAAGAATCATTTTCATTTCTTCTATATTTTATATATGCATAACAATATTGTGGATAATAGTATTCTGCTCCCCAATAAAATCTAAGATTACATTTTTTATATTCACTTGCATTTACAGCTTTTGAGATAATTGAATAATCACAGTCTTCACATGGAAAACTATATACACATGCACATGGTGGATCTGGGGAACAATAACAATCGTAACATTGTGACCAAAGGTAAGTCTGCCATCCCTCTGGTGGAAAATCACCATCGAAACCCTCATCTAATAATAACGCTCCAGATTGATTCTTATTTATCTCCATTATTGCATCAAAAGTCTCTGTGTTATTTCCCATATTTTTAACTATTATAATCATATCCATGTTTGGTTCTGCACGACCTGTTTGTGGATAATTTATATTTTTTAGTGCTACATCATGTTCACAACACCACCAACATTGATCAAACATCGAACCAGTAATTTGAGCACCTCCCTCAAAATCACCAACTAATTGACATTCTCCTGTATCTAAATCACAATAGTATAACTCCCCAGTAGTTGTATAAGCAGTTAACCATAGAATGCCTGTATCCCAATCAATCTCACCGTCCTGAGCATAATTAAGATCAATACCAAGAGAACCAACTTCGGTTGCCTCACCAGTATCAGTGTCAATTGTCCAGAGCTTATCATTTCCAAGATCCCAACCATATAATGTACCATCAAGATTAAATGCCATACCAATCATATATTGAACACCGCTACCGAAAGGGCCAATCCATGTTTGCTCTCCACTTTCCGGGTCAATCTCATAAAGACAATTGTCATCACCACTACCATATACTCTATTATAAACCGGATCAAAAGCTATACTATTTAAGTTCTCACCGCCACCACCGATAAGAGTCATTTCGCCAGTATATATGTCTATTTCCCATATTCTACCACTACCATTTTCACAGCCAAGCCATGTTTCCCAATATGAACAAGTTAATCCGGTAAGGAAATCATCAGATTCAGTTGGTGCAATTTCTTTTATTGTTCCAGGATCATCAAGATAAAATTCAATAATGCTTTCAGGATCAGGAGAAGCCTTATAACCATACATAACTTCACTAAAGGATTCAAATTCCAAGGATTGTATATTATTAATTTTTACATTTTCTATACAATCTCGGTTTTTATTTCTGGGTGCAAGACCATTTGAAATTTTTTCATTTGTTTCTTCAAAATTATAATTTTTAGTTTTTGATATATTATTTAAATTCATTGATATTGAGCTACTTGATATTAAAGCAAATATGATAAATAAACTTCCTAGAATAGTCATTATTCTAACAGGTTTTTGTTTCATTTTTAAAACCTCCCAAAATCATCTAATATTTGGTGTAATATTGTGAATCTTTCAAACAATCTTAGAAGCAATAAATTAAAAGAATATTGAGATAAACTAATTTTACTTAATATTTGACTATTTTTTGAATAGCTATGCGTATTGGTTCGAGGATCTATTATCTCATCAGAGCTGAATAGGCCTGCTTTATCATATGCAGTAGCTGTAAAGATAGCTCTTGGTAGAGGCTCATATCTTATAGTCCAAGTATATTCTGGTCCGGGTCCAATAATAGTTTCCTGTAATACTTCATTTAAGTAAAACTCAACATAGTCCATACCACTCATAATATCAGTTGCGGTTGCAGTAAAAATAAACTCCCAACCCAACCATTTGTTACCACTGACTTCATAAGTTAAGTCAATTTTTGGTACTGTTTGGTCCATATCGATAGTAAATGAGTGATGTGTTGATTCCAAATTATCAACACAATCAACAGCCCAATATTCAATAAGGATGTCGTTACCATCGTCACCAATTATAATTGTAATGCAATTTCCAGGAATAAATTGGCCACTGCCACCATTATATAAAACAAAAAAACCACAAACTCCAGAACCTGGTATCCCTGGAGCAATTTCTGGGTCTTCAGCACAAATAGTTACTTCAACATCACTAACATACCAACCGTTCTCACCATCAGGTTCAGGTGGATCTATTTCTTCAATCCATGAGTACGGACCGGAATCATCAACTCCGATAATTATATCCTTTTCATTATTCTCAGGGAAATCATCGATTTCAAGTGGTAAATCACAATACAAGGCATAGACTCCTTGATCAACAAAGGTATAATCATCAAAATTTAGAAGTTTTGTTCCACCAACTGGTTCTTCAAGATCTATATCAGCAATTTCATCTGAATAAACCTTAGTTCCATATAGATCAAGTTCTGGGAATGTGCCATTGTTTTCAACAATAACATCGATATCTTCAGTTCCTGCTGGTATATATATCTCTGGCATTGGTGGTGCATATGTTTTAGATTTTGAACATGAATTACAAGGAATTGAAGGTGATGAAATATTTTTAATGCCTACATCATGGAAGTAATCTAGTGTTATAAGTTTTTTAAATAAGTCATTATCTGGATTTTGATCTGTCGGATTTTCCAATTGTGTCCATGCCTTTACTATATATTTTTTAATTCCAGTTGTTTCGTATTGTAGAAATTCAGGTGTCCAATCATTGAAATTTACTTCTAATTCTTCACCGGGCTCAATTGTTGATATATCTAGCTCGTCTTCATATTCAGGATCAACCAAGTTATATCCCTTTATTATAATGTCATCAATATACCAATTATCGATATTGTAACTAATACCATCAAACGTCCAAGATACATATAGATTTGAACCAATGTTTTTATCAGTAAGTATATTTATTAATTCTGGACCAACATTTTCAGTTGGCTCTATTTTCCATAAAGTGTCCCAATTTATTCCGTCTTGTGATGTTTCTAATTTTAAAATATATGGTGTAAAAAAATGATCTACAAAATGTTTGAATTCTATTTCGATTATCTCAAATTCACTTGTATTTAACAAAGGTGTATATAACCGGAATATATCTGTTGAATATGGATAATAATAAAATCTAGCCTCACCAGTAGTTCCCCCTGCATAATTTGTAGAACTATACATCCAATTATTATGAGTTTTTGTCCATGCATTTGGTGGAAATGTAGAATCTGAAAAATCTTCAGTTATAAGTTCTGCAAAATTATCGTTGTCTAATTCACTTATTTCAATATATGTTTTAAAACCTGATTCATTGTATTGACCAAAGTTTTTAATATGGCCTGTTACTGGAAGTGTTTGGGCTGGTCCACTTTCAGCTCTACTTACATTATTACATCCAACATCATGGAAAAATCCAAAATATAAATCTATCAATTTTTCCTTTTTATCATTACTTGGATTATGATCACCATTCAACATAACAAATGCATGAACAAGGTAGTTAACCCATGTATTTTCAAACTCAGGATCTTGCCATTGTGGAGGTGTCCATGGTGGAAATTCAATTTCCATTTTTTTCCCAGGAGCAAGAGTTATATCCTCGACTACCTCAGCATACTCTTCATAAGAATTACAACCTTCAATAGTAACACTATCCAAAACGAAATAATTATAGTAATAGTAATATCCAATATACTCCCATTTTATTTGAAGAGCCTCACCGCAGTGTTCAGGAAAACAAACAATCGATACAGATGTATAGCCTCCTTCAAAATATCCACCAAGTGGATTATCCCATGGGGTTATATCTTTCCAAGAATCGTTTTCATTTCTTCTATACTTAACATAGAATGAACAGTATTGTGGGTATAATAGATCAGCACCAAAATAAAACCCAAGATTACATTTTTTATATTCACTTGCATTAACAGCTTTAGAAGTAATATTGTTATCATAATATTGTTCTTGGTCATATTTATATGCACATGCACATGGTGGATCTGGAGAACAATTATTATAACACTGTGTCCATGAATCAGTTTCCCAGCCTTCCGGTGGAAAATCTCCCTCAAAACCTTCTTCCATTAACAATGCTCCAGGTTGATAATTAATTATTTCCATTTGTGCATCAAATGTCTCTGTGTTGTTTCCTTCGTTTCTAACAGTTATTTGCATATCCATATTAGGTGTTGCTGGACCAGTTTCTGGATAATCTATATTTTTTAGTGCCATATCATGTTCTGGACAAAGCCATTCATTCAGAATAATTGAACCAGTTATCTGAGCCCCCCCTTGAAAATTGTCAATAACTTCTAATTCTTCTGTATCCAAATCATAATACGCTAAAAATCCTCCCATAGACGAATTATAAGCAGTTAACCATAGAGTCCCTGTACCATAATCAAAAGCACCGTCCTGTGCATAATTAAGATCAATACCTAAAGGACCAACTTCTGTTGCCTCACCAGTATCAGTATCAATTGTCCAAAGCTTATCATTTCCAAGATCCCAACCATACAATACTCCATCTAAAGAAAATGCCATACCAATCATATATTGAACACCACTTCCAAAAGCCCCTATTTGGGTTTGCTCACCAGTGTATATGTCTATTTCATAAAGATAATTGTCATCACCACTACCATAACACCTATTATAAAATGGATCAAATGCTAAACTGTTTAAATTCTCACCACCGCCGCCAACAAGAGTCATTTCACCAGTATCAATGTCAATTTCCCAAATTTTACCGCTACCATTTTCACAACCAAGCCATCTTTTATCACAACCTGTATAGGTTGCTCCAGCTATAAAATCATCTGATTGTGTCGGAGCAATTTGTTCTATTGTTCCAGGATCATCAAAGATAAACCAAACAGGACCTTCCAAGAGTTGGCCAGATGAATCATATGCATTATATCCATACATTCTATCATCGAGTGGTTCAATTAAAAAAGACTGCTTATCATTAATTTTTATATATGTCTGACTAATCAATTTTCTATTTCTTGATGCAAGACCATTTGAAATTTTTTCTCCAATTTCTTTAAAATTATAATTATTACTCGTTGATATATTTTTGAGTGTCAATGAAATCGAACTACCAGATACTAAAATAAAAGTAAAAAGCAAGACTATAACAATTGTATTTATTTTCATAAAATTTTTTCTTTTAAAAATTCTTATTTTTTTCATTTTATCCTCCCCTATAAAATAAACGTATTAATATTATTAATATATCCCCTCAATATAAACTTTTTCATCAATAATTGAAACAGACGTAACAATAACTAAATCTAAAAAGTTATTATTAGATTTGAATTTTTGAAAAAAAAGATAACACTTGAATTTAAATAATAAAAAATTAAAAAATATTAGTTAATACCGCTACTTTTATTTTATTGTTTTTTATAATCATCAACATGTCCATCTTCTAAATTTGTGAGTTCAAGTATTTTGTTATTTTCTCTAAATACATAATTAAATGTAAGAATTATATTTCTTTCAGTTAAATTTATTACAAGTTTTCCTCCTTTTATCTCCCATATACCAAGATCATTTTTGTAATTACAATTACCATCAGATGAAAAAATGATAGTTCCCCCAGTTTGTAGAGTCCCATGTAACCATGTTCCAACAAATTTATTTAATTCGTTATCACTGTCATTACCTAGACATCCACTAAATCCAACAAAAATTAATAAACTAACTATTCCAATAATTACTATTTGTTTTTTCATTACTTGATACTCCTAAAAAAACGAAATATGTAAGATTTATTTAAAAGTTGTTTTAGTAAGTAAATAATAGAATATCAAATTGAATAATTAAATTTAAATAAAAATATTTATTTATAGTAATATTTTTAAAATATTTAAATATAGTTTTAAATTAAATTCTAAAAAACAGATAAAGTAATGATAAGAGTATGGGCTGATGGATAAAATAAATTATTAATGCATGTCTTCCTAAAAACTTGAAGAAGCTAATAATTTTTAATCCTGAAATATCTTTTAAATTAAAAATTCTATTATAATCTTGGTATAAGGTGTTACCTAAAAATATTCCGATTAAGATAACACCAAACCAAGGTAAAAGAGGGAAATAATCTATAGTATAAAATTGAACAGGTTTAAATCCAAGCCAAATTAACCATTGAAAATCAAATGTATAATATTTTATAATTAATCCAGCAGAAATAAAAGAAAAACCAATTAATAAATTAAAATATCGAAAATGTAAAAGGGGATAAGCAAGAATAATTGATATACCAATACAATGAAGTACTCCAAAAATAATATAGCCTTCACCTAAATATAACCATGTAATAAAAGTAATAAATAAACCTAATACAAATATTTTCAATCCCCTTTTAAGATATTTTAGTTGCAGCTCTTTTTTTGTTAATGATTTTTTAACATTGTTATAACTTAGAGTAAGTGAGATACCTATCAACAGAAAAAAGAGTGTACCTATCAAATATACATAGACTAGAAAATATCCAGAATATAAACTAAATCTATAGATGTTGAAATAATTCAAATCATAAAATAAATGAAATATTATCATCATTACTACCGCAATACCACGTAAAAAATCGATTTCCCAAAAACGTTTGAATGATTTTTTTTCCACTAAACCACAATTCTAATATAAAATAAATTAAGATATTATAATTTATTCTATTTCACACAAAATTAAAAATAAAAAAAGAAAAAGAATTTTATGGTATAATTAAGCAAGTTTAAGAGTTGGATCTCCAAATGCCTGCCATATTGTAAATGCATGCCCTTCTAGTACACTACTAATAGGATGTTCATCTATGAACTTTAAGAGTGAACCAGTATAAGCTTCTCCAAAAGTATCCACACCTTGTTGACCAATCATATAAAATGTATTTGTTGCTAGTTCAGAGTTTAAACTATTTGGATTTCCGCTATAACTTGTGGTTAGACCAGTTCCTCCAACATTAGCAATAGCACCGCCCCAAGGAATTAATAGCATTTTCCAGTTAAAGCATGTAACTCCTGGATAGCCACCCGTCCAGTACCAGTGATTATCGTTTAAATCTCTTGATTTAATTGTATTTAATAATGTAATATTAAATTGTGCGCAATGGCATCCTCCAACGACAACAACAGGTAATTTTTTGAAATTAAAAAATTTCCACATTTTATTTGAGAATATTCCCTGCATCCATGTGGATGTACCTTCAATTGGATGGCAACCCCATTTTACTGGATTTCCATGTCCGGGCATATATATAAAACGTGCACCATCTGTAAAAACTTTTATAATATCTTTTGTAACTGGTATTGGTCCACCTGTGTTGTTGTTTGATGCAAAGACTCTAACTTCTTCATCTATAAGAGGCTCCATATAGCTAAAAGATAGATTAGCAAGCCATTCTGCATCTGGCTGTCCAAGATGGAAAGCAAAATTTAAACCAGCAATTCCAACCATTCTTTTATACCAGTCATCACTTGCTGGAGTTGTTGATTCATATTGAATTATCTTACGAACAATTTTGTTTAATTCCATGATATTTTGACATGGTAATCTAGTTACTATAATATCAGGTCGTAGGTCTAAAACATCTGATCCCCATTTGGCAAGGATTCCGTCCCCATTACTATCCCAGTCTTCAAATTCTCCTCCTTCTTTGTAAATATCCGCATAATAAAGGTCGCTGATACAACCATCATCCTGCAAACCACCTTTCATAATATTTGTATATCTTACTGGTAGATGCCAGGCTTTTGACCCTTGATTTGGATCATCTCTATCCTTTGCATAAATGTATCTTTTTAGACCGCCTACGAGAAGAACATATGAAATATTATAATTTTCCTTAGCATATTGAATGAACTTTTTAATCTGCTCTGGTTTATCCATCCCTGAAAATTCTTTATAAATCTCATTTGTTGTTTTAAGAAAAGTTCTTACATTATTATTATTTTTATGGTCGACTAATTTTTGAAGTCCCATAGAAAATCTACTAGGTGCTATTATTACAAGGTCGTATTCTTCTTCAAATGATAGTAGTTCACTTGGGAGATTATAAGTAATTTTTACCTCAGCTTCTTTTATGAAATAAATTTTATTATTTGCTGGTGAGTACTGAACTGGAAATTGATAAAGTGTAACGTGAGTTTTTAGTTCTCCTTCTATATTTAATCCACAGGTTACTTTGGTATCCGCCCAATTATCTGGATATCTTTGAGCACTAGAATAGACCTCGGTATCTTCTATTAGCTCTATAGGTGCTTTTTCACCATCAATAGCAGTCACAGCTGGCGGTGTTGGTTTGATTTTTCCTGAAATATCTAATTCATATTCATTGGATGGATTATATATTATTTCAACATTTTTTGCTCCAAAAGGTAGTTCAAAAGTATAAGGAATCATAGGCATTTCTGGTTTTCCTGGGTCTCTTAATACACCAGAAATTTCATCCAATTGTAAAATAAAATACTTATCTGCGGTTGTTATCCTCGGTGTTGAAAATATAAAATTCTCATTTATTTCAACTGTATCATTTTTTTCTATTTCATTTAAAGCAGTAACTTGGATCGCGCTTAAAACTAGAATACTTATTAAAATTATATATAATATTTTTTTCATTATTTACCTCCTTCCATATTAAATAAATATATATTAATTAGGATAGATTAATATTTCGCCATATATGTACGGTTTTAATTATATATGAAACATACATAAATATAACTCAAATAAATTTTTTAAAAAATTAATAATTTTGGAACGATAATTTTTCCTTCATCATCACCTATTTGAACTGTATTTCCTTCAAGATACATTTTACCAGTTAAACAACATAAATAAGCATCTAGTTCATGTTTAGTTTCAACTAGAATATTAAAATTAGCAGCAGTTTCTTGAAAATTTTTACTATACTTATTAAGAATTTTTGCAGTTGCTGTCGGAAAAACCTCTATTACCTTAAAATGGGAAAGCAGTTGAGAAGCAAGCCTTGATCCTCTTATAGTTAAACATTTCATACCAGGTAATGTTGGAGGAAAGGCTTTGTATTTTTTTAGAAGGCTATCTGCTTTTCTGATTTTAGGAACGCCCCTTATAATAGGAGCATCAATAGCAATAATATCAGGATTTATGCTCTTAGAAATATCCAATATTTCTTTATCAGAAAAAACATTTTTAAATTCAATTTTTTCTTCTACTAAAAAGCATATTGTTGTTGGATTTGTCTTTTTCCCTGCAAGATCGATTCCAACTATTTTCATATTATCACTTTTATAACTATACAATTCAAAAGGGAAAATAATATATATTAAGATTGATGAAATAATTTATAAATAGTAAACTATATATGAGGAATTGGGTAATTTTATGGAAAAACGATATAAAATATTTTATAAAAAATCGCAATCATTTATAATAGGATTATTTTTTATAACGATTTCTTTATCAACTGTGTCATTAGCTAATAACGTTAATTTCGAAGATGAATTAAAACTTCTTTATACATTTGAAAGTCCATATATTAAAAATGTTGAAATTTCTGGAGTATCTTATGATAGAATAACTATAAATAATTGTTTACCTGCTGGAAATCCAGGAGAACCTTTACTACCATCAAAAGGGGTATTTATTTTACTTCCACCGAAATCAAAAACACAAAATATAAAAGTAATTTCTAGTGAAAAACAAGACCTTGGTACTGGTTTCTATATTGAACCTATGGGAAAGCCAATCCCAATATCAAGTGTAAAAACTAATTTTATACCAACTCCAGATGAAAAAATCTATAATTCTAATAATTTTTACCCAGGAAAGTTATATACAAATATAGGAGAATACAATTTTAGAGGTTATAAAATTTTAATTCTTTTGTTACATCCTTTACAGTATAATCCATTATCTGGTGAACTTTTCTATTACAAAAATCTAGAGGTTGAAATTGATTTATTAGATGATGAAAACACAAACGATTTATTCAGAGGTTTCGAAAGAGATAGAATTGAGGTAATGAAAAAAGTTGACAATCCTGAAACTGCAATAAAATATATAGAGGAATCTAAGAATTTTATGGATGATTATGAACTCTTGATAATTACAAGTGAATCATTAAAGGATGGTTTTAATTCTTTAAAAGAAATACATGATGCCAGTGGGACTCCAACTATTATAAAAACATTATCTGATATTGGTAGTTCTGATTTGGAAGATATACGAGATTATATTCGAGATGCATACTATAATTGGGGTATTGATTATGTCCTTATCGGTGGAGATGATAATATTATCCCCGCTCCTATTTTATGGGTTTATGGTTTGGATGAGGAGACTTGGCCATATGAAGATTACATGCCTTCGGATATATTTTATGCCTGTCTAGATGGAACATATAATTTTGATGGTGACGATAAATGGGGAGAACCAACAGATGGTGAAAATGGTAGTGATGTTGATCTTTTTGCAGATGTTTATGTTGGTAGGGCATGTGTTGGTGATTTATCTGAGGTTAATAATTTTGTAACAAAAACTATTGCTTATCTAAGTAGAGACCTAGAAGATGAGTATCTTTCAAATACCTGTTTTGTTGGTGAATACATGGGAGATTATGGAATTGCTGCATGGGGTGGAAATTACATGGATCAGCTTATTAATGGTTCGTCTGCAGATGGTTATAACACAGTTGGTATAAATTCTAGTCAATACAATATTAATACTTTATATGATAGAGATTATCCTGGTAATTATTGGCCTCCATCTGAGATTATCAATATAACAGAAAATGGTGTTCATTTCATAAATCATCTTGGTCATTCTTCATATGATTACAATATGAGATTGATAAATTATGATGTTGATTTACTAACAAACAACAAACTTTGTTTTATATATTCTCAGGGCTGCTTATCAGGTGGATTTGATGAGGAGGACTGTATTGCTGAGCATTTCACAGTAAAAACGACCTATGGAGCTTTCGCAGGAATTTGGAATGCAAGATATGGATGGTTCTGGTCATATAGCACAGATGGGGATTCACAACGCTTCCACAGGGAATTTTGGGATGCAATATTTGGTGAAGGAATGCCGGAAATAGGAAAAGCCAACCATGATTCCAAAGAAGATAACATACCAATCATAGGAAGATCTATGATACGCTGGTGCTTTTATCAGACAAACCTATTTGGTGACCCGTCTATAAATATCCTTGAGACGAGTGGTAATACTGCTCCAGATATTCCTGATAAACCAAATGGACCAACAAATGGTTTACCATTCATTAAATATACCTTTGAGGCAACAACAAACGATCCTGATGAAGATCAAATATTTTATAAATTGGATTGGGGTGATGGCGAAATAACCGACTGGATTGGACCATATGATTCTGGAGATATTTTTGAAGAGAAACATAAATGGAATAAATTGGGGTCATATGATATAAAAGTAAAAGCAAAAGATGAATTTGGTATAGAGACTGATTGGTCTGAATCCTTGATTATAAAAATCTCTTTTTCAAGATATCATAAAAGACAGTATTCAAATTTTCCATTATTTAAGATTCTTCAAATCTTCCTCCATTAATTTTTCTAACTCTTTGTCAACATTTTGGTCTCTTGCAATATTCTGCATTTCGGTAATGATATTTTCCCATAATACCTGTTGAGCTAACGCATAATCCCACATATCAAGTCTTTTAGCACCATCTCCTTTTTTAAATTCTTCAATGAACTCCTTTTTATCCTTATCATTCATAATCTATTACCTCTTATTCTTCAACTGTTTTCATGGGACCCATTTTCATTTGCGCAACCATTGACATTTCATCAATTAATTCATCCCATATTGAAACCTGTTCTAATGCAAAATACCACATATCTAATTTCTTTGAAATATCTGCTTTTTTGAAATCTTCTAGGAATCTTTGTTTATCTTCATCTTTCAAAGATTATCCCCTCTTTGCTAACATATAATCAAGAATCTAGTATTTCAATTTTTCATAAATTATTAATCAAACTAGTATCAATTAATATTAGCTATGATTCAATTTATATAAAGAATAATTATACAATAAAAAAATAAAATCACATTAGGTGATAAGATTAAATGGTTTGAGTTTGAGGTAAATATTTCAAGTAATAGAATAATAATGATGTTATGGTTCCGTTGATTTTTTATACGATTTTCCATACTAAAAAGTTATGAATTGAACCTATTTTTATTGATATTTGGTATTATACTGTAAAATTTGTAAATAATTAGTATAAAATCCAGATTAAAATGCCTTAAATTATAAAAATTACATTCATTTCATAACAAAATCTATTAACAAATAATTTATTTAATATCTTTGAAGGTGGGGGAGCGTAGAGACCTTTGACCTTTAAAAGAGGAAAAAAATTTATGCAAATTCAAATAGGGAAAGGGAGCGAATATATATTCAAATTTGTTTTTTTTCTTTTAATCTCTTACTACCCCCCAATAATTTAAAGATATTACTATGATTTATAGTCTGTGCTAATAAAAATCAATATTTTTGCTAATTTTGATAAAAAGGATTAATATTTTTGTTTTTTTAGTTTTAATCCTATCTTAGTCTATTTGTATTTGAGCATATATTTATGAATTTTATTTTTTAATATATTCATAGTAAAAAATAGAAAAAGGTGTTAATGTTAATAATGGATACTATTAGATTAGAAATGTTTCAATATTAAATGAAAATATATTAGAAACCTTATTTTAGTTTTTAATAGAGTTTTATTGGTAAAGGTTTATAGATAATTAATTTATTTCAGGCCAATATGGATATCAATAAAACAATCAATGAGCTTTCTCATAACGAAAAAAAAGTATTATTAACATTAAAAAAATTAAAAAGTAAAGCATCTCCAGAAGATATTTTAAAAAATGGAGATTTTAATCAAGAAGTCGAAGTAATGAATGCGTCTTCTTGGCTTCAATCAAAGAAACTTATAAAAATTGAAGATCATATTAAAACAGTTTACTCTCTTGGTAAGGAAGGGAAAGAATTTTTAAAAAAAGGACTTCCTGAAAAAATCGCATTACAATTGATTTCCAAACAAGGTGGAAAAGCTAATTTAAAGGATTTTTCTACAGTTTTAAGTAAAGAAGATATCCCAATTGCAATTGGTTGGTTAAAAAGGAAAGGATGGGCAACAATTAAAAAGGATAAAGATACAATTTTTGAAATTACTGATGCAGGGAAAAAAGTAATAAATTTAGAAACCGAAGACGAAAAGATACTGAACCAACTAAGTAAAACACCTGATATTGAACTTGATAAAAAAAAGATTGAATTGTTACTTTCAAGAAAAAATGTAATCAGAGAAAAAGAAGTAATTAGTAGTACTATTATTTTATTGGAAAATGGAATAAAAATAATTGAAAAAGGTATAGAAATTAAAGACGAGATTTCTCAAATTACATCTAAGATAATCAAAACAGGTAAATGGAAAAATAAGACAATTAGACCTTATGACATAAACGCATTTGCTCCAGCAAGATATGGAGGAAAAGCTCATCCATTAATTGATCTTATATCTAAGATAAGACAGATTTTTTTAGAGATGGGATTTGAAGAAATCGAGGGGGATTTTGTAGAATCCTGTTTCTGGAATATGGATATGCTATTTATTCCTCAAGATCATCCTGCTCGTGAGATGCAAGATACCTTATATTGTAAATCCCCTTCAAAAATAAAAATAAAAGAAAATAAACTGGTTGATATTATTTCTAAGGTCCATGAAGACGGTGGTATTACTTCTTCAACTGGTTGGGGATATAAATTTTCAAAAGCAGAAGGTGAAAGACCACTTTTAAGAACACACACAACAGTAAATACAATTCGTTTTTTATACAAAAATCCAAAACCCCCTACTAAGGTATTTTCAATTGGTCGTGTTTTTAGAAAAGAAAATATTGATACAACACATTTACCTGAATTTTATCAGATTGAAGGAATTATTCATGAAAAAGATAGTAATTTCAGGCAATTAATTGGTATTTTAAAGGAATTTTATAATAGAATGGGTTTTAAAAAGATTCGTTTTAGACCAGGTTATTTCCCATATACTGAACCAAGCATGGAAGTAGAGGTTTTTTGGAATAATAAATGGATGGAGCTTGGTGGTAGTGGTATTTTTAGACCTGAAGTAACTGAACCTATTGGTATTAAAAGTTCTGTTCTTGCATGGGGACTTGGACTTGAACGTCTTGCAATGCTTAAATTTGGTTTAACAGATATACGAGATCTATATATCAGTGATCTTGGTTGGCTTCGGAAAAAATCACTGATTTAAATTTAACCTTAATCTCCTTATCAATAAAAAAAAAATGGGGTTCTGTATCATATAGCGTTGGCACAAATGGGTTGGAACAAAAGAGTTGATAAAAAGTCATGTCCAACTTTTTAATGTATTCTTTTCACTTTCTTTTGTTAAAATATCTAATACTATCTCTGAAATTCTACTAATCT
>SMTZ1_10003555_pt1 | contig 15643 bp, 17 predicted proteins | sample DeeMarSWOR136_30_FD_25667 | JGI IMG/M metagenome (IMG submission 25667)
TGGATATATATATCAACCTGTTTTTTCTTGCATTTGATTAATCAGATCCCATGGATTTGCTCCTCTAGGGCAAAATTCATTGCATGCATAACATGTTACACAATTTGCCAGAATATCTGCAGGTTGTTGATGTATTAATTTAGCCATATCTGCTTTAGCTTGTTCTTCATCATAATCAACAAATAAACACCTTGCTAAACATTCTCCCTTGCATTTTGAGAAATCGCATCTTCTTAAATCAAAAACCATTTATAATTCCCTCTTTTATTTTTATTTTAAAATATATATTGGTCTAAACTTTATTGGAAGGGTTTTTTAGTTTTATATCTTTCAATAGCTTTTTCTACATAAGCGGTCATTTGAACTGCTGAACTTTGACAAGCATCTGCACATTTAGCACAACCAATACAATAATCTGGATATACAAGCCATGCAGATGGAACCTTTCTGTCAAGACCTAACAATTCTATACCACCTTGTGGACACACTTTAACGCAATCACCGCATCCATCACACATAAATGGCATAAACCACGGCATTTTTTTTGGTGGTTTTTTTGGCTTCTTCTTAATTAAAACTTTCTCTTCAACATCTTTTTCAGTTACCACATTTTTCAACTCAGATTAATACAATCTATAAGTTCGATTATCCAATAAAATTCTAACTCTAAATATTTCTAACATTCAAAAAAAAAATTATTTTTACTTATTAATAAGTTATTTTGGCATATCAGTCCAAAGATTGTGTTCCCATTCTTCACATTCTTGAGCAGGTTTAGTATCAAGTCTTTGTCCAGCGTAGCATCCTGGTTTGGTGCAATAAACTTCAGATAATTTTACAGTTAAATTATAAATATCGCCTTCTTTGTTTACAGTTCCTTTTCCTTTGAATTGATAGCATGCACGAATACCTCCTGCTCGAGAAACGCCAATTGCAACCCAAGGATTCTGAGATAAAGCTGATTCAATAACAGAATATTCATCTTGAGACAGTGCAAAGACAACTTCATCATCAGAAGCAGATTTTACGTTTCTTGATACAGTGACGAATGGAACGCCATTTTTATTTGCCACATTTAAATGACACCCAATTTTAATCCAAGCTTTCATCCTATCTGTTAATTTTACCATTTTTCTTACCTCCTATTGTAATTTTTCACCTACTTTTCCTTTTTCAATAGAATAAATTTCTTCTACATGTAATACGACGACTCCACGTTGTGCTGGTTTAGAATATACCACATCTGGAGGAACTTCATCTGGAGGTTCTTTATGATGCCAATCACCCCAACCATCCAAAATATCTTTTGCTGTAACACCATACCAATCAAAATCTGGTGGAAAACCGTATTCAATATCAATAGCTTTTCCTTTAAAGACCCAGTCTCTTCCCGAATCCAGAGGATGGCATATTGCTATGATACATTCTGGATTCTCTTTAAGATTCGCTTTAGTTTTGAGCAAAAACATATCTGAAATCAGAATTTTATCGTCTTTATATGAATCCACGTAGCGCATTGCAGCTATATTTGGTCTACCATCAATAGAAGAGGTTGCCAAATAAACTAAACTGCCCCCTTTACCGGGAACACGTAATCCTTCTTTCATTTCATTTGTTAGTTTTACCATTTTTTATTCTCCTATTTTTTTAAATTTATAATGTTTGAAATAAAAAACTATAAATAAGAATTCATAGTTTTTTATATGAATACAATAATTTGTATTTATATAAAAATCCTTTGTTAGTTTAAAAAAAGTTTTCCTTTATTTTTTTAACTATAAAATATTGTTAAAACTAAAATTAATTCGATTTATATCCATAAAATTTATTTTAAAATATTATTATATTATTATTGTTAAGATTAGAATTAAAGCATTGAAGTAACTATTAAATATAGATATTTTTTAAGAGAATTCAAACATTATAATTAAATAGAATTCTTAGAATTTTAAATAAAAAAAATGTGTAATGCAATAATATGAGCAAAAGATATTTTAATTGTTCTGAATGTTTATCAGAAGAGATATTTCAAACATTACTTAACATTTCAAAGTGTATGGTTTATAAATTAGATATAAAAATGAATTTTCTTGAAGTCAATAATTCATTTGTTGAGATTATTGGATATAATAAACAAGAGGTTATTAAATCATTAGATATTTTTGATTTAATTCATCCTAATGATCAAACGATTTTTAGTAAAGGAATTAAAGAAGTAATGGAAGGTAAATTAGTTAAGAATATTGAATATCGATTTAAAAAAAAGAATGGAACCTATATACAACTTTCAACAAATCAAGCACCAGTTTCTAATCAAGAAAATAAAATTATCGGAATTCTATGTGTGTCAGAAGATTTAACAAAATCCAGAAAAACTGAACAATTTATTGAAAACCATATCCATAGACAAGCTTTGATTGCCAAATTTGGCCTGGAAACTATTACTGAAAAAAATATTGATATTTCATTCAAAAGAGCTACATCCTTACTCGCAAAAATATTGAATGTTGAATTTACGAAGGTACTTGAAATTCTTCCTGATAAGAAATTTTTGAAATTACGAGTAGGAGTTGGTTGGCATAAAGGATTGGTTGGGAATGCAACTGTTGAGAATAATAAAAATTCGCAAGCTGGTTATACTTTACTCAAAACAACTCCTGTAATTGTTGAAAACTTAAAGACCGAAACTAGGTTTTTTGCTCCAAAACTTCTAGCAGATCATGATGTTATTAGTGGAATGAGTGTAATTATTCAAGGAAAAGATAGCCCTTTTGGGATATTAGGAGTTCATACAAGCAAACATCGAATATTTTCAAAGGATGATATCAATTTTCTACAATCTATAGCCAATGTTCTCGCAAGTGTTATAGTTCGTGATTCTGCTGAAAAAGATCTAAGAAAGAGTGAAGAAAAATATCGAATGCTCACGGAACAGTCCTTATTAGGCACACTCATCATTGCTAATGATAAAATAGTTTTTGCAAACAAAGGTATTTCTAATATTTTAGGATTTTCAATAAATGAACTAATTTCTTGGAATTTGGATACAATAACTCAGCATATTCATCCTGAAGATTTACCAATGACTATTGATAAATATAATAAAATTATGAACAATGAAATATCTTCATTTCAATCCGAAATACGAATGAAGAAAAAAGATGAGAGTTATTTATATATTAGACAATATTCAAAAAAGATTCAATTTCAAGGTAATACTGCTCTACATATAAATATAATTGATATATCTGAGCAAAAAAAGAATGAGTCTTTATTAGAATCTTCCTTAGCAGAAAAAGAAATACTCCTAAAAGAAATTCATCATAGAGTAAAAAATAATTTACAAATAATTTCAAGTTTAATATTACTGCAAGAACAATATGTAAAAGATAATAGAACTCTCCAAATTTTCAAGGATTTCCAAAGTCGTATTAAAGTTATGGCTTTAATACATCAAACATTATATAACTCTGAAAACTTGAATAAGATTCATCTTTCAAATTATATAAAAAATCTTGTCAATAATCTGTTTAAAGCTTATTCAGCAAATTCTAAGCAGATTAAGCTAGAACTGAACATTGAAGATATTGATTTAAGTCTAGACAGAGCTATGGCTTGTGGTTTAATTATAAATGAACTTGTATCTAACTCATTAAAGCATGCCTTTTCTAAAAATGATAGTGGAATAATTAGTGTTACCCTTAAAAAAATCATAAATAATAGAATTTTATTAGATGTATATGATAATGGAATAGGTTTTCCAAAAGATGTGGACTTTAGAAATTCAGATACACTAGGGTTAAAACTCATATCCACTATAACCAAACAAATGGATGGAAAGATTTCTATTGAAAAAAATAAAGGAACTCATGTTATAATCACCTGGTAATTTTAAAAGTTATTCTTAGAAATAGTAAAATGACAGAAATAAAAGTTATGATTGTTGAAGATGAATTAATTACCGCTGAAGCGATAGCGATTCTCTTAAAAAAACTAAATTACAATCCAATTGCCATTGTTTCTTCAGGAGAAGAAGCAATTTCCAAAATCAAGAATTTAAATCTTGATTTGGTATTAATGGATATAATATTAGCGGGAACTATAGATGGAATTGAAACTGCGAAAATTATTAACGCCAACTATAATATCCCCATTATATTTATAACTGCTTATGGAGATAAAAAAACCTTAGATAGAGCTATATTATCAGAACCATATGGATATATAGTAAAACCTATCACGAGTGAAGATGACCTTTTACCTACAATAGAACTCGCGATGTATAATCATCAAGTAAAAAATAAACTTAAGAAAGGTAATGAAAAATTTGAACAGATCAAACAATTTATTCAACCAGATAAAGCTATTTTACCCTCCCAGATTATTAGCCCCTTAGAAAAAGAAAATTATCTTGAACAACCAGATGAAGATATAGATCCTATGCTTGAAATAGAAGTTTTTGATGAAAAAGTCAATTTAGTTGAATGGTTGAAATCATTCTCTAATCCTGAAAGATTTTTGATATTGGAAATATTAAAATCTCAACCATTAAAATTAGATGAGATACAGATGTTTATCAGTAAATCTCAATCCACATCTTCACACCATATTAAGAAATTAGAGAAAACGGGCTTTATTAAAGGGTTGAAAACTGGAAAATATATTTATTACTCATTAAATAAGCCAAAAATAATGGAATTTGTGCATTTATGGGAGAATTGGATTAAAAATCTCTCATCATAATTATCTAAAAAGTAATAGAACGAACAGAATAAGGAGAAAAATATGAATGAATTAACAAAGAATAAAATTAAAACTATTAAAAAAAAAATCAAGAATAATACTTCATACAATTTTTTACTTGAATGTATGGAAATCATTAGCAATGAAGACCGATTTTTTATTTTAAATCTGTTAAATAAAAAACCATGTTTACTTTCTGATATTGAAAAAAGTTTGAATAGAAGTCAACCTTCCATCTCCCATCATGTTAGAATTTTGGAGTCACATAAATTTATTCATAGTTCTAAGAGAGGAAAATTCAAAGAATATTCAATTACCAAGGAAACGTTTATAAAATTATTAACTGTTTGGAATCAATGGTTTCAAGTAATTCGATCCAAGAATGATTAAATTTATCATCTGATTCTATACCTTATATTAAAGATAAAACAATTTTATTTTGTGCCTTTAACATATCGTTCATAATAAGCTCCATAGCCTCTTTGATATCTGGATTAGTATCTGGAATACTACGTCGAGCATTTACACTTGCCATTAATACTTCATTCAATCCACGTAAGATCATATCAGGGCTATAAAAAGGACGTTGTGAAGCCCACCATTGCTGACAGCTATGAATCCCACGATCTAATAAATTTCTTGCGTTGTCAAATATTCTTTTCTTATCATCATTCATTCCTTCTCGATATTTAGCAGATAAATGGATCAAGGTTAGGGCATACATGAAGAATCGATGTTGTTCTATATGAATTTGATTATTAGGATCAAACCATAGAGGGTATGGAACATCAGTTGCTATATCATAGGGCATGGTAGACCAACTAGAATCTCGTGGGACTTGATTCCTTCCTTTTGGAAATTTATCTACTATTTCTGATACTGTACAGAGTTTTACGTCATTTCGGTGGGGCACGGTATCAAATAGAGGGATTAGAAAATTTCTTATCGCATGTCTTACATGATGACCAAATGTTTCCCCATCCATAGCAGCAATGACATAATAATCTTCAGAAGTGTGTTTATAGTATAATCGTTTAATAAAGGCATCAACAGTATTGATTTTGTCAAAAGCACAATCAATCGAGATATAATCATCTCTAAATATTAAATTTAAACCCTTAGAGTATTGTGATACAAATGTTGTAGGAAATTCTGGGAGTGTGTTAGCAATACCACTCATAATAATCCAATCAAAACCTGCTTTCTTCACAGTTTTAAGAACTTCCTCATTGATTGCCATTTCTGGTGGGAAAAATCCCCGTGGTTTATAAAGCTTCCCAAAAAAGTGTTGATTAGTTTTGTTATTTAATTCAATTTGACGCTTTATTTCGGGCTCTGGGATGAGTGGAAGTAAGGGGTGAAACTTTCCTGAACCTGTAAATTCTAATTGATTTCTGGATGCAAGAGTCGTTATTAATCCTATTAAATCATCATATCCAAAATCATGTAATTGTTCAGTTAATGTACCATTGATATTCAATGAAATTTTTGATTCTGGATGCGCAATTAAAGCATCAATTATAGGGCGATATGATTCCTTTACAATTTGTTTTATCACAGAGGGGATTTGTATTGGTGGTTGATATATATGAAACAAAAAAGCAAAATAAACAACCATAATAATAAATTAATACTAACCATTTTTTTAAATCTTAATTAATATTCATATTCGTAAAAAATTATTTAAATTTTAAAGAGCAATCCTAAATAATACTAATTTCCAGAATGAATCTAAGAGGATGAGAAAGAATGGTAGAAGTTAAAAAAGAGCTGTTAGCTCCGTGCGGGTTATATTGTGGAGTCTGTGCTATTTATATAGCTCATAAAGATAATAATTTAAAGTTCAAGCAGATTCTCTTTCCAATCTATAAAGCATTTGCTAAAAGTGTGGATGATATTTCATGTACAGGATGTTTAAGTGATGGTGTCGTTTTTCCCGTGTGTAGTAAATGCCCTATTAAGAATTGTACAAGAGAGAAAGGGATTGAGGGTTGTCATCAATGTGATGAATTTCCGTGTAAATTTATTACTAATTTTCCAATTCCTGTAGCCAAAAAGGTAATTTCGAGAAGTATTCCAGCTTGGCGGGAATTAGGTACTGAAATGTGGGTAGAGCAAGAAGAAAAAAGATATCATTGCCCAGAATGTGGTAATAAACTATTTCGGGGAGCAAAAAGATGCAATAAATGTAAAGCCACTGTTGATGTAGATTAGATAAAAATTGAATTATTACTACTTTTGATAAGAAGTTATGTACAAGTAATATGAATAATAAACAAGAGTAAAAATAAGTTATTTATTTAATAATCTTTCTAAAAGGCTATTAATTAAAGCTTCTAATTTTTTAGCCAATTGTTTGTTACTATCTCCACAAGATTTAAGAATTATTTTTGCTTGTTCCACATACGAGATCTGTTTCTCTATGGTCCAATCATCTACCATTTCCAAAAGGTTATCAATTCTGTCAGCCATTTTTATAATTCTTGCCTCTTCTGAATCATTTATAAAATTTTCTAACCATTGGTCCTTTTTCCGACCATTAGCACCCTCAGGTTTAGTTAATTCAGCAACAATTAAAGCAACTTTTTCTCCAAATTTATTTTCAATTTCATTCAATTTAGTGTCAGTATCCTCGACTAGATCATGAAATAAAGCTGCTATCATTAAATCTTCATTTTCAAATTCATCGAATCCAACAGCTCGTAAAATTGAAGTTATTCGGATAGGATGAATAATATATGGGATTTCTTTTGATTTTCGAGTTAAATTTCCATATTTTTCAAATGCAAATGACAAGGCATTCCAATAATTTGAAAAATCTTTCATCTAAAAAACTTTATACCATTCTTAAATAAAATTATACAACCTGTCCAAGTTCAAGTGTTTGATCTCTGATTTGGGAATTGCTACTGATTTTACAATTTGGTGCAATAATCGCTCGTTCTAAGACAACATTCTCTCCAATTTCACAATTATTACAAACTATGCTCTCAGTAATTATGCATCCTGCTCCGATTTTAACATTATCCCATATAACACTTTTTTCGATTAGACTGTCCTCTCCAATAGTTACTTGATTTCCTATCGAGCTAAGCTCTTTAATTTTTACCCGATTTTCGAGCAGAACATGCTCCCCGAAGCAAGTTGGCTTGTCGATTGTAATATTTTGTCCAGAGTTAATAATACCCATAACATATATATTATCATACTCTACCCCATTAGGTAAAATTGGCCATGCATATTTACGTAATAAATCCCAATTGGCCCATAAATAGGTTGTTGAATTTCCCGCATCCATCCAGTAATAATTTTTTACAAAACCATAGAGATCATATTGATTTTCTAAGAGATAAGGAAAAACTTCACCTCCAAAATCCATTAATCCCGTTTCATGTAGCACATTACCTATTTCTTTCTTGAAACAGTATATCCCGGTATTTATAACGTTAGTATGTAAAAAAAGATCAGCTCTTTGAGCCATGCTGCTCAAATAAAGTTCCATTGGAGCTGGTTTTTCCAAAAACAGATAAATTTTTCTATTTTTATCTAATAAAACGACGCCATATTGGGAAATATGACTCTCAACTGTTTTCATAGATATTGTTGTAAATCCATCCTTTTCAGAATGGAAATTCATAAATTCTTTCATTGGAAGGTTGGTAACGATATCTGCCATTGAAACAACAACTTGTTCTGAATCTATTTGATCTGATAAAAGCCTATAGGCATCAGCAGTTCCTTTACTGTCCTGAATTTCACATTCTAACTCAATATCTCCCAATCTGTCTGGTGTCCAATGCTTCTCCACATAATCTTTCAATTCTTCCCCTTGATGAGCTAAGGCAAGTATAATATGTTTAATATCTGCATATTTCAGATGTGCTATAGCATAATCAACCATAGGAACATTTGTGACTTTTACCAGTGGTTTCGGAATTAAAGAAGTTAAAGGCATTAATCTATTGCCTTTTCCACCAGCTAAAATTATCGCAGACCATTCTCTCAAAATAAGTGCCTCAATGGGATATCCATATATATAACATATTTTTTAGATATAAATCTAATTCTATCTAAATTTTAAAGGTTGTCAATTTAAGAAATAAGAATTACTAGATTTGGATTTTAAATAAAAATACGTAAAAAGAACTTATTTAGTTAAGATATTTTTCCAATGAATCCCTTATTTCCTTGGCAGCAATGTGAGGAAGTTTTCTTGCAACGCGCATATCATCTGCCATTTCTGCCCCACCAATTATTTCATGTGGGATAATATCCGCAAATAAGTGAAAATCAGCATCATAGCCATAAGGACAACAGTTAAACAATATATTTCGATTTCTGTCAATATTTATATCATCTAATGCTTGAAAAATAATTTTTATCGATCTTCCTAGATCTTCAATCTGATTGGATTTCAATTGAGAAAATCGTCTGATATGTTCGTGTGGGTGGAACCTAATGTGATAATTTCTTACAGGACTGCCTGTAGTATAAAAAGTCCAAAATTCTGTTTTTAAAATTATTCGATCTGTATTGCCGTGTGTTGTTTCACATAGATGACACTTTTCCATTTCTTTAAAAGCTCTTAAATATCCTTCTAAACGGCTTCCATGTCCATCCATGGTTAGATCAATATAAACTTGACCATGAATTCTTGGTTGTGATCCCCCGACTTTGGTTCCAATATTGAAAAAAGGCATACAAGGAATATCATAATAATCTTTATTAATCGCTTCTTCAATGCTATATAACACTGCTGCTTTCATTGAAAGAAAAATACCTGTTAAAACATCTTCAGGAATTAATTTAAAACATAATGATGGATAGAAGTGTCTCGAAATGGTGACTAAATTAATCCCTTTTGAGAGTTTTAGATGGGGAGGTATGTGATCCTTTATATATTTTTCTACCTCATCATTTACAATACGCGCCATTGAGGGATATCTATTAATCAATGTGACTGCTTTACATGAATCCTGGATTCTTTCTATTCGATGAGGAGTTTCTATAAATGGATTATCTTGCCTTTTTTCATCTTCAGTTATAATCATTGTAAATCCATCTCCAATCTTTGCTCCCCAATTATCATAAATAGGCACCCCCTCTGTTATTGCAGTAAATACGTCTTTATAATCTTTCATAATTTTTTTGGAACAATCAAGAAATTCTTTTTCCTCATTGTCTGTCCTAAATCCTTTAGGTCTTTTTCCCCTAATTGGTGAAATATATGAATAGTGCCCATAATGTCTTACTCGCTCTTTTCGAAGGCCAAAACTTTCTGAAGTAATCCTAACCGTAGATAATGGATCCCAGCGCTTTATTGGAACATCGAACGTAGTTTTACCATTCCAGTTTTCTTTAGTAATAACACCCCACTCCATAAAGTCTGGTTTATATCCTTCTTTTTCTAATTCTTCCTTTTTTTCAGAAATAAAAATGACCTCATATAATAAAAATCTCTAATTATAACTTTGATTCAATTTGTTTATTTAATTTTTTCTAAAAAAAAAAAAAGAGGAAAGATTGGTCGGTTCTCAACCCTTTAATCAATTAAAAGACTAATGTTCTAGACGTTTAATTATTTTGTACGTCTTAAATTCTCTAATTGGTTCATTATTCTCATCTTTTTTCTCGATGGGAACTCTTACATAATTCTTGTCGTCAAATTCAGTAATATCTGTTTCTTTATATTTAATCATCTCATTAGCTCGTGTTAATTCTTTTATGAGGAAATCTCTGACAGCACATCGAATTAGTTCAGAACGAGAGGGATACAACCCATCCTCCCCTATTAAACGTTCAATACTTTCTAGATAGGATTCAGGGATATTAACAGTAACTATTTTCATATTATCACTCTTTTTCAGGTGTTAGACACTCCAAATTCAAGATTCAGCAAAATGTCTAAAGGTTTTTTTAAAAATACACGCCTTAAACCACATGTTTTACTATATAATACTTTATTATACCTTACTATATAAAGATTTTTTTTTATCGGGTTAACATCTTAGTTACAGACAAAATAGTCTCTCTTTAAATGCGAGATAATTATTAATCTGTTAATTCTTTTCAATTACAAATCTAACCCTCAAATTTAAGGGGTATTTTACAGTTCATATCATTTAAATATCTGGCTTAACAAAACTCTAAATTTATATTTAAAATAATTGTAACTTATTTCATTAATAATGCAAAATATTGAACAATTATACATATAATCATTTATTTGAATAAACAGAATTATTAAAGACGTTATCAAATCCAATTAATATTTTTATTATCACCTTGAATCCAATACCAATTATTGGTTTATGTTATTTAGATTAATACTCTTCTTCCAAGTTCACTACATTAATAAAATCTTGCCGGCCTTGAGCCATCCGTGAAATATTTTCTACAACTTCTTTCCATCTAAGAACATCATTAAACGGTGAATATCCTCTATGTGGTGAGAGCACAATATTATCTAATGTATGAAAGGGATAATTAAAAGGATATTTTCTCCCTTCATGATCTTTCTTAGGATTATAATTATACCAAACGTCTATAGCTGCTCCTCGAATAATTCTGCTTTTTAGCGCATAATATAGACTCTCTTCATTTATTATATCTCCTCTTGCTACATTTACCAATAAACCATTTGGTCCCAAAAGTTTTAATTCTTCCAATCCTATCATATTTTCTGTTAATGAGGTAACTGGAACAGCTATTATGAGAATATCAATTACTTGAAGAAACTCGTGAAGTTGAGATACTTCAAACTTAGTAATTGGAGTTGGAAGTTGAGATTTTTGTTTATTCCAATGTTTTCTTACAATCGAAAAATTTATTTCAAAACCAGAGAGCATTTTATGTACCTTTTGGTTTATTGCGCCATATCCTAATAATCCTATTTGCTTGTTTCGAAGTGGAATTGAGATTGCATGTTTGTCTCCAGTACGCCATTGTCCCTCCCTCATCCATTTATGATGAGGAATGATGTTATTCATAAGGGTTAAAAGAAGAGCTACAGTATGTTGCGCTACTAAATAAGAGTTTCCATGTCCATTAATTAATACTACTTCTTTAGATTCATTTATTTCTCTAAATAATTTTAAAAGATGATGTATACCTGCCCCTGGGTTAATGAATAATCTGATATTTGATGCATTACTTAAAATTTTCTTTGATGGACGCCATCCAATCAAAATGTCTGCTTCAGAAATAAGATATAATATGCTTTTTTCTGAATAATCTGATGGAAATATTAATTTAACATTACCAAATTTTCTTAAGTTCTGCTTTATATATAATTGTGCTTCTGTAGGGATCTTAGAGATAAAGCATACAATAATCTCTGCTTTTGGTTCATTACTGAATTTATTCAACCTATTCATATTATAATCCTTTAATAAGTTGATAATTAAAATAAAAAATCATTTAATTCATAAGTTTTGATAAAGATTAATTTAAATAAATTTTTATATCCAATTCATTGCTATAATAATAATAATTATTTACAATTCAAAATTGCAAAAGGAAAAAAAGGTAAGAGATTTGTCTGTAGAGAAATTGTTTCAAGTTTTTACTAATAAGTTAAACTTCAATCCAGCAGATTTTCTAATCTCAAGTAAAGAAGAAGAACTTTCCAATTTTCAGAAAAATGCCATAGAAAAAGCAACAGTTATTATGAAAGATAATATTATTGAAGAAGTTCAGTCTTTTGGCGGAAATGTAAAGAAGAATGAGGAAAAATTCAAAGAATTCGAGAAAAAGATTGATGAAGAACTTCAGAAAGAAGAATATTCTGATATTAAAAAAGATTTAAAAGACTATGCTAAAAAAGCGAAAGAAATTCTAGAAAAAACAAGTGTCGCTATAATCCCTGTTAAAGAAATGCCTTGGATGGATGTGGTCTTTAGAACTGTTCCTCGCTTAGTTTTTGATAAAAAGATTCAACTTTTAGATGCAGCAATTGCCTATTATGGAGAAATTAAATGTGAGGTCTCTAAGCCAATCATTTTTGGAAAAATTAAAGATGAAGAACCTTTATTCGCTCCAATTATGGGCTCTATTGATCTTGGAGAATATAGCCTAAATGAATCTGAAAAAGGCTCTAAAGCGTTAATATTTCCTTATATAACCGCTATTATCAAATGTTTTGATTCTACAGTGACAAAAAATCATTTGACTAAATATTCTACATCATTCCAAAGACACGGAGATCCTGTATGTGATTTTTTAATGAAAAACGATGAATTAATGAAGGCAATGGAAAAAATAATCTCAGGAATTGAATCAAATCGAATAGATTCTGATATTGCAATATTAGCAATCGCAATACCACATAAAGCCAGTAAAACTACATTAGTTCTGGTAACAGATGAAGGTGAAGATCTTGGTAAATATACAAGATGTTTCGAAGCTTTTTTAAGATTTTCGGCGGAATGTTGTAATGTCCCTACCCAAGTTCAACAAATTCAAGGTCAAATGGCTCCGCAACATCCAAGTGGTATGATGACTCCAGGAGGTCAAGAACTTAAAGAATGGACTGCTGATGAATTAGCTTTAGAAGCTCAAAAGAGGATGGAATCTCAGCCTGATATACCAGTGTGGTCTGAAGATGATTTGGCAAAATTTGCAGAGGAACGAGGTACAGGATTGCCAGAAGGCATGGAAATGTGGACAGAAGAAGATTTGCTAGAATTAGCTCGTAAGAGACAAGGGGGATTAGATATTCCAGAATGGACAGAAGATAAAAGCCTTAAAGAATGCGTTAAATGTGGATACAGCTTACGACCGGGGTGGAGTAAATGCCCAGTTTGTGAAACACCTATAGATGCAAAAATAGAGTCAGAACCAGTAGAAGAGTCAATAGAAGAACCCGGTGAAGGATCAGAAGAAGAATCCTCAGAAGTTTCTGAGGAAAAAGAAAATAATTAATAAAAATAACCAGAATTTTCATGATTTTGCTTTTTAATCCCTTTATAAATAACAAAATAGTAATTGTCTGTTATTAATTAAACCAAAAACTTTAAAAGTATACAAAATCCGTAAGATCCCAAACGTTTTTTAAGTATTTTTTATTTTCAAACTTATAGGAATTAAGAGTTCTGGAAATTTAATTGTTACATAATATCTTCTTATTTAAAGGCACAGAATCTAACGATCCAAAAGATCTTAATTTCTATAGTTATCCTAATGAAGTAATTAACCTTACAAATAAAGATTTTTTAAACCAGATCATAAAGCAGAATAATCTTGATTTCACCGAAATTATTAAGAAAGAAACTTCTAATCATATTAAAATTGAACAACCTATTACTCAAATCATTAATAATCTGAATGTTTTTACTTTTTGTATTAATAAGGAACTCATTATCGGTTTAATTTTTGATATAGATGATAATCCTTTTGATTATAAGGAAATTTTTGTCGAACTATTAACTGAATTATTAAATAATGGGTCTAAATTAGCACTTGAGGACGAATTTGAAATTGATAATATATTAATTTCAATATTTATAGATCTTCGAAGATATGGAGATGAAGTAGTTGATAAATCTCCTGAAATTGAATTTTATTATCAACAAGATTCTTTCTATAAAGTATTCTTATTTGGGATTGATGAGGTCGGAAAATCAAGCTTAGTCAGGCGATTGAAGACAGGCAAATTTGATGAGAATTATTTCACACCAACAAAAAAGTTTAATATTGAATATATTCAGGAAGAAGAAAAAGGACTTCTAGCCTTTTGGGATGTTCCAGGTCAAAGAGTTTTTAGATCGAAGTGGTTAAGAGGCCTTCAAGAATCTAATATTTTTGTTTATATGATTGACGTTGCCAATCAACGAAGGTTTGAAGAATCTAAACAAGAATTATGGAATATTATAGATAATATTGAACTAAGCGAATTTCCTTTGGTAATTTTAGGGAATAAAATTGATTTAGTTAAACGTTCTGATTGTAATTTTAATGAGCAACTCCAGAACTTAGAAAAAGAGCTTTCTGATTTCTTTAACTTTGAAAAGATAAGAAGTAAGAATTGGAAATTTATATTCACTTCAGTGAAGACAAACTATAATATTGATATTCTAAACAAATTAATTCTTGACTTAGTGACTTCTTAAAAGGTTATTCTTTATCATATTTTAAAAAAAATTATATCTCTAAATCATAAATTTCAGACGATATTTCTTCTAAACATTAAATTTAAATATCTCGATATTTAAAATTCTATTATATAACTCTAAATGTGTGTTTATTAATTCTCTTTTAATATTAAATTTGGGAAAAGCAATGGAAAAAAGATTAAGAAAAGATCTACAAATAATGATTGATGAAAAAGCAGGGCATCTCTATTTTGGGGATAAAAAGAAAGACCTACGCTTATTAATGTTAAGACCTTTAGACTTAATAGAATTCACAGAATTCGCTGGAACGAATGCTGATGACATTTTAATATGGGTTGGGAAATCCCTTGGCAAACAGTTTATGGAAAAATTCTTCTATAATAAGGATTGGAGTTCTGAGAGCATGATTACACGAAAGGAAGTATTATTCGGTACTCTTGAAGCACTAGAATTAATGGGATATGGTGCAATGATAAGTAAATTCAAAAAAGACCATATTTTAATCCAAGTAGAAGAAGGATTAGGTTATGAAGAACAAGATAACATTATGGCTAAAAATCTCTGCTTAATAACTCAAGGAGTACTATCTGGTGTATTTGATGCCTTACAAATAAATGTAGAGGGCGAAGAAATTGAATGTGTATTATTAGGTAATGAGAAATGTGTTTTTAAATTCAGTTTTATCACTGAAGAGATAGAAGATGAGTTAGTTGATACTGAATCTGAAGAAAGTGTTTCTGACTTTTTATCTACTCTCTAAATTTATAGAATTTAACTTTTACGAGATA
>SMTZ1_10006460_pt1 | contig 15642 bp, 14 predicted proteins | sample DeeMarSWOR136_30_FD_25667 | JGI IMG/M metagenome (IMG submission 25667)
ACCAGCGCAGCGCATCTAGTATTCATCGTCTTCTCCTCCTCAGCCAGGCCCGGGTTCACCCAGCCGCTGGCCCATGCCCTGGTTGTCATCTCCATGGGCCTGGATGGGTGCCTGGTCGCCGTGGCACTGGCGCTGGTGCTCCTGGCCTACCGGCGCTACGGGACGCGCGACGTGCGCCAGCTGCGGAAGCTAAGGGGGTAGGCGCAGTATGGGAACGCTGCCCATCGATTTCTCCCCACCGCTCAATATCCTGCTGCTGGGCGCCCTGGCCACCCCCATCGCCAGTTCGCTGGGGGCCAAGCTGCGCGGGTGGGCCGGCAAGGGCTGCGCCACCCTCTCGCTGGCACTGTCGGGCGCCTCGCTGTACCCGCTGTACCAGCGCACGCGCACAGAACCACTGGCGGTGGGCCCGGCAGGCGGTGGAGGCTCGCCTGCGTGCGCCTGCCTCTTCATCGACACGGCGGGCATTCTGGTGGCCAGCGTGGCTATCCTGCTTGGGCTCGCCGCCGCGGTCTACTCCACGCGCTATCGAGAGCGTGAGGGTGGGGACGCCGAGTACTACTCGCTGCTGCTGTTGATGGTGGCGGGGATGGTGGGCGTGGGCTTTAGCGGCGACTTGTTGACCTTGTTCGTCTTCTGGGAGCTGATGAGCGTGGCCTCCTACGTGTTGGTGGCCTTTGAGAGCGAAGCAGCGGAACCCGTCGAAGCTGGCTTGAAGTACACGATTATGAGTGCAGCTGGCAATATCGCGCTGCTCGTGGGCATGGCCCTGCTCTACGGCCTCACAGGGACGCTGAACATGGCCCATATTGCACAGGTCTTTCAGGCAGGTGCTGCCAGAGCTGCAGAGGACATCTGGCAGGCCGTTGCTCTGACGCTGGTACTGATCGGCTTCGGCACCAAGGCGGCCATCGTTCCCTTCCACACCTGGCTGCCCGACGCACATCCGGCGGCGCCGAGTCCCATCAGCGCCATGCTGTCGGGCGGGCTGATCAAGGCTGGCGCCTACGGCCTGATCAGGATCTGTACCAGCATCTTCCTTCCTCTGAGTGGGGCCTGGCAGCCCGTTCTGCTGCTCCTGGCGCTGCTGACCATGTCCACAGGCAACATCCTGGCGCTGGTACAGCAAGACCTGAAGAGGTTGTTGGCTTTCAGCAGCATCGCCCAGATTGGCTACATCGTGTTTGGGCTGGCCACGGGCACAGTCGACGGCCTCACCGGCAGCCTGTTTCACGTCCTCAACCACGCCCTCGCCAAGGGGCTGCTGTTCCTATGCGCCGGCGCCTTTCTCTATGCCACGGGCACGAGGAAGATCCGCGACCTCTCAGGAATGGCTAGGCAGAATCCCGGGCTGGGGGGAATCTTCACCCTGGGCATGTTGGCCATCGCGGGCCTGCCCGGGCTCAATGTCTTCATGAGCGAGATCTGGATCATCCGCGGCGGAATCCAGGCCGCGCAGATCCTGCCCACAGCCTTGCTGGTGGCCAACGTGCTGCTCTCGGTCATGTACTACCTGCGCACCATTCAGGTTATCATGATGGAGCAGCCAACGCCAGTGGTACTGGATGCACGGGCGGTGCCCGCCGCCATGCTCGCTCCCATGGCCGTCCTGGCGACGCTGTGTGTGGTCATCGGCCTGTATCCGGACCCCTTCGTCCGTTTCGCGAGCCAGGCAGCGGCGATGGTCTGGAGTGGGCCTGCCCAGCTGGCCACATGGACGTCTGGAGGTCTGCTGCGCTGATGGCGGCGTGGCTCTGTTGGTTGATTCCTATCGCCGGGGCGCTGCTGGTGCCGCTGCTAGCAAGGGTTGACCGTCGGCTGGGGGGCTATGCAGCGGTGAGTCTCTGCCTGCTGGCAGCACTGGCCACCTCGACGTTGCTGCCCGGGGCCATTGCGGGGCAGCGGGTCTGGCAGCAGGTGCAGTGGATACCGCAGTTCGGCCTTGCAGCCGGCGTGCTCGCCGATCCACTGAGCGTCTTCCTGGCCAACGTCGTGGCGTGGCTCAGTCTGCTCATCGCCATTTACTCCCTGGGCTACATGCACGGCGAAGAAGGCAGCTCTCGCTATTTCGCACTGTTCAGCCTGTTTGTGGGCGGCATGCTGCTGCTGGTGCTGTCGGAGAACCTGCTGCAGATGTTCCTGGGATGGGAAATCGTGGGCGTATGCAGCTACTCCCTGATCGGCTTCTGGTATCAGGACGATGAGCAACACTGGGTTGGATCGCCGCCAGACGCATACCCGCCCAGCCATGCTGGCATGAAGGCCTTTCTGTTCACCAAGGCGGGCGATATCGGCATGCTGATGGCCATCTTCATGATCTACGCCTCCGCCGGCACCTTCAGTTTCGTCGAGTTGGGCCAGCACAGCGGCTGGCTGGAGCGCCTTGCTCAGGCAGGACTGCTGGTTCCTGCGGCCCTTCTGCTCTTTGCTGGACCGGTCGGCAAATCAGCCCAGTTTCCCTTGCACGAGTGGCTGCCGGAGGCCATGGCGGGCCCGACACCGGCCAGTGCACTGATTCACGCGGCGACGATGGTCAAGGCCGGAGTCTACCTGGTGGCGCGCATGGCGCCCATCCTGTTGAGCGGCCACCACGATGGCGTTGCCACCTTCTTCACCGTGGTGGCCTGGGTGGGTGGCTTCACTGCCTTCATGGCTGCCACGCAGGCCCTGGTGCAACACGAGCTGAAGAAGGTGCTGGCCTACTCGACCATCAGCCAGCTGGGCTACATGTTCCTGGCGCTGGGTGTAGCAGGGCTGGCTGAGGACTTCTCGGCCGGGTACACGGCAGCGATGGCACACCTGTTGAGCCACGCCATCTTCAAGGCAGCCCTGTTCCTGGCCGCGGGATCGGTGATCCACGCTTGCGGTACGCGCTTCATGGATGGCATGGGAGGGCTGCGCAAGGCTATGCCTATCACCTTTGCCTCCATGACCATTGTGGCTCTGTCGCTGTCCGGCGTGCCGCCGCTGAGCGGCTTCTGGAGCAAGGACGCCATCCTGCACGCCTGCCTCGAGGCGGAGCAGTATGCGCTCTTTGGCCTGGCGGCACTGACAGCAGGATTGACATTCTTCTACAGCCTGCGCATGATCGCTCTCACCTTCCTGGGACCGCGCTACGCCCAGCATGACCCCGCTCACCCGCACAAGGTTCACGAGGCGCCGGCCATCATGTGGGTGCCATCGGCCATCCTGGCCGCGGCGACGGCGCTGTTGGGCCTGGCCAACCCCTTCCTGGAAGACCGTATCCGCGCCTACTTCCAGCCCGTGTATGGCCTGGCTGCCCACCCAGTCGCTCATCACGAAGGCGGTGCGCAGATCGCGGTCGCCACTTCTCTGGTCATGCTGTTCCTCGGTGGCTTCGCGGCCTGGTACGTGTACATTGGACGCAGAGTCAGCCTCGCTCAACTTCGACAGCGCTACCACTGGCTGGGCTCTATCCGCACCTTCCTGTGGAACCGCTGGTACGTGAACGCGTTCTACTATCACCTGTGGCGGCGACTCCTCGCCCTCAGCGAGTTGGCCTACGCGCGGCTGGAGCGGGGGGGCATGGATCGACTGCAGATGAGGTTGGCCGACACGGTGACCAGCACCAGTCTGTCGGCTGCTGATCGTTTCGAGGCTGGCGTGTTTGACCGCCTGCAATCCAGCCTTGCCGCTGGAGTCGGCGAGACCAGCCAATTGGCCTATGGGCGTGTTGAGCTTGGCGTCTTTGACCAGGCACAGGGCAAAGCCGCCAGCGGACTGACCAGCATGAGCCGCAGGGTGTTCAAACGCCTGGAGATGGGGATCATCGACCGGCTCCAGCGACTGCTTGGCAGGTCGATTGTGGAGGCTGGACAGACCTACCGCAAAACGCAGACAGGGATTCTCTCCTTCAACATGCTGTACGTGCTGCTTGCGTTCCTAATTCTGTTGCTGATCTTTGGGGGTGCGATCCTATGGCCATGGTAGTGCAAGTCGGACGTAGTGAGCCCGGGCACGCCGCTGGCGCAGATCGTCTTTGTCCCGGTTGTGATGTCAGCGATCGTCTATCTGGCCAGCAGGCGCTGGGCAGAGCGAGTTGGGTGGCTGGCCTGTGCCACGCTGCTGTACACACTTGCCTTGGCCGTCGCCGCAGCGTCGCGGGGGACCCTAGTCGAGGAGTATCGGTGGGCTTCGAGCATCAACCTGACTTTCGGGCTAAGAATCGACGGCCTCAGCGCTCCATTTGTGCTCACCATACTGGTGCTCTCGGCCGCCATCTCGGTCTTTTCCATCCCGTACATGAAACACATCATCGGCCAGGCGCACAGGCAGTATGGGGTGTACTTTGCTCTCTACTTGCTCTACGCCGCAGGTATGGTTGGCACTTGCCTGGCCACCAACCTGATCGAATTCTATCTCTTCTACGAGCTGATGCTCATTCCTTCCTATTTCATGATTGCCCAGTGGGGCTACGGGGAACGTGAGCGGGTGTCGTTCATGTACTTCATCTGGACCCACGCTGGTGCTCTCCTGCTGCTAGCTGGCATCCTCACCACCTCGGCAATCACTGGCACCTTTGACATTTCGGCGATACCGAGCCTATTGGGTCGGCTGGCGGTGCCCCTGCAAACGCAGACTTGGGTTTGCGCAGCCATGCTCATTGGCTTCATGGTCAAGCTCGCTGCCTTTGGCTTGCACATCTGGCTGCCCTACGCGCATGCTGAAGCGCCCACACCCATCAGTGCCCTGCTGTCACCGGCGATGATCGGCATCGGCAGTTACGCCATCGTGAGGATCCCTCTCACCTTCTTTCCGCAGGTTTTCCAGCAATACAGGGGGGTTCTCTCTCTCTGGGCACTGGTCACCATCATCTACGGCAGCATGATGGCCCTGGCACAGGACGACATCAAACGCTTGCTGGCTTACTCTAGCATCAGCCAGATGGGCTATATCGTTTTGGGCGTATCGTCTCTGGCGGCCATGGGGCTGACCGGCTCGATGTTCCACTACATCTCACACGGAACCTGCAAGGGCCTGCTGTTCATGGTAGCCGGTACGGTCATCCTGCAAACACACGGAGAGCGCGGCATCGCCAAGTTGGGGGGACTGGCATCCAAGATGCCGCTCACGGCAATCGCAGCGCTGGTCGGTTTCCTGGGCATCATGGGCACGCCGCCGCTCAACGGCTTCCAGTCCGAGTGGATGCTCTTCGGCGGAGTCTTTTCCCAAGCCATACGCAGCGGCAACACCGTCGATCTTCTCGTCGCCATTGTGGGCATCTTGGCCACAGTCCTCACCGCCGTGTACGGTCTGTGGACCGTTCGCCGCGTCTTCTTCGGCCCCTGCCCCAAGCACCTGGAAGGCGTGGTCGAGCCACCCCTGACGGTTCTCATTCCGCTGATCGTCCTCGTGTGTTTGACGGTGGTCCTGGGCGTGTATCCCAGGCTTGCCCTGGATCATCTTGCCCCTGCAATCGCGGAGCTGCTTGGAGGTCTTTAGCTGTGGGATCTGCAGAAGGTGAGCCAGCAGCCAGTCTGCATGAGGTGGAGCAGACTCTGTGCAAGTGGCTGTCAGGAGCACGCAGGGTCGTGATAGTCGGTATTGGCAGCCAGCTACAGGGGGACGATGCAGCGGGCGCCAGGGTGGTAGAACAACTTCACGGGAGAACACCGGGCAGTGTCCTCCCCTTGGTATGCTGGACCGTTCCGGAGAGCTATGCAGAGCCCATCAGGAGTTTCCGTCCCACACACGTGCTCTTGATTGACGCGGCCGAACTCGGCGAGATGCCTGGCGTCTTCCGACTCGTATCAGCAGAGGACGTACTCGGCCTGGCACTCTCCACCCACTCCATGCCGCTCAGCCTCCTGGCAGAGTATCTCCGCAAGACGACGGGCGCAAAGATCGCGCTGCTAGCGCTGCAGCCCAAACAGACTGAGTTTGGTGCGAGGCTTTCGCAGGAGCTTGATCGGGTCACTCATGACCTGGCCGATGTGCTGCTCAGAGTTGTGTCTGTCTTGAGGCCAGGAACCAGTGCCCAGCCGGGACGAGACAGTCCTGGGGAAGACTCCGTCCCACGGTACGAGACCGCATGACGCCAAACCTCTAAAGAACGGTTCTGCGGCTGTTGCTGGAGTGGCAGCACTGCGCCAAAGGGTTTCACATCAACCCGTTACAGGGCGACATGGAAGCGACTCCAGCTGCCGCCCGTTCTTGCTGCTGCATACTGCACACTCCCGGGCACGACCCCCTCCTCTCCTTCCCGTTGAGCTCGAGGAACTAGCCGAATCAGTTGATCTCTTTTTGGTCGTGTCATACAGCAAAGCCCCCACTACCACAACAGGTAGCAGGGGCTTGCGCGTGTGGCACAATTCACTGTGCCCAGTGAGCCGCACAGGACTCGAACCTGTAACCCGCTGATTAAGAGTCAGCAGCTCTGCCAGTTGAGCTAGCGGCCCTGCAGCAATTATAGACAAAAGCGGCGGGGTGTCAAGCAAAGGAAGTCGCGGGTGGCGGGTGACGGGTCGCGAGTGACGGGTTGTGGGCCGCAGCTGACGGATCGCGGTTCGTGGGCGGCAGACGCAGAGCGCGGATTCGCTCGCTTGGTGTTGCGGGTGGCTGGCGAGGCATCACGACACGCCCGCAATCGCCATCTGACAGCGACAACAGACGACCGTCAACTGGAGACCTCTTGCGATTGACACGCTCCATCGACTGCGATATACTAGCGTCAATCTTGGAACAGGGACTTGCAGATGACGATCACCAGTGAGACCCTGGAATTCCTGACCAACTTGTTGGGCCCCGACCGCGTTTCGACCCGCCAGGCGGATCTGGACGCGCACTCGCAGGACGAGTCCTTTCACCCACCCCACCCGCCCGAGGTGGTAGTCTGGCCACAGAACGCGCAGGAGATCAGCGCCATCCTCCAGCATGCCAATGAGCATCGCATCCCCGTGACGCCGTGGAGCGGCGGGTCAAGCCTGGAAGGCAACCCCATCCCAGTCTACGGCGGCGTCGTGCTGGCCCTGTACCGGCTGAACCAGATCCTCGAGATCCGCGAGGCTGACCTGCAGGTGGTGGTGCAGCCAGGCGTCATCTATGACGACCTCAACAAGAAGCTGGCCCGCTACGGGATGTTCTTCCCGCCTCAGCCCGGTTCCAGCGATGCGGCAACCATCGGCGGCATGGTGGCTAACAACTCCAGCGGCATGCACGCTGTCAAGTACGGTGCCACCAAGGACTATGTCCTGCAACTGGAGCTCGTGCTGCCCACGGGCGAGATTGTGCGTCTGGGCCGCCCGGTGCTCAAGTCGTCCAGTGGCTACGACCTGTGCCGCCTGATCACCGGCTCCGAGGGCACGCTGGGCGTCGTCACCGAGATCACCTTGCGGCTGCGCACCCGGCCGGAGATGATGGCTGCGGTAGCGGTATTCCTCTCGATGGAAGCCGCGGCGGACGCGATCTATGCTATCAACCGCTATGGCCCGCAGCCAGCTGCGCTGGAGTTGATGGACCCGGTGATCGTGCGTATCGTCAACCAGTGGACCGGGTCGACGCTGGAGGAGGCGCCAACCCTGGTGATGGAGTTCCACGGCCTGCCGGCTGGCATCCAGCAAGAGGTTGAACTGCTCGAAGAGACGTGCCGCGATGCAGGCTGCGTCTCGTTCGAGAAAGGACTGACACCCCCCGAACGCGAACGCCTGTGGCATGCACGAAAACAAGCACACGAGGCGGTCAAGCAGCTCAACGTCGGATCCAGGGCAGAGATCGGCGACATCGTGGTGCCCATCTCGCGCTACACTGAGGCCGTGGGCAAGGCGTACGCCCTGGCGGACGAGCTGGGGGTGCGCATCGCCACCTTTGGCCACGCCGGCGACGGCAACCTGCACGTTGAGATGCTCTCCGGCAAAGAGGATGCCCGCGAGCAAGAGCGGGCGCACGCCTTTAACGAGCGACTGATCGAATGGGTGTTGAGCGTGGGTGGCACGTGCACGGGTGAGCACGGCGTGGGAATCGGCAAACGCCAGTTCATGCCCGCCGAACACGGAGCCAGCCTGGAGGTGATGCGCAGAATCAAAGGGCTGCTGGATCCCAACGGTATCTTGAATCCGGGCAAGATATTCCCGGACGTGTGAAGCAGAAGCCTCCAGCGGGAAAGCGGTGAAGAGCCCGTGAGCGATACGACAACCTGGGCAGAGGTGGATCTGGATGCCATCGCCCACAACGCCCGCCAGCTCAAGGTGCATGTCGGTGCGCGGACCGAACTGATGGCGGCGGTCAAAGCCAATGCCTATGGACACGGCGCAGTGCCCGTGGCGCAGGTGGCTTTGCAGAGCGGCGCGACGCGCCTGGCTGTAAACCGCGCTGAGGAAGGTTCAGAGTTGCGAGCAGGGGGCATCGACGCCCCGATTCTAGTGATGGGCTATGCCACGCCCGGACAGGCAGCGCACATAGTCCGGGACAGGCTGACGCCCACAGTGAACGCACTGGGGCTCGCCCAGGCCCTCTCCGCTGCGGTGTCTGAGCAGGGCGCACCTGACCTTCCTGTGCACCTCAAGGTCGATACTGGCATGGGCCGGTTTGGGGTCCTGCCAGACGAGGCGGTGGACTTTGCCCGAGCGCTGGCCGCCTTACCCCGCCTCTTCCTGGAGGGGTTTTACACCCACTTTTGCACTGCTGACGAGCAGGACACGTCGCACACATACCACCAGTTCGACATCTATCAGCATGTGCTGCGCCGGTTGCAGGAGGCAGGCATTCGTGTCCCGATCCGGCACGTGGCCAACAGCGCGGCAACACTGCGCTTCCCGGAGATGCACCTGGACTTTGTGCGGTGCGGCATTGCCCTCTATGGTTTGCGCCCGTCCCCTGACGTAAAGTGGAGCATCCCCCTGCGGCCGGCAATGGCTCTCAAGAGCCGCGTGGCGCGCGTCCGGACACTGCCCGCTGATTGGGGCATCGGCTATGGACGCACTTATGTCACATCACGCCCCACGCGAGCGGCGCTGGTGCCGGTAGGCTACGGCGACGGCTATCACCGCCTCTTGTCCAACAAGGGCGCGGTGCTCATCCACGGCCAGCGCGCGCCGATCCTGGGGCGGGTGTCCATGGACCAGTTGGTGGTCGACGTGGGCGCCATTGCTGACGTACAGGAGGAGGACGTCGCGGTGCTGTTCGGGCGCCAAGGGGAAGCCGAACTATCGGCCGATGAGGTGGCCGCCTGGGCCGAGACGATCAACTACGAGGTCGTGACGTCCATTCTGCCGCGAGTGCCGCGCGTGTATTTGCGCGGTGGAGTGGCGAGGGGCGAGTAGCGAGTGTCGAGTGGCGGGTGGTGAGTAGCGGGTCCCGGGTACCGGGTCGCGAGTCGAGCGTACGCGGGGCCTGCGCTCACACAGGCTGCCGTCTCTCCATCGATCGAATCGTCCATGTGAGCAGCGAGAGCACCTGCCAAGGGGCGCGCCGCCGGACCAAGATCCTCCCTTTCGATAGCGATGCTGTCCGCGTCGCCGGGCAGGCTCAGCGATGGCGTTTCGACCCGATCCAGCTTTCTAGACCCCTCATCTGCATTGTTGCACCTCCCCTACGGAGAAGCGCGCGATTCGGCGCGTTCTTCCACGTCGACCGGATCGCATTTGATCACCAGCACGGCCTCCACCGTGTACCGCCCAGATCCTGGTTGCGCGTGATGCGGGAGCAGGTTGCTGCCGCGCAACACCGGCATTCTTGCCGATTGTGACAGGCAGCTGCTCGCTTGGCAAGAGATGAACAGAGTCCAGACATGGAATGGCCTGCATCAGGAGAGGGCATGAGCAAGGCAGGAGTCCTGGCGCGGTAGCGTGACTACCTCCCTGTGAACGACCGCACCCCAGCGCTATCGCTGGGAGAAGGCGACACCCCCTTGGTGAACGCCGAGAAGCTGAGCCAGGAAGTGGGCGCACAGGTGTGGCTGAAAGTCGGGGGCTGCAATCCGACCGGTTCGTTCAAGGACCGGGGTATGGTTGTGGCAGTAGCCAAGGCAGTGGAGGAAGGGAGCAGGGCGGTGGTCTGTGCCTCCACCGGCAACACCTCGGCCTCTGCCGCCGCCTACGCAGCCAAGGCGACGATCGAGGCGGTGGTCGGAGTGCGCAAACTTGCACAGCAGGGGCGAGTGCCAGAAGGGGGACGCTTGGTAGGCGTTCTCACCGGCAGCGGTCTGAAGGATGCCGAACTGGCGGTGGCCACCGTGGCCCGCAAGCTGTCGGTTGCTGGACAGGCGACGGTCGTGCCGTTCAGCTCAAAGGGCGTGCAGACCAAAGTGGTGAAGCGCCGCGAACACCGCCGGCGTCGCGGACAAGCGGAAGACCACTGGTAGGCGATAGCGAACGAGGCCCTATACACTCCGGCCTCAGAACCCGAAGGCCTTGAGTAGCCAGTAGGTCACCATCCCGCCAAGGATAGTGGCCAGCACATTGCGCGTGCGCCAGGCCACGGCCGCGCCCACCACCGCAGCCCAAGCCTGGACTCCGAATTCAAGCTCCCCGCGCGGAGCCAGGGCCGCGGGCGCAACCAGTGCCGCCAACACCGCAACCGGGACGTAGCGCAGCCAGCGCTTGAGCAGTGCAGGCATCTCTCGACCAAGCAGAAGGATCATGGCGACGCGGCTGGAGTACGTCACAATGGCCATCCCGATGAAGATCAAGACCTCTTCCATCGCCGCGTCCCTTCCTCGAGTAGCAGCCCTGCACCGCTGGCGGCGATGCCGGCGATGATCACATACCACTTGCCAGGCAGGAACTGCGCACCCAGCAGGGCCAACCAACCAGCTATCAGCGCGACCGCGAGGTGCAAACGACTGTGCAAAAAGGCACTTAAAAGCCCCATAAAGGCCAGCGGGAACACCAGGTCAAGGCCGAATCGAGTGGGGTCAGGGACAGCCGCGCCCAGCATGGCTCCCATCCAGCCGCTGCCCCACCATGTGAGAGCGACGCCGACGTTGGCGCCCAGGAAGTACCCGTGGTTGCCCTGGCCCTGCTCGTACGCAGCAATCGCCAGCGCGTATGACTCGTCGCTCATCCACAGGGCCAGGAAGGCTTTCCATCTCCAGGACAGTCCGAGCAAGTGTGGAGCGATCGAGGCGCCCATCAGAAGATGCCGAAGGTTCACCACCCAAGTCGTCAGGATGATCGTTCCAGGACCAGCAGCGTGCCACATGTCCAGGGCGATGAATTGAGCCGACCCGCCGTGGACAATGGCCGACATGGCCAGTGCCTCCAGCGGGCTGAATCCGACGCCGCGGGCCACCATCCCGTATAGCAAGCCAAAAGCGATGACGCCCGGAGCCAAGGGAAGCGTCGCCAGCAGGCCGCGCTGGAACTCCTTTGCCAGGTCAGGTTTATGAGTCACAGAGCCTCCTCATGACGCTGCGGCTCCTTCACCAAGAACACCAGCACCGCCAGGGCAACCAGAAGGCCGATCCAGTTGGCCAAGAGGGGAGCTCGAAAACCAAGGTAATCGGAGAGCCAGCCGCCAACGGGCTGAGTCAGGACTCCTGCAAGCCCCCTCCGGCCATCCTGACTTTCCAACAACCCGAGCGTTCTCTTTGACACGCCGAGCAGCAAGACAACGGGCTGCCGCACGGCGAACACCAGACTGCCCAAGACACAGCCAGTAGCGCTGTGCCTGCAACCGCGCGCAGCTTCGGCCCGCCTGGCCCCTTCTTCATAGCTGGGCCCACGCCTCCCTTCTCACGAACAGAAAAAGCAGCCCCATACAGGATAAAATTCCCATACCGATGACCTGGAACGCCGCCCGCAACGACAACGCGTCCCCGATCCAGCCCAACGGCGTGTTCACCAGGAGGGAGATGCCACAGCTGACGAAAGAACCCAGTGAAATGATGGTGGCTCTCTTGCAGGAGGGAACGTTCTGGTTGAGGAGAGCACTGACAATGGGCTGGTAGAGCCCTTCAATAAAGAAGACCACCAGGATGAGACTGAGGATCACAGGTGTGACGACAAAGCCCAGGGCCAGCACGGCGATGGCCAAGCCCAGAGGGATAATGTACACCACGATCACGCCTAGGCGCCTGTGAATGGAATGCGATACATGCGCACCGGCGGCTGCCAACAGTTTGAACGCCACGTAGGATAGCCCAATCACTTGCACCGGGGCGCCAGACGAGCGAAGAAGGGGCTGGTAGAAGATGCGCAACGCCCATAAGGCAGCCCCCATGATGGCCCCATAGCCGAGTAAGGCTGCCACCAGGGGCCGATCCCATATGTAGCGGACGCTCTCTCTGATATGCAGTCGAAAGTTGAGGTCTCTGGCGCTCGCTACCCTGGGCTCACGGAACAGCAGCACAAGCGGGCAGAGGAGCAAAGAGATAAGCGCTGTGCCGAGAATGGGAAGCGACAGGTCGATTCCCGCCAGGTAGCCGGCGATGACTCCGCCCAGGGCAGAAGCCAAGATTTGAAGGGTGGTGACCCTGCCGAACAGTCGTTCGTACGCGCTCTCGCTATTCAACTCTTTCAGAGAGTCGAACAAAAAGGCGGAATACGTGCCCGTCTCAAATGAGGATGCGAAACCCCACAGAGCAAAGGCAGCGGACATGACGAAGAAAGAGCGGGTTGAAGCAATGACTAGGAAGGCAAGCGACGTTGAAAAGAGGGAGAGAAGGAAACTTATCCTTTTGCCATATCTGTCGGTCAGAGCACCAGTAGGCACCTCAAACAGAAGTGTGCCGGCATACCACAGCGAATCCAGTACGCCATACTGAGCCAGCGAAAAGCCCCTGCCAAGCAAGAAAAGCACATAGACGGCATCCCATAGATCGAGCCGCGCTAAGAAGGCAAAGACCTGGAACAGTCTGATGTCTGGTGGCATCTACCACACCTGCAGCCGCCCTCGGCACCTGGCTGGAGCGATGCCAGCCAGGTGCCAGCTAGCCTTGGCGAGGCCCCTCAGCAATCCGCGCTGAGCTCGAAGAACGCCTGCACCTGCTGGGCGGTCTTCTCTTCGCCCAGCAACCGTGCCAGGGTTGCAGAGAAGGGAATCAGCGCGCGGACAGATGCAGTCAACATCTGGCCATCCGCGACCAGCAGCCGATTCGCGCGCTCTCCTGTGTCCAGCCAGCCACGAGTGTTCTCGGTGACGTCACACGCAAAGCGCTTTCCATCAAGCAGGCCCGCTGCGCCCAGCACCAGCGGTGCGCCACAGATAGCCGCGACCACTTTGCCCTGGTCAGCGAACTCCTTCAGCAAGCCCAACAGGGCGGTGTCTTCGCCCAGCTCCCTTGGGAAGGTCTTGCCGTCAGAGGCCAGGCCACCGGGCAGATAGATTGCGTCAAAGTTCGCGACATCAACGTCGCTGAGCGTCCACTGCGCCTCGATCTCGAATCCCATTGTGCCGCGCACCCTTTGCTCCCCGACCGCCACGAACTGGTACTCAATGGGCGGGTGCACACAGTACAGCGGAAACACAACTTCCCATTCTGCAAACTCTGGATAGAGAACGGTGAGAAGTCGCTTGGCCATCGGTTCACCTCATGAGCTCAGCATCTCGCCGCCATCGACGAGGATGGTGGTACCGGTCATCCAGTCGGCGTCGCTAGACGCCAGGAAGACAGCGACCCTGGCCACGTCCTCCGGCTCCCCCCATCTCTTCAGGGGAATCCGTTCTTTCAGCACCTTCTGCTCCGCGGGCGGCATCACCGAGATGTAACCGGTGTCAATGTACCCTGGCGCGATGGCGTTCACCAGGATATCCGGAGCCAACTGGCGAGCCAACCCTCTGGTCAGCACGTCGTCCGCTGCCTTGGTCATGATATAGTCCAGGCTGCCCTTGGTCTCGCGCACCGCGATGTTGATGATCTTTCCTCCACCGGCACGCCGCATTGGCTCGGCCACAGCACGGGAGCAGATCAGCACTCCCTTGATATTCACATCCACCATCCGCTGCCACCGGTTATAGTCGGGCTCCGCAAAGCGGAAGGGCAGGACGATCCCGGCGTTGTTCACCAAGATGTTGATCCGGCCAAACGTGGCGAGGGCCTGCGCCATCATCTCCTCTACCTCGCCCTCTGCGGACACGTCAGCCCGCAGCGCGATGGCCTGCCGTCCCATGCCATGGATGCTGGCCACAACCTCCTTGGCCTCCGCTTCCGAGCGCAGATAGTTCACGATCAGGTCGGCCCCCTCGGCGGCAAAAGCCAGGGCAATTGCCCTGCCGATGCCCCGGCTGGCACCGGTGACCAGAGCAACCTTCCCTTCCAGTCTCATCAGTCTCACGCTTCGCCCCCTCTCGATGGTTATGTCTATACAGACAATTGTGATTCAGATTCGCCCGTATCTTGTCAGCTCGCGCAGCGCTGCAACCGTCGCAGTGACAGCGTGCTCCTCGCCCTCGCCCTCTTCAGGTTCCCAGCTGCCTTCCAGCTGTTGTTTGCGCTCCAGGTCGTCCAGGCAGCGCGCGACCAGCGCGTGGTCAGCTGGCAATCCAGCGTCATGAAGACAGCGCAGCAACCAGGCCAGGTAGGCGCCCTGCCAGTCCGGCGAGTAGTTGGCATCCACAACGGCCACCGCTTTGCGGAATGGCTCAGAGTCCGGGCCGGGGTAAAGGGCGAACATAGGCAGTGCAATCCAGGTGGCGCGCAGGTAGCCAGTCAACCGGCCGTTCGTGTCACAGTGAGCCAGCAAGAAGTCAGCAGGGCAGCCAGTGCCCTCCGCCTCCGCATAGCCGAAGCGGATCAGCACGTGCGCGCAAAAGGCCGTCAGCCAGACGCGAGTCTCGATGCGGCCGGGCATCATCCACTGCGGCGGATCCCATGCCCGCACCGCCCCTACCTCATCCCAACCGCAGTCCTCTTGCTGGAGGTCGAGCAGGGTCCGACAGGCTGGATCGACGAGCCGCCCACGGTATACCTTCAGGTCATCGAACCACTGCAGCACATAGGCCGTGTCGCAGACGTTACCGACCTGAGGCACCCAGTAGGCGAAGCTTCCGTCGTCCTGCTGAAGGGCTGCCAGTTGCTGCAGCGCCTCATCCGACGGTGGTTCGTCCCACAGGGCAGCCGCTAGCCGAGCTACTTGCACGGCATCGCCTTCGGCCCGGACATAGGAAATCGCCCTGTCGACGTTCATCTCCCCGCCTGTGCACCTACCTTCAGAACCGCACCACTCCCTCGGCTACCAGCACGACCTCTCCTCCCACGCGGACGGCCTGCGGTTCCCCATCAACATGATCCACTTCGACGAACAAGGTGCTCGGCCGACCCAACTCGGCGCCCTGTTCGTTCACCATGTGCACACTGGTCCCAAGCACCGGCACTGCCCCATATCGGACCAGGTATGCGCCAAGCGCCCCGTTGGCGCTGCCGGTGGCTGGGTCCTCCGGAACCCCGAGCAGGGGCGCAAACACGCGCACATGGGCTGTGGCAGCGGGGCGTCCCGTCTGCAAGCTGTACACCAGGACACACTGAGTTCCGACCTCCCGGCATGCTCGGTTCAGGGCAGCGGTGTTGAGCTGTCCGGCACCCAGACTTTGCACCTCGGCCAGCGAGCGTACAGGCACCATCATCTGTGGCACGCCAGTCGACACCACTTGCACCGGCAGGCCGACCTCTGTTATAGCCTCACGGGCCAATCCCAACCCCGCTGCCAGGTCACCGACATCCTCCAGCACTGCGTGGAAGGTCGCACG
>SMTZ1_10003558_pt1 | contig 15639 bp, 14 predicted proteins | sample DeeMarSWOR136_30_FD_25667 | JGI IMG/M metagenome (IMG submission 25667)
AACTGCTCCAGAACGAGTAAAGAAATCACTTGAAATTTCTAAAAGATTTCTATCATCTGCAAAAAAGAATATTGAAATTAAAGAATTAGAAATGGCAGAAATCGCCTCATATAACTCTATTTTTCATTCAGCAAGATCATTACTTTATACAAAGGAATACACATAGAGAAACCATATTTGTATTATTTTGGCATTAAAAGAGTTATATAAAGAAAATGAAGAACTAACAGATTTATTCAACACATTTGACAAAATCAGAATTTCTAGACATAATATTCAATATGGAGGAATCTTGATCGATATTGAGGAAGCTAATTTTGTATATGAATTTGCTAAGGAGTTTTTAGAAAAAACAAAAATATTAATAAAAGAAAAGGAGTAAGAAACAATATATTTTATAAAAATTTCTTCTATTAAATTGTTAAACTCCTTCTGGGCCCACTTATTTAATAAATGGAATCTTAGAACATTTAGTTTTATTGTAAATACAGTTCTACGTCATAATTTTAGTAAAAGATATATTTCTTATCTTTGAACAATTACTACATACAGAAATTTTTTCATAGCTTTTATTGTAAAGCAATTTTCTAATTGTTTGATATTTATCACTATTCCATATCTTTTTTATTGTAGATTTTTTAACATTGCCAAAAATCAATTTCTTACTATAATCATTACAACAAAGTATTACATCGCCATTAAATAAGATATTAAAAGTCACAAGAGTATTTTCACAGCATTTAACAATGTTATTGTAAATATTATGTTTTAATCTTACTAAGAAAGGAGTGTCTTTCTTATTTAAACAAATTTTATCAAAATTATATAGATCTCCAGATCTATTATGAATATAAGAAATATGAGGCCACAATCTATTTTTTTTCCAAAATTTTTTAAAATCCTTAAGTTCCGAAATATTATCTTTCTGTTTGATAAATCCTACGCGAAGAATTCCATTATAATCAGAAATAATTACATTATTAAGATTATTTAAGACGGTTTTAAAATTAAAGCCTTTCCTTATTTTATTATATGTTTCCTCTGAAAATGCATCTAAACTAAATAATAATATATCAACCTCAGATTCCTCTAATTCTTTGATTTTTTCTTTGTTAAAAAGTGTTCCATTAGTTACAAGCCCAGTCTTTATCCGCCCATTACTAATATCCTTTATCAATTTAATTTTTTTAAAAATATCATTATCCATTAATGGTTCATTCTGAAGATATGTATAGATATATGTATGTTTAGATTTTTCCTTGGATATTTCGTTAACAATTTTTTCAAATAATTTATTTGGCATTAACTCTGGTTTAAAATTTTTATTTTGAGAATTTGGACACATTATACAGTTACCATTACAAGAATTTATAGTTTGTATTTGAAATAATGATGGAAAAGAATGAACTTTCTTTTTAATATTATAATCAAGGATTCTTTTTTGAAAGAAAGCATTATCAATAATGTGCCTAATCATATTATTTATTTCTATTTTTCTTAGAGGCATAATAATAATTACAATTAGAATATAGTATAGTAGGTTATTTGTTTATTTGATAATTATTAATTAAAAGTTACGGGAAATTCACCAGGGTAAAGATCAACAACAGTTGGATGCTGTTTTCCCTCTGAAAAAAGTACAACCCAAGGATAGGCAAAATTAAAAGATTCTTCAGCAGAATTTATTCCGTCATTGTTTCCAAATAGATCAGCCCAACCTTTAAATCCCTCGATTATAAGATCTGAAAAAAGTGAACCATAAGAATATTCTTCCTCCTGAGAAGACATCATCACAATTCTACCTTTAGCAGATATATCATCAAGAAAACCTTGAGTGAAGGTTTCAACTCTAGAGCTTTCAATAACTGAAGATTCTCCAGTTGCAATAGGGTCATTAAATCCCCCACTAAAGCAACTATCAATTATCATACACAGTCCCTCTGATTGCAGAAATCTAAGGAAGAATTTAAGCATATCATCTGTAAAAAAATCATACCATCTTTCAAAACCATAGTACATTACTAAAGCTTCATCATCACCATCGATTTCATCCTTAGGTGGTAAATCCATAGGTAATCCGCCATTATTTCTTAAATACGTACCATGTGTGGTTATGTATAATAAAGTTTTATCGTCTTTATCTTCATTTCTAATTAACCAGATTAATTCCCTAATGAGATTAAAGGTAGTAGCCTGACTAGCTTTTAGTACATGTATATGATCAGCTAGCCAATTTGGTGAAGATACAAGAGTACTATATAGATTATCTACAGCTTCAAGCATAGAGGGTCTATCCTGATCAGGATTATTATAATATACACCAACACCAACAATTAAAGCCCAATACTCTGTAGTTGTACTTGCCCCTTTGCTATCAGTCGTTTCATTTTCTTTTAAAACTCTTATTTTATTTATCGATGCGCTATTACAAACAGGTAAAAACATTAATCCAAATATAATGATGGATATAACAAGCGTTAGAAATCCTTTTTTAATAAGTGTGTTCATATTAATTTACCTCCAGAAATAATAATCATAATAGTTTAATAGTTTATAAATCCACTAGTATATATTAATCATTTGCATAATTAGGGGTGTTTAAATTAAAACCAGATTCGATTTTTTATAGAAATTGTTATAATAATTATGTAATCTTTTTAGGGATTCAAATCTATCTTTATTACCAATTTTTGCCTGTTTAATTCCAGATATAATTATTTCTGTTGATTCGTCCATTGCTTTTCTATCAACTGGGAAGGGTACACCATCTTTACCACCAACTGTGAAACTATATTTTACAGGGTCTTGCCAAGATGGTTTATCACCATAAACTAAATCAGAAATTAGTGCAAGAGCTCTAACGGTCTTTGGACCAACACCCTTCAACTCAAGTAGTTGTTCATAGTTTTTTGGTTGAAAATCATATATCTCTTTCATTTTATTCCAATTAATACTTCGAGGTATATCTAAACATTCAATGAATTCTTTTTTTCTATTAGATTTATCCCAATTATCTAAAGTTACTTGACCAGTTAATGTTGTTAGTTGCATCCAATCTTTTATTAGATGGCGAGGATTATCACATACCAGATCGACACATGTTTTTTGACAGGTGTTACTGCTTTTTGATACCATATTAAGTACTTTTGTTTCAGATTTTTCTCCAACAATCCCATTATGAGGTTCACTAGTAAAACTATTAATGTTTTCTGAAAACCAATGATATCTACGCGCATAATTTGTATCTTGGTTTAAGCCTTGTTGAATAACTCCCCAGATTCCATCTTCAGAAATAAAAAAATTGTGATGATACAAGTTATATCCATCTTGAATTGCTGTATTGTCTACTTTTGCAGCCATTCTACTTGAATATTTTAAATCTTCAATTTGTTTTGTTGAAAAATTATAAATTTCACCGATTACTTCAATTTCATTCGGTGTATTTCTTGAGTTTTTTCCTTTACCTCCTATTATTGCTATCCCATGATCAACAGGATCAATTGCTTCTTTAAGAGCTCCACATGTCACAGTAGTACATCCCGAACTATTCCAATCGAATCCTAGAATGCAGGATAGTGCTTGAAACCAAAATGGATCAGATAGTCTTTTTAAAAATTCTTTTTGCCCATATTCATATATAATTACATCTGCGATTCCTTTTGATAGATTAACCATTCTTTTAAATAACCATTTTGGTGCTTTACCACCATGTAATGGTAGGTTTGCAACTCCAGTTTTTGGCATTTCTCAGGATTAATAAACACAAGATTATTAAAATTCTATTTATAAGGTGAATGAAAGTATTATTTAATTCCTAGACAAAGCCTATTAATAGTTTCAATGACCCTATATTTACATATATTAACTAAAACAGTCATTATATGTTTAGATTGACGTAAGATACGGGGGACATGCCCGCGCATCTCGCGCTGGCATTTCTGCCACATAATTAATATTTCAGATTCATCCCATCCTCCTTTTTTTTATTATGTTAAATTTAAAGTAATAATAATATTAGATATACAACTCGTTTGGTTATCTTTTTAAAATAGATTCTATTTAAATATATTGAAAATTTTAATGGTGAAATATGAAAGAAGGATATATAAAACTAAAAATTGCAGAAATAAATGATAAATGTCAGCAAATTGATCAAATGATTTCCATGGAAAAATCAAAGCTTGAGCTTCTGGAACAAAGAGTAGGAGGATTTAAGGATTTAATAAAAAAATTACAAGATTTAGATAATTTTAAGGACAACATGCTTAAACAAATTAAAAAGGAAAACCAGGACCTTCTTAAAAAAGAAATAACAAATATTTCTAAACAAGTTTCAAATGATATTGAACTAACTATAATAAAAAGGATAAAAGAAATCGAAAAAATTATGAATTATATTAAAAATCGTGAAAATGAATTAGTCCAACAATCTGAAAATATTTCAAAAATAAATGAAAAGATAGATTATCTTATGAATCATAATAATTTTCTGATGATGAAATTGGTAAATAAAGGGGTACTTTCAGATAGAGAAGTAAATGAATTACATATGAGATCAAGAAAGAAATTAGATTGATCTTTTTGTCAAAATAAAATCAATGAAAGATTTTTAATCCATAATTATAATGAAAAATATATTTGATTTTTATAAATTTTAAAAATTCATAGCAATAGGAACATATTTTAAGAAATTCTTATTATACACTGAGACAAAATCATAGAAATGATGAATTATGACATTAGTACCCTATGAATGGCAAAATCGTCTTATAAGAATCTACAAAGGAAATGGTGTTATCAAGGCCTTTGCAGGCACGGGTAAAACCTATGCATCTATTCTCTTGTTAAAAGATAGAGGTTACAAAAAAATAATTGTTGCTGTTCCAACTAGAAAATTAAAGAACCAATGGTTAGAAGAACTAAAGAAATACGGATTAAATAATGTAGTTGTTGAAACCTTTCATATACTTTCAAAAGAAAAATCATCTGGTTTAAAGTGTGATATTTTAATTGTTGATGAGTGTCATAGGAGCACAAGCCCTGTTTTTAAAAGGTTGTATGAAAATATTTCATATGATAGTATTTTAGGTTTGTCTGCCACACCGAATAAATCCTGCCTAGATTATTGTGGTGATGTTATTATTGAAGTTCCTTTAGAAGAAGCTCAGATTTGTGATTTTATTGTTTATTTTCATGCAATTGATTTATCACTAGATGAAAGAATGTTATATGATGAATATTCAGAAGCAATAAGAAGATATCTAGGAAGAATGAGAAGTACAAATGATGGAGATAAATGGAACTTCAGAAAAAAACTTGATACAATGATTTTTAAACGAAGAAGTCTAGTTTATAATGCTGAGGCGCGAATTCCAAAGGCAGTTGAATTATTAACTGAAAATAAGGATAAACCAACACTAGTTATCTGTAAGCGAATTGAACAGGCAAATATAATTTCAAAAATAATGGATTTACCTGTTTATCATAGTGAAAAAGTTGATGAAAAAGCACTAGATGATTTTCAAAAGGATAGAATTTCTGCTCTTCTATCTGTTGGCATGTTAGCAGAGGGTTATGATAAACGAAATATACAATGTCTTATTATTGTTTCAACTGCAATTACTGAAGCGTATCATATCCAAAGCATTGGCCGTGCTGTAAGACTTCCAGATGATGCTTATATTCACATTCTTCTTGCAAGAAAAACAACTGATGAAAAATTATTACAATTCAGAAAAATGTATAATCATAAACTTGTTGGTGAGTTTTCAGCTAGTGCATTAAAACCAAAAAATCCCTGGATTGAACAATATTATATTTCAGATGAATATTCAGTTGATCCACAAGGTAGAATTTTTCAGCGTTCTGATAATGGAAAAGAATATTTCAAAAGTAATTTAATAACTTCAGAACTAGAAAGACTATTTGATTATCGTGGTGGTAAGTTTCGAATCACAAAAGAAAATTTTGTTCTTGCAAAAAGGGGCGGAAAGATTATTCCCCTTGGAATGCTTCATGAACCATTAGAAAAAATAAAACCCACAAAAATGAAACCATTTCGAAAAAAAGATTGTTACCCTTTACGAAAAAAATGATTAATCAAATAATTCTATTATAAATTATTAATTAATTTTTCAAGTTTAGATAACGTGAAAATGACATTATTTCCTTTATCTGTTTTTTCTCGGTTAAGATAAAATGATTTAATACCGATTTTTCTAGGACTTTCATAATCAAATTCTTTATTATCACCCACATGTATCATCTCATGTGGTTGAATTTTTAACTTGCTTAATATTTGTTTGTAAACAAATGGTATTTTCTTTACTGTATCAAAATCTGAAAGCGATGAAAAAACATGGTTAAAAAAAGAATATATATTTGTCTCTTTTAATTGAACTTCAAGAAATTCTCTTTTTGCATTTGATATTATGATTAGCTCAAATTTCCCCTTAAGTTTTTCAAGTGTTTCATTTGTTTCTGGGTATAATTCTATGGTATTCCTGTAATTATTTAGAAGACTTTGCCAAGGTTCTTTTAATTTTAATTTTTTAAACCACCAGTCAATTTCATACCATTCTTTCTGGTTTTGTCCAACCTTATCATAAAGATTATAGATATATTCTTTTGCTAGATTTATTGATATATTTTTCTCTTTTGAGTAAATTTTTGGCAGTCCTTCTAACCAAACATTATCTGCAAATGTTGATTTTACTAGAGTTCCGTCCATATCAAATGACACTATTTTTATCATTTTAAACACTCTTTATTAAAGCAAGAATCAATAGCATTAATAACTCATAAAGAAAAAGAATAATTTACACTTAAAATTTGTTTTTTGAATAATATAAGTAAAATATTGAAATAAGATGACAATAAAGTATTATCTCTAAAGAAATGCTATAAAATTTCTAAAAATTAAGATGTTATAGTTAATAAGGGAGGTAGAAAAAGAAATGAAAATAATCATATATCTATTCTTTTTCTACTCTAGACTCATATAAAGTATATTTCTTAATGTTTATATATTCTAGTAAAATGTTCGGAAAAAACCAAACAAACTCTTCTAGAAAAACGTTTTTTCTTTAATAATATTCAAATACAAAAGATAAAGAAGAAATTAATGAAACATAGTGCTTATTAGTATCATCAAAAGAGATATTACAATAAGAGAACCAATGAAGAAACGGTAATCTAAAATTAATATATTTTTGTGTTTTACATTCATTCCTTTCACCTACCTTTCTTTTTTAATTTTGTTTACCATTTTAATTTCTATTTTTTGTGATATTTATATCCATCGTGTAAAAATGTCAAAAAGGATATAATAAAAGATTATTTTAAATAAGAACTATTCAAGAAATGGTAAATACTTCCAAAACGGAAAAATTCCTCCTCCTCTAACTAGATATATTTGTTTTATGTAGTTATTATCTGGATTCGAGTCCAATGGAGTGACCTCATATTCTATATAAAAAATTCTAGGAATAATATTTAAAAATATTAAACCAGCACCAGATTTTGGAATCCATGTCTCACCAGGCTCTAACGACCCTATTAATAATGCTCCCCAAGCTCTACTATAATTTCCTTTAGTGATAAAGTATGTAGAATTGCCATCATATTTTACAACTTTATTTGTAGGAGAATCTCCTATATTTTTAATTTCAAGCGTTAAATGTAATTCACCTGTAAGTCCTTTTTCCTCTTTCCATATATATGGAATAATATCTATAATTGCTAAATCAAAACCCTGGTTAGAAATTTCTGAAATGTTTTTATCTTTAATATTAATGCTATCAATATAGTCCTTATTTGAGATATATACAGCTTTTATATATGGTGTAAAAGCTAACAAAATAAAAAGAAATATTATACCTAATACAAAATATTTTTTCATATTTTTACCTCCCAATTATATATTCATATTATTTATTTTCATTTAAATATTTCTAAGGGTAATATATTTTTAAAAATTATAATAGTAATAAGCAGGTTTAAAAAAAAAATAAATAAAGAGGAAAAAAGGTATTATTTTTATACAATAATTGCTCTTAATTTTATTATTATATTGATAAAACTATCCATGAAATAATTTAACAGCTTTAGATTTACTTGCTTTGTTGTAGCTCTATTTTTGATAATATAAATCTTTAATGTACCTTGGTTACTTTTTCCGTTAACAATATCTTTTGCTTTTGATATAATTGTAAAAGATCCTCCTTCAGTATATTTATGGGTAAATGTTACCTCTTCTCCAGAAGGATAAGGGCCTTCCCATTTAATATATGTACCATCATCCCAAAAAACTTGGTAATATAGATCATGTCCATCTGGATCAACTGCTACAACCTTATATTCTATATCTTTTCCAGTTGTAGCAATTTTTGGTCCTGTAATTGTAGGATTTTCAGGTATTTGATTCTCATTAATTAAAATAATTGAAGATTCAGACCATTCGCTTTGAACGCCATTTATATCTTTTGCAGATGCTTTTACTTCATATTCTCCCAGTTCAGACCAATTATGGGATGACTCTCCAGTTTGCCCAGAAGAATAAGGACCCACCCAATCACTAAGATTACCATCTCCCCAATCGAATCTATAATAGACATCTTCACCCTCAGGTTCAGTAGCACTGGTAGAAAATGTAGCGTATTCATGTTGAGTGCACTCATCTGGACCATTTGGTTTAGTCGGTTTATCTGGTGGTTGGCTACCAGCCCAGAGAGTAAGTGTTTCTCCAATTCCCTCTGGATAATCTCCATATTGTGGTTCTTCTGACTGTTCATCGTGAGTCTCTGCAAAAATAAAAGCCTCATTCATATCAATCTTTCCATCCTGATTATAATCAGCATCTGCAGGTTCACCAAAAGCATCCTCACCTTTTACTGCAGCTGTCCAATAGAACACATATTCATCATACAGAAGATTTTGCATTGCCCATGATAATTCATCATGACTACATGCAGAAGATGCAACAACTGGGCCTGGAGGAACTACTACATCATCTAAAAATCCCCCAGAATAACATGGTTCAAATGTACATATTATTTCACAATCTGGTAGAGCATCCAAAAGACTGGCGAAATGATCATCAGCTAATTCCTCCATGTTCCAAAGATTAAAGATAGAATCCCATTCACCATAACTATTGCCATGATCGGTAGTAAAAATAAATAACTCACCTCCTCCACTTAAGGTGTCTACAAGTTCTTCAAAAACCATATCTACATTTGATAAAACACATGAGTACATAATATCATCATCGCCATCACCATCTAAATCTGGATCAGAATTTTGACCATTTGATTGATCTGGTGCAGGATCTAATCCATCAGAGCAAAGAACAATTATATTTTCATCGGGATAACCATAAACATCAACCAAAGTAATGTAAATATTTGATAAATCATTCCAGTATCTAACATGATTATTACCAGAATTATAACCACCATTCATAAGAACAGCAAACCTTGAATCTGATTTATTATTCATCAAAGATTGTGTTTTTCCTTCAACTCGAGGTGCTCTTCTATTGTATGCTGATTTGAATACATCTCCAATTGCTGTTTCAATCATTTGGTAATCAGCAAAATTACTAGGCGGATACTCATCATCCTTTACAATTAATTCCTCAGTAGATTCCGATAAGAAAATGTATTTTACAGGATGAAATAAATTTGCTCTAGGATAAAGATCTATATAAGTTATGAATCCTTTTTCAGGTGCTTTCATGATATGGCTTTTAGTGCTAAAAATTTCTTCGCCTTTGTTAATAGGACCCCAAACATAAATAAGAACTTCATCTTCATCTATGGATAATTGATCTACAATATAATTTGCAGCCTCCTCAATACTTGTAATTGATTGTGATGCTAGAGATATATTTGTAGATGAAGTTAAAATTAGGATAAATGAAATCACACAGACTTTTAATAAAATATTCATTTTATTTTTTTTCTTCAAAATTATCACCTGAGTATAGTATTACTTCTATAATAGAGTTTGATTATTTAAAGTATTGGCGATTTTTTCTCAATTATTTTGAAAATTTTAAAAAAATATATTAAATTAATTATAAAGATTTATTTTTTATGCTTTTATTTTATCATACTTTCCATTATAAAATTACCATCCCAACGACATCGAAAATAGTTTGAAAGAATCTTATTATAATATCGCTTTATATCGGTTCCCTTATTTATTAATGAAAAAAGATGCCCTGAATTTGTAATGTCACCATAAAATTCCATACCAATAATTCTATCATTTTGAATAAAAATTTTTCGAGTAGATTCGATACCCTTAACTACCAGCATCGAACAGTTGTGAGGTAAATTTATAACATTGCCCATACTTACGAAGGGTACATCGTTAATATCAATAATATTGTATGACTGAAAACCAGGATATTTACACTTTTTACCAGCAATATTTAGACCTGCAATATGTCCTTGTTCCACAGCATTTGACCATGTTGCTTTTAAACCCTGTTCCCTACAAATACAATCAAAAGATTCAGCAATATCTCCAGCTGCATAGATATCCTTAACATTTGATTGCATGAAATCATCTACAATTATACCCTGATTAACCTTTATTATAGTATCTCTAATTATATCTATAGCAGGTTTAAAACCAGTAGTGAATATTACCATATCACAATCTATATTCCCTTTTGAAAGTTTAATACCCTCAACATCATTATTTCCTATTATTTCCTTTACTTGACTTTCTAGAATAAAATTTATACCGAAATTTTCTAACATTTTTTGAGCGATATTTGATATCTCCTCATCAAACATATTTGCTAATATATGATCAAAAATTTCAATAACAAAGACATCTTTTCCTCTATGTTTCAAGGCTTGAGCACATTCAATACCTACAAATCCGCTACCAATAACTGCTATCTTTTTTGTTTTTTTCAATCCTTTAATAATTTTTTTACAACTTTCTAAATCCGAAAGAATGTAAACTTGTTTTTTATTCAAACCGTTAAGAGAAGGTACTATTGGTTTTGAACCTATAGCAATCAATAACTTGTCAAATTCAAGTATCTCATTTATATTGTTTTTAAACTTATTCTTAAGAACCACTTTTTTACTAGAAGGATCTATTTTTATTACTTCTTTTCCTAACATTAGATTAATGTTATTTTCTTTAAAGAAATCAGCTTCTAATCTGGTTAAAACATTCATTGAGAGCACCCCAGATAAAAAATCTGGTAATCCACATAGCGAATATGGCATGTACCTTTCTTTTGAAACCAAATTTATTTCAATATTTTTATCTACACTTCTGATTGCTTTAACTGCACTTATCCCAGCTCCACCAGCACCCAGAATTAAAACATTCATATAACCCTTCTAATGTTATTTTCCATATAAAACTATTAGTATGATTTATTTTATAGATATTTCTCAGATTTAAACTACTAATTATGAAAATAAATTTTTTGAATATTTAATGGGCTTGAAAATATTCGAAATAAAAATGTAAATGTCTTAACACATATAGGAGTTTCATAGAGTAACTCTTCTCCTACGATATCATTAAATAAACCTTTTAGTATAAATGAGCTCAACTTTACTTCATAGTGACCAAGGGGCGGTTGAGTAAAACAATGGGAAAACTTATTTTCAACTATGAGAATTGCACTGGATGTAGAGCTTGTGAATTGGCATGCAGTTTTTATAAAGAGGGGGTTTTTGCTCCATCCAAATCAAGAATCAAGATAGTCCGAATTGATGAAGAAGGGCTTGATATCCCGATTGGATGTGAACATTGTGATAATGCGCCTTGTATCACTTCATGTCCTACGAGAGCATTAAGTAGAAATAGTGAAACTAATGCAATTATACTTAACCCAGATTTTTGTATCGGTTGTAAACAATGCATGGTAATTTGTCCCTTTGGTGCTATACATTATAATGAAAATCGTAAGATATTCTATAAATGTGATTTATGCGATGGATCACCTGAGTGTGTAAAATGGTGTGTAACTGGAGGAATTAAGTATCATGAGGAAATTGAAGAATTTGCTAGAAATAAAAGTGCAGATAGAATCCAACAATTTTTACTGAATTTACCAAAATCAACTCGCACTATTACCACTGGAGGGGGAAAAAAAGAGTGACTTTCGATTATTGTGGTTATGCAGGTAGGACTTTAAGGGTTGATTTATCGAGAGGAAAAATAATCAAGGAAACACAATCTAAATCAAGAATAGAAAAATATATTGGAGGGAGAGGTGCTGATGCAAAGATACTCTTTGACGAACTTATTCCAAATATAAATCCATTACATAATGATAATATTTTATGTATTTCCACAGGACCAATAACAGGACTATTAGGTCCTACAACTGGTCGAGTAAATGTAGCAACAAAATCACCATTAACAAATATTTATGGAAACTCAAATGCAGGTTCAGACTGGGGCTCTGAACTCAAATATGCTGGTTATGATAATATCATCATTCGGGGCAAATCCCCAAAACCGGTTTATTTATGCATAGATGATGATTATGTTGAACTTAAGGACGCCTCCCATTTATGGGGGCAGGGTATTTTTGAAACAACCCTAAGTCTTCAAGAAGAACACAGAGGATATGATACTAAAGTTGCAGCTATCGGCCCTGCCGCAGAAAAAGGTGTACTTTTTTGTTCTATTATATTTAATTTATGGGATGCTGCTGGTCGAACTGGGACTGGAACAGTAATGGCTTCAAAGAATCTTAAAGCCATTACTGTAAGCGGTTCAGGTGAACTTAAAGTTGCATATCCTGAAAGATATTTAGAAATTGTACAAGATGGTTGGTTAGGAATTTTAAATGACCCAGGTTTTCTTTCAGAAGAACATCAAGCGCTTGGAACACCAATATGTGTTAATTGGGGCAACGCACAGGGATGGCTTCCGACTAGAAACTTTAGAGAAAGTACCTTCGAAGGAGCAGATTCAATATCAGGTGAAGAATTTCGTGATAAATACTCAACGCGTTCAAGTCCTATTCCAGGAGGACGCGCATGCATGTCTTGTCCTAATAGGTGCAAAAGATTTGGAAGAATCGAATCTGGAAAATATGCTGGAACAAGGGGTAGCATAGAATTTGAGGGTATTGCTGCGTTTGGATCCAAATGCGGTATTTCAGATTTAGAAGCTGTTTTTCATGCCTATACACTATCAAATGACTATGGAATGGATTGTGTATCATGTGGAAATACTATTGCTACTTTTATGGAACTTATAGATGAAGGAATAATAGAAGACGAAGATAAAGTAGACTTAAGATTTGGAAACGCTGATGCAATGGTAGAAATGGTACATAGAATTGCACATAAACAAGGTAAATTGGGCACTCTAGGAGCTCTGGGAGCTTATAAGGCTACCTTAAAAATTGGTAAAAATGCAGTCGATTACACAACCTCAGTTAAGGGTATAGATACAATTGCTTGTGACCCTCGAGTTGCAAAAGGTTTTGGATTTACATATGCAATTTCTAGTCGAGGTTCAGATCATCTCAGAACACACGTGGTTTTTGAAATGATCAAGATGCCCCCAGAAATAGGAAAAGAAATGTTTGGATCTGAAAAAGCATGTGATCTTACAAGTTATAACGGAAAGGTTAAGATGGTTCTCTGGCATGAGAATTTAGCTGCAATAACAGATTCAATAGGTAGTTGTAGATTCATGCATGCTTCATATTATGCTCAATATCCTATTCCTGAACTCTTAGGAAAATTACATAAAAAAAAGAAGATTAACTCTATAAAATATCATGACTGGATAAGTGCAGCAACAGGAATGAAAATAGACTATAAAAAATTATTAAATATCGGCCAAAGAATCGTAAATATCGAAAGAGCTTTGAATACGCGGTTTGGAATACGAAGAAAGGATGATACACTTCCTAAGAAGTTTTTTAAACCCATTTCAAAAGGACCAAGAAAAGGACAAAGCTTTCCGAAGAAACAGTTAGAAAAGATGCTTGATGAATACTATAACGTTAGAGGTTGGGATTTAAAAACTGGCCTAATTAAAAAAAGTGAACTAATAAAATTAGATATGAAAGATGTTTTAGATGATTTAGAAAAGAAAAAACTAGTAAAATAAAATGTAGGAGTTTCAATGCCAAGATGCAGTTCATGCAAGAGAAGAATAGATTTGTCTCATACAGGAATAAGAGCTTATATTTGTAATAAATGTAAAAAACCTGTATGCAGGAACCACTTTGATTTTGAAAAAGGAATCTGTTATAAATGTACAGGTGTACAGATAAGTCAAAGTAAATGTGCATTTTCTTTTGTTAGAAAAAATTTCTTAGAAACTCAAAATAATGGTAGGAACAAGAAATGACACAGGTTACTGTAAAATATTTAATGGTTTTCTCTCAGATTACTCGTAAAAGAAAAGAAATAATTCCAATAAGTGAGGGGATGACTCTTCAAGATTTATTGAACATGCTTTATGCAAAATATGGTAGGAAATTTAAGAAAGTAATTGGAGAAGATTTGGGTCATAGAAGTGCTTTAATTACAATAAATTCTAAAGTAAAGGAAACATCATATATTCTTAATCCTGGTGATGAAATTCTAATTTCTCATATAGTTGGAGGAGGATGATATTGAAATCTAATGGTTTTTTAAAAGATATGACAGTCTTATCTGTAGAGCAAGCAGCGGCATTACCTTATTGTACTTGGAGATTAGCTGTGGAAGGGGCTAAGGTTGTTAGAGTAGAACCATTATGGGGCGATCCTAACCGTAAGGTTGGTAAAAAAATAATTGAGGAAGAGGGCATGAATGCATATTTCATGTCTGTTAATGCAGGTAAAAAAGCAATATCCTTGAATCTTGGTGTTCCTCAAGGACAAGAAATTCTTGGTAACCTTATTGATAAATTAAATGTAGACGTATTTTCATGCAACCAATTACCTGGAAATTACAAAAAATTAGGGATTGATTATGAGAGGATCAAATCTATCAAGAATGATATAATCTGGGTTGAAATATCAGGGTTCGGACCTGAAAAATCTGAACCAGCTTATGACCCAATGATTCAAGCTTATTCTGGTATAATGGATACAAATGGAGAACCAAATACTCCACCATTAAGATTTGGTGTATCTATTGTTGATATTGAGGCAGGTAATCAGGCGTATAGTGAGATTATGAAAGCATTATATCTTCGAGAAAAAACTGGAAAAGGTACAAGAATTGATATCTCAATGCTTGATTGTGCTATGTCTTTGTTATCGCTTCATGTGCCTTTAGTTAGTTTAGGTATAAATGTACCTAAAACTGGCAATTTCCATGCCAACTTTACACCAGTTGGTGTGTATAAAACTATGGATGGATATATTTCAATTGCTGTTGGTAATGAGACTCAATGGAAAAGCATGATAGAATTCCCAGATTTTGAAGCTTTAAATAAACCAGAATATTCCACTAATAATAGTAGAACAGCTAATATGGATAAATTGAATGATGATATCAACTCTGTTTTAAATAATAAACATACATCAGAAATTCTTCAGATGTTTAAAAAAGTAAAAATCCCTGTATCCGAGGTTAATACAATTAAGGATGTGTTAGAGGATTCATACCTAAGTTCAAAGTTGCTATATACTAAGGA
>SMTZ1_10008362_pt1 | contig 15639 bp, 9 predicted proteins | sample DeeMarSWOR136_30_FD_25667 | JGI IMG/M metagenome (IMG submission 25667)
GATACAGATGTGTAAGAAAATAATACAAAAATCTCTCTGTAAAGTCAAGTATTTTTTACAAATGTTAAATAAAACTTTAACGGGAAATAGACGGAATAATATAATCGACCAGAATTTTTTCTATTGGCATGATCGTATCCGTATAGTAGTTGCCTGCGGTTGAGACAACAACGGTATTCATACTCGGGGATACGATGATCCATTGACCACCCCATCCCGAGGCAAGATAGGCAGGATAGTCCACCCCATAAATTTTTTCCCACAACCACCATTGATAGCCATAGCCATCTGCCCAGGTAAAATCGGCGGAATATTTATTGGGATCGATAAATTTTTGAGTCGAAATATCAATCCAGTCCTGCGAAATCACTCGCTCACCTTTCCATATTCCGCCATTCAGAAACAGGTAGCCAAACTTCGCCATATCCCTGGGTCGCAGCCGCAAATCACCAGAACAAAAAACAACATCATTTGGTAGCATCTGCCACTCAAATTCTGTAATTCCCAGTTTGCTGAATAAATATTTTTCAGCGAATTTATCGAGTCTCTCGTCGGATGCCTGACGAACAACCTCACCCAATACATTGGTATTGCAGTTGGCGTAATCAAAAACCGTTCCAGGGGTGACAACTAAATCTTTTGAAAGAATATAGTTAATCGGATCACGACTACTGAACAACTGGTACATATCGTTCCGAGGATCGAAATATGAAGTGGTTTCATCATCCCAATCGATGCCAGAAGTCATTGTCAGTAAATGCTTTAAAGTTAAATCGCCTTTTTCAGGTGCTGATGTGAGGAGATAGGAATATTCCGGGAAAAAAGCGAATACCTTTTGATCGATGGATTGGATAAAACCTTTGTCAATTGCAATCCCGATTAAAGCCGAGGTGTAACTCTTGGTTACCGAACAAAGATTGTGGGTATCGTTCATATCGAATCCTGTTTCTCCAGTTGGCTGAGCCAAGTTGAATTTATCGCCCGGGAAATATTTTTCAAAAACCAGTTTGCCATCCTTAACGATCAATAAGCTATGAATTCGATGTTCACTGATTTCATTCAGTTTGTCCAGTAACTTCGATAGCGGTGATTCATCCATGCCGACGCTGGCAAGAGAAGCTGTTTCCCACCCGTCATCGGTCTGCAAAGGCACTTCGTATCGAGATGCTGCAGAAGGATCAGTTGCATTTTTATTCTTTTCACATGAAAAGAGACAACAATAAATACATAAGAACAGTATTAACAAAAGAGTTGTAGATCGTTTAGGACGATCTTTTGTTTGGATGAAACTCTTACTTAACATGTAGCCTATCATTTGAATCAAAACCTCCTCATTCAAGTTTATATTCGACACGAAAAAGTTTTTGGATTTTGAGCTTGTTCGAATGTCATTCCTGCGGATGCAGGAATCTCTATAATTACAGAGAGTTAGGAGATGTCCCGATATATCGGGGCATGACATACATCCAATCCGAAAACCACTCTGCTTTTAGTATAACTAAATTCAAAATCCATATTAAAGCCCATGTCTCAACCCCTCCATAACTCCCTTTACCCATTCCTGACTGATAATTTCGTCATTTTTAACTTTTACAATCCCGAAACGGCTCTGCCAGGGAATTTCTAATTTTTCATCAACATACGGCTTTTGTTGCGGAGTTAAGTTTAAATATGAGGTTAAAATATAGTGAGTAACATCTTTGAAATGAACTTTTAAAACGACTGCCCAATCACGATCTTCAGAAACATGTATTTTTTCGACTTTTACAATTTGATGTTCACCTGAATTCGGTTCATACACGCCAATAAATTCACTACGGAGATTCTCACCTTTTCTTCGGTTGAGAATAGAATATTTTTGCCTGCCTTTCATGCTTTTCAACCGCTCACCTGGAGTCATTGCTTTGTGGATTTCGCAATCAGGGAGGCCGGTAAAATGGCAGTAAAGCGAAGCACCATCACTCCATTTCCATTCTGCGTTCCATGATGCTGAGGTTTTACCCATTTCAATATTTTGCAATTGATAATACGCAGAATCATTTCCTGCTAATTCAGGCACAGCAGTGAGATTCAAATTTTCGATCTCCAATACATCTCCCTCTCCATGCAACGCCCAATCATGTATAGAACCACCAGCGCCACGAAAAATATCAACCGCATAAATTGCCCCATTCTCGCCGTCGATCAATGCAATTTGTCGAAAATAAGGTTCGCAGGTGAAACGGTAAGCTTCCCACGCTTCGGCTTCGCAGGCGGAAAACATGTCGCCATGATGAATCCAATTTGCCACACTGTATGGCGCATATTGGTTATTTGTGTCAACTGTTAAGGTATTATGCGATAGGGTCTTGATGTACCAGTTCATTCTCAACGGCGAGCTAAAAGATGGATAACCAAAGTCGGAGAGCATTTCCCTGCCATTGGCAAATAAAATGGTGCTCAGTGCATCATAATGAGTATGCGGACTGGTATATTTATGATGGTGCAATGTGAAAACAACCTGTTCTTTTCCAGTTCCACTTCGTAACATGGACAAACCCATCCCTGTGAAATAACGGCTTTTCTCGGATATTCTAACTTCTGATTCGATTAATTTCATTTTCTGATCAATATTTGGATCTCGATTAAATAGCGCATAGAGTTCCCCTGATTCCAACAGTTTGCCTTCATACGCCTGATTGGCTTTGTCCAGCCACTGCAAATCACCTGTCCAATTATAGATTGCTTCCAGCGGTACGGGGTTCGGCTTCCCCCCCATCTGTCCATCATTGATTGGTGGCAGGGTGCCATCTGGAAAACGCATGTCCAGGAGAACCGAAAAAATATTACCTAATTTTTTAATCTCTTTTAAATCTAGTTTATCAAAGCGATCTTTACCTTGGTAATCTGGCGGATCAGAATACCCTTCTAAAATTTCGACAATTTCTTGAAGCGGCTGAGCTGCCATGTTATGATAGCCAGGCGCTCGTTCGTGCCAGGTGCCATCCTCGTAAAATAGCTTATCAATAAAAGCATGAAATCCCTCCTCAGGATCCAATACCCATTTTATAGCATCGTGATCTTCAAGTGTTCTGCCGAGCATGGCGACACCAGCGTATCGAAATGCGATATCATTGGAGATGCCCTGGGTCGGCTTTACTGCCGTCAAAAAATCAAGCCCGACTCGAAAAAGATTGGTCTCGATAAAAGCTTTCTCTTCTTCGATGATCTCATCACTATGATAGATGGCATCATACGTTTCAGCGCAATTCTGAAGGGTGTAAGCATCTGTATAGTGCCACATTCTGAGCTTGCCGGCCCAGCCGAATGGATAGGATTCAAACCTAAAATTGTCATGAATGCCAAAGCCGGGATACACCTCCGCCAGCCTTCTGAGTAAAACGATAGCCTTTTTTGCGTACTTGCTTTCTCCAGTAATCGCATAAGCGATTCCCAAATTTTCTATCCATTGATATGCGAGGCGCTCCTTGTGAAAATAAATTAATTCTCGGATCGAAAATACTTTTCCTGTGGAGTCTCGATAGATTGGGTGAGGATGAATATTTCCCTGGGGATCGATCACATTGAATGAATCGTTCTCTGGAAAGTGCTCCAGTGAAGTGATGCCATTGCAATAGTTACACTGCAGTTGATCTGGTTTATCTTTTGACCACTGCCAGACATAATCCAACCAGTAATGTCCGCAATAGGGACAATCACATTCGCTCATCGGGGTATATTCGGAAAACCAGTTCCTGAGTTCATCATCAGATTTTGAGGCTGCTTCAGCGGCTGATTTGCGTATTTCGTCAAATAAATTCTTTGCCCATTCATATTTTTGAATGTTGGCTTTGGCAGTTTGAATTCTTTCCTGGGTATAATAGAAAGGATGAGGATGTTGTTGAAAAGTTTGAGAGAAAAGAAGGGTTGCAATAAAAAAGCAGAGAAACAATAAAAATAAAAAAGTTCGGTTAATCATCAGTTATCCTTTAACTTAAAATGGATTATCAGAAATTTTTAGCATAATTATTGCTGGTTTTCTTTTCTCATCTCAACAGCATCATTTTATGAGCGACTGAAAAGTCCTGAGATTCAAGCTGGTAGATATATGTTCCACTGCTCACCTGTTTATTAAAGTTATCCCTTCCATCCCATATCTGTTCGTAATTTCCAGCCGATTTTTCTTCTTTGATTAACGTCCTGACTTCCTGCCCCCTTATATTGATGATTTTCAAAATAACAAAGCAGTTGTGTGAAATTTTAAACCGTATTTTCGTTTGAGAATTAAACGGATTCGGATAGTTTTGGAAGAGTCCAAATGTTATTAGTAGTTTAGCTCGATTCGCATTTTGATCTACTGATGTTACCACCTCGCCTGTTAAGGCATCTATTCTTATCGTTATCGAAGAATCGGTGTCAATAAATTGAATTTCCCAATAAGTGTAAAATGGAGGGTATACAATTTTATAGAGAAGAGCTGTTATCTTACTTTCAGGGTATAAGGTTCTAAAATTAACTCCTCCATTTAACTCAGCCAGTTTGAGGGCTGAATCACTATCAATCCAGTTCGAATCGACCGGCGCTATCCCAAATCTCATATCTCTCGAGCTGTCATAGATAACCGAAGTGTTTTCTGTGTGAAAATAATACTCTTTCCTGTTAGCAATAGAGGAATACAAATAATTCCATGAAACAGCTTTCCCTGCCGTATCCACATCAGTGCTGTTTACTAATAACAATTTAGCATCACTGGCAATCGTCAATGCAAGAGAATCTGCAAAATTTAGTAAATAGCGAGCTGTTATGCTTGAATTTGCCCTTAGTATCGAAGAACAATGAAGGATAATAACGAAGGCTATTGTGATTGAAAATATATCATTTCTGAATTTCATGGCATCTCTCCTTCATCTTTTTTTGTTAAACTTCTGCAAGATCATGATTTTAATGTCAGTTCGTAACCAGGTGTCTCTCCATCGACTGGCAGATCGAAATGACTATCTATCTAATGAAATTTAATCCATTATTTGCAATACTAAATTAATTTGACTGCAGAACTGCTTTATTTCGTCAATAATTTCCTCCGGCGGCAATGAAAGGTCGTAATAGTTATTTCCCCAACAACGCTTCAGCCAACCCTGTCCTATCCATGTGATAATCTCACCTTCTGGAAATTTATCAAGAACCATTTTTAGTGTGTCTTCTCCAGTTACGATGATTTCATTTGTTTTAACCTCATCATAAGATTTCAATCGATCTGTGCCAATCAAAATTGAATAATTCCAATCATCACCATTTTTCCAGCTATACAATTCCCAGCCTTTCATGGAATGAGTAAATGTTAAAGTATTCAGATCAATTGACTTTGCTGGCTCATGAGTTTGTGTGCTGTCATTTGAACAACCTGAAAGAAATTGGTAAAATACAAAATAGCAGGATCAACGTTTTTTTTAACATCATTTTTATTTCTCCCCATATCTCTCCATGAAAGTCGGATTATTACCAGCAAGCTTAAAGAAGATATCCAACGGAACAAGCTCGAATTCAGGGCCCAGTTTAGCGAGAATTCGTTTAACTCGTTCGATATGACCGAACTCACGAATATGTAGTAAACAGAAATAAGGGCGTTTAGCATTAAGATTTGCCAATTCCTCAAGGTCTGCAGCAGCTTCATCCTCGTCCCTTGTTTCTGAAAGATAATAATCGTAAGAAATAAAAGGTCTGCCATTTCTTACCGTAAACGTATGCGCTGGTCGATAGCCATTGGCAAAACCGATAGCACCTGGCATCCTTTCATAATAGACATCGATGATCTCTTTGGGCACATCATCGTCGATGCCATCGGTCTCCCAATAATTGGTATGTTCCATCAGTTCGAAGGCATTCAAATCCAAAGTCTGCATTAATTGATAAGCTTTATCCACCACCTGGGGAAGGTATTCCATTGGAATAGATTTGGGGTACATGTAGCCAGGACCAGAGAGCGAGCCTATAAAATAATCATTCGGAGTTGACTCATCGTAAAAGAATTGCAGCATGGCTGGCGCCAGCCATACCCAGTTCATGGTGACCTCCCATGCGTAAGGGATATCTCCCCGCCCAGGCTCTGTCCAAGCGCCGAGACCGAGACAGTCAGTTTGAATGCATGACAGATAAACTTTATTTTCCGGGACATATGTTTTGTCAGGTTCGATATGGTGATTATTTTTGAATTTATATCCAGGAGTCAATCCAATCTGGGTGTTAAAACTCATATTTGGAAGGGTGTGAAGTCCCTCAACTCGCAGTGCATAACTCGATGCAAGCTTAACATGCTGTGCCTCTTTGTCCTTTTTATATGAATGCCAGCCCATCACCAGGGACAATGGTTTCATTTCCCGAAAAAGTCTTTTTGCAAAATAATATTCCAGCGTATCAGTCGGATTTGTCGAAGCATCTGTAAAAAATGATTTTTTGTAAATGCCAAAATCTGCCACGCCGGGTTTCATCATTTTTCCCCATTCTCCGCCCATGTAAACAAGGTAGTCTCTGTTGCATTTATCCCAATACTCGTCATACGCCCAGGTATAAATTTCGTAATCAGTCTTGCCGGAAAATTTTCCACGAAAGTCTTCTTTCATTTTCAGACCGTGCTTTTCAACCATTGGAATAAGTTCTTCTGAAACAATGATTGACTCATATAAACCAGCCGCCGTGAAAGCTACAATAAGGGAGGTTCGTACCGATTTATCCCAAACGATGTATCCTTTCGCATATTGGCTCAGTTCGGCTACTGCTGCTTCAGCATTTTCTAAGTATTTGAATTCCATTTCTCGAGTGTTTTTATAATAATTTAGCAGCGGTTCGGAAAATTTAAAATCCCAATTTTTTGGATAAAGAAAATATAAGCGAGGTTTCTCTAAATTGGCGATACCCTGCAAACTGATCAGAAGCGCATGCACTGGCAAATCACCCTCGATTTCCCAATTTTCAGAAAGATTCATGACGTACATTTGATCGGCAGAATGGGCAAAACCTAAGTTTATCAAAACCATCCACAGCAACATATATTTGAATTTATTCATCTTATTCCCTTTCTTGATTTGAAAATTGTATTATATTTATTCAGATTTATTTCCTTCAACTCGATCAAATACTAATGTAATCGGTGTCGGTCTCGATGATCGCTTTTCGATGACCGTCAAAACATCTCCCCCTCTATCCAGATTATAGGTGTACGTTGTCTGAATTTGTGTATCCCCCTGAGAAGTTTCAACAGTCAGTTCTTTTTGAACTTGTAGCGACCTGTCCTGTTTTTCCCAGTTGCCTGATACTGTTTTGTTTGTACCTACTTTTGCCAGCACGCCCATATACCAGTTTTCATACCAGTATTGCGATGTAACAGGAATCGCAACCGGTTCTCCGTCTGGTAAAAAATTTACAGAATCAACCATCACAACTTTATTCCTTTCCAGCCAATTAGTAACAATTGAGATTCCTGCCTCGCCTTCATCGCGGATAATCAATTGCGGTTGGCGATAGCGCCACGTAGCGAGATCCGTACTTTTTTCTTTGTTGAATTTCCAGGCTCCATAAATGGTCTTGCTGTAATCTGTGTAACCAGTGATAACAAAGGCTGCCAGCAAAATAGTAAGCAAAAAATATTGGATGGCTCTCATTTCACTCCTCTCACTTTGTAAAAATTAACTGATTTAATAATTATGAATATGACCAGATCCTTTCAGATCAAAAAGTTTATTCAAATGTCATTCCTGCGGATACAACCGAAGGAAGTGCCTGTGGTAAAGGAATCTCATTATTCAAAAATATTCAGGAGATGCCTGTATTCACAGGCATGACAGGGATATTAATCCTAAAATTAATTTCCGATAGGAATGCTTTTCGTTAAATTTCAAACTCCTTAATTTTCACCTTGCGCAAATCCATTTCTCCTAGTCCGTGCTCATAAGCTTTTTTTAGAACATAAATATCTTCAGGATTGTAGCCAAATAATGTGGCACAATAAGTATCGATAGCAACCCGATCAGTGCCGGCAATAACTTTCAGAGGCTTAAGTAATCTGCCTGGACCATTAGGTCCATTGGTCGTAACAAATTCAGTGGCATCGACGATACATAAATCAGGTTCAATAATCGTATTTAAATCGGCGATGCACTGATCCAGATGTTCGATATCGTCCCTATTCGATGTCCAGGTCCTAGGGTGAAAAGTTCTGTCAGATTCGGGGGAATTGATGCCCATCAAATTTTTCATCACGCCAGAAAAGTTGTTGCCAGAATGTTCTTTAGTAATGTTCATATTGATGAATACATCATAATTATAAAAGCTTTTGATGATACGGGCTTCTTTCAACGCCACACCCTGGGGTACCAACACGGGTTTGAAGAGCGATTCATCCCTGTGATTTGTAATTTCCAGCTTCACACCTTCTGAATCAAGAACTTTTTTCATCCCGGTGTTTCTCCAGTGTCGTTCTGAAAGCCATCCGATACAGGCAATTTCTTTGGCGCCGGCATTTTTGCACATCTGGATGGCAGCACGAACAATCTCAGGTTTTGTAAATGTGCCGGGATTATTGCTCTGGGGATTGGGCAACAGTGCCACTTTAGAATTCTTCGGAACGAATTTTTCCATGCCCCCCAATAACTCGACAGCCTTTTTTGTGTTCTCAAAATAGTTTTGTCCTTTTACCACAGCCAAATCAATGGCTTCATTGTCAAAAGTTATATTGGGGATTAGCGTACGACCAAAAACAGAACTTACACCAACTGCAGTGCTTTTCTTTATAAAAGATCGACGGGTGATTTTTTTAGACATGACATGTTCCTTATTATATTGATCATTTTAATATATCAAAATATTTTAAAAATTTCAACATAAGTTTTTCGATGTTTTGGAAAATGTGCTGAGTTATTTCTATTGATTGTTATTTTTGAAAATTATTGTTTCACTGTTCCTTTTTATGATGATGAACTCTCGAAAAATAATATTGTAGATGACAAGCTTTTAAAGTAAGAGTAGCGATTAAGCTGAAAAACCAAAGTAACCTTCCATTTCAATTAATCTATTGCTCCACTACTTTAAAACTCATTGGATAGTTTAGTCCCAGCTCGTTAGGGTTGGGTAATTACCAAATTCCCCAGTTGCCCAATCACTCAGTTACCAATTTACCTAATTTTCCCAATTCCCCAACACAGTCGGATGAATTCAAAAATACTCCCCAAATAATGCAATATCAAATGCAATCGTAGAAAAATTGGTGTTCTAGTTATTCCTGAGAAATTTGAAAAAATTAGTCTTATATCAATTTTTACTTGACAAAGTAAGAATAAATTTGTATTATATGCTATGTTTTTGGTTCTATTGAAATTCAGTAATTAAGTAGTTTTAAAATTGATTTTATTATTACTGATGAAACATTGTCGAATGATTATGTAAGAAAAAAAGCGCCTTCCTCCTGTTGATTCTTTTTCTGATGTGCTTCCCCTGGCGCATTTATAAGGAGTTTCATGTTATTTTTTTTTAGAACATAAGTTACTTAAAAAATGACGAAAAGGCTTTCCTTAGATATTGATACACTATTCTTCTTTATCGCATTTCTGTATAATCAGATACGCCGTATAAATACATACTTTTTTATTGCTATCATGCTTGGTATAATGCGTTCTCGGCAGTTTTCGACTTAAATTTAGAAGCTAACCAGAAGTAGTAAAAAGAATATAAGCTAATTAAGATTAATAAAAAAGAAAATAAAAATTAGTAAAAATTTCTCAACTACTCATTTCATCGTTTTTGAAAAACTAAAATATTTGAGAGAATGGAGGTGATGTTAGTCAAGAAAACATTATCTGTTCTGTAAATTCACCTTGCAAGTTTAACCCTTTTAACCAATTTAAGGAGGTGATAACGAACAGAATCGAATTTTAAGTCATGTCCTCAATTCATAACAAACAGAAGTCGATTTGAGTGTTTCAAAATAGTGAAAAAAATATAAACCAACCCAATCTTTATAAAACATTTTAACAGGAGGGCTCATTAATGATTAGCACAAAATATCTGATCAAATCAGAGAAATTAGTTTCAATTGGGGTGGTATTTCTATTTTTCATTGCGACGGTGGGAACGACCTTTGCCCAACAAAATTTTGGTGTTATCAAGGGCACGGTTGTTGAAGAAGGGACAGATAAACCACTTGTTGGCACCAATGTTTTTATTGGTAGCACTAATTTAGGCACCACAACTGATAGGGACGGCTATTTTAGAATTGGACGTGTTCCTGCGGGAACGTATACGCTTCAGGCAAGTTTTATGGGGTACAAAACTCAACGAAAAGAAATCACCGTTATTGCTAACCAGGAAGCGGTCGCAGATTTTGTACTAAAGGTTGATGTGCTCCGCCTTAATGAAGTCGTGGTTACGGGTATGGGGGGCACCCAGATCAAAGAAAAATTAGGTGTTAAAATTGCAGACGTAAAAGCGAGTGACCTTATTGATAGCGATGAAAATAATATTGTCGCTGCCATGTCAGGCAAGATCGCTAATGTAGAGATAACTACGTTTAGTGGCGAACCGGGAGCAACTAAGTTTATTAGAATTCGCGGGCAAAATACCATATCAGGAAATACCGAACCATTATTCGTAGTGGATGGTATTCCTGTTGATAACTCTACTCGAGGAATAACAACAGGAGGTACGGCTCAAGCTAACCGATTATCTGATTTAAATCCGGAAGATATTGCTTCTATGGATGTTCTTAAAGGAGCGGCAGCGGCGGCAATTTATGGTTCGCGTGCTGCAAACGGTGTTGTATTAATTACAACAAAAAGTGGAAAACCTGGAAGAACAAATATCTCTTACAAAACATCATATTCATGGGATAAAGTCAATCGAAGTGTACCGTTACAAGCCGAATACGGACAGGGTAATAATGGTGCGTATCAGAAGAACTATACGTACACCTGGGGTCCCAAACTTGAACCTGGCACACCCACCTATGACCACGGTATGGAAATGTGGGATCAAATCGGGCATATAGCGGACAACAATCTCACAATATCAGGTGGAAATGATTTAACAACATATTATGCATCTCTTGGCTTTATAAACCAGGATGGACCTTATGTTGGCAATTCGGATAAATATAAAAAGTATTCATTCCGAATAAAAGGATCGCACGTGGCAAGTAAAAAATTGAGGTTCACCGGAAATCTTGCTTTTGCCAAAGTAAAATCTGATTATTTAATGAGTCGATCCAATGTTGCTGGTGTACCATTGGGAGCACTTCGTACACCACCGGATTTTAATAACTGGCCCTATTTAGATCCGGAAACAGGTTTGCACCGATCATATCGTTACAGCGAACCAACCGTATTAAGAAGAACACGTAGTTATGACAACCCGTTTTTTTCTGCGTACGAAAAAGTAAATGAAAGCAAAGTCGGCAGAGTGTTTGGTAATTTTACAGTACAATATGATCTATTAGATTGGATTAATGTAAATTACACACTTGGTTCCGATTATTCAGATGACGACAGGATTCAGGTAAACCCGGTGAGTAGTACTGCCAATAGCGGTGATGGCAGCATGATTCGTGATAATTATATCTATCACGAAGTTGATAACAATCTTGTTGCAACCTTCGAACTTGAGAAATATTTATCCAAGGTTAGCGAGAACTTATCCGGTAATTTTATGGCTGGCTACAATTTTAATCATCGAGAATATAAACATTTAGAAACGACTGGCGATATTTTTATTACGCCGGGTTATAATCAATTGGATAATATGGTCACAATAACTGCTGATGAATACGAATCCCTGATTCATACGGAGTCCTTTTTCGGACAGGCAACCTTTGATCTGTTTAACCAATTGTATATCACTGGCGCAATACGTAATGATGGATCTTCTACGTTTGGCGCTAATGAAAGACGCCACTGGTTTCCAAAATTCAGTGCAGCGTGGGAATTTACAAAATTTGGCAAAATGCCTGTAATGCCATATTTTAATTATGGTAAATTGAGGTTTGCTTATGGTGAAGCCGGAGCCCAACCAGGTGTCTATTCAACCACAACCGGTTATATTTCAGGAACCAGGGGGGGATTCTGGGCAGGAGATCTTAATGCAGGATCTTATGATGGTGTTGGGGGATTTTTCTCCAGTACTACTGCCCCGGCATTGGATTTACGACCTGAAAGAACAAAAGAGTATGAAATCGGCGCCAGCCTCGGTTTTTGGGATTCCCGTATTGGTTTTGATTTGACATATTATAAATCACGATCTGAAGACGTACTTTTCAGCATCGGAATTCCACCATCAACTGGATATACAGAACGTACAGCTAATGGTGCCATAATTGAAAATAAAGGCTGGGAGATCGAATTTGATATTAACCCGGTTAAATCAAAAACATTTTCCTGGGACCTCGGATTGGTTTGGGCAACCAACAAAAATATGTGTATCGATATGATGGGCGCTGATATGATCACCTATTTAAACTGGTCCATGTTGGCAAGTGTGGCTGCTGAAGGATATCCGCTGGGTCAATTTTACGGCAGGGATTTTATCCGTTTTGGCAGAGACATTAGTTATACGCTTAACGATGGTACAACTATCAACATTGATGAAGCATATCCAGATGCTGCCCCCGGAACAATATTTATCAATGAAGCCGGCTATCCTGAAGCTGATGCCGAATTTCGATTTTTAAAAGATCCGAATCCTGATTGGACCGCTGGTATCCGCAATGAATTTACTTTTTTAGGCAAGTTTACATTATCGACCTTTATTGATATTAAACAGGGTAATTATGTCTGGAACGGTACAAAACAGCAGTTGTATAATTTTGGAACGCATGAGGACACAAAAAACCGAGGCACTACAACGGTATTTGAAGGGGAGGGTCCTGGCGCTGGTAAAGAGGTTGAATTGGACCAGGGCTGGTATCGAGGTGCGGGATATCTTGTTACTACACCATTTATTGAAGACGGAAGTTACGTGAGACTGCGTGAGATTGCGCTTTCGTATAATCTCAAACATAAGTTTGTCAGCTATCTTGGTCTCAGTGATATTGATATCCGTTTAAGTGGTAGAAATCTGCACCTGTGGACTGATTATTCCGGTATCGATCCTGAAACAAACCTGGATGCTTCAAACGGACGCGGCATGGATTATTTTAATATGCCAAATACCAGATCTTATGTATTAACCCTGCGTTTTAATTATTAATTGAGGAGGAAACTAATAATGAAAAAAACATTTATATTGTTAATATTCCTCTCATTTGTTGTTATGTGGACCAGTTGTGAAAAAAATCTTACCGGTGGCAAACTCGACCATAATCCCAATATGGCAACTGAAGTACCAATGGAGAGCTTGCTTTCTGCAATTGAAGTAAATTCATTCGTTTATAATGAAAACTTTAATGCATGGCTGGTATCAATCTGGATGCAGCAAATGAGTGGAACAGCAAGAACGTTTGAAAATTATGGTCGTTTTGAGGTACAGGAAGATATCTTTGATCCCGAATGGACCCGAGTCTATCGCGGCGCTGGACTGGTTGACATTAAAAAATTGAGAGATGCTGCTGTTGAATCGGGCAATAAAAAAATGGAAGGTGTTGCTAAGATATTGGAAGCATTTCTTATGGGAACGACCTCAAGTTTGTACGGCGATATTCCTTATTCTGAAGCAATTGTCGAAGAAACACCCAAACTTGATAAAATGTCCGATTTATTTAATGCATTGCAAACTTTGCTGGATGGAGCTATTGCGGACCTGATAAGTGGAGAGGGTTATGTCGCCTCAGATGCTGATCATTATTATAGCGGCGATGCAGGTAAATGGATTGCTGTAGCTCATTCCTTAAAAGCGCGTTTCTATCTCGAATGGGCGGAAGTGAATAGTGCTAATTATAACCTTGCGTTAACCGAAGCACAACAGGGTATTGCTTCAAGTGCTGATAATTTTAAAGCAAAACATTCTGAAATTAATGGAGAAGAAAACTGCTGGTATCAATTAGAAGCCGGCGCACGCGCTGGTAATGTGAGCGCTGGTAAGTTTTTGGTTGAACTACTCAAATCCCGCAACGATCCCCGCCTGGAAATCTATTACGATAAAGATTCCGATGGTAATTATACTGGTTCAGATCCCGGAGATGGCAATTCATCTGCTGGCTTTTTAAATCCTGAAACTTATGGATCAAAATCATGGGCTAGCGAATTTATCACCTGGGAAGAAATGCAGTTTATTATCGCAGAATGTCAATATGCTAACGGGGATGAAACAGGAGCTCTTTCAACTCTGGATGGCGTTTTAGCTGGCATTGAGGGAAAATTTAACATTACGCTGACACGTTATTCGGATAAAGGTCTTACAGGCGAACAGGTTCTTGAAACGATCATGATGGAAAAGTATATTGCCATGTTTCTCAACATGGTTGTATGGAGCGACTGGAAGAGAACTAATTACCCGGTTTTTATCACAACATACAGCGATCGACCCGTACCGAGGCGATTCCTCTATTCGTTACAGGAAAGAAATTCGAATCCCAATATTCCTCCGCCATCAGTAGCAGGAATTTATACGCGTAACGAAAATGATCCGAATTAAATAAATTTGGGATGATATTTTGTTTTTCTCTGAACCAATCAGGGAGTATTTTTTAAGGGAGAGGTTTTGCCTCTCCCTTTTTTTAAATTTTGAATTAATAGTCCAGTTCACAATAAAATTTTTGGATAATTTGGAGTAACGGTCAATGCGGAAGTATTTCTTTATAACACTCTTTATTTTATCTCTTTTATTAACAAATTCTTTTGCACAAGAAGAATTCGAAGAATGTACGGTTGGCGTAGCTTCAGGAGAAGCCACTGTTGATGGACGACCGCTATTGTGGAAAAATCGTGATACCAATGTATTAGATAATGAAATCAACTATTTCACCGATGGACGGTTTAATTATTTAGCGCTGGTCAGTGTTGATCAGCCAGACTTTGCATGGGCGGGTGTAAACGAAATGGGATTTTGTATCATGAATTCTGCTTCCAATGATTTGAAGGGTGAATCAGAAAATGGACCTGGCAATGGCACTTTCATGAAAGAAGCCCTAAAAAGCTGTGCATCTGTAAAAGATTTTGAAGAAATGTTGCAACAAACCAACATAGAAGGCAGGACAACCAGTGCTAACTTCGGCGTGATTGATGCCTTTGGTAGCGCTGCTATTTTTGAAACCGGTAATTATTCCTACACCCGATTTGATGCCACAAATCAAAGAACTGCCCCGCAAGGATATATTGTTCGTTCAAATTTTTCTATGACAGGTGGAGGAGATGGTGGTAAAATTCGTTTTGATAGGGGAGAAAAACTCTGGAAAAATGCAGTGGCTAACAATGAGTTGAGTTATCAACATATATTAAGAAATATCTCCCGCGATATAGCCGATGAAAGTGGTAAACAGTATTTCATTCCTTTACAAGAAAAACTGAACGAAAATCCTCCTGGTACCATTAACACGTATGCAACTATTAATCGTGCCTCGACAGCATCTGTGGCAGTATTTCACGGTGTTAAGCAAGGCGAGCATCCTTCTCTGACAACATTTTGGGTAATGCTCGGTGAGCCGATTTTTTCCATTGCTGTGCCATGCTGGATTATTTCTGATGCAGT
>SMTZ1_10003561_pt1 | contig 15637 bp, 13 predicted proteins | sample DeeMarSWOR136_30_FD_25667 | JGI IMG/M metagenome (IMG submission 25667)
CAGGCATCCTACATATACAACTAGCCCGCATATTGGGTGCAACAAAAATTATAGTATCTGATGTTAACGATTATCGTCTAAAAGCAGCTAAAAACTTCGGAGCAGACGAGGTCATCAACGCTAAGCAAGAAATAAATGTGCCTGAACAAATCCGAAAAATAAACGATAACAGGCTTGCTGATAAAGTATTAGTTTGCACAGGAGCCCTTCAAGCTTCAACTACCGCGTTACAATCAGTAGATAGAGGAGGTACTATCCTGTTTTTTGCTGTACCCGAACCAGGGATTGATGTTCCAGTATCCTTTAATGATATGTGGCGAAATGAAATCACGTTAACAACCTCATACGGCGCCAGCCCCATGGACATCACAACCTCAATAGAACTAATTAAAGCTGGTAGAGTAAATGTCCACGATATGATAACCCACAGATTAAGTTTAGCAGAAGCAAGTTTAGGCTTCAAACTCGTTGCAAAAGCTGAAGGCTCTCTCAAAGTAATAATCGAATCCTACAGATAACCTATACGAAAACAAAGCATAAGCAGAAAAATCATAAAAAAAGGGAGGGGAGAGTTAGCATTTATATTTGCGTTTCATTAAAACTTCCATTAAAGTAGCTATTCCTATAAAAGATGGTTATTTTTCAATTAAATTAGGTGAGTTTCTTTGTTCAAAGAAATGACTGAGGGTCAAACACTAATAGTTGAAGGTGCTGCAAGAATTCAAATAATTGAAGGTAATGCAGAAATATTCGGTGCACCATTCTCCCAAAAAGAACAGCTAGTTGTGCAAAGATTCAAAAGCTTGTCTATTGAAGCTTTAACCCCCCTTAAATTAGAAATTGTTCTGGGAACTGATGGTAAAGCTAACTATGTTGAAAAATCTACAATTTCTCCTATTTGGAAGAAGGTAGGAGAGGAGTTTGTCCTTAAAATAAAATCTTTTAATGACAAGAAATCTGCAACGATGATGGTTATTGGTGATATAGACTCTGGTAAGAGTACTTTTGTAACGTATCAAACAAACCTTCTTCTTAAACAAAACTTTAGGGTGGGAATTATTGATGCTGACATAGGGCAAAGCAATATTGGCCCTCCTACTGTAATAGCCCTAGGAGTAGTTGAAAAAGGAAACTTTGCGAAGTTTCTCTCAGATATCAAGTTAAAAAACGGTTACTTTGTTGGTCATACTTCACCCAACCGGGTTTTCCATAGGGTAATGGTAGGTATAAAAAAGATGGTTGATACAGCTCTTTCCCAAAACTGTGACGCGATAATAATAGATACAACAGGTTTTGTGAGGGGAATTCACGCAAGAGAGTTAAAATTTCAAAAAGCTTCTCTTATCAATCCCGATTTAATAGTTGCTTTACAAAAGGGTGAAGAGTTGAAATCACTTCTTGAACCCTTGGAGCTTCTTGGTTTAAAAATAGAAAGAGTTTCTGCTTCAGAATATGTAAGGTTAAGGTCTATAGAGGAGCGAAAAGAGCTTCGAAAAATGTCTTTTATAAAACACCTTATAGATGGTAAAATTATAAGGTTTTCATTAGGTGAACGTCTAATTATAACACAATTTAATATTGGTGTTGGGAAGCCTTTATCCAGAGAAGCTGTTACTTTTTTAGAGGAAAAGACAAGGATAAGCATTTTGCATACTGAGTTGACTGAAGAAGTTTTACTAATTGTTGTTAGGGATAAGGTGCAAATGGGTGATGTTTCAGAAATAGTTTATCATGCTAATGAGGTGTCGGAGGGAAGGGAAGCAATTGTTTTTTCTGAACAAGATTTACAAAATCTACTTGTGGGACTTTATGGTGAAGACTTTGAGTATAAAGGTATTGGCATTTTAAAATCTATAAATTATGAAAACAGAAACTTAACACTTTACACCCGTGAAGACCCAAGAGAGATTAGCTTGTTACAGCTTGGAACTATTCAACTGTATGAGAATGGTGAAGAAATTGGAAAAGCTTCTACCATATTTTAATCCTTTATTTTGCTTTTTTGTTTTTTGTTCTTGGTCCATCATGAACCATCCCACAAGACCTTTATCCATAACTTTTATACTTGATTTGGCTTTTTTTTAAGTATCTTTCAAAAATTCTTTTATAAATTGATTTTTACATAAAATAAGTTTTACAATTATAAACCTAATAATTTATAAGTGTGAATTACATTATTTTGTAGATCTAATAATCATCTATTAATTATCTATCCCAGGTGCGTTTTATGACTGCTGTAAAAAAGCTTGGTATAAATCAGAAAGATAGAGAACTTATGATGCTTTTGGAAGAAGATGCTGAAATACCCCAAAATAAAATAGCGGAAAAACTAGGGCTCTCACAACCTTCAATAGGGGTAAGAATACGTAAACTAAAAGAGAAAAACATTATCTCCAATAAAGTTGCAATAAACCTTAAAGAACTAGGGTTAAACATTGCAAAAGTAGACGCATCAGTAAACAATCCTACCAAAATAATTGATGCTTTCAAAGAATGTCCTTACTTTTTACACGGTTTCGTAACAAGTGGAAAAAACAACGTTTGTTTATTTTTCGCAAGCGAGGACTTAACAACCCTTGAAGCTTTAGTAGATTATCATTTAAGGGAATGTCCTGAGGTAAGTAGTGTTGAACTAAACATAATCATAGATGCAGAAATTGACCTAGCTTTCCCAATAAAATTGATCATAGAAAAAACTGAAGAAGCTCCTTGTGGCTGTAATTGTAAAGTATGCGATCGGTATGAGTTAAACTGGTGTTTAGGTTGCCCCTACACCTCTGCGTATCGTGGAACCTTTTGGCGAGAAAAATAAAAAACATAATAAACCACTCTTTCCTCTTTCGCCAAAGAAACTCTACAATGTAAGGGCTTTGTGGTTCATGCTTTCATTTTGAATTTTGCGGTTTTTGCCACTAGTTCTAAGATTTTTGTTTTTTTGAACCAACTTATAGTCCATATTTCTACGGTTTCTTCTGGACGGTTGAAAAGAATCCATGTTTTACGATTAAAGAGGAATACACCGGCTAGAGTAGAGAATATAGCAAGGATTAGGAGGGTTGTGATTATAGCGATTTCTTCTGTGCCTTTAAGGAGGGATAGAAGGATCGCTGACATTGCGCAGATCATTCCTGCTGAGAGAAATATTATGGTGAAAATAAGGGGATATCGGAAAGTTGCTTTCACCGCGCCGTTTTCTGTTGTGATATTCATATCGGTTCTAAGATGCTCCAATTCGGTTTCTGGAACGAAAGTTTTAGCAAGGATTTCGTTAAGAGTTTTGACGTTTTTTTTAGCCCTGACTTTATCTGCGTGAAGATAAAGGTATTCATGGGTTCTTCTTGAGAGGTATGAGTAGTCCCAGATTATCACGTTTTTCAGAGTTCCTTCTAAGTCTTTTCCTTCTAGGAAAATGTCCCAATGGGTTTCCGTAACACTTTTTATTTCAAATTTCACTGTGGGAATCTTCAGGAATATCGTTGTTTCTCTCTTTCTGAGAGGGCCTTTACTAGTTTGATGTTGAAGAGTTTTTGTAGTATGATCGAAAGTTATTTGAGTTTGAGTGCTTGTGATTGTAAAGCTTAGAAGGATAAATACTACTCCAATAGTCAACAATATTATGAGAAGAACGGGTTGTTCATAGCTTATAGGAATCGCTATTAAACCTGTTAAAAGAAGAAAGAAAACACCCATTAAGAGGAAAGATGTTTGAAGCAGGGGGCGGATGGTTTCTTGAAATTTAACCATAAATTTTTCATCATCCCTGTAGATTTCCATGTCGGTTTTTATACCCTCTTCTTTAACAGGAAATTCTCCCGAAAGAAGAAGATTTAATATTTCTAAGTCTTTTTCAGCCTTAATTTTACCTTCATCTTCATATTTCCCCGAGGTGAAAGCTATAGATGAGTAGTCCCAGACTTCGATCTCTTTAATTTTTCCTTCCTCCACATCTTTTCCCTTCATTAAAATAAACGATACATGCTCACGTACAGAAGGAACAGAGTTTTCCTTTTTTGCGGAAGAAGCTAAAGATTTCTCAGAATGGCTTGGATTATCCTGCAATCACGTTCACCTCGATTTTCTTTGATTTCACCTCGAGCTCTTTTAACTCATGTTAATAATGCATAGGCAACTAAAAACTTTTAGTTTAAAGATAGAATCCTCTATCTATTTTAAAAATTTGGAAAGATAATGGCAAAAACATAACAATAAGTTTTTACCTAAATAAAATAAAGGTAAAAGTGTTTTTTACTCCTATTTCATTTTTTATAGGGAGGATTATGGATTTGAAAACAATAGAAACACGCACTAAAATTGTTTGCACTATAGGTCCTTCAAGTTCTAGTGAAGAGGTTTTATCAAAGCTTATTAATGCAGGTATGGATGTTGCTAGGCTCAATTTTAGCCACGGAACCCATGAGGAACACGTAAAAATTTTTGACAGAATAAGAAACCTTTCTGATAAAGTGGGTATAATGTTTGATATAACAGGGCCAAAAGTAAGAACAGGTGAAATGACAGGGGGAAAAGTGTTTTTAACAACCAATTCAGAAGTTGTTTTAACCAAAGATCAAATAATCGGGGATGAATCAAAAATATCTGTATCCTATAACAATCTCCCAAAAGAGGTCGAAATTGGGGAAAGCGTATTTATAAATGATGGCTTGATCGAGCTTAAAGTCCTTTCAAAGACAGAAAAAGAGATCGTTTGCAAAGTTATAACCGGAGGAGAGGTTGGAAATAGAAAAGGTGTCAACGTGCCGGGTGTTTCTTTCCAAATGCTAACTATACCTACAGAGAAAGATCTAGAAGATCTAAAACTTGTAGCAAAACTTCAAAGTGACTACCTCTCAATTTCCTTTGTTAAAGGGTCGAAAGACGTAGAAAAAATCAGAAAAATCTTAGCAGATAAAGGCATCTCTATCCCCTTAATCTCAAAAATAGAACTTAAAGAAGCAGTGGAAAACTTCGACGAAATTTTAGAAGTATCAGACGGTATCATGGTAGCCCGGGGAGATATGGGAATACAACTACCCCCTTGGCAAGTACCGATCGTTCAAAAATCTATCATTAAAAAATGCAATATTTCCGGAAAGCCAGTAATCACAGCCACACAAATGCTTGAATCAATGATTTATAATCCTCGACCCACCCGTGCAGAAGCTAGCGACGTAGCTAATGCTATTCTTGATGGTACAGACGCAGTTATGCTTTCAGGAGAAACCGCCACTGGCAAATATCCTATAGAAGCGGTAAAAATAATGGACGAAATCTCAAGCCATGCAGAATGCCTAATCACTCAAAGAGACCTTTCAGAATACGACACCGAATCTCCAACAATACCTGAAATATTAGGTCACGCAGTCTACCATGTAGTAAAAAGAACAGATGCAGCAGCAGTAATCGTAGCAACACAAGACGGCTACTCAGCAAGAATGATCTCAAAGTACAGACCACTAGCTCCAATAATCGCCGTAACACCCGAAGAAAGTGTAATGCGCCAACTAGCTCTCCTATGGGGAGTCACCCCCGTAACCATGAAACTTGCTCAAAACACAGACGCTCTAATCTATGAAGCTGTCTCCCGGGCAAAAGAAGAAGCCCTAATAGAAGAAGAAGACACAGTGGTTATAGTCGCAGGATCCCTCCTCGGAATACCAGGAAAAACAAATCTTCTTGAAATACACAAAGTAAAAGACGTACTACAATACCGTCTAAAAAACTCTCAATCCTAAAAACCAGTTTTAAGAGATTCCTAAGAACTTCTTTATATTCTCTAAATCTTCCATTTTATTAATGTTTGCTGCAAAATTTACACTTTCACTAACATATACCCTTTCCTCTAACACATCTTCATAGCCTAAACTTTTGATAAGTTCAGCTTGAACAAAGTTTATCCCTGTAGGTACAGCAAGCTCTCCATCCTCAAGCTCCACAATATAACTAGGATCCAAACCGATTCTTTCATAAACTTCTGCCTTAACCATAACAGACATAGCAGGCTTCCCACAACGCTTATAGTGAGTCACTATTTCATCAATATCTTCTGCCGTAATTAACGGTACATCACAAACAAGAACCAAAACTCCGCCAAAAAGACCCGCTTCTTTTATTGCAAACCTCATATCTTCAATAAAACCCTCACCAGGTGTTAGGATGTAAGAAACACCTTTTTCTTCCAGCTTTTTCCTCGTTTCAGGCGTAAAAGAAGTAACAGACACAATAACCTTATCAATTTTTGAAGCAGATAAAACTGCTTCCAAAACCCTATCCAGTATCGTTTTATTCCCTACCTCAAGCAAAGGCTTCTCAATACTAATACCAAGCCTTTTGCCCCTGCCCCCAGCCATAATCAAACAAGTAACGCCCTTTCCAGAACCATTACATACATAATTTTCTCCCATATCCATCTTCCTACCATATTTTTAGAAAAGCATAATTATTATTAAAAGTAATATTGTCATTCTGGTTATTTCATTCGAAGCCCCTGCAACATCTCCTGTAACTGCATCAAAGTGTTTATGAGCCGTTCTTATCATAAGAATCATTACGGAAAATATTCCAAGAAGGAAAACGCCCATAAAAACTAACAAATCTTCGTAGCAAAATTGATCCCATTCATTCAAAAAATGAGTCCCTTCTTCTTTAAAAATTTCAATGTTTTCAAAAAGAAGGAGAAAAGGTGTTAAAATTAAAAAGGAAATAGCGAGACCCTTTGTAAAAGTTTTCTTATTCACAAATTCGTGAAAAGCTCCAGCAACAGGAGTTTTTGAGCTTCTCCCAAAAGAAATGCTTCCCATTTGAACCATTTTACCTCCCATTTCAGCGACTACAACTGCGGGTATTAAATACTCTTCTTCAACCTCCCCGATAGCAATCCCTGTGATGATCAAGATAAAAAAACCTAAGAGAAGTCCGCCAACACCAATGTTAACATCATGCATTACCTCAATCTTCCTCTCAGGAGGTCCAATAACCATCAAACCATCCCCGAGATCAAACAATCCATCAACATTATGAAAACCAGAAATCCTAAGAATAATATAAAGCACTAAAAATCCTACAATAATCTGAGGAAGTAAAAGCCCTAAAAAATACCCGAAAACTCCAGCTATAAAACCTACTATAAATCCCACAACAGGTGCATAATGAAAATTTTTCGCAACTTCCTCATAAGAATACATTTTCTTACTCACAGGAATAACAGTAAGAAAAGAAAAAGCACTTCTTAATCCTAGGAAGTGTTCTTTATTCAATTTAAGCGCCACCATTTTTCTTATTTGCCTAATTAGTAATTAAACAAATTAAGATGTATTGTTTTAATAATTCTTCAATATTTTGATTTTCTATTATTTTTAAAAAATAGATAATAGTAAATCCTATTATAGTCTTAAAACGCTTTTAATCCAAAAAATTAAATGGTGAGGTTTTTAACTTCTCATCCTTTTTGGGTTATAAAAATATGAAAAAAAATAATTTTAGAATTATGCGTTATATTTAGAAATTTATAACTGTTTTACTTTCTTTTATCCAAGAAGAGAAGTCTGATATTGTTCCAGGTTCTACACCTTCTATTAGGTCTTCTTGGGTTAATCCTCTTGTTTTTAAACATGGTAGGCATGCTAGTACTTTTCCACCGTTTTTCAAAATTTCCTGCAATAATTTTCCCATGTTCGGATAATTTTCTGGGGTTTCTTGTCTCTTTTTTGCGACATATACACCTTCGCCCATTAGAAATACGTTAATTTTTGTATCCATTATGAGGTTTGATGCAAGCATAAGACCTGAAAAGACTTCATCTCCACCATAAGGGGGGTGACCAAGTGTTATGGTTATAGTTTCCATTTTTCATACCTTCTATATAGAAATTTTTATGTTAAATGGGTATAAAAAAGTTTTCTAAAGTCATATTTCCTTGATAATTGACAAGTTTTTTGATATAAAAAAACTTTTAATTGCTAAAATTTTTTATATTGATTTATTATATTCTAAATATTGTTTGACGAGGTAGTTTCTTATGGTTGATGTATTTGATGAACTTTCTGATGCGATACTAAAGGCTGATTTAGAGAGAACAAAAACGTTATCTGAATTAATAGGAAAAAAGCCTTATCCTAAGAGAGATGCGATCGTCGAAGGTGTTCTAAAACCGATCTACAAGATTATGCAAAAAGCTAATATTAGGAAAAATGAATGTGAAGAATCGTTTAAATCTGTTGAAGTAGCATACACTGCTTTAGAAATTCTTGATAAATATATTGATGTTCCAAGGCTTGTTTGTGGAACACCGGTAAAAGGACGGGCTGTTATAGGTTGTGTTAAAGGTGAATCTCATGTAATAGGGAAAGATATAATTGCTGCATTTCTTAAAGCATCAGGATATGAAGTTCATAATTTAGGGAATGATGTTCCTCCAGAAGCTTTCGTTGAAAAAGTTAAAAAAACTAAAGCAATAAGTATAGTAGGTTTATCAGCAAGCATGGATTCAACCTTAGAAGCTATAAGGGAAACAATTGATGCCTTAAAAGAAGCTGGTTTGAGGGAAAAATTGAAAATATTGGTTGGAGGGGCTGCTGTAGACGAAAAATTTATTGAAGAAATAGGGGCAGATAAAAAATAGTACCCGAAAATATTGTTCAAATGATGCAAATCCCTCCTTAATTCATAATGAGTTCTAAAATTTAAAATAATGTTTTTGAGAGTTTCTCTATTGATGATTTGTCATGGCTTGCTGGATAGCTGAAGATTATTTGATCAACTCCTATTTCTTCAAGCTCTATTATTTTTTCTTTTAATTTGTCGATTGCGGCGCATAGGGCGAATTTTTCTGCAATAAAAACTTCATGTTTCCAAATGTCTTTTAAACGTCCTTCGTCGAATATTTTTTTAATTTCATCAACGGTTTCTTTAATTCCAAAGATTTCTTGTATCTCTTCTCTGATGCTTATTGCTACGGTGGCAGCTGCCATTATTAGTCTTTTCCTGTTATCTGTATCAGGGCAAACTAAAGAAGGTCCATAGGCTACTGTATAAACCTTTTTCTTGAATCGTTCGAGGGACCATTTAATAAAACTGGGATGAACATAGTTTAGTAATACGCCATCTGATTCAGAACTTGCAAGTTCTATCATCTTGGGGCCTGCTGCTCCAACAAAAATTGGCATATCTTTTGTGGCTTTATGTTCCTTCAAATTTTTAATGCATTCCCTAATCCTCTTCAAGAAATTTTTCTGTTCTAGACCTACAGATTCTAAGTGGTGCAGATCCCCTGGTCCAAGGCCTATAATAAACCTGTTACCGTAAACCTCTTTTAATGTTTGAAATGCTTTAATGATGTGAGTATCGTTATATAGTAGGGGGGATATGATCCCTACGCCTATTGTTATTTTCTCCGTGTTTTCTGCTATGGCAGCCATTAGCTCAAAAGGTAGTGCAAAAGTTGGTGATTCTCCTACCCAGATATAATCAAATCCTAATCTTTCTGAAAGATTTGCTTTTTCTACAGTTTCCTTCATGGGAAACTTTCCACCAATAAAACTAATACCATAATCCATTCTTTTATTACACTCCTGTGAAAGATTTAAAGTAAGAAATCGCTTTTTTAGGATCTGTACCATAAGGTGGTCCTATAATGAATTCGTGAAATCCTTCCTTTTGGTATTCTTTGAAAGTTTCAATAATCTCTTCTGCAGATCCTGTTATACAGAACTGATCAAGGATTTCTTGGGTTACCTGTTTACTTGCTTCTGTGATGGTATCCGCCATCCCGTAATAATCTCCTGCTTCATAGACCGATTTTATAGCCTCTATCTGCTCTTTTTGATCCTCAAGATACTTCAATATAAAAGGGGGCAGGGTTGAAATTATTGTAGCAACTATGTTTTTAGCTGGTTCTAACTCCTCTACTTTCTCAGTTACTACAAGAGGATTCCACAATACTTTAGCTATTTGTTCAGGATTTCTGCCAGCTTTTTCAGCGGCTTCATCCAACATCTTCACCGCTTGGAATAGATATGCTTTTGGACCGCTAAAGATAACACCATCAGCTAATTCACCAGCAATTGCAAGCAATTTAGGCCCCCTTACACCAAAATATATCTTTGGAGGAGTTTTAAAAGGTATATCAAGCTTATAATCCTCCAAGTTCATATAAACACCCTCATGAGTCACTTTCTCCTTATTAAAAAGCTGTTTAAGCACCACAGTTGATTCACGTAAAACTGCTCCCACCTTTTCAGGTCTTTTCCCCGTCAGTTTCTCAATTTCAGGACCACCCCCTATTCCAACCCCTAAAGTGAACCTTTCACCACTTAACTCTTGTATTCCTGCAGCACCAGAAGCGATCAAAGAAATGTTTCGAGCAAATAAACTCACAATGCCTGAAGCAATAAGAGCCCTACTAGTCCTTAAAGACACTAATGAAAGGTATGTAAACACCTCCCTTGAAAGCACATCTTCCCCGACAAAAATCCTATAATAACCACTATCTTCCGCTATTTGGGCATACTCTAAACCATCTTTTATTCGCATTCCAGTGGTAAGACCCAAGGAAATCCTCAAAAACTTTTCACCCCCTTAGTTTATCTTAAAATCTTCTTATTATATACATTTGTAAGACATCCAGCAAGAAGACCTGATATTATATCATCAAGGAAAGGGGTAAGTTTGCCAATAATTCCAGGTTTCAGTCTCTCAAACTGGTTAAACTGAAAAATAGCCCTAGTCCCACCTATATAGTTTGCTAGAGCCATTCCTAAAATTTCATCAGCAACAAGAGCTATAGTATCACTTTTATAATCTTTGATACTAAGATTGGGAATCAAACCCTTAGAGCCATCTTCATCAAGCCTTAATCCCGCTAAAAGCAAGGAACAGACATTAAAATCAGAAACAGCTATCTTCAACTCCTCTTCCAAAATCTCTTTTATCGCTTCCTTCGAATCAAGAGAACCATCAACAGAAGGATGAGGCACAAAAACTTCAAGAGCAGCTTCAATAAGATCAGAAACCCTAATACTCCTCTCCTCAAGCTTTTTAAAAATAATATGACTCGTCAAAAATCCCACCTTTTCAAAATATTATATTTCTATTACTTATCCCCTCCATCTCTACTTTGTTGAAAAATAGGGCTTTTTAATGCTTCAAAACAAATTTTGGAAACTAAAGCCTTAGCTATTTTCCTAAAAGCTTCTGTTTGAGGCGAGTCTGAATCCATCACCGCTATGGGTTTACCACAATCCCCCCCGATCCTGATTTTTGTATCTAAGGGTATAGCTCCCAAAAACAGTACATCCAAACTCTCACTTGCTTTTTCTGCTCCGCCATGATCAAATATCTCTGTTCGTTCTCCGCAATGAGGACACGTAAAATAACTCATATTTTCAATAATTCCTAAAATCGGAACTTCCAGCTTCATAAACATGTTTAAAGCCTTAACAGCATCCATCAAAGAAACATCTTGAGGAGTTGTAACAATAACAACCCCATTCAAAGGAATAGATTGGGCTAAGGTAAGGGAAGCATCCCCAGTTCCAGGGGGTAGATCGACAATCAAATAATCCAACTCTCCCCATTCAACTTGAGCTAAAAATCCTTTAACCATTTTCGCTACTAAAGGACCACGCCAAATAACAGGATCAGACTCCCCTGTCAAAAACGCTCGGGACATTATCTTTACACCATAACTCTCTAAAGGAATAAGTTTTTCATCTCTAACTTCAGGGGTTTCATTTCCAACTCCCATCATTAAAGGTATATTAGGGCCGTAAATATCAGCATCTAACAAACCAACTCGAGCATTCTCAGCGAGGGCTAAGGCCAAATTTACACTAACCGTACTCTTTCCAACACCCCCTTTACCACTTGCAACCGCTATCACATTACTAACACCAGGAATAGTAAACTTTTGAGGCATAGAAGCTTGTCTTGCAGTAACATTTACCTCAACTTCATTAACACCTGGAACGCTCATAGCTGCATTACGACAAGCTTCTGCAAGCTGTGATTTAAGAGGACAACTAGGTGTTGTTAAAACCAAAGAGAAAGTAACCTTATCACTACACCACACCTTAACATCTTGTATCATGCCTAAAGAGACAAGATCACGACCAAGTTCAGGATCTTCAACCTTGCTCAAAGCCTTAATAACTTCTTCTTCTGTAACCATTGAAACTCACCAAACTCTAAAAAAAGAAACCAAAAACACTACCAAAAAACCAATATCAAAACCTAAAATAGAACGAAAATCTAAAGGATAAAAGGGAATAAAAAACTAAACTTAAAACTTAAAAAGATTACAAAAAAACCTTTCCCATCACTATTACCTCTCCCTATAATATCAAAAAAGCTAAAAAATTCCTAAAAAGCAATTAAAATCTTTAAAAACTTTTAAAATCTCTAATAATTAAGAATTAAAACCTTAAATTCAAAAAAAAGTCTTTGAAGACTTAATTTCTTTTTCTTTTACGAAGAGTACTATTATAACTTTAATAATAATAAAATCTAATATTATACATAGAGATCTAAACTTAGACCTAAGTTTAGGATTAAATTAGACGTTTTTTATACAAACAAAAAGCGTTCTAAAATTTAAAAGAGGAGAGAAATACTGCAGTATTTCTACATAAGAGGTTAAAGAAAAATGAGACGAAGCTATAAAAACAGGTCTCTTAAATTTCTTACAATTGGCGTTCTAATGCTTTCAGTCTTCATAGTAGTCGGGCTTAACACCCAAACAGTGTCAGCAGAAACATACAAAGAATCATACCATGAAAACTATTACGATAACTTTCAGAATAAAGACTTTATGGATCCTGTAAACACTAACGCTTCTGGATGGGGACATGGTGGTCCTTTAATGGTTCCTACTGAAAAACCAGAAGTTGTGGGTGATTATCACGGTATTGATTACTTATGGAATGTATATATTGACGGTGATCACGCTTATCTTGCTTCAGACTATCACGGCTTAGAAGTACTTGACATTTCCAACCCAGAAAACCCTGTCTATATCAATAACAACTATACTATGGGCAATACTAAAGATGTTTTTGTAAAAGGAGATCACGCTTACGTTTTATCCAGTGGAGGTTACTTTGAAATCTTTGACTGCCAAGATCCATGGTCCAGTCTTTCACAAATAAGCTATCTTACATTACCGGTAGGTAGTGGACATGAGGGTGGCAGTGTTTTCGTAGCAGGAGATTATGCCTACGTTACTTTTACTTTTGAAGACTTCTACATAATAGACGTTACAAATCCTACAAATCCGCAACTTCTATGCTCCTATAACACTGCTGGTGATGCATATGAAGTCGTAGTCGAAGGAAAATATGCCTTTATCGCTGATGGTATCGGGGGATTTTTAGTCTTAGATATTTCAAATCCTAACCAACCTACTTTTGTGAACCGCTTTTATCCAAGCGATCATTGTTATAGTGTTTTCGTGTTTGGCCGTTATGCTTTCTTAGCTGCTGGTCATGATGGTCTAGTAATCCTAGAAATCGGTTCCCTTCCAAATATCAACCATATGAGCAACTGTTACGCAGATGATGCCAGAAGCGTTTTTGTTGATGGTCACCGCTGTTATCTTCTTGATAATATTTCCGACGAGTTTTTCCTAAGAGTAATCGATTTCCATGACCTATATTGGCCCCATATGATAACTGAAATAAAGTTACCAGGTACAGCCCTAGATATAGCTGTTTCAGGAACCCATGCATATATTGCAGCTTATGACCAAGGAATGCACGTTATCCAACTTGCTAAATATAGCGGACTAGAACAATGTGGATCTTACTGGTTATCCGGTTCTGAAATCGCTGAAGATGTCTTCGTTATTGGGGAGCATGCTTTCGTAGCTTATGGAAGTTCAGGCTTACAAATATTCGACATAAAAGATCCATTCTGTCCTGTACACGTTAATGGATATGGTGTTTCGGGATATGCTTCAAGCGTTTTCGTTAGTGGATTTTACGCCTACGTAGCAGCTGAAAGTTCAGGCCTTCAAATAATCGATATATCCCACCCTTGGTCACCTTGGTGGGTTGAAGATTACTACCCTCCTTACGGTAACATTAGTGATGTCTTTGTCTCTGGAACTTACGCTTATCTTGCAAATGATGATAGGCTAGCAATAGTCAACATTTCCTCTCTGTGGAATCCACCATATTGGGAACCAACCCATGTTGGTAATTGTTCTGTAGGAGCTATGATTTCTAGCGTTTTCGTTAGTGGAGATATCGCATTAGTCACAAAGGGTTCGGAGCTTAAAGTAATAGATGTTTTAAACCCCTATAATCCAAATATAATGTCTTCTTTCAACCATCCTTCTGGTTATTCTTTAGAGGACGTTTATATTGAAGGTGATTACGCATACGTTGCTGCCTATGGTCCTGCTATCGGTGAACTATTAGTGATAGATATTACAAATCCTTCCTCTCCCTTCATGGCTACTTCAATAAGTTTTGGAGAAGGTGCTACTAGTGTCTATGTTTCTGAAAATCTTGCCTTTGTAACCGATGATTCTAAAGGACTTTGCGTTATTAACGTGACCTACCCAACTTCCCTTGGATGGGTAGAAGAGTTCCCTATATGGGATAGTTATGCTGACAGTGTTTTCTGCCAAGGCGAATTTGTGTATCTAGTTGCACTCGAAGATGGTTTAAAAGTGTTCAAAGCATTGGAAACTACAGGTAACTTTCTCTCTTGCGGTGTAGCTCAATCCATAAACATTTTTGACAGTTCTTCTGATGAAAAAGTAATTGGCGCTAACATAAATCCATGGCAAGATATACCCCCGGAAACTAAGATTAATTATTTCTTATCTGTAGACAACGGTACAACATGGATAGAAGTAAATCCTTGGGAATATCACTATTTCGATGATCCAGGTTCCTCTCTACTGTGGAAGATAGTCCTAAAAACAGAATCCCCGATGATCTCCCCTCTCCTACACGACATATCTGTAGATTATGACGTGGGTACTTCATACAGTGATGATAAGGATGATGGTGGTAGCAGTCCATTTGATGATCTTTTTGGTGACAGTGATGTAGGTATGTATGCAGCGATAGGTGTTTCTGTTGGAATGGCTGCTTACCTCGCTAGGGCTTTAACCCGCGCAATGAGACGTGGTAAAGGAGGCCCCTGGGATGAAGACTGGGACGATGACCTTTTCAGATTCTAATAAATTTTTTTAACCAATCTTTTTCTTTTTTTATTTTCTAATTTTTCTACAGCTTTAATTTATATAGTATTCTTTGCTTTAACGGTTATTTAAAATGCAGAAAAGTTTATATGTAGGTTAACCTACCTACAAATGTTTACAATAGTTCCAACGGAGACCTATCGCCTAACCTCCATAGCTACAAATCGTCCCTAGTCCTACGACCTACCGGAAAAAGAAAAGAAAACAAGATGGGAGGGAGGGAACCAAGGATAGAAAACATTACAATTAAAACAACCGTAAAATAAAAGATTAATATATAAACATAATCCAAGCTTAAAAATTTAATTTTGAAATATTGAGCTTAAAAAACAGAAAAATAAAAAAATAAAGGGTTTTGGAGGGAAATTTCAAGTTTATACTTTTAGTTTCCTGGTTTTTCTGTATGCTATGAGAGCGATTAGTGGCAATGTT
>SMTZ1_10006314_pt1 | contig 15634 bp, 21 predicted proteins | sample DeeMarSWOR136_30_FD_25667 | JGI IMG/M metagenome (IMG submission 25667)
TATCCTCCCGCAACAGAATTACACGCTCCAGTACCGCTTCAAGAGCGGCGAGGCGGTAGATGCCGTTATCCAGATTGGCGATAACCTGGTTCCCATCGACTCGAAGTTCCCGCTGGAGGACTTCCAGCGAGTACTGGCCGCTGAGTCCGACCGCGAAAGAGAGTCGCTGCGACGGCAGTTCACACGCACCGTGAAAAAGCACATTGACAACGTTACCAAGTACATCCTGACGGATGAGGGCACGTTCGATTTCGCTTTGATGTACATACCCGCCGAGAACGTCTACTACGAGACGATACTGCGCGACGGTGCCGAGGGAAGCGAGGTCTACTCCTACGCCCTCCAGAAAAGGGTGATTCCGGTCTCCCCGAACAGCTTCTACGCCTACCTCCAGGTCATCATCCTCGGCCTGAAAGGGCTGCACATCGAGCATGCCGCCGGTGATATTTTGCGACATTTACAAAGGCTGCAGGGCGACCTCGCCGATTTCCAGAATGACTACGATACCCTGGGAGGCCATATCCACCATGCCGCCAGCAAGTACGACGACGCCGGCAGAAAGCTCGCCAGATTTGAGGACAAGCTAAAGCTGACCACGGACACCTCGATTGACCAGCTGCCGGAGGGCAAAGAAACAGCCGATGATGCTGACTGAGCTTTAATACTATACCTGTAATTGACATCCTGTTAATAATCTGGCTATACTAAAAATGGATTATAGCAATTAAATACGGATCTCCGAGTTGCCTTCTCTAAGGGCGCCCTGCCTATGAGAGGCAAACGATAGGGTGCAAGGGAAAACCCTTACGCCTCCCGTGTTTGGAAAGGAGAGCTGCTATGATTCTATGTGAGCGTGCATACCCGGGTACCCACCATCTTCATTCGCCTGCATATCGCCGTCTCAACTGCAGCCTGAGCCCCCCTACCTGAGAAGCAAGCTACAGGCATTGAAACGGTGATTTACACTAAAAACTTCCAGATTTAGAAAGGATATTACGTCATGCATGTGAATATCAGCCGCGCGAAGGTAATCATCAGCATCCTCGCCGTCGTACTGCTGGTCCTGGGCTCCGTGGGAGCACTAACAGCCTGCGATGAATCGACGACAGACGCAGTAGCCGCCAAGAAAGCCTTACCAAGACTGAAGGTAGCCACCACCACGAGCCTCTATGATACCGGCCTCTGGGGATATCTGGAGCCGATGTTTGAGGAAGAGTACGGTGTCGGTATGGATATCCTCTACGCAGGTACTGGCAAGGCCCTGGAATACGGTCGTAGAGGTGATGTCGACGTCATTACAGTCCATGCCAAAGCACAGGAGGAGCAGTTTGTCGCTGAGGGATATGGCGTGGAGCGAGTCCCCTTTGCCTATAACTACTTCCTTATCGTCGGCCCGGAGGATGACCCGGCCGGTATAAAAGGCCTGACCCCCGAGGCAGCCTTCCAGAAACTGATGGAAGACGGAAACGGTAGTTTTGTATCCAGGGGAGATGGCTCTGGAACGCACATCATGGAACAAAACATCTGGGCGGCTGCCGGCTATGATTACGAGGACGTAAGGAACGCCGGCACCTGGTATGTAGAGGCCGGAGTTGGCATGGGGCCAACCCTCACGATGGCCCACGAACTGGAGGCCTACACTCTGTCCGACATGGGCACATATCTCACTTTCAAGGGCGACATTGACCTGGTGCCCATAGTAACTGAGGGTGATATACTGCTCAACGTTTATTCGGTAATCGCCATAAACCCGGACAATGTAGCCGTTACCAATTTGGAAATGACAAATAATCTGATAGACTTCCTCACTTCGGACGAAATCCAGGAGCTTATGGGCAAATACGGCGTTGAGGAATACGGTCTGCAGCTGTTCACCCCTTGCGCTGGCAACGAGCCAGAATAACGCAACGCTGATACAACTAAAAATAAGGTAACCCCGCCCATTTGGGTGGGGTTACCTCTAGAAAGCCACGAATAACCTTAGGTAAGGAGCCGAAAGCTGACCGAACTCTGGGAAGGTTTTACCAAGGCAATAGAATTGATTGTATCCCTCGACCCGGAGGTGATGCAGATAGCCGGGAGGTCGCTAGCACTCGCGGCGACCTCCTGTGCCATTGCTACTCTGATAGCTTTGCCCCTGAGCAGTCTAATACACTTCAACAGTTTCCGCGGTAAAAGGCTGCTGATTAACGTTATCCAGACCCTTTACAGCGTGCCTACCGTTGTCGTTGGCCTTTTTGTCTTTGTTTTTATTTCCCGTGCCGGACCGCTGGGCAGCCTCGGACTCCTGTTCACACCTGCGGGAATTGTTATTGGGCAAGTTCTCCTTGTATTACCGATAATGATGGGACTCACCATCTCCGCACTACGCGGCGTGGACGTGACATTAACCGACACCGCCATTTCGCTGGGGGCTAACAGGTTCCAAACAGCATACGTGGTCATTAAAGAAGCCCGCTTCGCCATGCTGGGGGCGGTGATAATGGGATTCGGCCGGGCAATATCTGAAGTCGGGCTATCGCTGATGGTCGGCGGTAATATCAGAGGCTTTACCAGAACACTGACAACGGCGATTTCGCTCGAAACATCAAAGGGCGAAATCGAACTGTCACTGGCCCTGGGCATGATACTGCTATTCATTGCGCTGGTCGTGAGTATCGTACTTAACAGGCTGCAGCAGAGGTGAATGTGTCTACAAGTGAACCGATTATTGAGACCACAGACCTGGGACAGAGGTTCAACGGGCAGGATGTCCTGAGGGGTATAAACCTGAGCATAGAGCGAGGGGAGGTATTTGCCCTTATCGGCCCGACCGGCTCCGGCAAGACAACGCTCCTGCGGCTGCTCGACCTGATTGACACGCCCAGTCAGGGCAAAGTCTATTTCGACGGTACCGACGTTACCGAATCGACGGGGCAACGGCTGGAGGCACGGCGCCGCATGGCCTTTGTCCTCCAAAAGCCGGTGGTATTCAACACCAGCGTTCATGATAACGTGGCCTACGGGTTGAGGTGGCGAGGTATGAGCCGGGACAGTATTCGAAACCGGGTTGACGAAGTCCTCGAAATGGTTGACATGGCCGACTTCCACAAGAGAAACGCCCGGATGCTCTCAGGGGGTGAAATACAAAGGGTGGCTATTGCTCGCGCTATCGCTACTGAGCCGGAGGTACTGTTGCTTGACGAACCGACCGCTAATCTAGACCCGGTCTCGACAGCGAGGATTGAAGGGCTGATAGGCGATATCATCCAGCGTTACCAGACGACCATCGTGATGGCCACCCACGATATGTCCCAGGGACAGCGGCTTGCCGGAAGGGTGGGGATGCTGCTCAACGGTGAGATACTTCAGACGGGCGGCTGGCACGAGGCATTTAATACGCCAAGGAACCGGGAGATGGCCAATTTCGTCGGTATTGAGAATATCATCGACGGCTTGGTACTTACCAGTGAGGACAATGTGGTCACTATCGGCACGAACCACAGTGTTATCGAAGCAATATCCGATTTTGCCGTGGGAGACCGAGTTCACGCCTGTATCCGCTCTGAAGAAGTGACCCTAGCCCTGTCCCCCATCTCGAGCAGCGCCAGAAACTCCTTCAGTGGAGAGATTACCCGGATGACCAGCACGGGACCGGTGGCACGCGTTGAAATCGATTGCGGTTTCCGGCTCGTTGCCCTGATTACCAATCGTTCCGCCGGAGAGATGTCCCTGGAGAAGGGGAAGTCGGTGCATGCGTCCTTCAAGGCAACAGCCGTTCACGTGATAAAGCAGGACTAAAGCGGCCATGACGAAAGACAATCTGCAAGACCTGTGATAAGATGGAGATAGAAACATGACAGACCTGATTGACTCCTTCAGTCGACGCATCAACTATATGCGCATCTCAGTCACCGACCGCTGCGACCTGCGCTGTATCTACTGCACAGACAGGTTTGACCATAAGTTGAGGCATGACGATATCCTGCGCTATGAGGAGATTCACCTAATAGTACAAGCGGCGGCCAGACTGGGAGTAAAGAAGCTCCGTCTTACCGGAGGTGAAGCCCTGACGCGACTGCATCTGAGTCGACTGGTCGATATGCTGGCACACACCGAGGGGATCGAGGAGGTATCGCTGACCACCAACGGCACGCACCTTGCCCAGCACGTCGAGGAATTGAAGGCCGCCGGTCTCAGCCGGGTCAACGTCAGCCTGGACTCCCTGAAGCCTAGCAGGTTCGAGCATATCACCGGTGGTGGTCAACTCAAGGACGTGCTTGCCGGTATCGAAGCAGCCAAGGAAGCCGACCTCAACCCCGTGAAGATAAACATGGTGGTTCTCCGGGGCGTGAACGATGCCGAGGTCCTGGACTTTGCTAGAAAGACGCTCCTCGACGATGGCTGGCATGTCAGGTTCATCGAGCACATGCCCTTCATCAATGGAAATGGGAGAAACGGCACGGTAGCCGTTCGCGATATTATGTCATCTATTGAGCACTCCCTCGGTAAGCTGGAACCTCATTTTCCGACATCCGGTAACGGCCCGGCCAGGTATTACAAGCTACCGGATGCTCCCGGGACGCTCGGCTTCATTGGTGCGGTGACTGAGTGTTTCTGTGCTGAGTGCAACCGCTTTCGCCTCACTGCCGACGGTCACCTCCGACCGTGCCTGCTTGATGATGATGAGATAGACCTTAAAGAGCCGCTACGTAGCGGCGCTGACATTGCCGAACTGGAGCGCCTGATACTAGAAGCCGCTACCCGGAAACAGCAACAGCACCACCTCAGGGAGAACGGTGCCCCCGAAAAGCGTCAGATGTGGCAGATAGGCGGCTAGCGACCCATCGACTCCAGCCAGGGTCGCGTTATCTCCAGGTTCTCCATAGCAAGCGACGCCCTAGCAATTCCACCCTTCTCATCACGGAGCCGCTCCCTGTCCCGAAACTCAAGAAAGAGAAACTGGCTCTCATGGGCGGCCTCAATCTCCGTGGTGAATCCCATGGTGTCCTGCATGTGGTTAACAGTAAACTTGACCATGCGTATGCCTGATGGGTTGGTGAAGTAATTATCAGCCACGCGCCCGGCATAGGCCAGCGTTTCCTCTTCGAGCTTATCCGGAGGGAAGACCCGGTTAACCAGGCCATAGCGACAGGCCTCCCAGGCAGTCATAAAGCGGTGCTCGAATAGTATCTCCTTGGTCCGGCGCGGTCCGAGATCCCATGGTACCGAGAAGTACTGCAATAGCGAGGGCAGAAACAGGGCATCCTCTGCGGCAAAGATAACATCCATGGCGGAGGCAAATATTATCCCGCCAAAAATACAGTTCCCGTGCACCATCGCGATGGTCGGCTTGGGCACGTTACGCCACCGCAGGCTGTTCTCCATGCAGGTAGCGCGGTTACGTGCATAACGTCCGAACGGGGTTGCTGGAAATCCTCGTTCCTCACGCTCAGCTAACTCCTCAGGTGTACCCAGGTCATGACCGCTGGAGAAGTGCTTTCCTTCGCCGGACAGAATAATGACGCCTACCTCGTCATCCTCAGCCGCCCGGGCAAAGGCATCGTCCATCTCCTCACGCATCAGTCGACTCTGGGCATTGTAGTAACGCGGTCGGTTAAGTATTATGCGGGCCACCCTTCCCGGTTGATAGATAATATGCTTGTACTCCATAGTAAAGACTCCCTCCCATATTCGTGCTCGTTACAGAGACATGGTAGCAATGTTAAGACCTCGCTTGACGGGTGTCAAGCTGATATCAACTCAAAATATCTACGCCCTTCAGGTTACGCTATTATCACCCCACCATGGGAAAATCAATAGAAACTCGTGGAGCTTTTCCTCGGGACCACTGAGCTTGCCGGAGACGTCAACCATCAGTCCCCAGCACTTTTGTAGTCCCTCAAGACACTCCCTCTTCTCAAGACCGGCCTGCCACTCCCGGCAGACCTGAGGTCTGATTGAGTGGATACGGCAGAGTTTCATTCGGGGGTCTTCTGACTCACAAAGGAAGACGCAGGCCCCGTCCTGGGTATCAAGTAGATAGTACTCCGGCTCAAACCAGGAATCGTCGGTATACCTCTCAAGAAACGTTTCAAGAGATATCCCCAGCGATTCAGCTATATGCTCCGCCTCGATGGTAGTCACCCGCGGCGAGTACTTCATACAGCAGACCCCGCAGCGGAAACAGAGTATTCCTTTCGCTTCTGGTGCTTCGTCAGCAACCGGGAATCCTTCCATGCTGTCATTATATCTAAAATCAACGGATGACGCTCACGTCATGATTTGCTATACTGACCATAACCATTGAGCGAGGAGGCGGACGATGAGCGAGCTAAGTCATGTTAACCCGGAGGGTAAAGCCCGGATGGTCGATGTCAGCCAGAAGGCAGATACCCTACGCGAGGCTGTTGCCAAGGGCAGGGTAACGATGAAGCCGGAAACCCTGAGGTTGGTCAAGGCCAACGAGATGAAAAAGGGTGACGTCCTCGCCGTGGCGCGGGTGGCGGGTATTACCGCCGCCAAGAGAACACCCGACCTGATACCGCTCTGCCACACGCTCCTGCTCGACAATGTCAGCGTTGATTTCGACCTGTCCGGTGACGACTGCATAGAGATTACCGCCCGGGCGAAGAGCACCGGCAAGACCGGCGTGGAGATGGAAGCGCTGGTGGCCGCCTCGGTAGCCGCCCTGACCATCTACGACATGTGCAAGGCGGTTGATAAAGGCATGACCATCAGCGAGATATGCCTGGAGAGCAAGACCGGCGGCAAGAGCGGAACATACCATCGCAAAGAGAGCTAGAGGCTGAGACCGCAGCCCTACCGCGTAGCTTCCCTGACCAGGTGCCCTATCTCCGGCAGGATAATCTTGTCCATCGCCAACGTGGCCGCATTAACTGAGCCGGGGAAACAGAGGACTACCCTGCCCCTGATGACACCGGCTACCGCCCGGCTGAGGATGCTGCCGGTGCCTATCTCCTGGTAGGTTAGCTGTCGAAAAAGCTCCCCGAAGCCGTCTAGCCTCTTTTCAAGCATCGGCTCGACAGTATCAACGGTGACATCACGGCTACTGGCACCGGTGCCTCCACTGGTGATAATGACCTGAAGCTCTGCCTGCGCCACAAGTTCCTCTATTTTTGCCCGGATAGCATCGGCATCATTCTTCAGGATGCCGTAGGACATGACTTTGTGCCCGTTATCGGCCAGCCGCTGCTTGATGAGCTTCCCCGACTCATCATCCTGCTCCGTGCGGGTGTCGGATATTATGAGCACGGCGCAGTTTACGTTCTCGGGTGCAGCATGTCTATGCTCGTGATAGCTCATAAAGTCAATCCCCTAAAAATGCGGTTTGCAGAGAATCTCCCTGATTCTCATATCGAAGAAATCGTTGGTGTTGACCGGCTTGAGGACAACGGCCGTATCAGCCCCCCGGCCGCTGCCAGCGATGGCAATGATGTCCTCGCCAATCCGCACCAGGCCGGCATCCGCCGCCATCAGGCTAATCTCGCAGACCACCTTAGTCCCCTGTCCGAAGACACGCAAAGTATTGGCGATAACGTCTCCCAGCAGGTACATGTTGAACTTCCTGCGCATCGCCCCACCGATACCGGTAAAGGCGTGCGTGGTTGTCAGGACTATCCCGCCCTTGCTTTCCACCTTCTTCCGGTTCTCCTCGGTGAACTCCTGAGCATTAGGCTCCCTCATGCCGGTAACATGGGTAACCGCAATCACCTTCATCCCCTCGAAAACCTCGACAGCCTTCACGGCCGTACCACCCACCGTCGTGGCCACCACAACCGTCTTTATCCCCAGCTCCCTGGCACGCTCTCTGGCGATACGCAGGGTTTCGTCGGTATTCTCTACTCCCGGGTTTTCAAAATATACCGTCTTTCCTTCCATTGCCGGCTTCTGCCCCCTTTAACTTCCTGTCCGCTTCTCTGCCTGATAGATTAGCGCCAAACGAGAGCAAAGTCAAAAGCGAGACAAGGGCACCAGATTTGACACCCTATGATGCCGATGCTACACTGCAATTACCCTCATCTGTGGTCATTTTCGCGACTTTTAGATGTGGTATTGCTATGAAGAGAGTTGGCATTATCTTTCACCCTCTGAATGAGGCTGCCGGTAACCTGGCCAGAGAGCTGGAGCAGTTCCTCAGTAACAGGGGTATCACCACTTGGCTCTGCTCTGCCTGGGAGGGAGACACCGCCAGAACTTGTGTAGACGGCACCGACCTAGTGCTCAGTATAGGTGGTGACGGCACAATACTCCGTGCCGCCCAGGCGATTCTGCCGAGGCCGGTGCCAATTACGGGCATCAACCTGGGCAACCTGGGTTTCATGACCGAGCTTGCTGTTGCCGAAGCGCGGGACAAGCTGGCTTCCCTGCTGGCCGGAGAGGGCTGGCTTGACGAGCGTTCACTACTCGAAGTCGAACTCCCGGCTGTCGGGAAATCCGCCGAACCACGGACATTTTACGCCCTGAACGATATGGTCATCGCCCATGGTGAAGTCGCACGCCTTATCCGGGTCGAGGCCAGTGTCGACGGCCAGTCACTCACCACCTACAAGGCCGACGGCGTCATTGTGTCGACCGCTACCGGCAGCACCGGATATGCGCTGGCAGCCGGCGGCCCGATACTGCACCCGCAGGCAAAAGAGATGCTGCTTCTACCAATAGTGCCCCACCTCAGCGCCAGCTACAAGCTCGTGCTGCCACCAACATCAACTATTGAACTGCGTGTGAGTACACTCCATTCGGCGGCGCTGACGGTTGATGGACATATCGTTACCCCGCTACCGGACGGTACCGTTGTTACCGTGAAGCGCAGTTCGAACACGGTCCGTTTTCTGAGGATACACAGCGATACCTCTTTCTTCGGCTCACTGGAGAAACGTCTCAAGGGGAAGCAGGGTTAGAGATGGAGTTGATAGTAGAGAAAGCCACCATCAGTGATGTGGCCGAAATGCACCGGCTGATTAACTATTTTGCCGACAAGGATGAAATGCTGCCCCGACCGCTCAGTGAGATATACGAGAACCTCCGTGACTACTTTGTCGTCAGACAGGACGAGCAGGTAACCGGTTGTGCTGCCCTGCATGTCATGTGGGCCGACCTGGCTGAGGTAAAGTCGGTAGCGGTATCTGAGGAAAACCAGCGACAGGGCATCGGCTCCCGACTGGTGGAAGCCTGCCTAGAAGAGGCCCGTGCGCTGGGTCTCCCTACCGCCTTTTGCCTGACCTACAAGCCCGATTTCTTCCAGAGGTTCGGTTTTTCCGAGGTGGACAAGATGGAGCTGCCGCGCAAGGTCTGGACGGAGTGCTACCACTGTCCTAAGTTCCCAGACTGTAATGAGGTAGCCCTCATTATTAACCTTGAGAAGTCCCCCGTAATAGTGTGACGCCCACCATAGCGGAGGCCTGATTTGACCGAAGAGAAAATCCTTTCGTCACACACAGTCTTTGAAGGCCGGGCGGTCAATCTGCGAATAGATACTGTAAAGACCGCCGATGGCCGGGAGTCCACACGGGAAATTGTTGAGCACAGCGACTGCATTGCCGTTATTCCCATTGACGAGAATGACAACGTCCTGCTGGTGAGGCAGTACCGCAAGGCTATTGAGAAAGAGCTTCTGGAGATACCGGCGGGCGGCATCGACGCCGGCGAGAATCCGGAGGAGACTGTCCGCCGTGAGATGCAGGAGGAGACGGGGTATCTACCGGGAAAAGTGGAAAGGCTGGGCGGTTTCTACTCGACGCCGGGCTACTGCACCGAGTACCTCCACCTTTACCTGGCTACTGAGCTCACGCCCAGTCGACTGCACGCGGAGGACACGGCAGGTATCAGCCTCGTCCGCGTGCCGGTATCAGAGATTCCCACCCTGTTTGCCTCCGGCAAAATCGAGGATGCCAAGAGCATCGCCGGGCTGCATATGTATCTGGAATACCGGAGAGTCCAGTAGATAAGCAATCACACCCACGGTCTTAAGCGAGAGTAAGAAAAGAGATGAAAGTCGAACTGCTGATTAATCCGTTCTGTCTCTGTGACCGCGATTACGCAGTCATAACCGAAAAATGCCACAAGTACGGCCTTACGCTGACGACCTACAACCTGTGGGATATTGACGACGGTGATATAGATACCTTACCGGAATACATGTCCGGCCTGATTCACGAGTGGCGAAACGGGGACAGGCCGGGCAGTGTATACAGCAACCTCTTCATTAACGGTGACAGGATTCCGATAAACGATTGGCCGAAGAGCTTCGACTATATTGAAGAGAGATTACTGTCAGCGCTGGAACAGGAGAAGCATTGATACGGAAAATCACCAGAGACATGATACTTAACGGACTCGGGCGACCCGTTCCGTGCTGCATGTTCGATATAACCAGCAGGACGTTTCAATGCGATATGTGGTCTCAGATATTCGATGAAATAGGATGCATTGGATACAGTGCCTATGAGGACGATAAACCCGCCGGTCAGCTTATCTTTCTGCCCAAGAAGTACGCTCGAAGAATCGGCCTCTCCACCTGCCCGACGAACGAAAGACTGGACACGACAATACTGGTCGGCTGCCTGGCAATATCCGGTGAATACAGGAACAAGGGGCTGGCAAGCACGATGATACGGGAACTCATTGATTTCTGCGAGTCAGCCGGCTTCAACAGGATTGAGGTGGGTGTCTGTGATAAGCCTGCTGGAAATAACTGGGTCGAACAGATTTCCTTTCTGCCATTCCGGAAGTTCGGGTTTGTCCTCGATGAAACTGCAAGGGCCCACGAGTTCAAGCCAGAAGAACTGATGTGTTATCTTAATCTCTAGAGGAGGCATATTATGCTCAGTGCCGGACAGATAGAGAAAAACATAGCCTGGCTCCTCAACAACAGCTCGGCGCCGGTCAGGTACCTGACACTCAAGCATCTTCTGGGCACTCCGGATGATTCGGAGCCTATGCGGAACCTTTGGGACGAGGTAGAAAACAGCCCGGATGTGCAGGAGATATTCGGTAAACAGGAAGAGGACGGCTCATGGTGCAGCGGCGGTTCGTGGGCCCAGAAGCATTCATATATCCCCAAATCTGGATATGACCCTTTAATCCCCAAATACGTGACCACGGTCTGGATTCTGCCTTTCCTGGGAGAAATAGGCTACTCTGCCCGCGACCAGCGAGTCCAAAAGGCCTGCGACTACGTGCTCTCGCACGGCTACTTCCGGTATCCGGTCTTCAACAAAGCCCTTGACGACATCAACCTGGCCAGCATCGGGCCCAGATTGAATCCATGCCGATTCTCACACTATATGATTGCCCTGGGTTCAGTGGGGCTCACCGATGATGTTAAGGTCGAGAAAGGTTACCGCATTCTTCTGTGCATGCAACACGAAGACGGCGGATGGGTCTGGCCCGCCCACTACGAAAGAATGAAATGGACCCGCAGTTGTCCATATTCTTCCTATCACCATGCAGCGGCCTTCTATTACTCGAGGAATCCGGCTTATCAGGAAGCACTGCTCAGGGGACTTGAATTCATTGTCTGGCATTTATCAACCAAAGAAGCCCGCGAGATACAACGGTTCTTCTATCATGGTCACAGTATTGTACATGAGCTTGTAATGCTCTCGGAGTTTGGCGTTGGTCTTCAGGAGAAGGCAGTTAAAACAATCCTGGAGTGGCTGATGACGATGTATGATGCCGAACAGGGGCATTTCCGATACAGTGGCAAGCCAATATCAAGATATTCACGGCGGCAGGACGACATGGATTCCAGAGTAGCCAAGTACCGCCTGTATCACCTTGTTGAGACTGATTGGCTGACGTACCACGCGACACGAATAGCTAAGAACCTGATAGAGCAAAGATGGCCATAGCAGTCAACAGACATGGAATCGAACTCCTCGAATACAGCCGAATACCGGAGAGCGAACTTGCCTCGGATACCTACAAGCCACACGAGGGTAATTTCCTGCTTGTTCACCACCGTGAAAGGCAGACCTGGGAGCTGCCCGGTGGCCACATCGAGGGCACAGAGAGCGCCCGCGACTGCGCCGTCCGCGAGCTTTTTGAGGAAACGAACCAAAAAGTAGAGTCCCTGGACTTCAGAGCAGTGTTGAAATACCGCGCCCCGCCAGATAGCCTTATCTACTGGGGTATCCGTCATGGTATCTACTACGGCACGCTGTTCTCGGGAGAGCTTACCTACCCTGTCCCCTTCCAGGAGAACGACGAGATAGCAAAGATATTGTTCTGGGACGGTAAGACCGACATCGGCTATATCGACGAGATAGATAGGACAGTAATAGGACTATTTCAAGACGGCAGTATCTAGTCTGCCCTAATATTCAGGACTTTATCATACGCCCGGTCGAAGATATTCCCACCACCCACATAGCCGCTTTTAGTCTTCCTGAACCGCTTACGGACTTCCTCAGGGGTAAACCTATAGAAGATGAAGTCGCTGGCCACACCCTCCGGCCTGAGCAGGCAGTTCGGCCCCAGCACGACAATCAGCTCGTCGAAATCAAGCGGTTCGGTCAGGCGCGCCGGATTACCTACGGGGCAGTTGTTGAGCCTGACGGCAACACGGGACTTGCCAATTTTGCCATCGTAGACGACCGGCTTCCTGCCCTTGGTGACCTTCAGGCCGTAGGCCAACTGGCAGACATAGCGCCCAATATCGCCAAGGTAGTCCCGCGACCTGATAACGCCAAGTTCGCTGAGGTCTTTCTGGACAGAGAAGAACTGCTTCAGTGAGCTGGCTACTTCACGCTCCAAATTGACCTCCTGCCCCCCGATTAGCCGAGGTTCCCGTCAAGCTGTCGTCCCCCGAGCAGGTGCATATGGAGGTGCTGGACCACCTGCCCTCCCTGCTTGCCGCAGTTAATCACCACCCGGTATCCGCTCTCCGAGATACCTTCACTTACGGCAAGCTTGTTGGCCACGTGCACCATATGCCCCACCAGCACCGATTTCTCTTCCGGTAGCTCGGCCAGAGTGGTAAAATGCTCGCCCGGGATAATAACCACGTGTACCGGCGCCTGGGGGTTGATGTCACGGAAAGCAATTACCTCTTCGTCGGTGTGAAGAATGTCGGCCGGTATCTCACCGGCAGCAATCTTGCAGAAAATGCAATCCATTTTTCACCTCCCCCGGCGGTACTCAGCCTTGCCCTGCTCAAACAGGTCACCGCCAAAGGCATCATTGGCGACGATAGCCGGGAAGTTCTCGACGGTCAACCGCCTGATAGCCTCGGGACCGAGGTCGTCGTATGCCACGACATCCACCTGCTTGATTGAGCGCGCTATCAGGGCAGCGGCACCGCCAACGGCAACTAAATAGACCCCGTGGCATTGTACTATCGCTGCTCTTACCGCCGCGGAGCGATTACCTTTGCCGATCATGGCACGCAGACCGGCAGCCAGCAGCCGGGGAGTGAACACGTCCATGCGGCTGCTGGTGGTAGGTCCCACGGAGCCAATGACCTGCCCCGGACGTGCCGGTGAGGGCCCGGCGTAGTAGATTGTCTGTCCGGCCAGGTCGAAGGGCAGTCCCTCAGCCCTGTCCAGAGAATCGATAATCCGCTTGTGAGCGGCATCACGGGCGGTGTAGATTATGCCGGAAATAAGCACCCTCGTCCCGGCGGTTAGCTTATCGATTATGTCAGGTTCAATTGGTGAGTTTATATGCAGTGTGTCTTCTTCCATAGCTATCTTTTCTATTCCGGAAGTTTATACTCAGGGAAATTGTAGCAGTATCGATGCGTGGCCGCAATCAATGACCACAGAGCGACTCAACCTTCTCCCTAAACTCGTGCCAGTTTCTTACTACCAGGTAGTCACCATCTATCTCACCCGGCTTTCCTTCCGGGTTATACCAGACTGGATACAGGCCGTAGTCGATTGCCCCCCTGATATCGTACTCCAATTTATCCCCGACGAACCAGATATCCTGAGGTTCACGGTCCATCTTCTTGACAGCAATCTGGAAGATGCGGTTATGCGGTTTTCGGAACACGTAATCAATACTTGATATCAGGAAAGAAAACCTGTGGGCCAGGTTATGCCTGGCCAGTTCCTCCTCAAGGACGGCTCCAGTGAAGCCAGAATTGCTAAGGACGCCAGTCTTGATTCGGTACTTGTCCAGCGTGTCCAGCACGTCGAAAATACCTTCGCAAGGCGAATACTCTATAGCAGCGTCCCAGAACTCCTTCTCCAGCTCATACGGACTCATGGTAAAGGAAATACCCAGGTTCTCATAAAGTAGCCTCTGGAAACTCTGAAAACTGTACTCAACCATTGAATTCTCCCGGACCTGAAGGGCTTCACGGCTGAGCTCATCGGCAAAGTGCTGGATTTCTTCAGCGGTCAGGTCGAGAGGGTTCTCAGCAAATTCGAGCAGCCTCTTGTTTCCAGCGATAAAATCTACCGATTGCAGATGTATAACTGTGTCACCCAAATCAAAGATTACACCGGCGGGTCTGCGCATGCTTCCTCCACATCCAAAATGAAAGCCCTATAGAACAGCTTCACGGTGTCGGGCGCTGTGGCACTGGAGGTTGATTGCCAGGGGCATACTGGCAATATGGGCCGGCATCGCCAGTGCATGGACCGCCAAGGCAGTCGTGCGGCCACCGAGACCCATTGGCCCGATACCCAGGTCGTTAACACGCTCCAGTATATCCCTCTCAAGCCCGGCCAACTCAGGGTCGGGACTTGGCTGCCCAACCGGACGCAGCAGCGACCTCTTGGCCTGGAGCATCGCCATTTCGGCTGTGCCGCCAATCCCCAGCCCGATAATCAATGGCGGACAGGGCATGCCTCCGGCCTCGTCAACGGCATTGACGACCGTCTCGATGATGCCTTCCCTACCCTGGGCCGGCTTGAGCATGGCCAGTCGGCTCATGTTTTCAGCCCCGCCACCTTTGGCCATCACCGCAATCCTGAGTCGGTCGCCGGGGACAATCTCGGTATGGACCACCGCCGGGGTATTATCACCGGTATTCACCCGCTCGGTAAACGGCTGTTTCACCATTGACTTGCGCAGGTAGCTCTGAGCGTAGGCTTGGCGGACTCCTTCGTTAACGGCTTGTTGAAGCTCCCCTCCAACGATGTGAACGTCCTGTCCTACGTCTAAAAATACCACAGCGGTTCCACAATCCTGACAGAGCGGAAAGACGCCTTCTCGTGCAATCTGTGCGTTCTCAAGCAATTCCCTGAGGACGGCGCGGCCCAGTGGCGACTTTTCGGTCTGCTCCGCTCGTTCTAAGGCAGCCAGAACATCATCACCCAGTTCATAGTTTGCCTGCTGGCAGAGATGGGCAATCGTTTCGGTGATTTTCCCGGCCTTAATCTCTCTCATATGATTACAGTGAATCCTCCCCCTACTCCCCCTCCATTCGACAAAAGAGGGTGAAGATTATTCTGTAGATGGGCTACGCCCCTCTTAAACAACCGCTTTATCTAAACGTACGCCGACTGGGTAATTACCTGTATCAGTATTTACGCAATTACGCAGTTACTCTCTTGCGGAAATATACGACGTCAACTAAGCTTCATCACCCCTATCAACTCCCGCACCGCCTGGGCGGATATGGATAGGGCCTGTCTCTCTTCGGCGGTTAAATCAAGCTCGACCACTTCCCTGATACCACCCT
>SMTZ1_10009677_pt1 | contig 15633 bp, 13 predicted proteins | sample DeeMarSWOR136_30_FD_25667 | JGI IMG/M metagenome (IMG submission 25667)
GGGAGGACTTAAGGAATACTTGCCCATAACTCATAAAGTGATGTGGGTGGGTGCATTAGCCCTAGTAGGATTCCCAGGCTTCTCTGGATTCTGGAGCAAAGATCTCATATTCGCCGCCACTTTCGAAAATGGCCAATATGCTCTCTTCGCATTGGCTGCGGTAACTGCTGCAATGACGGCATTCTACACCTTCCGCATGATGGGTATGACTTTCTATTATCCAAAATCAGACCATATCCTCAAACTTGAAAGAGAAGGGCATCCTGTACACGAAGCACCCGCAGTAATGTGGATTCCCCTCGCTATTCTAGCAGGGTTAACTCTCACCATTAGTGTAGCTGGAATTCTTAATTTTGAGGGCTGGTTGCACGTCTGGTTCTCAACTATTCTAGAACCTGAGACTGCACACCATGCAACAATTTTGCCTATTGAGTTAGTGCATCTCAATCCAAATGTGGCAGCGATATCTGTAGTTATGGTCTTTTCTGGACTAGTGCCCGGCTACTTCATCTATATTAAACAAAGATATTCTGCTGCAGCTATGACCAGAAATCCAATTATTGCAGGTCTCCATAAGTTCCTAACAAATCGGTGGTATATCAACGCCTTCTACTACAAAGTCTTCGTTTACGGCACAATAAGGATGTTCAAAGCATTATTAGATAAGTTTGAACTTGGAATCATTGATAAATCCCATTATGTTTTTGCAGAAAAGGCAATAGACGTTGCTCGTGTCAGTTCTACAGGACTCGAAACACGAGGCTTCAACTCCTTAAGTTACTTCATTGCAAGGCTCGGAATAGCAATCTCAAAAGTTAACGAATTTATTGATCAAAGAATAGTCGATGGATTCGTCAATGGAGTGGCTGGAACAGGTAAAAAATTTTCTACAATTTTTGGAAAGCTTCAGACAGGAATAGTTGAACAATATGTAGCATTGCTGACTACGGGAGTTGTTGTGATCGTTATTATTGTATTATTTATCCTAGGAGGGTTCCCATAAATGCAAGGAATAGGAATAATTTCATGGATGCTCATTATCTCACTTATTGGTGCAATTCTCTCTTATGGCTTTGGGAAGAGAAATGATCTTGCTGGCAAGAGTATTGCAATTGGATTCACTATTTTATTGTTTATACTCTCTCTTTATTTATGGATATCCGCTAACCCTGTTGGAGATGATTTTATCTTTACAGAAAATATCACATGGATACCATCTTTAGGGATAAACTATAGTGTTGGTATTGACGGTATTAGTCTACCATTAGTTCTTGCAACAACTTTACTTACTATGCTTGCTACAATGGGCTCCTGGAGTATGATCTCTACGAAGATAGCTCAATACTACGGTCTCCTCCTCCTACTTGAAATGGGGCTTCTCGGTGTTTTCGTTTCTCTTAATTTAATCGTTTTTTTCTTATTCTGGGAAATAGTTCTTGTACCTATGTTTCTCCTAATTGGGATATGGGGTGGACCTAACCGCAAATATGCCGCCATGAAATTTATAATTTTCACTAATGCTGGAAGCGCATTAATGTTTGTTGGATTTATTTTGCTCTTTCTGGCAGCCACGCCACACACTTTTGATTTTTTCATTCTCATGGACACTGAAATCTCAAAACCATTCCAACTGATAATTATGATTACAACTTTCTTTGGCTTCGCTGTAAAACTCCCTGTCGTGCCTCTGCACACATGGCTATTAGATGCTCATGTAGAAGCACCTGCTCCGATCAGCGTATTATTGGCAGGTGTATTGCTAAAAATGGGGGGATATGGCTTTATTCGAATTAATCTATCTCTTTTTCCAGAGATTTCATTTGCGTATGCTCCCTTCTTCATCGGCTTAGCTCTATTGACGATTTTCTATGGTGCGGGAGTTGCATTAATTCAACGTGATTTAAAGATGATGATTGCTCTAACTTCTATAAATCATATGGGATTTGTCTTACTAGGTACATTTACTGGTAATCTTTTAGGATTATCTGGTGCTGTATTTCAAATGTTTAATCATGCATGCGCAGTTGGCCTTCTCTTTCTCCTTTCAGGGGTAATACAGCATAATGCAGGAACGAGGGATATCAATAAACTCAGTGATATGTTGCATAGAATGCCAAAAACAACTGCACTGTTTGTATTTGGTGCTCTCGCATCGATGGGGTTCCCATTCCTCAGCAGTTTTGTAAGTGAGTTCATGGTTTTTATGGGCGCTATTAATGCATTGTCCTTCACAGTTATAGTAGTATTAGCGCCTGGAATTGTTACAGCCTATTTTGTATGGACTATTGACAGAATTGTTCTGAGACCGAAAAATCAAGTGCAAATTGGACAATATGAATCTCACGAAGCAAAAATGAGCGAACTCATTCCTGTGGCTATATTTGTAATCCCTATAATCTTACTCGGATTATTTCCATCTCTTATGCTTCAAACAATTGTCCCCTCTTGTCAAAAACTCCTAGAAAACATATGAGGAATTTAAATGCAACTTGAATTGCTTTCACTCGAATTAGAACCACTTCTTCCAATATACACACTGGCAATCTTCTCCATTATGACGCCTGCAATAAGCCGCATCGGAATTAAGGTATTAAAGCGAGAAGTTTCTGCAGGTTGGAGTATATTTAATCTCTTATTTGCCTTAGCCATAACTATATTTGAGATGCCAAGATACTTTGGTACACCTGAGCTCATTGGAGATGTCTTAAAGATCGATCTGTTTTCTCTATTCTTTATTTTCGTCTTCTTATTGGTAGCTATTTTCATAACTATCGCATCTTACAGATATATGATTGATAATCCAAATCAAGAAATTTACTACACTTTGTTGCCCTTGTCTACGCTAGGCATGATCCTTGTAGCTTTTTCAGTGGATCTTATAGTACTTTATCTTGCATGGGAATTAATGTCAATACCGACTTATATACTCGTTTGCATTCGAAAAGATGATCCCCTCGCTAACGAGGCTGCAGTGAAGTATTTTATATTTGGCGCTATCTCATCTGCCATCCTTTTGTTTGGAATCTCATTAATATACGGTATTACAGGCACGACCCGGATTATTCTGATTGCAAATTATCTTTCAACGATGGATTCAACTTTGAACCCGTTTGCCTTATTTTCACTGATTTTGTTTGTTGTAGGATTTGGCATAAAAATTACAGCCGTTCCCTTCCACATGTGGGCCCCAGATACATATGAAGGAGCACCTACACCTATTAGCGGATTTTTAGCAGGAGGAAGCAAAAAAGCAGGCTTCGCAGCCATTATTAGGGTCATAATTATCGGAATGACGGTTTTAAGAGTAGACTGGGGATTTGTTTTCGCAATATTGGCATTAGTCACCATGACCTATGGTAACATTGCGGCTTTAATGCAAAAAACATTTACTCGATTGCTAGCATATTCCAGCATCGCTCATGCAGGATATATGCTCATAGGTCTTGCAGTTTCAACCTCACTTGGGATTGCAGGAGTGCTATATCATGTTTTTAATCATGCAATAATGACTAGTGCAGCTTTTGTTGCAGCGGCGGCTGTCCTTTTGAAAATTAAGTCAGCAGATCTAGAATCATATAACGGCTTGTCAAAGCATATGCCGATCACTGCATTTACTTTAACGATTGTCTTAGTAGCATTAACTGGAATACCTCCAACAAACGGATTTTTCAGCAAATTAATTCTGTTCACTGCAGCTATAGATGCTGGTTTACTTTGGTTGGGTATTGCTGGTGTCTTAAATACTGCATTTTCCCTCGCTTACTATGCATGGATCATTAAGCGAATGTATATTGATGAACCAAATAATTTGAACGTGGTAAAAGAGCCTATATCTTGCGTTTTTGTTTTGGTAATAGCGTCTATTTTGATAATAGTTACAGGGATTTTCTCAGCACCTATCCTTGATTTCATTATGGCTAGTATTCAGACTTTGTGAAATAACTCACGCTTAAACTTTGAGGCTAGTAACTGTACTTTTATCAGTTCGGTGAAAATCTTTTGTAAATTTTTTTGAATAACGCATTTTTTTTGCAGAAAAACAAGACTCATAAAACGTATGCTTAAGTATGACTATGTCATTAACTCTGTAAACTTCATTATCGATAATGATATTTTGCAAACAAATTTTAGGGATGGTGAGAGATATTAGTTCGCTGATAGAACAGATCGATAAAAACAAAAGAAGAAGGCAAAGAGTGCATGATTTGAAAATAAAAATAGACGAAATTTCACAAAAAATGGTAGAACGCGCTAAAAACTTAAATAAAAACGCAATAACGACTCGGCGTGATCCTGAGATCCTTAAACTCTGGAATAAACTCTGCCAGCATCATATGGAGGCCATTGCTATTTGTAAGTCATTCGAAAGTCTTCCACAGGTCTGCACTGCGGTTTTAAGGCCACTTGGATGTGTTGAAATCATGCATTTATCAGATGAAGAAACTTGTTGCTCCCGTTATCTAAACCGAGTTGGTCTATAAGTAGATAGGAAAAAGCCCCAAGTTAGGATGTAACTCCCCTACGTCGTAAATTCATTTTTTTTCTATTTTCAGTTATTCTTTAGAATTTTGAAAAAGACGATCACGAAGCCATCGCTGCTCACCTTTTTCTTTATCACAACATCTTTTCCTTAAAACAACTTCTAATTATGGTTTTCTGCCAGTTGAATTTTTTACAATATTCTCTTTGATCGGAAAAATCGTCATACAATACCATTTTGTTGCTGGACATCCTGGACACGCATCCTTATAATCAGTGCATTCATCACATTTCCTACCACAAGGAGCAACTACAGCGTTAGAATTATCGTCAAATAATTCTTTGATTGCAATTGGCTCGGGTGCAACTTGTTGGCAATTAACGCAGAGCTCAACACTTTTAATCCTCGAATCGCTTCTCAATTCATCAATAAATGAGGAAAAGATCATCGGATCTTCAAAAATTCCTTTAAACAACAAATTAAATTTTCCTGATAGTCGATAGATTTCAACTACTCTAGGACAGTTTTTATAGTCCTTTATGATTTTATTTATCTCGTCGATATTCACTACTACTCCAATCAGATTAAAGTGATGGACTAAATCCTTCTCAAACCTTGTACTAAATTTCAAATACTTCCTCAATTTTTTAAACCGTCGAAATACTGTACTTGAGTTTATATTCTCATATTCATCACTGCTATGAGCGATTTCTTCAGCTATTTGTCTAAAAGAAATTCTAGAATTCTTGGTAAGAAATGATAAAATCTTTATATCTAGTTCATCAAAGAGAGGATAAGTTTTTGAAATCTAACTCACCCGTTATAGAGTATTTGCAATTTTTTTGCAGAGGATTATAATCTTTGCACTATTTTAACCTTTTCAAAGCGACAATTAAGCACAAAAGAATAAGAAGCCTATTGCTTAATTCTCATTCCAGTGTCATTTTTAAAAAATAAAAGGTGAGTAAAAATTGGCGGAAACATGGGCTAAGCGATTTGTATGGTTCGCATTGATTCATGCTATAATCGCAGCAATCATAACAGTGTTTTTTATATTTCCTCCAGGTGGCGAAGGGTTAGATTTATCGCGGATGATCGCGGGTGGCAGTGCTGGCACATGGGTATTTGTAGGCTATTCGATGTATCTACTCGGTGGATTCATTGGATTGAGCGCTTGGGCTTTTGTCTATTACGTTAGCGGAAAGACTAACGATTGGCTTTCTTTGGCACATTTGATTTTGCATAACCTAGGTCTCATTGCACCTTTGCTGATTTTCACAGCTGGAATTCAAGGTGGAACTCTTTTATTACAAGGAAACCCTGCTGCGATTCATCCAACAATAGTATGGTCGTCCGTGCCAAGTGGCATTCTCGTTGGACTGCTCGCACTAGGCACTATCATCGGAGTGATTAATATTCTGATCACTTTATTAAGAAAGTGAAAAAAGGCGTAGTATAATGGCAGAGAACTCTCATGCCGTTTACAATGCCTTAAATCATTCCCCCACCTTATTTTTTAGCATCATAAATTTTTACAATATTATTTTCTCAATTTTAACCCCCTTGTGAAGATGAAAGGTGTTGCCATTTGATTCAAAAAAAACAATTAGAAGCTGATTTAGCACAAATATTTGGAGAAGACAGAGTTTCAGTAGATCCATACGAACTGGCACACTACGTTCGCGATATAGCCGAATTACCAGGAATGACACATTTATTATTTAAAATGAAACCTCTTGCTGTGGTATTACCGAATTCAATTGAAGAAATTAGTTCGCTAATTAATTACTGCATAATTCACAAAATCCCAATTATTCCTCGTGGAGCAGCAACTTCTGGGTATGGTGGAGCCATTCCAGTAACAGAAGGTATAATAGTAGATATTAGAGGACTAGACAGAATTCTTAAGCTTGATGAAGAGAAGTTAACAGTTCTAGTTGAATCGGGGGTAGTCTGGGAGGAATTACTTGAATATTTAGAACATAGAGGTTTTACACTCCGTAGTTATCCTTCTTCAGCCAGATCTTCTACCGTAGGTGGCTGGGTTGCCGAGGGAGGCACAGGGATCGGTAGTTTAAAATATGGCGACGTTAAAGCTCAAGTGAATTCATTGGAAGTCGTATTACCTAATGGAGAGGTAATAAATACGGCTACCGGAATTCCTTCACTAGAGATCTCAGATAACGTAACTAAATACTTCACTGAAAGCGAAGGTATTCTTGGTATAATCACGAAAATTGAATTACGTATTAAACTAAAAACGGCTCTAAAAAAATTTGTGACAGTTTTTCAATCGTTAGAATCATTATATTCCTGTATAATGGAGTTAGTGGAGCAGTCAACTCCTTATCACATTCATTTCATGGAAAAAGATTATGTGAACTTCAAAATAGCAGTAAAAGGGGAAGAGAAATTACCTAAAAATAGATATATTAGTTTAATTGTCTATGAAAACGATCCAGATCTTGAAAGCAATGTTAATAAGTTAAATGAAATGGTTGATCGGAATAATGGAAAAGTATTAAATATGGAAATAGCTGAAGCCGAGTGGAAGGAAAGATTTTATCCGATGCGCATAAAACGACTTGGTCCAAGCTTTGTTCCTAGTGAAGTATACGTACCTTTATCAAATTTGAAAGATTTTATTTTAGAACTTCTGAAAAAATTTAAAAACGAGCGATTAGGCATTGAAGGTATTGTTAGTTCTAATAAGAATGCAGTTGTAATGACATTTTTTCTGGATGACGAAAGGAAGCAAATACCTTTTCTTATGGGCTTTTACAGATCATTCGAAGTGGTAACAACGGCGATTGATTTTGAAGGTAAAGTATACGGAATAGGAATTTGGCTTGCTAAATTTGCAGAAAAGTATTTTGGAAAAGAGCATCTTGCAGAATTAAAAACTCTTAAGAGCCGTCTTGATCCTCATAAAATTGTGAACCCTAACAAGATGTTCGATGTATCAACACGCTTTGGAGTATCTTTGAATCCCATGCTTACCTTATCAGTACCATTATTACGCATAGGGCGGAAATTCTTTCCGCCAAGTAGACATCCGATCTTCGGTATAATTCTTCTTTTAATTATAATTATTGCTATCATCTCTGGGGTTTTCTGGGTTCTTTCTACATTCTTTAACATTGAACTGATTGATTTAGCAAGTGTTTTACTTGGGGGTGAATACTAGTATGGATTTACCTGAGATAAGACGTCTTAATTTGACTGATGAATTGTTTATTTGTTCACAATGCGGGTACTGCTCTTCCGTTTGTCCCGCCTTCAAAGAACTAACTGCCAGATGGGAATCCGCAGGCCCCAGAGGCAAGCTACTATCTTTAAAAGATTTATTTTTAGGAAAAGAAAAAATAACTAAATCTTTTGCGGAAAACGTCTTTAAATGCAGCCTCTGCGGATACTGTAAAGAAGTCTGTCAAGTGTCTATTGATTTAGTCTCGTTTTGGCAATCAGTAAGAGCTGAGGTTTTCAGAAACAATCTTTGGCCATCTTCTCTGTACGACCTAAAAGAATCTGTACAGGAAGAACATAATGTCTATAATATGCCAAATGAAGACCGGAACATATGGAGTTTTGAAGTAGAAGATATAATTGAAGATCGTCTTAACAGCGATGCTGAGATAGGGTATTTTGTAGGATGTGTCAGTAGTTTCACAGGGAGGTTGTCATCAATCCCTGAATCATTTGTCAAAATATTAAATCACTTATCGATTGATTTTACGCTCTTAGGAGAGGAAGAATGGTGCTGTGGCAGTCCATACTTACTATCGGGAGCATATCCACTTGCAAAAGAGTTAGCAGAGCATAATATAAAGAAGTTTGAACAATTAGGCATTAAAACACTAATTACTACGTGTGCTGGCTGCTACAGAGCTTGGAAAGATGAGTACCCCCATCTAGGACGCGAATTGCCGTTTGAAGTGAAGCATGCGGTAGAATATATTGCAGAGTTAGTTGATATGGAAAAATTGAAATTGAAGAGAGTTCAAGATCTTAAAACTACTTATCATGATCCATGTGAGTTGGGAAGGATAAGCGGCGTTTTTGAAGCACCTCGAAAGATATTAAATCAGATTAGTGATTTCATTGAACTCCCCAAAATAAGGGAAGAGAGTAGATGCTGTGGTGCTGGCGGTGTTTTAAAGATAACAAACCCTGAACTTGCTTTAAAGGTAGGCTTTAAGAAAATTGACGAGATTGAGAGCCTTGAGAGCCTTGGGGTAGATACTATCGTCTCAGCGTGTCCTGCATGTTATTTAAATATTGAAGAGGTCATACGAGAAAGGGACTCTTATTTAAAGATGCGTGACATCACTCAAATCGTCGCTGAGGCACTCGGGTTATAAAAAAATGAAAAATTAATCTAGAAAACCGTAAGGTGGGCTTTGTTGAAAACTCAAAGAATAAAAGTCGGAATAATTGGAGCCGGAATTTCTGGCTTAATTTGCGCCTGCGAATTGGAACACTTACGACCACGCAGCGTTATATTAGAAAAAGAGCGGGAAGTAGGCGGACATGTCCGCTCTTTTATAGAAGAGGGATACACGTATGATGTAGGACTACACCTTTTCTTAGGAGGTTATTCATACATTTTACCATTTTTGAAAAAAGCTGCAGTTCGTTTGAGGTATATTGGTGAGGGTGCTGTATTCTATCATAATGCAAGATTCTATAGACTAGAAAGAAAAATCTCTAGTATTTTGAAATTCGGTTTACTTGATTTTTCCGATCGGTTAAAAGTTCTAACGAATTCAAATAAGATTTTAAAAAGTGATTTAGACTATTTTATGCAATATGATGAGGAGAATTTCGCCGAATGGTGTGAAAAAAATATTAGCAAAAAAGCCTTAGAGCTTTTTTATGAACCACTCATCAAATCATTAACATTTCTACCACCTGAAGAAGTATCAAGTGGGCTTTGGCTGCATGCTGAAAAGTTAAGAATCAAAGAAAGAGAAAGTTTAGCAGTATATTATCCAGAAAAGGATGTGGCGACTGCCGGCCTAAGCGTTATATCAAAAGCTTTGAGATGGTATTGCGAACGGATGGGGAGCGAAGTTTGGACTAATACTACTGTCAAACAGATTGTTATTGAGGATGAAAGAGTTAAAGGGTCTTGAAATACCTTTTGTCGTTTTTACAGGCCCTATTAGCAATCTATTTAATTTAATCTCTGAAAAGCACTTTCCTGGAGATTTTCGGGAGAGGATTAAAAAATTTAAATATTCATCTGTATTAGCAATTCAGATTGGGCTTGATAAATCACTAACAGATCACAGAGTCGTAATCTTAACTCCTAACAAGTTGGTTAATGCAGTAGCGCAAATTCTACCACCATATGGCATTATTGCGCCACCGGGGAAGAGTCTTCTTGCTGGAACTTGCATTGAACCATCTTTTCTAAACAAGACTGATGATGAAATAATGGAAATCATTATTGAGGAGCTAAAGAATCCTTTTCCTGAAATAGAAAAGCATCTTCTCTGGACAAAAGTTTTGAGAATTAAAAATGCTATCGAAGCCCAATCCCCGGGAATTATGTCATTAAAACTTGACACAAATCGTTCTCCAATTGAAGGGCTCTATTTTGCTGGAAATTATGCAAATAACGACAATTGGCATTCTTCCATAGAAGGTGCCGCAAGATCAGGACATAATTGTGCGAAATTAATTGAGAAAGACGCCAAAGTACTATTAAATTAAGTTTATGAGAATATATATACAACTTACAACTATTTATGCGTCTATAAATAACCAGAATGCAGACTTAAGTCACATAGAGATATAATAAAAAGAATATGAGAACACGACTAATTGAAATAGAGGAAAAGGGACGATGGAAGCCTCTTATACGAAACAGAGTTCAGTAAAACTTTGGTTTAATGCCACAAGACCCAAATTCCTTACAGCAGTGATTATTCCGATAATCCTAGGATCTGTGATAGCTTTTGTATACGAAAATGTGTTTTATCCACTTTATTTTGTTTTGGCTTTAATTGGAGGAATCGCACTCCACGCAGGTACAAATATAGCCAATGATTATTTTGACTTTAAAAGTGGTACAGATATAATTAACAAAGAAGTTACTCCCTTTAGCGGAGGAAGCGACTTTTTACGTGATGGAATTCTAAAGCCTCGTGATGTCCTTGTTGCGTCACTTATTTTGCTAGGTGTGGGCATTGCTATTGGTCTTTATTTCACATTTGTAATTGGTTGGTTCTTACTTTTACTTGGACTTATTGGTGCATTATGTGGCTTTTTTTATGTAACACTGGCATCTAAAGGACTCGGAGAAGCAGCAATTGGTATTAACTTCGGCCCTCTTAGTGTCCTAGGTGCTTATTACGTACAAACCACAAAAGTGACTCTTGTTCCTTTGATCGCATCAATTCCAGTAGCATTTTTAATTACAGCCGTAATTTGGATCAATCAGTTTCCCGATTATGTTGCTGATAAAGAAGTTGGTAAAGACCACTTAGTCGTCAGACTCGGCCGTTCCTTATCAGCTGTACGTGTGTATCTTGGTTTAATCCTGGGCACATACATAGCCATAGCTTTAGGTATTGTTTTCTCGTTCTTGCCGCTGTTTTGCCTCATTAGTTTCATTACTTTACCACTATTTGCAATTCCTGCAATGAAGTCTGCCCAAAAGAACTATCTGGATACACCAAAACTAATACCAGCGCAAGCAATGACCATTATGACTCATTTATTTACTGGGATCTTGCTCATTGCGGGATTCCTAATTCATTACATCGCTCTAACTGTGTTGTGATTGAATGGTTGCTGATGTAATCGTGATAGGAGGAGGACCAGCAGGTGCAACCGTTTCTAGAATATTAGCTGAAAATGGAGTGGATGTACAACTTTTTGAAAAAAAGAAAACAATTGGGCTTCCCGTTAGATGTGGAGAGTTGTTACCTCATCCTTCGGAAATGCATCGTTTGTTTCCCAGAGTCAAAGACGCGGAAGAATTAATAGAGCCGCCCAAGCATGCTCTCGCAAATATCACGGAAAACACTGAACTTATTGACCCAATGGGCAACAAGATAAAATCCAGATTTAAAAGTAACATCATCTTTCGAGATAGATACGACCAAGCCCTAATTCAAAGAGCGAGTGACGCAGGTGCAGATATAAAATGTGGTTCACCTGTTATAAGTGTCTCTGGAAATGGAAGCGTCCATTTTAATGATATGGGCACTATTAGACAAGTTAAAGCCCAAGTGATTGTTGGTGCCGATGGTCCACTATCAATATTAACTGAGGGAGTTCGTAGGGAAAATTATGAATTTGCATTGTGTTTTACAACAATTATGGAGAATGTAAATGTAGATGAAAACTCAGTCCAAATGTACTTTGGAAAAGAATACTCGCCTGGGGCATATGCTTGGATCATTCCTAAGGGAGATCAAACTGCAAATGTAGGTTTAGGCATACGAAAGCGTTTCACTAACAATTTAAAAATAAAAAAATACTATCGGAAGTTTGTTGAAGAGCATCCTACAGCTTCAAATTTATTAGATGGAGGGCGGATCATAAGTTCTTCCTCAAAGCTGGTACCAATTGAAGGACCATTTTCGGATGCTGCAACTAGACGAGGGAATATGATATGTATTGGTGATGCGGGAGGTTTCGTAATGCCGCATGTCGGAGCAGGAATCCCTAGTGCATTACTTACTGGACGAATAGGCGCTGAAGCAATATTAGAACATTTAAGAGGTGAAAGTGAACTTTCTAACTTTGAAAGATTGTGGAGAAAGGAAATTGGGAACAGGATGAAGAATAGTCTCAGAATCAGAAAATTCACAGATTCATTGCTTCTCAATGGATCGATCTCTTCGTTTTTTAATGAACGAGCACAACAATATTTTGATCATCTAATCCGCTGCGAGTTCCCTGTTTCTCTAAGATTATTCAATTTTTACCTAAATTTGAAAAATAAAGTAAAAAGTCTATCCTAATCCATATAATATTAAAATAAGGGCTAACATAGAGGTTTCGATAGCATTGCAAGGAATAATCGAAGGAAAAAACGATAACGAGATATTAGATACAGTATCGAGTGATACCATGGAGGAATGGAGAAACCTCATTGGCGAGGTTATGTTAGATTTATTACAAAAAGAAACGAATCCAGATTTTTATGATGCTGTTAAATATCAAGTTCAGACAGGAGGGAAACGTCTACGTCCATTATTAACTATGACTTTTAGTGATGCCGCAGGTGGCAAACTTGATTCTACAATTTATGCAGCCGCTGGAATAGAATTAATTCATACCCATTCACTAATAATTGATGATATTATTGATCGATCTGTTCTTAGACGAAACCAGCCAACTTCATGGGTCAAATTTGGTATGCCTATCGCCGTATTAATTGCCATGAAATATCGAGAAGCGATAGTTTTGGCCGCTCAAAAAACCGAATATCCAACTAAAATTCAGAAGGTTTTCTCACGTGCTATGCAGAGAATGCTTATTGGTGAACGAATAGATATTCTTCTTGAACAGACTGGACGAAAAAATGAATATCTAATAAAAAATCGCCTTCAAGATGCAACTATAGATGACTATTTTACTTTATGTAAAAACAAAACGGGCGCATTGGTTAGTGCAGCATGTGAAGCAGGAGTAGTTTGCGTAAATGGAAACAATGAATATGTTACGGCAGCAAAGCAATTTGGAATGAACGCGGGAATTGCTCTTCAGATTTCTGACGACTATCTTGATATATTTGGAAATAGTCAACAATTTGGAAAAGAATATAGAAAAGATATTATTGAACACAAGCTGGGCAATTTTGTAATTTTATATGCTCTAAACCAACTATCTGAACCATACAAACGCATATTATTAGAAATACTCCAAACAGATAAAATTAGCGAAGAAGAGATAACAGAAGCAGGTCATATCATCCAAATGACTGATGCACCTAAAGTGGCAAAATATAAAGTTACTGAATTTGTAAATTTGGCTAAAGATAGCCTGAAATCTTTTCCTGATTCACATGCGAAAAAAACACTTTTCAATTTAGCTGATACTCTTTTGGATCGAAAACACTAGTATAACACATAAACTGTACAAATGATATTTTCTAAGAAAATGTCGTGCAAGTGGCACATTTTTGTGCGTATTTGGCTAGAAACGTTCGCGTAGCATCTCAAGAAAAGTGGTCTCATATTCTTTTCTGAGAAGAATAACTTGTACCGCAGCTATGATTATATTAGTAAACATTTCTGGGCCTAAGGGTAGGATTGGGATAAGAAATATGACCCAAAGTATACCGAATATTAGACCTATCCTTGCTAATACCAATTTGTTAAGAACTAAAACTCCTAAAATTATTTCAAAAATAACAGTAATTATAATGACGAGGACTCCATTTGGGATTATAATGTTTACTAGAATATCTTTGTAAAAGGAGAGGTGAGCATTCTCAAGGAAAAATTCCCAGAGTATTTGATGGGTGCGAAGAGTTACGATAAGATTGAAGATTGCTGCAACAAGATAACCTAACCCAAAACCGATTCTTCCTATATTTGACCAATTCATTTTTCCTCATACCAAATTTATTTTCCTATATGTTGAATTTCTGAATGTTAAGCAAGTTTTTGCACTAGTGTCAATGAACTAGTACGTGACATCCTCCCCCACCTTTCGGAAGGGGACTTCCCGTTGCATAAGTTAAATCTTAGTACATATCGTTACTATATTTCCGCCGATATACTTAAACTTATGTCTAACAACTCTAAAAATTGAATTATTGAATTCTTTATCCAGACGTTGACTTAGAAAAATCGAAAAAGGAATGAAAAAAATGTATAAGAAAGTCAATCAAGTTGATGTTAAGCAAGATCAAACTTTGAAGGAATTAATGGATAGTCTAGATGGAACAGCATTTAATGCCAGGAGATTAGCGAGAGCCTGTAAAATATATGAAAAAATGGTTAAAATAGAGGGATGTGTCAAGTTTTTTTCGCTTGCAGGAGCAATGGTTCCCGCAGGAATGCAAAAAATCATTTATGATTTGCTTAATTTGGGATTTATTGACGTTCTTATTACAACTGGAGCCAATCTAACTCACGATATAGCAGAAACGTTAGGTTTTCCTCATCTTCAAGGAGATACTGAACAACGAGATGAAGAGCTTTTCAACAATAAAATAAGCAGAATCTATGATGTTTATATGCCCACCAAGGTTTATGAATCAATAGAGGAGTTCATAAAAACTCTAAGTTTTGTACCTACAATTTCCGTGAAAGATTTCCTTTGGTATCTTGGTGATCAATTACCAAATCATCCCCATTCAATCTTGAAAGTTTGTGCAAAGAAAAAGATACCTATTTATTGCCCCGCCTTTACCGATTGTGGACTTGCGATACAAGTTTTATTTGCTTTCCCAGAAACCAATTTCAATCAATTTCAAGACTTAAAAGATATGATTGATACAGCCTGGGATGCAAAGGTTGCAGGTTGCTGCATTATCGGAGGAGGAGTCCCAAAGAATTATTTATTTCAAGCAATGCAATTTTCTCCAAATAGTCTGGGTTATGCGATTCAAATAACAATGGATCGGCCTGAGCTTGGAGGTTTATCGGGTGCCTCACTAGACGAGGCGATTTCATGGGGAAAGGTCAATAAAACCGCTGAATACACAACTGTAGTAGCAGATGCTACGATGGTAATGCCATTGCTGCTATCCTATCTTAAAACAACTTGTAAGAACAAGTAACAAAATAGCTTATTTACGGTTTACTACAAGGCACTTATACTTCAGATCGAAGCGATAAAAATCAGGTTTTTAAATTTAGAGATTTATAATCATTATCTTTTTGTCAATATCACAGAGAATGTTTTTCGATGAATGAAATCATCATTTTTTAACTGTGATTATCTCCTCCACTCTAAGAGACGATATCTTTTTAAACACATTGTATTGCTTGGTTGAAATAGAAAGGAATATATACAGGGAATGTATGTATATTTTTACTTCAAGTTATTCCCAAAATTTCCACTAAAAAATGATATCAAAAAAACGACTCAAATATCTTGGATCACGAAGAATTTGGAGTGGGGAATGTTGGAATTCTGTCCAAAGTGCGAAGGCCTCCTAATGCCAAAGAAACAAAAGAGTA
>SMTZ1_10009837_pt1 | contig 15633 bp, 16 predicted proteins | sample DeeMarSWOR136_30_FD_25667 | JGI IMG/M metagenome (IMG submission 25667)
CCAAGCTAAGCTACTGGCCCGATGAAACCACGTATTATTGTTTTCCTATAAATACTTATAATATTTTTATTTTTATAATGGAAATCTTAATACATAATAAATTTATTTCAGGCTGAAATGGATATAGAAAAGACTATAAAAGAACTTTCTCAAAATGAAAAAAAGGTACTTTTAACTCTTAAAAAATTGAAAGGTGAAGGTTCACCACAAAAAATATTAAAAGAAGGTGACCTTAATTCAGAAGTTGAAGTGATGAACGCAGCTTCATGGCTTCAATCAAAAAGATTGGTAGAAATTAAAGATCATATTAATATTGTCTATTCCTTGGGTAAAGAAGGTAAGGAATTTTTAAAAAATGGTTTTCCAGAGAAAATAGCTATTACATTGATTTCTAAAAAAGGGGGAAAAGCCTCTTTAAATGAATTATCAAATGTCCTAAACAAGCAAGATATTCCTGTAGCAATTGGTTGGCTTAAAAAGAAAGATTGGGCAAATATAAAAAAAGATAAGGAAACAATGCTTGAAATAACAGAAAACGGAAAAAAAGCACTTAAACAAGAAAGTGATGAAGAAAAAATATTAAAAACATTAAACGAAAATCCAAATGCTATAATTGATAAAAATAAAATAAAACCATTATTATCAAGAAAAAATGTTGTTAAAGAAAAAGAAATTATCACATGTTCAATAATTTTAACCAAAAAAGGTAAATATATATTATTAAAAGATATAAAAATTGAGGAGGATATCTCACAAATTACTTCTTCGATAATCAAGAGTAAAAGTTGGAAAAATAAAACTATCAGGTCCTACGATATTAATGCATTTGCTCCTGCTAAATATGGGGGCAAGGTTCATCCATTGGTAGATTTAATATATAAAATCAGACAGATATTTATTGAGATGGGTTTTGAAGAAATCCAAGGGGATTTTGTTGAATCATGTTTTTGGAATATGGACATACTTTTCATTCCTCAGGATCATCCTGCACGTGAGATGCAAGATACATTGTATTGTAAAAAACCTTCAAATATCAAAATAAAAAATAATGAATTAGTTAATAAAATAGCAAAAGTCCATGAGGATGGCGGTGTAACATCATCCACTGGTTGGGGTTACAAATTTTCAAAAACTGAAGGGGAAAGAGCACTTTTAAGGACTCATACTACTGTTAATACAATTCGATATTTGTATAGTAATCCAAATCCACCTTGTAAAGTATTTTCAATTGGCCGTGTTTTCAGAAAGGAAAATATTGATGCAACTCACTTGCCAGAATTTTACCAAATAGAAGGTATAATCCATGAAAAAAACAGTAATTTCAGACAGTTGATTGGTATTTTGAAAGAGTTTTATAGCAGAATTGGTTTTGAAAAAATACGTTTTAGACCAGGTTATTTTCCATATACTGAACCTAGTATGGAAGTTGAGGTTTTTTGGAACAATAAATGGATGGAGCTTGGTGGCAGTGGAATCTTTAGACCTGAGGTTACTGAGCCAATCGGTGTAAAAAACCCTGTACTTGCTTGGGGTTTAGGACTTGAACGATTGGCAATGTTAAAATTTGAGTTATCAGACATAAGAGATTTATATATAAGTGACTTAGGATGGTTAAGGAAAAAATCATTAATTTAGCTTAGATTTCCCAAACCAAAATTCTAAAACAAGCTTTATATAGATCCGTGTGATATTTTTTTCAATTATATCTAATTTTGATTAAGATAGTTTTATGTTTATTTTTATTGAAGAAGCATTTATTTTAAGATTTATTTATACTATGATTTCGGGAATCTATAAAATTATTAAAGAAGATCTTTTATTAACTGAATTTGAAGATAAACGAATAATCCATAAAATATTTATTATGAATATTATTTCTTTATATGTAACAAAAAGGAAAGGATAAAATGAATGGAAAAAATTCGCAATATAGATGTGGTAATTGTAGTTTTTTTGATGCTATAACTGTTGATGGCAGTCAAGCATTTTGTATGTATTTACAAAAATCTATATCAAATAATACAAAGATTTGTAGAAATTTTGAATTTATTTCAGATACAGCAAGATTAGCAAGAATGAATAGTAATGCTTTACAACGTGCTACAATGAAAAAAGCAGAAAAAAATAATAGAAAAATTTTGATTTTGAAAATTACTGAAATTATTTTAATACTAGTTTTAATATTAGTAGTAGCTTATTTTGGTTATAAACAATTAGAATTGTTATTGCCAAAGTAGATTTTTCCAGCGGTATTACAAAGAACCATACAAAAAACTAAATAAAGTATTATTTGATATTACAATGTTTATTGATGGGAAAAACAGAAACAATTTATCAGGATGAATATATCGAACTTAGAAAAAGCGATATTGATAATTGTATAGAATATATTAGAAAAAAAACCACAAATGATGTCAATACAGATAAAGAGATGCTAAATAAACTGAGTTCTCAAATCAGAGAAAAAAGTTTTTATAAAGTGATATGTGATGTATCAAGACTTGATTTTATGAGAGCTGGTACAAGGGAGTATCTAAGAAATTTTTGTTTACCTTTTCTTGGCTATGTTGGTGCTCGTGTTTTTGCAGTGGTGACAGGTTCGGATTCGGTTAAAAAACTGCAATATCAGAAACTAGCTAAAGAGTTTTCTGAGATAATAAATTCTTGGAATATGCAATATGAGTTTTTTTATGATATTGAAGGTGCAAAAAAATGGATAATCTATAAGTAAAAATAACTTATATTTTAGCACAAAATATTTGATAACTACAAAATAATTTTAATAAAACCATAATTATATAAACCTATAGGTAGTTAGGTGACATTGTAAAAAACCTAATTAGTAAAGCTGAACTTATGCCTTATGGTTCTAAAACTTTATAGTAAATATTTCCATAAGGCAAGGGATGCTTTTTTAAACATTTAGAATAGATAAAATCAACTTAGATCTTATAGAACAACAATTCAAAGATAATAAATTATATATATGCAAATTTAATAATGAAATGTTAAGGGAAAGGTGGATTAATTGACAGAATCAGATAAGGAAAAAGTATGGTATCAATTTTTTAAAGAATTATCTGATAATGGCTTTTATTTTCCAGAGGATAATAAGAATTTTTTAGAAATGATTATAGTGGATAAAGGCAGGTTTCCATATAACTATAAATCAGTAAAAATAGAAGAATAGCATCATTATAAGATTATCAAACTATATTTTACAACCTATTTTTTACAAACGAGTTTTACACAGAACCATAAAACAAAAGCTTTATATAGAAGTTTTAATATACCGATTTTGCTAAATTTATTAATTTTAAAGGAGGCAAAAGAAAATTATGATGGGCGGACAACAGCCTATAATTGTATTGAAAGAAGGAACAAAAAGAGAAAGAGGCAAAGGAGCACAATCAAATAACATCATGGCAGCACGAGCTATATCAGATGCAGTAAAATCTACTCTAGGTCCAAAAGGAATGGACAAGATGCTTGTAGATTCAATGGGCGATGTAGTGGTTACAAACGATGGTGCAACAATACTTAAAGAAATTGATGTAGAACATCCAGCAGCTAAGATGATAGTAGAGGTAGCAAAATCCCAAGATGAAGAATGTGGTGATGGAACTACTAGTGCAGTAGTTCTTACTGGTGAACTACTAAAATATGCTGGTGAATTGCTTGAACAAAACATTCATCCAACAGTTATTTGTGGTGGTTATAAACTTGCATCACAAAAAGCCAAAGAAGTTCTCAACAAATTAGCAATGAATATCAAACCAGGTGACAAAAAAACACTAAAAAATATTGCAATGACTTCAATGGCAAGCAAAGGAGCAAGCACTGAAAAAGATATACTTGCAGATGTTGTTGTTGAAGCAATAACAAACGTTGCAGAAAAAGTAGGTGGAAAAACAATCGTTGATCTAGATAATATCCAAATTCAAAAGAAACAAGGTGGAGGAATTGCAAATACTGAAATTATCTCAGGTATCATTCTTGATAAAGAAAGAGTACATGAAGGAATGCCAAAATATGTAAAAAATGCTAAAATTGCTCTTGTGGATTCTGCTCTTGAAGTAAAAAAGACAGAAGTTGATGCAAGAATAACAATACAGGATCCTACACAACTTCAGGCATTTTTAGATGAAGAAGAGGGAATGCTAAGAAAGATGGTAAGTAAAATTAAAAAGAGTAATGCCAACGTTTTAATCTGTCAAAAAGGAATTGATGATATAGCACAACATTACCTTGCTAAAGAGGGGATTTATTCTGTAAGAAGAGCTAAAAAAAGTGATATGGAAAAACTAGCTAAAGCAACTGGTGCAAATATTGTTGGTAACCTTGATTCCTTAACTCCTAAAGACCTTGGAAATGCTGGAATAGTAGAAGAGCGAAAAATCGGCGATGATAAGATGACCTTTGTAATGGAATGTAAAAATCCAAAGGCAGTATCAATACTTATTCGTGGAACAACTGAGCATGTAGTAGATGAGCTTGAAAGAGGATTACATGACGCACTTTCAGTTGTAAAAGTTGCACTTGAAGACGGTAAAATGACAGCCGGTGGAGGCGCTGCGGCAACAGCAATTGCAATGGCCCTTCGTGATTATGCACCGACTGTAGGTGGCAGAGAACAGATGGCAATTGAAGCATTTGCAAATGCAATTGAAATTATTCCTAAGACACTTTCGGAAAACGCAGGTCTTGACCCGATTGATATGATGCTTGAAGTTAGAAATGCACATAAAAAAGGTAAAAAATATGCAGGTATCAATGTTCTCGGTGGAAAAGTAGATGATATGCTTAAGAACAATGTCATTGAACCATTACGCGTAAGTATGCAAGAAATCGAGGCATCATCAGAAGCTGCAACAATGATACTTAGAATCGATGATGTAATCGCATCTAAAGGTGGAGGTGGAGGAGGTCCTCCAATGCCACCAGGCGGAATGGGCGGTATGGGTGGTATGCCACCAGGCGATATGGATTACTAATGTAATCCACTTTTTTCTTTTTTTTAGAATAAAATGGTGAGGTATGACAGATATAACCCCTACAGTGAAAAAGAAAGATTCAAATGAAATGAAAAAAGAAATTAAAAAATTAAAGTTAGAATTAAAAGAAAAAGAAGACAAATTATTGCGTAGTTATGCTGATTTTCAAAACCTTAAAAAAAGAACAGAAAGAGAATTAAAAATAATTGAGGAAGATGTTAAGAAAAAATATGTTTTGGAATTACTCGACCTTAGTGAATTATTAAAAAAAGCATATGAGGATGAAAATCCTAAGGAAGGATTAAAATTGATGATTAATAATATAAATAATTTCTTTGAAAAGGAACAAATTAAAACAATTAATTGCATCGGAGAAAAATTTAATCATAATTTTCACCATGCAATTACAACAATTGAAAAAAATGATTGTGAGGATCAAACTATTGTTGAGGAGGTAAAAAAGGGATATATGATTAATGACAAATTATTGAGACCTTCTCATGTTATTGTTTCAAAAAAGAAAGAAAAAGATATGGAGTGATAAATTATGGGAAAAATAATTGGAATAGACCTTGGAACTACAAATTCTGAAGTAGCTGTCATGGAAGGAGGTAAACCGACAATAATTAAAAGTGCAGAAGGCCAGCCTTATTTTCCATCTATAGTTGCTTTTACAAAAGAAGGTGAAATGCTAGTTGGAGAAGCAGCAAAACGTCAGGCTGTGACAAATCCGCAGGGCACTGTCCATAGAATAAAACGTAAAATGGGTAGTGGTGAAAAAGTAAAAGCTCTTGATAAAACTTACAGCCCAGAACAAATTAGTGCATTTATACTTCAGAAGATAAAAAAAGATGCTGAAGATTTTCTTGGCACCAAGATTACAGATGCAGTAATCACAGTTCCTGCATATTTCAATGATGATCAACGTCAAGCTACAAAAGATGCAGGTAAAATTGCTGGTCTTAACGTTAAAAGGATTATAAACGAACCAACTGCCGCATCCCTTGCTTATGGTCTTGATAAAAAAGGAGATCATAAGATTGCAGTATATGATTTTGGCGGGGGAACCTTTGATATAACCTTAATGGAAGTGGGTGAAGGTGTTTTTGAAGTTCTTTCAACAAATGGTGATACTCAACTAGGTGGTTCAGATATGGACCAAGCAATTGTTGATTATATTGCTGCAGAATTTAATAAGAAAAATAATGTTGATCTGAAAAAAGATCCAAAAGCACATCAAAGGTTACTTGAGGCATCTGAAAATGCAAAAATTGAACTTTCAACAACCCTTCAGACAGATATCAATCTTCCATATATTACAGTTATTAACAATGAACCAAAACATCTCGAAATCAAACTTACACGTGCAAAATTTGAAGAAATCATTCATTCTTTTGTAGATAAAACAGAACAACCTTGTAGGCAAGCACTTGAAGATGCAAAGCTAAAACCAGCTGACATTGATCACATTGTCCTTGTTGGTGGTACAACCAGAATACCGCTTGTTAGAAAGAAAGTGGAAGAAATATTTGCAAAAACCCCTAAACGTGATGTCGATCCAATGGAATGTGTTGCAATTGGTGCAGCAGTCCAGGCAGGTGTTTTATCTGGCGATATTGATAAAGATATCGTCCTTTTAGATGTAACTCCTCTTACACTAAGTATCGAAACTTTAGGTGGTGTTGCAACATCTCTAATTGAGCGAAATACAACTGTACCTACTAAAAAAAGTAGAATTTTCTCAACAGCTGCTGATAATCAACCAGGTGTTGAGATAAATGTATTGCAAGGGGAAAGACCGATGGCTGCTGATAATAAAAGTCTTGGGCGTTTCCATCTGGATGGTATATTACCTGCGCCCAGGGGAATTCCTCAAATTGAAGTTACCTTTGATATAGATGTAGATGGTATAATAAATGTTCAGGCAAAGGATCTTGGGACCGGAAAAGAACAGTCTATTAGAATTACTGGTTCTACAAAGCTTTCAGATGAAGAGATAAATAAGATGAAAAAGGAAGCTGATGAACATGCTGAAGAAGATAAAAAAAGAAAAGAGAAAGTAGAGATAAGAAACAATGGAGACGCACTTGTTCATACTACACAAAAGACTCTTGATGAATTAAAGGATAAATTTTCTGATGATGATAAGAAAAACATAGAAGATGCCTTAAAAGAATTAAGAACTGCTCTTTCTGGTGATGATACCGACAAGATTAAGGAAAAGACCGATAAGCTATCTGAAGTATTGCAAAAAGCATCTACTGCAATTTATCAGCAGGCAGCACAACAATCAGCTCAACAAAAGCAAACAACTGGTGCAAAATCAGATTCATCTGATGAATCCTGGTCCGGTCATCCATCTGATGAGAATAAAACAATTGATGCAGATTTCAAAGTAAAGGATGACAAGAAGAAAAAGGATGAAAAAAAGGGCTGATCTTGTTTCAGTTCAATAATATTTTTTCTTATTATTAATCCTTTGTAACATATTTGTTTAATTGATCCCTGATTTTTTTTACCCTCTCTTGATTTTCTTCTTGCATATGTTTTGTATCTAGGGCTGCATCAATACTATTGATAAGCATTTGGATTTCATACTCAGATAACTCAATTGTGACTTTTACCATATTTTCCTCCCCGGAAATAATATAATAAAACGGTCTATGGTTTAAATACTTCTTCATAAATTTATTTTAAATGATTATAAGTTAATCTATTTACATTAATTTTAATTTTTTTTTTATTTTTTTATATTTTTGGAAATGCAAATAACACATGGAGAAAACAGGGATAAAATGAAAAAAAATAATATACAAAAAATTAAATTATCGTTATTAAATGTAGGTTTAATCATATTTTTACTATCTGTTGATGTGTTATAAAAGTACGATTCTAAAATTAATAAAGCTATTATAAAAAATATGAACATTATTATAATAAAAAAAATGTGGATTTTTTTTTTTAATTTCATCATCACCATTCCCTTTTCTTCTTGAAAATTACTCATCATTTATATGTTTTATTTGACAAGTGTTACCCAAATTTTTAATTTTATTACAATTAATTTTTTTATATTTATTAAAAAAGTATTTTGATTCAAATTAAAAAATATAAAATAAAAAGCTTATGAGATTTAAAAAAAAGCTTTTACTATTATGTTTTAATAAATTTTAGGAAAATTAAAACTAATAAGTTTCTTACTAAAAACTTATATAACTCTTATTATATTGGAATTTTATATTTGGGAGGAAAGAAGAAAATGTCTAATAAGTTGTTTAAGAAAGGATTGGTAGTAGGGATTATTGTATTATTTATTGTAGCAGGTAATTTATCTGTTACAGGTGTAAATATTGAACAGAGAAACTTTACTTTTAGGGCAGATAAAACAGCTTGGTGGAAGTTTGATGAAGGGAGTGGTGATACAACGTATGATTCTTCTGGACATGGGTATGATGGGACTGTTTATGGTGCTACATGGACTGATAATGGACTGAGCTTTGATGGGATAGATGATTTTGTTGAATTTGATGAACATGCATCAGCTCTTGGAATAAATAGAACCGATTATTTTATAGTTAAGGTTAGGTTCAGGTCAACTGGAACTGGTATGCTTTATAGTATGAGTCATACCAACCCAGAAGTATCTTGGATTGATCTCTTTATACATCATACGGGTGCAATATGTGTTGAAATGGGAGAAATAGGTAAAAAAATTGCTATGTGTATAGGGGGGACCTTTAATGATGGTGATTGGCATTTAGTTGAGTTCTATTTTGAAGGGGGTACAGCATCTCAAACCTTAAGACTCCTTGTAGATGGTGGATTCCCGAATGAAAATACAATGTGGTTCCAAAGAATGCTTGATGAGAATTTCTTAACAGCAAAGTTTGGTAGAGATAGTAATGAAGAAAGTGATTATTTATCTGGAGAAATTGATGATGTTAAAATTTATAAAAACCTCATACCTGTTAATGAACCACCAACACCACCAGAAATAGATGGTCCTGTTAGGGGTGGCCCAGAGACACTTTATGAGTATGGTTTTACATCTTTTGATCCTGAAGCTAATAATGTCGCAGAATATAATGTAAAATGGGGGGATGAAACAGGCGAGGAGACAATTTATGGTCCTTTTGGATCTGGTGTGAAAGTATTTGCTAGTCATAGATGGAATGAGAAAGGAACTTACACAATTGAGGCTATGGCAAAAGACGTATATGGTGCTGAGAGTAATTGGTCTGAGTTTATTGTTACTATGACCCGAGATAAATCAATATCAAGTTCACTTTTGTTTAGGTTTTTAGAACGATACCCATTCCTACAAGCATTATTAATACGGTTAGGTTTACAATAATTATTCCACTTCGTCTCTCGGTTATTTCTATTTGTTTCTACTGTTTTTTGATGTTTGTCCCAACTTGAGAGGTCCGATACAAATTATTTTGTCCGGATAAAATAGATTTTTTCATCAAAACTAAGAGTTTAATAGTTTATTTAACAACCAAAACAGAGCATGATGCACTACTTACGACATCTTTTTAATAAGATCATCGTCATTTGCAAACTTTATAATTTCTTCTGCAGGTTTTCCTATTAGCAATTGAGTTTCAGCTATAATTCCATATTCTTCTGCAATCTTTTTAAATTCATCAAGAAAAGCCTCTGCATCTTTTTTCATTTTTTCTTCAAGAACAACGGACGACATAAATTGATATGTATCATTAACAGTTAAAATTTTCACATCAATTCCTAATAATTTAGCTAGATATGAACCCTTTTTTACTGCATTTTTTGAAGCTTCAGTTTTATCAACAGGGATTATAATACGATTAAAATTCTCCTTCATCTTTCACACTCTAAGTATAATAAATGTATAATTAAATATTTCTTTAAATATGAGATTTTTTTAAATAAATTTTGAATAAAACTTAAAATTAACCAATCAGTAGCTTTTCGTATAACTTTGAGCTCCCTGTGTTGATAATTTCATGAATTATTTTCTCAGTTGTTGGTCCAACCCCCTTTAATTTTCTGATATCTTTTTGTATCTCAGATATTGGTCTATTTAATTTTAGTATTGAATTTGCAGCCCATCTAAATGATGATTTTTTTCCCTCTAATTGCATTAGATAATCTAATTGCTCTAAAATCACAAAAACGTAATCATTTTCAGATAATATATCTTTAAATAAATATGGGGGAATCCGTCGAGGAATCTTGTATTTTTTGGATAAAATGTTAAAAGTATTTTGGATGGATTTCTGATATTCTTCTGTTGGTCTTCCCCAAGCGTCTTTCTTATAGATGTTATAATATTCAGGTATCAAATTTGGATAATTATTTTTTAAAATATTTAAAAAATATTTTTTCTGTTTTCCTTCTTTTAAAGTCATACCTGAAAAAATTATGAAATCTAAATTATTTTCTTTTGCTTTTTTTATTGTTTTCCCCATTATTTTTGGTTCATCCGTAATAAAAGGAATAACAGGCATTAGAAACATTCCACATGCAATACCTTCTTTTTTAATTAATTTAATACAGTTGATTCTATCTTGTGGTAAAGGAACTCCAGGTTCGAAAATGCTACTGATATTTTCATCAAATGATGAAAAACTAAAACTTACAATCGCTTTACTTTTTTCATTTATCTTTTTAATAATATCGATATCTCGTTCAATTAAAGTAGATTTTGTAAGAATTGACACAGGATGATTAAATTTATAACATAACTCAAGTGTTTTTCTGCAAAGTTTATATTTACTTTCTATAGGTTGATAGCTATCACCAACCCCCCCACCTAACATTATAAAGCATTGGTGGAGTGGAACACGTTTGCGACTTGGATCTAATTCTTTTTCAAGTATATCAATTGCATTAATCTTAACTACAACATCTTTTCCAAATTCCCCATTGACATAATATCCTTCAGATCTTCCATCGCAATAGACACAATTGTGAGTGCACCCTCTGTATAAGTTCATTCCATACTGAGAAATAAACCATGAATCAATCCTCTTATGATTCCTCAGTATTGATTTTGCTAAAACTTCTTTAACTACCACTTATTTTTGTATCCAATATTATTATAAATACCCATCCACTGTTAAAACAATAATTAAATTCCTAATTTTTAAAATTAAATTTTGTTAAAGTAACACTTCTTAATAACAAAATAAAGAGATCTAATAAAAATTTATGTAGTCTTTAGAAATGATAAAATCTTTAAAAATGGGAAAGGAATATCTATTAAGTTTTTATATAGATATACTGAGGGGGCTTGTTCACAGGCATAAAGGTTTACTCCTACATGTTTAAAACAATAATCATACACAACGTTTGGATCTTTTGGAGCTCTTGTTTTACATAGTTCAATTACAAATGATAAAATATTGTTTTTTGCATAAAGCCAGTTCTCAGATGTTCCAATTGTTCCACCTGGCCAAGGAAGAATAGTTCCTCTACCTTGATAAAGATAGTATTTGTTGATACTTGAAAAACCCCTACCAATAGATACAAACTGTTTTTCATTTGGGGTCCTTTGACTAGTATGCGTCCATGGATAAGTTATAAATTCTCCATATGAATGGTATGAAATAGAAATTTTGATATCTTCGGATTCTACAAATTTTTTTATCGCAGTTGTTTCTTTTTCAGAAAAAGGAGCTTCCCCACGATAATTAAAACTTTCAGGATTTGACATATAAGCATCATGATACGCAATTGGGAAAATTTTATACAATTCCCATTTATATGCATAATTTCTATTTAAATCAACACCGATATTGATTGTTTGCCCCTCTTTTGGAGCTCGATTTTTCCTCCAGCCGTCATCATGAGATGTTTTGTATTCAACACCATCAGGATTGACCATGGGAATTACAAAAATTTCTGTGTTATTTACAATTTCTCTAACTCGTTCTTCAGAAGGATCTTCATCAATTAAACCATCATCATCATTATCAATTCCATCTATGATGTCTTCGTTTAAAAATCCATCATTATCATTGTCAGTATTTTTTTTGTTAAAATTTTCAACAATATATTCTATGAAAAAAATCAAAGATTCATAACTAGGCTTTTCATTTCCATGATGAGCTCCCATAAGTAAAACACCTGGTTCATCTTCATTTGTATCAACGTTGTCAGATAATTTTACCATCCAAATATTTCGCCCTTCATATGTGATACCTAGGGAGGTGTATGATAAAATATCAGAATGATTTTCACCTAATAATTGAAATAAATCTGTCATTTCTTGGTATGTATAATATTCATAGACTGACAAGTTTGAAGATGTATTTTCATTTTTATCTATAAAATTATTGCGTGCAGAAAGTGTATATGAGCTAAAAATCAAAAGTAAAAAAATTAAATAAGTAATAGTTTTTATAGCAATTTTATTCAAGTATTACCCCCTAATTAATATAATATAAAGTTATATTCTTTAATAAACTTTTGTAAAAATATAATAAAAATATATTTTAAGAAATAAAATGATATATAAAATTTTATTACACATTTTCATTTTGACATTTTAACACATTACTTTTAAATATAACTTTTATGAAAATTAGGGGTAAGGTGAAATTGATGTTAAAATTTAAAATTGGCAATATACTTAAAAACAAAAAATCGGTTTGGGAGTTAATAGAAGAAATTCCTGATACACCTGAACAAAAAAAAATTGATAGAGAAATTGTCTCAATTGAAAAAAAATATGAACATAAAAAAATAAAAAAAATGAATAATGACAAAAAAACAGTTTCCTTCTCAAAAATAAAGAAAGATAATAATGGGAAGAATAGTAAATATTATAGTAAAAATTATAGTAGAAATATCGAAACATATGGTCAAAATGCAGGAAAGATATACAATGAACTTAACAATCTCGGACCTTCAAATCAATCTAAAATAATGAAAGATACAAAAATGTCATTAAATGATTTTTACACAGCAATAGGCTGGCTTGCAAGAGAAAATAAAATTTATAAAGACACAAAATTTTATAAACTTGGAAATACAAATTTAACAGATGAAATTGGGGATAATGCAGGAAAGATATGGAGATTGCTTAACTCTCAGGGTCAAGCAAACATATCCTCAATTTATAAGTCAACTGATTTGAAATTTAAGGATGTATATTCTGCAATTGGATGGCTGTCTCGGGAAAATAAAATAAGATTAGTTTATGAAAATAAACAAGTGTTTTATAAATTAACATAAAACAATTTTTTATAAATAGATTATTTTCACCAAAATCTTTAACTTTTTTTGAATTTTTCTCGCTAAATTGAAATATCATGAGTAATATTAAGAATTTTATGGAAAAGATTCCATGTGAATATATTGTTTGGAACGTCTTACCAACTATACGTAAGGAATTTGCTAAAAGTTTGATGAGAAATTATAACTTCAATCAAAATAAGATAGCAGAAATACTTGAATTAACTCCTTCTGCAGTTTCACAATATCTCTCCAATAAAAGAGGTGTAGTTGATATAATAGATGATCAAATACTAGTTGAAATTGATAAATCTGTAAAAAATATTGTCACAAAAGGATCAGCAAAATTTTCAACAGAGACATGTAGAATTTGTACTATTCTAAAAAACAAAAAATTGGCAATTAATAAATCGACATATTGTAAGGGTTGTGATAAAATATGTGAAACTGCGGTATGGGAAATATTGCCTGTAATTAGAAAAGAATTTTCTAAGAATTTAATTAAATATCACAAATTCAACCAAAAAAAAGTCTCTGAAGTTTTAGGATTGTCAGAAGCTGCAGTATCTAGATATCTTTCTAGGAAAAGAGGTAATATAAAAATATCAGATAAAAAAATTAAAGAGGAGATACAGAAATCTACTACCCGAATCGCAGAAGGAAATAGTAAAACGGCTTTTGAAGAAACATGTAGGATTTGTACTATTTTAAAATCCAGTGAATCAATTATAGGACTTAAAAAATAATTTAAAAAAATCCATATTTTAAGGAGAATAATTTTTACTATTTATTTTTATTTTAAATTACCGAAAAATTTTTATACTTACCAATTGTTAAAAGATTAGATAGTAATATTATAAATGAAAACCTAAGGGGAGGTAAAAATGAAGAAAAAAATAACAACAGTATTTATTATAGGTTTGATGCTAGTTGCAACCGGAATATCTGTATCTGCAAATATAAATGAATATAAAACCAAGGATATCGAATATCAAAAAACGAGGGGTGAAATTATAAATATCACTGTCCAAGAAGCATTTGATATGTTAACCAATACTGGCGATGGAATTCAAGTACCAATAGATGTTAGACGAAGAGATGAATGGAGACCACAAAGAATAGATACGCCCATACCTGAACATCCAAGATGGTATCTACTTGATTTGATTCAGAACGAAAGTATTTTACCAAAGTTTTTGAATCAATATGCACAATGTGATATTATCTTTTATTGTAAAGCAGGTGGCCGAAGTTATAAAGCTGCAAAAATCGTTGCTAACACAAGTTTTGCAGGAACAATTTATAACATGCTTGGTGGAATAACTGAATGGAATAATCAAGGATTGCCTACAGCACCTGGAGGAATATATAACATTACCGTTAATGAAGTATATGACCTATGTACAAATCTTGTTGATGGTATTCAAAACCCAATAGATGTAAGATACGATTACGAATGGTACTCTGGGTTTATTGATACTCCATGGCCAGAATGCCCGATATGGTATTGCCTTGATCTATTCAAAGACCCTGAGAATAATACAAGATTCTGTAATGAGTTTATTGGCCAAGAAGTAATAATGTATTGTAAGGGTGGATATAGAAGTCTTGTAGCGTCATATCTAATTTATGAAAATTTTACAGGAACACAATATAACATGCTAGGCGGAATCACCGCATGGACAGCAGCAGGACTACCAATAAGAAACAATACAGCACCAGATGCCCCAGATATCGATGGACCAGCAAAAGGTAAACCAGATGTTGATTATGATTTCGAGTTCACCACAAACGATGCTGAAAACGATGTTGTAGAGATATTTATCGACTGGGGAGACGGTGAAGATACTGGCTGGATTGGATGGTATGGATCTGGAGAAACTGTTATAATTAATCACACTCACGCCAAAGGAACATTTACAATTACAGCTCAGGCAAGAGATTTCTATGGGAATATCAGTGAATTATCAGAGCTAAATATAAAAAGACCTCGCATAAAAGCTTTGAACTTTAATATTATTGAATGGCTTTTTGAGAGGTTTGCTGCATTAAAGCAACTTTTAGGATTATAAAATCCTAAATCTTTCTTTTTTTATTTTTTTTAAAATTTTATTAAAAATTAAAGAAATCTATATGTAAAATTGAATATTTTTAAATCCTAATTAATATTATATCGAAATATTTTTATAGGTAACATTTGTTAAATTTTTAAATATAAAATTATTTTCGACCTACAATGGAGAGGTAAAAATGAAGAAAACAATAATGGCAACTTGTATGATAGTTCTAATGCTAGTGCTAACAGGGGTATCTGTAAACGCGGGATATAAAAATGTAACAAATACCGAAATAAATATACCTCAGAAATTAAACGGATGTGAGATCTACAATATAACAGTTGAGGAAGCTTGGGATC
>SMTZ1_10022406_pt1 | contig 15633 bp, 15 predicted proteins | sample DeeMarSWOR136_30_FD_25667 | JGI IMG/M metagenome (IMG submission 25667)
TTCCACCACTCGGAAAGGCTGAAGTCAAATCTATTCTTGGTGTCGGCTGCCCTGGATAGGCTGGCAATGCTGAAGGCAGAAAGGTTGGAAGGAGGCAAGGAAGTAACTAAAGGGGTATTGGACGGAGTGAGGACCGAGCTTAATATGGCCAGGCGCTATATTGAGCCAGCAGAGGCAAATGCGATAGAGCGGGCTTTATCTGAAGTAGACGCTGAGCTCGAGACTCATGATTACGCCAAGGCAAGAGAGCATTTAGCCCAAACACTTTCCCAGGTCACCACTGTCAGCGACAAGTATATCAAGCTCTTAATGGATGAAGACCTGATTTGAGTAGAAATGCACTAGGTGCGCGGTCGGTCTTATTTAACTATAACTTTAATCAATATGTCGCCGGGCAAGCCATCGCTTATCTGGCGAGCATTCCTTAATCTCACTAGGCTGCCTGTTCTTACACCAGCGGGAATCTTGACCTCCAGCTTTTTCCCCCTCCTCTTTAATATCTTCTTCACTCCCTGTGAAGCCTCCCCTCGGCTAATCGCAATCTCATAATGGACCTCATGGGGTCTTCGAGCCTGGTCAAATATTTCATTGAGATTGACTTCTTGCCCGGGCCAAGATTCAAATCTCATTCTGCCAGGCCTACCTCTTCTAAAAGAAAAAGAAGAACCTCTACCCTTCAAGAAATCGCCAAATATGTCGTCGAGGAAATCAAATCTCAGGCCAGCCCCGCCGAAATCCTTCATCATTTCCTGAAAAGTGGTTCTGGTGAAAGGACTGCCGAAGATATCGCCTATATTGCCTACAGTGCCAAATTGGTCATATTGCTTTCTTTTTTGAGGGTCACCAAGGACTCCATAAGCCTCGTTTATCTCCTTGAATTTCTCATTAGCCCATTTCTCTTTCCCGGGATTGCGATCGGGATGATATTGCATGGCCAACTTACGATAAGCCTTCTTGATTTCTCCATCTGAGGCGTTCCTTGATACGCCTAAAATACCATAGTAATCTTTAGCCATTTACGCCGAGGCAATTGCCAGGATTTTGCTGTTTACTCATCACGAATATTCAATGGAAATTATAGCAAAGCATTGAAATTGGCGTTAATTAGAGATTTTTAACAACTTATCCCCATGCCGAGGTTGTAATAAAGACCAATAAGGAGTTTGACAAACAGATTTTTCCTTGCTATATTGCGATGGTTTCCTCAAGACTCCCAACCAGTAGATCGGAGGTAATCGATATGGTCATTATTGGCGAAAACATACATGTCATAGCTCAGGCAATTTCCACGGCAATAAGAGAGAAAAATGCCAAAATAATCCAGGATTTAGCTAAAGAACAAACTGAAGCTGGAGCTGATTACATTGACTTAAACGTCGGCCCCATGAAAAAAGACACAGAAGAGATCATGCAATGGTTGGTCAGTACAGTCCAAGAGGTTACCGATTTACCTTTATCTATAGATACTATGAATCCGGTAGCTATGGAGGCAGGCTTGAAAGCTTGCCAGAAGAGACCTTTGCTCAACTCTGCCTCGGGGAAGACTAGCTCCAAGGAGCAAATGCTTCCATTGGCTCAAAAATATAACTGTGATGTGGTAATTTCGGTGATGACGGATAAAGGGATGCCTCCCGAAGTTGATTCTAAAATAGAGAGTATTATGGACACAGTGGCACATGCCAATGAATTGGGGATTCCTAACGAAGACATCTGGGTTGACCCCATAATTCTTCCCGTCAGTACTGCTGGCGAAGGGCAGAGGTTCGCTGTAGTTTGTTTGGAATTTATAAAGATACTGGAAGACGTTTTGCCCGGGGTTAAATCAACGGTAGGGCTTTCCAATGTATCTAACGGGGTGCCCAACGAACTCAGGCCGCTTCTCAACCGTGTGTATCTAGTAATGCTAGGGCGGAATGGACTGTATTCTGCCATTGCTGACCCTTTGGATAAAGAGCTTATGAGTTTGGTCAAGGGAGAGATGCCCAATGATGTCGAACTTATTTATAAGACCATGGACGGGGAAGATATAGACCTCTCCGCACTATCTCAAAAGCAAGTTGAGTATGTTAAGACAGCCAAGGTTCTTATGGGAGCGAACTTGTACTCTGATGCCTGGCTGGAAAGTTAAGGAGGGTAGATAATGGAATATAAAGCACCAGTTGAAGCATATACGGGGGTGGTTAGAGAAATAACTATCGGAAAGGGAAATAAGAGTTTGAAAATAGGGGGGGAGAATATTCTTCCCCTTCATTTTTTTGATGAAGGGTCAAATCCCAATCCGGCAAAGTTTGCCTTAGAAATTCTTGATATGAAGCCTGAAGATTGGCCGGCGCATGCAGTTGAGCCCTTCAAGGATGTAATTTCTGACCCCATTAGCTGGGCTAAAAAATGCCAGGGCTTTGCTGTGGATGCCGTTTCACTTTTCCTTGTGAGTACCGATCCAGCAGTCAAGAATGCTCCTGCTGACAAAGCAGCGGCATTGGCAAAAGAAGTAGGCGAGGCTATAGATGTGCCTTTGATTGTCTACGGCTCTGGAGACGAAAAGAAGGATGTTGAGGTTCTTTCCAAGGTTGCTGAAGCATGCGACGGTATGAACCTTCTTATAGGCCCGGTGCTTAAGGAGAATTATGAAGCAGTGGGCAAGGCAATTCTGGACCATGGGCATACGGCTATTGCTCAAAGTCCTCTGGATATCAATTTGCTTAAGGAGTTGAATGTCAAGCTCAGCAAGTTCTTTCCTCCGGATAGGATTGTAATCGACCCCTTGTCTTCTGCGCTGGGCTATGGTATGGAATATAGTTACTCTTTGATTGAACGGGTAAAACAGATTGGAATTATGACCAAAGACAGTATGACTATGATGCCGATTATTGCCAATCTTGGTGCGGAGTGCTGGAAGACAAAGCAGGCTAAAGAAAACAAGGAACAAGGATTGCTTTGGGAAGGAATAACAGCGCTGTCGCTTTTATTGGCTGGAGCAAATATCCTTGTCTTAAGGCATCCCGAGACCTTGAGTTTAATAAAAGAAACGATGGAGGTGAAGTAGAAATGGCAGTAGCGGAAAAGAAACTATCAAGAAAATTAGAGGAAATTTACGAACGTATAAAGGCGGAGATTCCCTGGGAGCCAGTAGGCCCTACGCCGATGCCAGAAATTCCCGATCTCAGGAATTGGGATATGAGGTTATTGAAAACATATGCACCTTTTTATGCACCATTCTGTGACTTATGTTGCTTCTGTACCTATGGTAAGTGCGACCTTACTGGGGGGCAGAGGGGAGCTTGCGGAATTGATATAGCTGCTCAGCAGGCACGAATAGTACTTCTAGCCTGCTTGATGGGATGTTCAGCCCACGCCGCCCACGGAGCACATATTCTAGAGCATCTAATTGAGAAGCACGGTCCTGATAAGAAGATAGATTTAGGCGGGTCAATCGAAATCGAAGCACCGCATATCAGGACTGTCCTGGGTTTGAAACCAGAGACATTAGGGGATCTTCAAACAGCTTTAGAATATGTATTCAAGGAAATTGGACATCTACTTGATTCCTGCCATACAGGTCAGGAAGGAAGCGCACTGGACTACGAGTCCAAAGCACTGCATGCTGGTATGCTGGATCACGTAGGAATGGAGGCGGCTGATATCGCTCAAATCGTGGGATTCAATTTTCCCACTTCAACTGCTGATACACCACTGGTGGAGATGGGCTGGGGGGCGATAGATAAAAGTAAACCGACAATCCTAGTATCAGGACATAACCCGGCTACATCCACAGAGGTAATTGACTATCTGCGAGAACACAATCTGGAGGACAAGGTTGAGGTGGCAGGCGTTTGTTGTACTGCATTGGAGACCACCAGATATTCAGACAAAGCTAAAATTGTTGGTCCCCTGTCACGGCAGCTTTTTTTCATGAGAGCGGGCATCGCTGATGTGATCATGACAGATGAACAGTGTATCAGAACAGATACTCCGCAGGAAGCAACTAAAGTTGGCTCCGTGGTAGTCGCTTGTCTGGATAAAGCAATGTATGGACTAGAGGACGCCACAGAAATGGATGTAGATAATATAGTAAGGCGAATGGTGGATAATGGGGAGCATTTCGCTATCTTGGATTCCGAGAAGGCAGCTGAAGTAGCGGTAAAAGTTGCCATAGAGCTTGCTCCCAAGAGGAGGAAGGAATGGTTGACGGAAAACGAGGCGATGGAATTAGCTAAGAAATGCAACGACTGTGGAATGTGTGAGCAAGTATGCCCTAACCTTTGCTCTATTGGTGAGGGTATTACAGAACTGGCCAAGGGTAACTTTGAACCAATAAGGGAGCTATTCAACCAGTGTATTGGCTGTGGAAAATGTGAAGAGGTATGTCCTCGAGACGTTGCTATATTCAAACTGATGCAGGTGGCAGCAGGTAACGAGACCTGGAAGGCCAGAGCTGGGCGTGGTCCGATTATGGATACCGAGATAAGAACCGTAGGAGCGCCTATTACTCTAGGAACTATTCCTGGGGTCGTTGCTATCGTCGGCTGCTCTAATTTTCCTGACATAGACGATGTTGCTGACATGGTTGATGAGTTTGCCAAGAGAAAATACATAGTGGTTCTCTCAGGATGTTCTGCCATGGTTGCCGGAATGAAAAAGGATGCCGACGGAAAGACAGTTTACGAAAAATACTCTCCCAACTTTGAGGCTGGTGGTGTGGTAAACGTTGGTTCCTGTGTTGCTAATAGCCATATCACCGGAGCAGCAATAAAAATAGCTAATATCTTTGCTGCACTTCCTTTAAGGGGAAACTATGAAGTAATGGCTGACTATGTTCTTAATCGTGTAGGCGCTGTGGGAGTGGCTTGGGGTGCTATGTCCCAGAAGGCTGCCTCCATCGCTACGGGATGCAACAGATTGGGCATACCCGTGGTCCTGGGTCCGCATTCTTCCAAATACAGGAGACTGTATCTCTCCAGAAAAGAGGAGGATGATTGGAAAGTCATGGATGCCAGAAAGAAGGAAATTGTGGATACTGGAGAGCCTTCACCTGAGCACCTGGCTTATGTATGTGAGACTAAAGAGAAAGCCATGCCCGTGATCGCTAAATTGTGTATCAGGAAAAACGATACACCTCAAGGAAGAGCCATAAAGCTGAACCACTATATATCTCTGTATAAAAAATATATAGGAGGCGGACTTCCTGAAGACTTACATCTATTTGTCCGCAGGGATGCCGATATACCACTAGTTTATAAAAAAGAGGTGAGGGCACATCTAGAGAAGATCGGTTGGCAACCCAAGGAACCCGTCGGACTTCCTACCCTTATCGGGACTTATCCCAGCAAGGTTCCTTTGGATGCAGTGATACACTAATAACATGGAAAACGGCTTGAAAGGAGGGCAAGATGAGTGCAGTAATACCACGCCATAGAGTGAATGTCTTAACTGGTTTCAAATCAGCTAGATTAATAGAGGATGCCTCAGAGTATGCCAATCTGATCAAGAAGGCTAGAAGGCCACTTCTTGTAGTTGGTCCTCTATTGCTGAAATCTCTGCCTGATGGAAAACTACCTCTAGAGTATGCCTTGGACATAGCTAAAGCCGCTAAAATTCCAATATGTGCGACAGCCCAAACTAGAGGGAAGATCGTGGAATTGGGAGTACAGCCAGATTGCGTTTACGATACAGTCGAGATAGTAAATGCTCTTAAAGACCCAGACTGGCGGGGAGTCAAGAAAGAAGGAAACCATGACCTGGTGATGTTTTTTGGCATAAGGTCGGATCTTGGTAACCAGGGGCTTTCGACACTAAAACATTTCGCCCCTCATCTAAAGACTATGACTATGTGCAAGCATTACTTCCCCCACGCCAGTTACTCACTACCTAATTTCAAGAAGGATGTGAATTGGCAGGAGTTCTTAGAAAACCTGATAGCCAACTTGAAGAAAGGAGACTAAAGGAAAATGGAAGGTGAATTTCATGCAGATATAGGGCCGCAATATGAAGGCGAGGTGATAAGGAAGGAAGACGTATACATCGAGTTCGGCGGGCCAAAGGTAAAACAAAAGTTTGAATTAGCAACAGTTAAAAATCCTGACGAAATAGAGAATGAGAAAGTAGAGATTATTGGTAGCTACCCTATTGCCGTTCTGGTAGATGTTGCTGGAGGGGAACTGGATAAGGATGCCGAGGCGATCATCGAAAGAAGGATTCATATGTTCACCAACATGATTGAGGGATGGTATCACATGAATCAGAGGCAGGATGTATGGATGAGGATAAGTAAAGACTGCTATAAGAAGGGCTTTAATTCACTGCGGGAATTGGGAGAAATATACATCTTGCTTTACACATCAGAAATGCCAATCATCGAGAGCATCCAGATCACTATTATCACTGATGCAAAGAAAGTAGCGGAGCTTCTTCCTCATGCTCTGGAAGTTTATGCCGCCAGAGACGAAAGGGCAAGGACTCTGAATGATGAAGATGTGGATACTTTCTACGGCTGCGTTCTATGTCAGAGCTTCGCCCCAACTCATATCTCTATCATAGCTCCCAATAGAATTGCCAACTGTGGAGCTATAAACTGGTTCGACGGCAGAGCGGCTGCTAAGATTGACCCCGAGGGGCCTATATTTGCCATACCAAAGGGAGAGCTTATAGATGCCATAAAAGGTGAATATTCAGGAGTGAATTCAATTGAAGCTGAGAAGTCTCTGGGAAACTACGATAGGGTTTATCTCTACAGTGCATTTGAGCACCCCCATACATCTTGTGGTTGTTTCGAGGCAATTGTATATTACATCCCAGAAACAGATGCCTTTGGAGTAGTGCACAGGGAGTACAAGGGCGAAACTGTAATCGGAGAAACATTTTCCCACATGGCTGGTGAAACATCGGGAGGAAAACAAATAGAAGGGAGATTAGGAACCGGACTGGAGCAACTAAGATCGCCCAAATTTATCCAGGCGGATGGTGGCCTGGCCAGGATAGTGTGGATGCCCAAGGATATAAAAGAAAGGTTTAAAGATGCCCTGGAAGCGAAAGGACTCTACGATAAGATAGCCACAGAGGGCATCCTTGGATAAAAGGGGAGGTAGAACTCCCGACATAAATACCGAATAGTCAGCAGCGAGTAGTAGGCGACGAGCTTTCAGCTAGCTCAAAGCTAATAGTCGAAAACTGATAGCTGCGCAAGGAGGGTTTACTATGCCAATTGCAGGTTCTGAAATTGTAAAGATGCTTCCCGGGAAGAAACCGTGTAGGGATTGTGGCTTTCCTACTTGCTTTGCATTTGCCATGAAACTAGCGTCAGGTGGAGCTAGTGTGGATAAATGCCCTTACCTATCTGAGGAAATTAAAGCCAAACTGCTGGATGCTCTGGCACCACCGATAAAGCTTGTTACTATAGGCTCTGGTGAGAACGCCGTCAAAATCGGGAACGAAGAAGTTGTATATCGACATGAGAAGACATTTGTCCATTCACCAGGAATTACCCTCCTTATCTCGGATAAAGAAGACAACGCCAGAATCGACGAGAAAATAAAGAAGATAAAGAAATTACAGTTCCCATGGGTCGGCGTAAACCTAGAAGCAAATCTTTTAGCGCTTCATTTCGAATCAGGAGACAAAAACAAGTTTTTAGCTCTGGTGAAGAAAGTTCATGATTCAACGGACGTGGGCATGGTCTTGATTTCAGAAGACATAGACGCCTTGTTTGCGGCACGGGACATATGTGCGAATAAACATCCGCTTGTTTACCCCATAACGAAGGAAAACATTGATAAGGCTATCCCGAAGATTAAAGAGAATCCCACTCCTGTTGGCCTTCGTGGAGGTAGTGTCGAAGAACTTGTTCCTCTAACCACTAAGCTAAAAGATGCTGGGATTGAGGAACTGGTTTTGGACCCCGGTTCTAAAAATTTACTAGAGGCAATAAGAGACCAGACTTTTATCAGGAAGGCAGCACTAAAGCAGGGTTTCAGACCTCTTGGCTATCCTACTATTACCTTTCCATGTTTCATGGCCAAAGATGGACTGAAGGAAATCATAGTGGGATCAGCATTTGTACCTAAATGGGCAAGTATTATTGTCTTTTCTGATTTCAGCCAGTATTCCCTACTTCCTCTTCTAGTTCAACGGCTTAACATCTATACCGATCCTCGTTTTCCCATGGCAGTAGAAGAGAAATACTATGAGGTGGGAGAACCTGATGAATCCTCCCCAGTTCTGGTTACTTCAAACTGGGCTTTGACCTACTTCCTTGTCTCATCGGCTGTTGAGGCTACCAAAGTTCCTGCCTACATTTGCGTTAAGGATGCAGAAGGGCTTGGTGTCCTTACTGCTTGGGCAGCAGGTAAGTTCAGCGGCGATTCGGTAGGTACGTTCATCAAGAAATGTGGCATAGGGGACAAGGTGAAACATCGGAAGCTGGTTATCCCGGGGAAAGTGGCCAGAATTAAAGGTGAGCTTGAAGATGCTTTGGACCTTAAGTGGGAAATAATAATCGGTCCCAGAGAAACGACCGGAATAGGGGCTTTTCTCCCTGGACTTGCCAAGCAACTCAAGTGATTGTCTTGAGTCTGTGGAAGGAATGATTACAGAGGAACAAACTAGCCAAGTAATAGCTGAGATTTTAAGCCATTATAGAAAAGAAGGAAAAAATTTAATTCCACTATTGCAGGAAGTCCAGACAAGGCTAGGGTATCTTCCCAAGGAAGCACTCCAAGAAATTGCAGACTTCTTGGAGATGTCAGCGGTTGAGGTATGGGGGGTTGCTACTTTTTATAATCAGTTTCGCTTTGTTCCGTTGGGAAAATACCACACTGTGGTTTGTATGGGGACTGCCTGTCACTTGGCGGGAGGTAGACTTATTTTAGAGGCCCTGGAGCGTGAGTTAGATATCAAAGTGGGCGAGACTGCCGAGGATGGTAACTTTAGCTTGGAAAGGGTTGCTTGTATTGGGTGTTGCATGCTGGCTCCCGTCATAGTAATAAAAGATAGAATTCATCCTAAGATGACGCCTTTCAAGGTGGAGGAGGCGTTGATACCGTATAGAGAGGAAGGGCAGAAAGAGAGCAAAGTCAAAGGTAAAAAATCAAAATGACAGAGCAAAAATCAAAAACATTTTCCTTTTACATTTTGAATTGTCATTTTGCGTTTTGACTTTTAAGTTTCATAACATGACTTTCGAGGAAATTAAGAATAAAGCTAAGGCGGAATGGGAAGCTCTGCAGAAAGGCAGCTATATTGTTGTCGGCACAGCTACTTGTGGTCGGGCGGCTGGCGCTCTGGATGTAATTGACGCTTTTAATAAGGAGCTAACACGGCAAGGGCTGAAAGTTCCGATTATCCAGGTTGGCTGCCTGGAGCTATGCTATGCCGATCCTTTGGTCACCATATCCAAGCCTGACTCCCTTCGTGTCGTGTATCACAATGTAACTCCGGAGATTGTGCCACGCCTTGTGGAGGGTTATGTTGCCAGTGACGACCCTTGCCTTGAGCTCGCCTTGGGTACGCTCGAAGGTGAAGGCGGCGAAACAGTTTACATTCCAGAGCTTCCCCGCTTTGAACATGAGCTTCGTCTCATTCTAGGCCGTTGTGGCTACATCGATCCTGAAAATATAAGCCATTACGTCGCCAATGGCGGCTATAGCGGTCTAGACAAAGCTTTAAAGATGTCGCCTGAGAAGATAATCGGCGAATTGAAGAAATCTGGGCTGCGAGGGCGAGGGGGAGCTGGATTTCCTACATATCAGAAGTGGGAGCTATGTCGTAAGGCTAAAAACACACCAAAATATGTCATATGCAATGCTGATGAAGGAGATCCAGGTGCTTTTATGGACCGTGTGGTTCTAGAAAGCGACCCACATCAAGTTATTGAGGGTATGATTATTGCCGGCTATGCGATTGGTGCTGAGCAAGGCTATGTCTACATCCGTGCCGAATATCCTTTAGCTATTGAGCGTGTTCAGATTGCCTTAAAGCAAGCCGAGGAGTTAGGTTTCCTGGGAGATAGTATCTTAGGCAGTGATCTTGAGTTTCATATCGAAATAGCAGCGGGGGCTGGTGCTTTCATATCTGGTGAGGAAACAGCACTGATAGCGGCTGTTGAGGGCAGAATGAGCACACCTAGACCCAGGCCACCTTATCCTCCCGAGCTTGGATTATGGAATAAACCTACGTTATTAAACAATGTAAAGACCTTTGCTTTCTGGCAGGCAAAGTCGCCGATTCAGGATTGGCCGAAGTCCCTATGGGAACAACGCTTCGCGAGCTTATTTATGACATCGGTGGTGGAATTACTAAAGATAAACAGTTTAAAGCAGTACAAATAGGGGGGCCTTCTGGGGGCTGCCTTCCCGAGAATTTGCTTGACATCCCTATCGATTATGATTCCCTTCGAGAGGCTGGCTCGATGATGGGCTCAGGGGGCATGATTGTCATGGATGAGGATAACTGCATGGTCGATGCTGCCAGGTTCTTTCTTGATTTCTCTACCAAGGAATCCTGCGGAAAGTGCACTATGTGTCGCTTGGGGACTTTACAAATGCTACATATGTTAGAGGACATTACAGCTGGTCGAGGCAAGATAAGTGATATTGACCTTCTTTTAGCGTTAGCTGAGGATGTTAAGATAGGTTCGCTTTGTGGCTTGGGAAAAACAGCCCCAAATCCTGTCCTCACAACCCTGCGTTATTTCCGAGATGAATACGAAGCTCACGTCTTGGAAAAGTACTGCCCTGCCAGAGTATGCCCCGAACTCACTGTGTATTATATCCTTCCCGATAAGTGTGATAGAGCCTGTGAGCATTGTATTTTGACCTGTCCCACAGAAGCAATTAAGGGAGAAAAAGGGGAAGTTAAAATCATAGACCAGGAGAAATGTTCTAAGTGTGGTACTTGCTTGGAAGTCTGCCCACCCGAGTATAATGCAGTGGTTAAGCTATCGCCTGTTAGCTTGCTGACTTCTGCAAGTTTATCTGGAAAAAGAGCAGGAAAATGACCAAAACGATTGCTATCGCAGGAAAAGGAGGCACAGGTAAGACCACGGTTGCTGCTTTATTAATCAAGCTCCTTTCTCAGAAGGGGTTGGTCCTGGCAGTAGATGCCGACCCTAGCACAAATCTTAACCAGGCTCTGGGACTGCCTCTGGATGATGGTACGACTGTGGGAGGGATACGGGAAAAGATGGCGGAGGATGTCTCTAAGGGTCGTTTAAGTCCCACCATTGGAAAGCCAGAATATCTGTTTGGCAAGATAATGGAATCCTTGGTGGAGTCCAAAGGCTTTGACCTTTTAGCCATGGGGCGTCCGGAAGGGCCTGGATGTTATTGTGCTTCCAATGAATTTCTGCGTGCCTCCTTAGATAAACTAGTGAAAGACTATAAATACAATTATATTGTCATGGACTGTGAAGCCGGCATGGAACATATTAGCCGCCAAACAACCAGAGATGTGGATGTTTTACTTATAATGTCTGACCCCACAATAAAAGGTGTCACTACGGCAACTCGAATGAAGAAGCTCATTGAAGAATTGAGGTCGAACGTAGGTAAAGTCGGACTTGTACTTAATCGTGTCCGAGGAAAACTAACTCCTGAGATGAAAAGGGTAATTGACGAATCCGGTCTTAATATTATTGCCCTGATTCCGGAGGATCCTGACATCTCGAGTCTGGAAATGGAGGGAAGGCCCGTAACTGAACTCCCCCAAGAATCGCCCCTTCAATTAAAGGTTAAGGAGATAGTTGAAAGCTTATGTTTATGATTGAGAAAATATTTTCCCTGATGGAGGATTTGCCAGAATAAATTTATAGAAAGGCAGGTAAGGATTTATGTTTAAGCTTCCAAAAATAAAAGCACCGGGGCATAACACCAAAGCATCTAATATGGCAGTTCCTGATGCTAAAGAATACCCGGCTATATGGTTACAAGCCGCGGGATGTACAGGTTGTTCAGTTTCTCTTCTTAATGTTGTAAATCCCTCTATCAAGAACCTCTTAGTCGATGAGGTGATCCCGGGCAGTCATATAAATCTGAGGTTTCATCCTACTGTGATGGCGGGGGCGGGAGCACCTGCAATTGAGGTTATGGTGGATACTTCAGCGAAGAAAAAGGGGGGTTACATCCTTATTGTGGAAGGGGCTATACCCACTGCTAAGGATGGCATCCATGGGGTCGTTGGCGAAAAGAATGGTAAGCCAATGACTATGAAATCATGGGTGGACGAACTAGCCAAGGATGCCCTGGCGGTCATTGCTTTAGGTAGTTGTGCTGCTTTTGGGGGAATTCCTGCTGCCTATCCAAACCCTACTCAGTGTCGCAGCGTCGGTGAGGTTCTTGAAGCCAAAGGCATCAATACTCCATTGGTAAACATTCCTGGTTGTCCACCACACCCTGACTGGTTTGTGGGCACGGTGGCAAGCATCCTGCTTGCGGGACTGCCGAATCCAGAGGATTTGGATGAACATAGGCGTCCTAAGGCTTTCTATGGGCAAACGATTCACGAAAACTGTCCACGGCGAGCCTACTATGATGAGAATAAGTTTGCCAAGAAGTTCGGCGATCCCGGATGCAATTATGAACTAGGATGTCGGGGGCCTATAACCCATGCTGATTGCCCGGTGAGGATGTGGAATAACAAAGTGAATTGGTGTGTAGGTGGTGGTGCCACTTGTATTGGTTGTACTGAGCCGGAATTTTTTGACATAGCCCCGCTTTATGAAAAAGTCAGCGAAGCTGCTTTGCCAGAGGAGGTTTGAATCAATGAGCAAGATTATCATCGATCCAGTAAGTCGTATTGAAGGGCATCTTAAGGTGGAGGCGGTAGTTGAGGGAGGTAAAGTAAAAGAAGCCAAGAGTTCCGGGATGCTGTTCCGCGGCTTGGAGCTGATTATGAAGGGAAGAGACCCTCGTGATGCTCAGCGGATAACTCAACGTGTTTGTGGAGTTTGCCCTACAAGTCATTCCACTGCCGCTGCTCTAAATCTGGATAGTGCCTTCGGTATCGCTGACAAAATCCCTGACAACGGCAGAATTATTCGCAATCTAATTCTGGGGGCAGCTCATATTGCTGACCACATACTCCACTTCTATCACCTGGTTGCTCTTGATTACGTAGATGTAGCTAGGTTAGCAAAGTATGAAGGGAATAATCCCACCTTGAATTCAATAAAGAGCTTTATTGCACGAGGGGAATTAGGACCTTTTGTACCTCGTTATGAAGGTGATTACCGCCTGCCCGATGAAGTTAATGAACAGGCGGTAGCACACTATGTCTCGGCATTCGATATGCGTCGTAAGGGCCAAGAAATGCTTGCCCTGTTTGGTTGTAAGATGCCTCATAACATGGGCGTAATGCCGGGCGGAGTTGCTTCTGTACCCACGGTTGACAATATGACATCTTTCCTATGGAGGTTGAAGGAGCTTCAGGAGTTTATTGATAATGTTTACATCCCTGACGTAATAGCGGTAGCCGGGGTTTACTCAGATTACTTTGAAATTGGTCATGGCTGTGGAAACTTGCTTGCATATGGCTCCTATGAACTGGATGGAAAGGAAGCAGACCTCACCAAGAGAAAAAGATTTTTCAAGCCAGGGACCACATCCACCAATCTTAGATTTGGTGAACTCGATCCTACTAAGATTACCGAAGAAGTGAAGCATTCCTGGTATGCCGATTCTATTAGCGGCAGACATCCATCCCAGGGGGATGTTGTTCCTGATGAAGGGAAGAAGGGGGCTTATTCCTGGCTAAAATCACCTCGCTATGGTAAGACAGTTTTTGAAGTTGGGCCGCTTGCCCGAATCATGGTCAACTACGTTGGTGATAATCCTCAAGTCAAGAGCTTGGTTAGCTCTGCTTTGTCGCAAGCAAAGCTAAGCCCTGACAAGATGTTCTCTGTCATGGGGCGTAATCTTGCTCGAGCCCTGGAGACTAAACTCATAGCCGATGCCATGGCCGACTGGGTTCTACAGCTCAAACCTGGTGAGCCAGCTTACATAGGCTATGAAATACCCGAAGAGTCCGCTGGAATGGGACTGGTGGGTGCGGCGAGGGGTGCCCTCGGGCACTGGATACAGATAAAAGAAGGAAAGATTGCTAATTATCAGGTCATCACACCTTCTACCTGGAATATTTCTCCCAGGGATGATAAGGACCAATCTGGACCATTAGAGCAGGCTATCACTGGAACCAGGATAAAGGACGAAGCTAATCCCTTTGAGATAGTGCGCATCGTGAGATCCTTTGACCCTTGTCTCGCCTGTTCTATACACATCATCAGTCCTAAAGGGGATGACTTGGCGAAATTCAGGGTTTGTTAGTATATATTTGGGGGTAAGTTCAGGAATGGGAAAATTTGTTCTGGGAATAGGGAATGTCTTGTTAAGAGACGAAGGGATTGGCTGTCATGTGGTACATGCTTTAGAGGAAATCCCTCTCCCTGATGTAAAAATAATAGATGGCGGGACATGCGCTGGTATAATACCCCCTCTTGAGGCAACTGATAAATTAGTCATAGTAGATGCTGTTAAGGGTGGGGGAACGCCTGGACAAATTTATCGTTTTCACCTTGAAGATATAGCTCTGGAACCAAAGCCATTTCTATCACTTCATGACATGAGCTCGGTGGATGACCTGATGTTAATACAGCCCTTGCATAACATAAGTGAAGCCGTCATTATAGGTGTTGAACCCGGGGAGATTAAGTGGGGGTTAGAACTATCGCCGGAGCTTCAGGCGGAAATCCCTCAGATAATAGATGTCATTTTGGCAGAACTTAATAATACAAATCCTAAAGGAGAGAAGAAATGTTAATTTCAGAACAAAAGCCACTTGAAGAAATCCTAAGCTATCTTGAGAGCGATAAGAGTATCTTTATCGTTGGCTGTAAAGGTTGTGCTGAGGGTTGGGGAAGTGGAGGAGAAAAACAAGTAGCAGAAATGAAAAACACTTTGCAGGAACGGGGCAAAGCTTCGGGTTCAGTAGTTGTAGATATGCTGTGTGACGGCACATTAACCAAATTGAAACTTAAAGCTTATAAAAAGGAAATCGCAGCTGCTGATTCTATCTTGGTTCTGACCGATGGGGCTGGAGTGCAGACTGTAGCGGAAGTAGTGAACAAAGTAGTCCAGAGTGGAAAGAAGCTGAGCGCTGCCTTGAGTGCGGTGATTGTATGTTGGAATTTACTGGTGGACTCTGTCCTATTGCCCGATGTTCCAAGCATCTACTTAACGGTCCCTGTGGGGGCTCACAAGGTGGTAAATGTGAAGTTGATCCAGATATACCATGCGTCTGGCAACAGATTGTCGAACGCCTTACCAAACTAGGACAACTTGACAAATTGGAAAGGCTGGTAACACCAAAGAATTGGAGCGTGAGCCTTGTATCGGGGCCACCGGTAAAGAGGCTTTCTTAGATGTGACTACGAGCGAAATAACTGGAGGCGCAATGAAAACAAAAAGTAATTTGGAACGGGTGCTGGAGGCCAAACAATTTGCTGTCACAGGTGAATTGGGGCCACCACAGAGTGCTGACCCCGAGGTAATTAGAAGAAAAGCAAAGATACTTAAAAGTCATATAGATGCCTGTAATGTCACCGACGGTCAAACTGCGGTAGTGCGCATGGCATCTTGGGCCGCTTGT
>SMTZ1_10015499_pt1 | contig 15632 bp, 13 predicted proteins | sample DeeMarSWOR136_30_FD_25667 | JGI IMG/M metagenome (IMG submission 25667)
CTCTTAAAGTAAAATTCACGTCAATTTTCACTTCAAACCATAGAAGAGTTCCCCTTCAGGAAAGAATATCGTACAGCTAAAGCAGGAAAGAATGTTTATCTTTCAAAATGGTGATCTGGATTTTGTATTGTGTCGTGTGTAAAAATCCAGATTTGACATGAGAAATGTGGTAATAGGACTATGAGCTGATATTATACTAAATCTCAACTGAAGTTGACTGTCGAATTTGGAAAAAAGTATAAACTTTTTTTGCCCATTGCAGAAACCGCAATATCTAGTGGTAAATTTTTTATGCCTACAGGAATTTCTCTATATGCAGAAAAATTTTGTAATTACTCTTTAATACCTGCTTTTTCCCACATAATATCCTCTTTAACAAGAAATAAAAGCAGTAAAACTATAACATCAAAAATAATTGCGCTCATCTCTTCACTGTGACTTAGCACTGCTAAGGTCACAGTAGAACCTATAAGATCTAAAATAAAAAATCCTATAGTAAAATAAAATGTTTTCTTGATTCTTGCACAGATACAGAATCCGCTCACTACAAATACCAGTGCATAAATTAACATAATGACTGAGTTAATGTGAGCACCAAGGTCAAAACCAAAAAAATAGAAATTTAGTGTTTCTTTTATCTCCTGGTTTTCAGAGAATATTAACATTGAACTCCAAAACAATATTATTCCTAGCAAGATTAGAAATATCCCCAATAATTTTGCGATAATAGATCTCATAGTTTACATCCCCTTCTTTTAGTTCTGGGCGTTAGAATATCGGATAACTCTAAAGATTATACGCAGCATATAAAAACTGGAAGTGAGAACGATAACTACAACAAAAATAAAATGAAGTCTTCTTTACTTAATTACCTGTGACTTTAATGGGTTACTCATTACAGTAGTGGTGTTAAATTCAAAATTATCTTGGTCACAAAAGTTTAATAGAGATTAATCTTTGCTTTCTCTTAATTCTTCAATGTGTTTCTCGATATCCTTAATCCTCTCCAGAGTTTCAGGATGGCTTCTGAAAAAAACTTCTATCCCTTTCTTTTCCCCTCGTTCTTTTTCATCCCAGATACGTTTAAGGAAACTGACCATTCCCTCAGGGTTATAATGTGAAGCACGCATATAGTTAACTCCTAAATAATCTGCCTGTCTTTCATACTCGCGACTATAACCTTGCAAAAAGAAAAGAGCACTAAACTGTGATAAGTTTCCCATTACACCATAACCGATTAGTTTACTTCCTAAAATTATTGGTGCTTTTAGATTTTGGGCATAAGTTGCATTTCTATATTGTTTCACAACATGCCTTGCATTAATATGCCCTAATTCATGAGCTATTATACCGGCTACTTCATCTCTATTTTTTGCAAACTCAAGCAAACCAGTTGTTACATAAATATATCCTCCAGGACCAGCAAAGGCATTGACCAAGTCGGTGATAATAATCTTAAAGGTATATTTTAAATCAGGTCGATCGGAGACTTTAGCAAGTAACTGTCCTATTTCTTCAATTGCGTGATATACTTCGGCATGCTTTTCAGGAGAAAGAACTGTAAAATCTTTATGGATACACTCATCAACATAGTGTCCAAATTTTACCTCCTCTTTTTCTGAAAGAAGGTCAAACCCTTTATTAGGCTCTTGACTTTTAAGATTAGTTCTTATGCAACTAGATACTATAACTAGTGCTGTAATTATAGGGTAGAGATATGCCGTTGTTTTTATAATCTCAGTAACCTTCATTTAGCAGTAGAGCTAATGGTAGAGTAATTTGACGTGCCTTTTCGATAAATCAGATGATTTAGATTATTGTTAAAAGATATATTGATAAAAGATCGCTGGGGAATACCCCTCAGATCTGTTGAGGATTAATTAGAAACCCAGCTCTTTTCTATAGTCCTCCAAGACCTGGGTAGTTACGCGAGTGTAGTTGTATTTTTTGGCATACTTCTCAATTTCCAAAACAGCCTTTGCCTTAAACTCAGAGGGGACCATGGTAAGCATTTCTTTGGCCTCCTCCTCCCATTCCATAGAGAAGGGAAGCTTTGACAAATCATTTTCGTACTCTTCTTGGTTCTTAAGGTCAGTTGAAGATTTCTCAAAAACTTCTAAAAACTTGGTTTTAAAACGTGTGGGAGTATACTCCTGGGCAACGGTCTTCAAAATTTCTACGGTGACTGGTGATTTCTCCAGGTGAGCTCGCTCCTCGGCCTTCTTCTGCAATTTTTTCACCGATTTTGTCCTAATGAAATGGGGAATCATCTCTGCTATCTTCCTTAAGGCTTCCTCTGCAGAAGAATTCCACGTAGCCTCTCCGAGCGAGATCTTCTCTTCTATTTTTCCTTTAGTTTCAATGAAGAGATTAATATAGACTTGATTAACCATCTGCTGGATAAGATAGGTAGCTCCCCTAAAACCCATGTAGGGACCATTTTCGCTTGCCAGGAAACCGATGGTCGGGATATCTGCAAAGAGAAAATTGAGAAAGCCCAGATCCTTTGATACCTTTAAATCATAGAAATTTCCCATTATAAGCAGAGGTGAGGTTTCTTCATACTGATTTTTCTTTTCATCTATAGTTGGGGATACCGAAACATTATCGGATACTTCTTGTACTCTTTCTCCTACTTCTTCATCTCCAACAGCAGCAAAACAGATTTCTATGCCAAGTTCCTTCTTAAAAAAATGGCTGATCCCAACCGCATAGGTGTTGTGATTTTCAAGCGATAAGGCAACAGGGGTTTCAAAAGTAATGGTGAAGACACTCCCCGAGCGGATCAATCTAAATCCATTCTCAATTTCGCTCCTTAGATAGTTTGATACATCCAGGTTAAAGAAAGAGGCAATCTCTTCTATCCAAAGTGCAGATTCACTAAATCCAATAGGAATGGTTTTGGCAAAATAGGGGATACCGAATCGCTCTTGCATTCTTTTAGCAAACGTAACACCACAATCGTAGGGGTAAATGCATAAATTAAGCATGGCTGCAGGTGCAGTAGTGATTTGCCGCATGGTGGAATCTGCAGTGATTACCGCGTTAACAGATACCCCAATCTTGAAAAGCATCCTGTTTAACTCTTCCACATCAGCCTTCCAGTTAAAAACACTATAGGTAGGGCCAATAAGATTTACCGATTTCTCTTTCTTCTCACTCCTCTCATCCATTAAAGAAATAAGTGAGAGAAACCCTTCTTCTTTCCCTTCATGGACCGTTCCACCGATAGGAGGGCGTATCACCATACACTTTTCATAATCCAGTTTTTCAACTACCCCCTCCACATCATCCCTGGTTATCTCAACTGTAGGAGAGGTTACAATAAAAATGGCTGGTGGTCTTTTTGCAATCAATTTCTGCAAAGTCTTCTCTAAAGTTCCTTTTGCTCCTTGTAGAACATCTCCATAGGAAAGATGAGAGGTGTACATCTCAAAAAGGTCATTCATTAATGCATTCTGGTGCTGGTTAATATAACAACCGCTTGGAGAATGAAAGACGGTGTGAGCATCTTTGATTCCCAGCACTGCCCAGAGAGCTCCTTCAAAGGCTGAAGGCCGGTGGATTTCACTCACCTGAAGCTTTTTTTCGATATCGGTCCCTGTCCTTAATTTAACCATAGGCATTTCCCTTGTATCTCTTGAGAAGTTCTTTCCACCTCTTGTAGACAGGACTACCCATTGCCTCATGAAAATTTTTACCAAAATCTAGGGCAAAATCGTACCCGTATTCTGCCAGGTACATCATGTTGATGAAGGCAGGTTTAAAATGGGGTGTTACCTCTATCTGTCCTTGAAACTCGGTGAATACCACATCCGGATGATAGGCGTCTATGAGATCGCTTAGGGTGTCAAATTCCTCATCAATGAAGGTCACGTAGTATCTTCTGGTTAAAACTTCTCTTTCTTGCTTCGCAAAGGAATTTTTCATTGTAGGAACTAGAAAAACCTCTGCTCCCAATTCAGCTACAATCTTGCCCATAGAAAATTCACTCGCAGGACCTCCACTATGGAGTACCCGAAGGGGATTTTTAGAAAATTTGACCTTTAAGCTGTCCCATTGGGGTCTGATCTCCTTCTCTTTCAGATCCACCATGTCATGAAGTGTTTGTGAGTCCACTTGGTCAGCAATAGACCTTAAAAATCGAGTGGTTCCCTCTATACCCGCAGGAATCTCACTATAGCTTACTAAAGCACCACTTTTATCCGATATTCTTTTACTAGTTAAATAGGGAACGACGTGAATAGGATAAAGAATATGGGCCCTGGTAATTTTCTCCATCTCTTCGATATGAAAACCTGGAAAAGTGAAATAAGGGATGTGTGCTTCTCTTAAAAATGCGGTTAAGGAGGAGAACGCCCCTGCATCTGTCCCCGATCGTCCCAACAAACCAATAGAATTTTCAACCTTTTCTTGTGTTTCCATAACCTCAACAATAGAAGCCCAACAGACATCATTTCCTGTGGCCATGGCTACGGGATATTTAAATCCTGTATCGCAATAAGTTACTTTGCATCCTTCTAGTTCTTCCTTGAGATCTGCTATGATTCCCTGGACATCCTCCCCGATTAATTGAGGAACACAGGTATTGAGCACCACAATAACCTTAGGATGATAGCTACGATATACATTCACAATCTGCCTTTTTAAATTTTCTTCCCCTCCAAAGATGATCTCACCTCGTTCAATCAAAGTTCCCATAGTAAGTAGGCGGGAAGGACGACAACACATGGTTCCGATTTGAATTTCATAGATGCAGGGTTGTGGAGCATGAAGGATGGGAATTACTCCCTCAATCTTACCCAAACTTGCCATGGCTTGCATAGTTGAACAACAGTGTTCATAACTTTTTAAAGGCATCTCATCTCCATCCTCTCACAAGTGAACTGAAAATGTAGCATGTTATCGTAAAAGGGCTGCCACTATTGCTTTCTAATAGGTTGCGAAAAGTTCTTGTAATTATCTTTTTTTTTACCTTGCAGCCATCATCTTTTTTTCAGTTGTTTAACACCTTCCTTTAATCTCATTATCTATTAGGAAAACCTGCTTTAGATAGGGGTGCTAACAATTCTTCTAATGGTGTACTCTGCATCCTTTGGAGCTTATCTAAAAGCTCTGGCCTTTCTGCCTGAATCCGGGGCATCAATTTGAACACAATTTCTCCCACGTATTGAGGCAACTTATAGGGATTTAAGGTATAGGGTAGGGGATCTTGAATTATACTGAATAGATAGTTGACATCCTCTCTGGTAAACTGATCCATCATCGCAATCTGTCCAAAAAATGCCTTGTAGTCATGGAACTCAAGGAAGGACTTTTTCCACCAATGCAGGTAGCTCATTACCCCCTCTCTATTCAATTGATTGATCTTAAAAGCAGTGGCTACTGCATGGGCTGCCTTCCAGCCACACATCATAGCTCCGGTCATCTCCGTTTCTTGGCTCCAGGTGCTATCTCCTACCAGAAGAACGTTATCCTTAAAAGGCTGGGACAAAGGGGCCCAGAAGTTTCGAATGCAGGCCTTCCTTCTTCTCACCTCTGGATGGATAAACCAAGAAGAAAATGGACTCTCCTTGATAAAAAAGTCCATCTCGCCCAAGAAGTCCGCTCTGGGATCACAGATTCCTCCCACAAATACTACATGTTCATCATCTGCATAGGGGCTAGGCAAAAGATAGTAAGCTATGGGTATCCCATATGTTTGATCCCAATCCATGATCAGGATGAACATGTAGGGGTGGGGAGGATGGACACCGCTCATATACACATTGACTCCCCCGACAGTACAATAAAAATCTCTCTCTTTATTGAGACCAAGTATTTTAGCCATCCGTGAATTGACACCATCAGCGGCGATAGCAAACGGCGCCTCAAAAGTTTCATTACTTCCGATGATCTGAACCACCTCTTTTTCTTTTTTAATATCGACCACCTCGACACCCTGGAAGATATCGACTCCATTTTTCTCCGTCTCTTTGAGAAGACCTTGCAAAAGAGCTCCTTTGTCAAACACGATGGATAATCTGCTTTCATCTCCTTTATTGACCCTCTCTTCATAATCTCCTGTGGATATGTAGTGAATTCCATCTGGTGCATACTGTTCCTGACCATAAAAATTTTTGTAGGGACCCTCATAGTGAACAGTAAATCCGTTGATAGGAAAGACCATTTTTCTATTCTTGTGGCTAAAGTACATACGCTCACCAAAATAGTAATCATCTTCTCCAATAAACATCATGGCACAAGCACGAGTTACATGTGCTATGTTGTTCTTCCTTTCTAGTAATGCCACCTTAAGACCATCTTCTCCTGCTGTCTTAGCAGCCATCAAACCTGCTGGTCCCGCCCCTACTACTATGATATCATATCTTTTTGCCATACTATCACTCCTCCCCTAGAGGGTACCTACTCATTCTGTAACTTTCATAAGGTGCCCTCATAGGGCACACCTTGATAGATGTTGCACCCTCCACAAACAGTACATTTATTCGTTTCTATCTTAGTCATACCAACTACCTCTTTGGAATATAGAACTACTCTCTTTTGCTTTCCATACTTTTCCCTATACTCTTCAAAGGGGTTGAGTTGACTAAGCCACAACATTTTCCTTATTTAACATGCCTTTTATAAAAAAAGTGATGTATGTATCTCTTTAACCTTTCTGTCCCTCTTCCCTCTCACTTGTTAATTAATAAGTGCAGTTCTGTTCCCTTGCCTCTGATCACTTAATTTATAACGCTTAATGCGCTGAATAGCAATACATAATGACAGTTAAGAGATAAACTTATTTTATTTCCTCTATACCAGTAGATGCTAAATATTTCTTTATACTATTTTGTAGTAATTAATAGATTTTATAACTTTTTTTATATATCTATATAGTTATTTTAGTACAATATCGTACATTGATAAGGTATTATTATTTCTATCAATTTGTGGTATATTATGGTTTTTGTACCTAAAAGAACACGTATAACTTTTTAATAATCTTGAAATTCTGGTCTCTTTTTTTCAAATCAATGGATAATTATATCTTAATTCCAAATAGTTACAAAAATATTCGAAAATATATTATTTTAAATTCAAAGTGGTATTTAAATTGCTCAAGGGAGCAATAAGTATCATTAAACTCTTATAAGAGAGGTAAGTATTAATCCTTTCCCATTTCATTTCTCCAGGAACTTTAAGAAATGATGCCAATGATTAATAATTATTACACTGTCTTTATATCACCACCAAAACCGGGAAAAACAAAACGGTTTTCCTTTCGTAAAAGCACCTTCTATATCCTTATCTTTCTCCTTTTTTTCTTTATTGTAGGTAACTATATAGCCATAGTAAAGTGTCTTGAAAGTATTACGCTTAAGAATGAAAATACCAAATTAAAAGCTGAAAGAGAGGAGCTGGGGAAAATAGCTCAAATTGTTGATGAAATAGAGAAAAATGAATCATTCATCAGAGATTTCTTGGGACTAAAAGAATCTGGTTCCAGTATGGGAGGTCTGGGAAATAGTGAGCGTAAGAAATCACTCACAGAAAAGGCGCTTTGTCTCAAAAAAGATTTACAGGAACTAATAGATGAGTTAATCGATCGTAAGAGTGAATGGGATACGAGACCTACCATCATGCCTGTTAAAACTGATGCGTACTGGATCTCATCTGGTTTTGGCTGGAGGGAAAGTCCTTTCACTGGTCTTCGTGAATTCCATCGAGGCTTGGATATCTCAGCAATGAGAGGTACCCCCATCATTGCCCCTGCTGATGGGATAGTGATATCAGCTAGCAAACGCTACCATATAGGAAAGTTTATTGAAATCAAACATAATGATAAATACAGCACACTCTATGGACACCTGTTGCAGCACAAGGTGGAGAAAGGACAAAAGGTTAAAAGAGGTGATATTATAGGACTGATGGGAACTACTGGTATGTCCACTGGCTATCACCTTCACTATGAGGTACGAAAAGATAGTGTGAGTATTAATCCTTGCAACTATATTCTAGACTCAAGTGCCATAATGGCTATGCACTAATATCAGCATCTTTCTTCCTCCTCATTCCCTTCTTAGTATTGTCAAAACCAAACCACAGATTCACCCCGTTAGAAACTTACTATCAGAAGGGAAACTTTGTTAGATGTTATAACCTGTTGGATAAATTATCAGTTCCACGATAGTACTGTCTAACGGGGGAGCCAGAGAATTAACTAAATAACAACAAATTAGATACTTTTGTCTTTCCTCCCCTCTGTGTTCTCTTAAATTATTAGTCGTTTTATGCCAGCCTTTAATCTTTCTACGTTGAAGTTGTTAATCAACAAACCAACCCTTTTATCCATAGCCTCTAACTTTTAAACAAGCTGATTTTATACCAGATAATCTGTTTTGTACTCCCCCATATCTCTAACTTTATGCTATCGCCTTATCTTTTTCTGTCTTTCACGACAATTTTCTCTTAAAGGAAATTCTCTTTGAGTTATAGAAACCAGAGAGTACACAGAGTTTTTTAAAAAATAAATTTTCCCTCTGTGACCTCTGTGGTTAAATTCTTTTCCCATGCTGAACCACCTTTATTCTATTGAGAAATGTCAGGTAGCTTCTAAACCAATATCCTCACTACTCACTTTCATGATTATTTACCCACTGACCGCTGAGCCCTGGTTTCTCATCACCACCATAGCACACTCCATAAATATTGTGTTTGCCTTTCTCCTTTATAAAATATATACTATAAAAGTGCTATGGGGACAATCGTCCTTACATTTATGACCTTATTGAAGGAGATAAAAAGATGCAGGTACAGGATTTTAAGAAGAGATTAGAGGAGAGTTTCTGGGACTTTTTACAACAGATGGATCAGGAAGATATTCTGCTTGTGGAAAAGGAGGAGGAGAGGTTGCGGTTAAAAATGTATAGAACGGAAGGTGAAAAAGACTTTCCCTTGAAAAAGGTCTCCTTCATGCTCCTTGAAAACGGGTGGGTCTGGAATAAAGATGACAAAAATCTTCTAGATGAAGACGAATTAATTGTGGGTTCTTTTATACCGGTAGATGATATTCCTCTTCCAATTCTTGCTGTTGAAGCATCTCTCCATTTTGGTAAATATGACCATTTAAATATTGATCTTTTCCCTCTCTCCAAGAATAAACGGTACAGAGAAATCTTTTGTGAACCAGTGAAGAAATTACGGAGAAAAAATGATGGTCTTCCCGGTCTCCTCCCAGGAGTGAGAACCCCCTCGTTATTAGATGAATATACTTCTGGAGGAATGATGGCTGGAGATTTTTCCGATTCTATGCGAGATAAATCCATACCATGGTGGTTTGACTATGTAGATCTTTATAAGGGCTTTTTAGAAAACCGTGAAAAGTTCTCTGTTTTGAAAGAACCACCCATAATTGAAGAGGGAAAGAAAATCAAAGAAATGTTCCTCTCTAACTACAGAAAAGCAACGCCGAGAATCCTATCGGATATCCCTCATCTCTATAGTGAGGAGAATGGAAGAAAACTCGGGGAATTACTCTTTTAGTGAGAGGTCATAAATTTCACTACATCCTTAAGGTCAGGAATAACCCTTCTGCTTCTAAGAAGCCGGTGCATTAAGATTACAGACACAGTGGAGGGTTTGAAAAGAAGTTGGTTTGGGCGGCTTTTTTTATGAGTACAAGGTGCGTAACGGATCTAATGGTCAAGCAAGCTAATAGGATATATTCTCCCTCAAGCGATGTTGGATTTATGCCTGCAATCATGACTTTGTGGTTACTCCCTTTGAAAGGTTGTGCAGTCAATGTAACATCGCCATGAAATAAATCCTCATTTACCTTCTGTTTAACACATTTGGTGCATGTTTCTGGATAGCCTATTTTTATCCCACTATGTATTCATTCATAACCATTAATAATTATTCAACTCACTCAACAACATTATATATAGTAAAACATTCTACTTTCTTGGCCACTCTGATTTAGCCTTGTTCCAGTATTTCTCTCCAACGGACTGTCTGAAGGATGGATGGATTTTTCCAGTATCGGCAGGGGTTTCCTAGGATATAGTAGAGGACAAACTGGTCATCAAAGATATGAGAACTGCTCGTTCCCACATTGAGGTTCTTGTGACGGCAGATGGTATGATCAGTACCATGTTCTTTTCCGTCATGGTCTGATAAGATCTTCAGAATACTTTCTACAGTGAAATTGTCTTCAATAGTGAGGAGCATCTTAGCGCGTTCTATTCTGGCATAGGAACTGGTGTTGTAGTCATCACGCTGGTTACGCTCTGGCATGAGGCGGTAGTGATTCGTTGCCAGAACAAACCTCTTGTTTCCTCTTTTCAGACCGCGGTCCACCTCCACTCGATCGGGAGCAAGCTCTATTAGGGCCATCTCCCCTGTTTTGAAATCGATGAAGATAAGGTTTGCCCCATTGTGGGCAAAACGACCTCCCCCCTTGAGGAATGAGTGCAAGGCTTGGATGGCTTCTTCTAGAGACCCACACTCTTCCATGATCTTTCTCACCATCATAAGCGGGGGTAGTCCATAATCTCTCTCACTGGGAAAAGCCGCATTGTAGACTACAGCCAACCCCGCAAGGTTCTCGCCTAAACCAACCCCCACAAATCCAGGTGAGAAGAAAGAAACAAAAGGGTAGCCCAACCCCGAATCAGGCTTAAAGATGATCACAGCCCCGTCCAGGGTATAGATATACTCAAGATCAGTGTTATGAACAATAAACGCACCTTCTGGGGAGTTGACTGCAAAGGCAGTGCAACTCTCCATGTAGGTAGAGGGTACAAAAAAGTTCCACAATAAGACATCTTTCCACGCCTCATCGTAAGAAATATCCAGGGCATCAGACAAGCCTCTGGCAAGTCCTCTCATCTGCTCCAAAATACTCTGAGGAATCAATGATTCCGCCTTATCAAAATAGAGCTTAGATTTCTCTGGTGAAAAAGATCTGCGCATGAACGATGCAGTTCTTCGCATACCTTTAGCAAAATCTATGCGGGAACCTAACTGATATCCCATTTCCTCCCATGTCCCCGAAACGACAGCTATAGGGTAAGCTTCCTTGCCGAAAAGGTTTATGAGGATAGGGGTGCGAAAGTAGTAAACCCCTCCCACGAGAACTCCCAGCAAGAGAACCACCCCTAAGAAAATAAAAAAACCCTTCCCTCGGTAAAATCTTTTTTTCATAAATTCTCCTCGCTACTTTTACCTTTTCTGTCCCTCTTAACGTCTAGAAATTCTTACCCACTACTTCATCACTCCACTATTCCATTTTTTTTCTTGGTTCCTTCATCAATAGTGAGAATATTACCATAGTAATAAAGGAAAGAGGCAAACTGATATTTAACATGTGCACACCCATATCTTTTTCAAAGCCCCCCATCCTCCACCCCAATCCTACTACAGCACTTACCACCATTGCTGCAATTGCCCCCTGGGAATTGGCGCCTTTCCAGTAGAGCCCCAAGATAATGGGGACAAAAATGGCTATACAGTAGACTGTGGCTACCATTTCTAGCATTTTTATTAAGGTGGGGATTGATAGTGCAGTCCCGATAGCAGCTAATCCAATGATCAAAGTGAAATGTTGTGAGATCCTCAACAAAGTGTGGTCACTGACTCTGGGATTAAACCACCGTTGGTATACATCTTTAACCAGTATGGTACTTGCACCTAAAAGGGCACTGTCACAGGTAGACATAACAACCGCTATTAAAGCGGCAAGGACAACCCCTCCAAGGACTGGATTCAAAATCCCCTGTACTAAGGCAGGGAAGGCCCCTCCCTGTGCTATGTCTGAAGTTGGTGGTAAGGTGGGATAGAGAACCCTTGCAGTCATTCCAGATAAGGCTACCACTAATCCCAGCGGAACTATGACCCCGGCAGCTATTACACAGGCATACTTAGCAGTCGAGGGATCCTTTGATGATAATAATCTTTGAGCTGTGCTCTGCATGGTAAAATGCCAGGTTATCGACATTATTGTCCAACCAACCACAACATTTCCTAATGCAAAGATGTCCCACGGTGTGCATAATTGTTGGGTCATAGGGTTAAACCATTGAGGTCCTAGTGGTTCAAATCCTTTAGCTATAGGTGGCGTTGAGAAGTTGGAAATACCACCGACCAATTTTATACCAACCAAAGAAACCACAACCATCCCCACAATAATCCACCCAGTCTGTATAGTGTCTGACCATTGAACTGCCCAGTTCCCCCCTCTCCAAGTATAGAAAACCACCACCAACCCTGAAATGATTATGGTCAAAGTGAGTGGTAAAGTGGTAAGTTGAAAAGTCAATATCCCCATAGCATAAATCTGAGCGGATAAAAACATAATTAATCCTATAATCCCTAAACCGACAGCAATAGACCCAGCTACTATCCCGTATCTATTCTCTATGAACTGGGGAATGGTATAGAGAGACATTCGCCTCATAACAGGGGCAAAGGTGAAGGCTAAAAGGATCAATCCTACACATGCACTTAATAGGTACCAGGAAGCAGAAATGCCTACATAGAACGCAACACCTGAAGCTCCGATGGTTGAACCAGCTCCAATTACTGTTGCTATAAGGGTTCCTGATGTTATGAGGATGCCATGCTTCCTTCCTGCCACTAGGTAATCATCCAATCCCTTAATCTTGTATCGAGCACAAACCTCTCCCAGAATTATCATGCCAAAAAGATAGCAACCTATAATTGCCCAGAGAGTAACGTTCTCCATCCGTAACAAAATAATCTCTTATGTGACACAGATAAAAACTAAATTTTAAAATGGTTATTGAGTTAACTCCTAAAAAGAGATCTTTTTTATAAATATTTCACCCCCCTCCCTTACCCTCACCCTTCAAGGGGGAGGGATGGAGTGGGGGTAATCATTTATTCGGAGCAAACTAAATAACCACTAATTTTAATTAGTGGATTCGTCTCGTAGGAAAAGTGGTACGAACTTCTTATTAAACTCTCCTACATACATCGCCCGTGGGCGAAAGATACGGTTGTTCTGCAGGTATTCAAGAACACGCGAAGTCCATCCGGAAACACGGCTCACGGCAAATATTGGCGTAAACATTTCGGGTGCTATACCCAGACAGCTGTAAACTATGCCGGAGTAAAAATCGACATTAGTAAAGATTTTCTTCTCTTCACCAAGCCTGGAAATAACCTCTTCTTCCAACTTCTTAGCGATTTGAAAAAGAGGCTCTATGGTGCTGTTTCTCTTAACCAGGAATTTTGCTAGTGGTCCCAGAACCCGTGCCCTCGGATCATAAACTTTATAAACGCGGTGACCGAAGCCTGCGATCTTTCGTTTTCTGGCTAATTCTTTATCCAACCATGTTTTTACGTTATCGGTGTGACCGATCTCCTTGAGAGTGTGAATAACCTGCTCATTTGCACCACCATGAAGTGGGCCATTAAGTGCAGCAATTCCCGCACCCACTGAAAAATAGATATCTGATAGGGTGGATGCTACTACCATTGATGCAAAGGTGCTTGCATTCATTCCGTGGTCTGCATGAAGAATGAGTGCAATATCCATAATGCGTTCTTCAACGGGAGTAGGTCTGCGTCCAGTAATCATATAAAGTAAATTTGCAGCATGGCTAAGCTCAGGATCTGGTTCTACTGGCATATGACCCTGGTGAATCCTTGCAATAGCTGCAGCAATAGTTGCAACTCCTGATATAAGGTGATAGCACGCTTCAACGCCACTCGCATCCTCCAAGTGCTGTTTAAACTTTGACCTTTTATGTTGCCTTGAGTATTTAAACTCGTAGATAGCTCGCCTTTCACCTTTCGGCTCGGTTTCCATGGGGATAGAATCTTCATCTGAGCTGATGGCATCAATGGTCTTCGGTCTTCCTCTCTCCTGATCCATATAAGTAAATTCTTGACGCATCAGGTTTGTGCCCAGACGAAGTGCACCCATCGCATTCATCTTTTCTACCGGAAAGCCCATCAGTAAACGTAGGGTTGTATTTAAGAATCGGTAGCTGTTAAGTTTCTTTTTGAAAGCTTCAAGTTGTGAGGAGGTAGGAAGGGTACCATGCATGAGGAGATAACACACCTCTTCAAAGGTAGAATATGCACACAGATCGAAAATATCATAGCCGCGGTAGATAAGCCAGCCTTTTAAACCGTTGACATATCCTACCTTGCTCTCACACGCAATCGCACCTTCAAGACCCGGTCCGACTGTGCACTGTAAAGGCCATTTAACAGGTCTTGTATGTTCTGGTTCTGGTTTATCACTTGTCTCCAGACGTGCCTTTTGGGCTGCTTTTACTATCAGATCTGTAATGACTCCTGTTTCGTTATACATACCCTTTATCCTCCTTATATGATAGATGTACTTTTATTTGCTCCAGCTTTATATGCCAATTCAACTTCGAAAGCATCTGTATCTAGTGTTTTTAGGTCAGCAGCACTTTTTGTTTTTTTTGCCAACTAAAGATCTCAGTGCTGGAATAACATTTTTTAGACCTTCATTTTTAATCAAAGGTATTCCTGCTTCACATATGTGTGCTAAGCCTGATAATTCCTGCTCAACAATTTCAATCAATTGCCTGGCTTCAATCAAATGTCCACAATCTAATGCAACTTGAAAAATGGAAGTTGTAGTAATGTTGAACATACAACCTAGCGGAGAGAAGTTCAATTTCGCTTTCTATAAGATAGGATTATTACTATACAGGCGAAAAAAGAGATGACAAGAAACAGGAACTCTGGAACACGGACTCCGGGTATAAGCCTGCCTTCTGCTAAGAACCTTGCCATACTCTCTGCCAGCATATACACTATGGTAAAAGGGACAGATGAGAGAAAAGCTGCTGTTTTCCTTATAAAGGAGAACTTAAGGGGTTTAACCAGGATAGAGTAGTAGAGAATGATAAAAACAATAGTGTAGCTGTTAATCAGCTCGCGGTAAAACGGAGCGCGCAAAAAATAGTGATTTATGATGTAAAAGCTTCCACCAACAAGAGTGATAAGTGCATATCGCCACCCATCATGGTCTACCTTGAAAAGCCTTTTCCAGATGAATACCAGGAAAAGGTACGCAATCCATGTTCCGAAGGCTAACTCATAAAATTGTACTTTTCCTTCCCAGCTTTTATCTATCATTCGATGTATTGTTTATTGCTACTATTTGTCTGATTCTGATATCTGATAAGAACTTACTTTTAATGAGGAAATGATATATAAAAGCTGTTTGTGAGTCAATGAAAAAGCTCCCACGAGATACGGCAGGTAGTATTGATAGGTTCCTTAAAGGACATGGGGGAGATTGATAAATAAATTCATTGTTGGATTTTTAACCCCGTTCCCTAATCTTTATAATTAAAATCCATACTTGCTAGTTAAAAGAGATTAGTAGTATTTTGCTTGAATAAGATCACCAATATGAAGAGTATAAAAATTGCTTCAAAAGCCAAAAGGGGTCTATTGGGAAAGATATATGAGACAGTTCCGTCTGCATGTTCAGTTTCAAACCAGTGGACCTTTCTATGTATCTTATGAATAAATAGAATGGGGGGAATTCTTAAGATTAGTTCTCTCCTCTTGTAAAACATCATAGTGATCATATCGGGAAGAATGCCAAAAAATGAGGCAACCAAAAAAAGAAA
>SMTZ1_10004775_pt1 | contig 15627 bp, 16 predicted proteins | sample DeeMarSWOR136_30_FD_25667 | JGI IMG/M metagenome (IMG submission 25667)
GAAAGAAAAAACCCCTTCCTTAAACCTTCCTTCCTCCTTGTTTCTGAAAATCTCGCCTCCATACAACTGGCATAATATTTCACCACATCCTCAGGGTAGAGAAGTGAAGATTCGTCGAGATCAAAAAGCAGGGTTTCTTTCGTTTTTCTTTTACCACCACGAGAGCCACTTTTCCTAACCCTTGGATGATTCCGACGAATCGAGCAACTTTAAGAGTTTTATTCTTGTCGTACACGAAAACAGAAACCTCTCGATAGGTGGACCCGAAGGTCAAAAGAGATTTCACTTTGGTTCGTTTTCCTTAGATCCAAAGCACGGAATTGGATTTGAGTTGAGAAATCATATGATAGCCGCATCTTAGACACGCCGGGACCAAGGCTTTAGCCCAATACCAGCCATCGGCCAGAACGTAGACCTTACAAGGAACGGGAAGCCGAAAGGGTTGGAGCATCTTTTTGGCCAGGGCGAGTTTGGTCTGAAAGGGGCCCCATCCTTTGGTTCCTTTGGGATGATAGAGCTTGGCCCAGAGAGGCAGGAGAAAGTACTTATAGAGCAGCGCCAAAAGGACCCACTGGTGGCCAAAGACATAATGCTTCTCAGCATGATCGTAATGCCAGGCGCATCCGGGAGTCTTCTTCCGGGTTTTTTTGGCAATCGTGTCGTCCGAGACAATAAAGAGCACCGAATGGTCTTGGATCCCCAAGGCATGGAAGAATTGGTTCAGAGCCCTCTGAGCGACTTCCTCCATGGCCCAGACGTTTTGTCCCAGAAACCGAGTGAAACTGGGCAGGGACCGATGCAATAAGAACCCACTGAGGGATTGGACCATGGAAGAGGTATGGACCTCCTTGCCCAGTTGGATGAAGTCGATGACATAGGGTGAGAAAAGCTTGAAAGAAGGTCTTGAAAAAGCCTCTGAGAAACAGGATAATATGGACCGGATATCTTGCTTTGCATTTCGTAATTCCATATTATAGAGTGACAGCCTTTTCTATGCACCTAAAAAAAATGTAAGAGTTCAGTGATATTAGTTAATGCCAGCGTAAGAAATATAACGGTTACCTCGCTTTATGCTCCCAGTGAATTACCTCGATTGTTGTTCAGACCCTAACCTCAGGGCTGTAAAGATCCTTTTGGACACGAATCGTGAGAGTGAATCTCTGTGTCAGTGTGAAACTTGCGGGGCATATTGGTTCCACCGGTTTCTTGAAATCATGCACTTCGACCGGGAAGATGAGCAAACGACCTGGTATTCTCGTGTCAGTCCGGAGGAGGTTCAAAGCATTCTCGGTTCCGAAGGCCGTCCGGATTTGAAATTCTTGCTGAATCGGCCCAGTTTCATAAAGGATCATAAAGGGGTTCGCAGGATTTCAGGGCAACCCGACGAGCCGTACTATGGTTAAGCAAGCTCAACTGCCATCCCGGTATTAGGTGAGATCGTCCAAGAAATGCGAGAAGGAGAGATTATGGAAAGCATTTTGCCCTCCTTGCTGTACAAATTTTCTAAGGAGCCATTGCCCCACTTTTGAAAGTATTGGCCTTTTGGGCGAGATTATTCATTTTCTCAGATCAGGTGTTCGTTTACGGACTGCAAGCACCACTTTGATATTCGGCTCCTTGCCCTCGCTGAGAATGTTAAGGCAGGCGGTAGATGGTTATCACAAATCCAGAGGGAGATGCTGCTTCTCGTCTCCTTTCAGCTGACGTTTCAAAAACCCCGGCAAATCGGCTCGAGAGGAGATTTATGAGGCTTTGTCAAAAAAAATCCTGCGACTATATTTTCTTGTCGCAACTTTTTTCATCTTGGGGTGTCCAACCATGTCAAAAGATCCTGATTCGATTGCCGAATTTTACGGCTTCCCCTTATATCCGGATGCCGAGCATCTATGCCAAAAGCGAGTCTATGTGAGCGGACGCATCCCAGAACATCTCACTTGGGATGCTTTCGCGTCAGAGTCCCCCCCATCCACGATTGTGGAGCACTATCTCTTGAAGCTGGGAGACGGAGGTTTCAGTAGGAAAAACGAAGGTGGGACCTGGAGACTGCCGCCGGGAGCCGAAAGACCCGCCAAGGTGCTGGATATTTATCCGGTGGGCCCGCATGCCCTGAAGCCGGACACTGCCTTTTCCGTTGGATCGGTCCCGGCTGGCCGGGAGAAGCCTTGGGAGGCATGATCGAATGAAAAAATGGATCCTTGGGTTCTTGAGTTTCCTGCTGATCTTGCCCCTTTCGACTTCGGTCTCAGCCTCTGAGGAAAGACTGGTTCTCACGCCGAGAATCGAGGGCGAAAGAGTGCGCCTAGCCATCGACACGGCGACCCCTTTTCCTTTCGTACTCCTAAAACCAACGGTGGAAAGGCTACGCTTAAAGACCGAAGAAAAGCATGGGAAAACGGTAGCGGTATTTACAACTATGTTAGGCGGGAAGGCGTATCCAAACAGCTGGGCGCTGGTCATCGATGCTCCTCCTTTTTGGGGGCTTGATATTGATGGATTTTTCGGATGGCCGCTCCTCCAGGGCGCGGTCTGGCAAATCGATTGGGGACGGATGTCATTGTCCCTTTTGGATTTCCTCCCTGAAGAAACATCCTCGTGGCAGGTTTTCAAGCTGGACCATCAGGAACGGATCGCCGCGGCCTTTCTGGATGAAAATGAAAAGGGACTGGTATATTTTGACACGGGAAATCCAGAGGGCCTTTGGCTTTCCGGATCTCGTTGGAACCAATGGGCGCGGGAGAATCAGGATGTACCCATGACCTTGATTTCCGGGTATATGTTGGCGGCGGGCGGGATTTTTTGGACCGAGCAAAGCTGGTCGGATCGATTTCGACTCGGCCCGTTGACGATTCCTTCCATTATGCTGCTGAAGAGCCCCATCAAAATATGGCCCAGGCTCGAGGCCGTCTTGGGGCTTGAGGCCCTGAGGCATTTTGAGGTTGTGCTGGATTTGAAGGAAAACCGGATTTTCATGAAAGGCCGGCCCTATACGCCTTCGAATATTCAATACAATCGCCTTGGAGCGGCATTTTACCCCGCCTCGATGAAGTCTGAAAAGGTTGTGGCTCAGGTGCTCGAGAAAAGCCCGGCCTACAAGGCGGGTCTGCGATCCGGGGACATCCTCCTGAAAGTGGACGATATCGATATAGCTCGGTGGAACACGGAGGACTCCATCGCAAAGAGAGGATTTTCGAAGGGGGCACCGGGCACCCAATACACCCTCGAAATCGAAAGAGACGGAAAGAGGCATGTCATTCGAGTCGAATTGGAAGAGATTCTAAAGATCCCGGGGGGCGGAAAGCAGGACTCCAAACGGTGAAAAGGCCTCGACGGGAAATGGTGGGAAATGCGATGATCGGTCTACTGATTCGTTTCGGGACAATGGGCGTGGTGCTCTCGGCAAGCCTTGGCCTAGCATGGGGGATGGCGTTCCCGCAGGGGTTGATTAAGGCCAAACAACATCCGACGATCGTTCTTCCGGAGACGGGCTTGGCGTGGCTTACGGGTGAAGATTTTGAGGGGCCCTGCGAGGATGTTCCCGCAAAGGAATGGACCCGGAAACCCTGCGGCCCGTTTGAATTACTGGTTCACGCCGAAGGCCCTTCCGGCAGCGGTCGTTACTGGATCCTGACGATCGGCCTCGCCACGATGAAAGGGGCAGCGCCGGAACGGGGCGTCTGTCTACAGACGAGCACCCTGGGGTGGCGAACCCTGCAGCGGTTCAAAGACCTGCCCTTGCCGTGGGCGGATGACCTGGATGAGGACGGGAGGGCCGAGCTGATGATATGGGATAGTTTCCCTCTGACCGCGGATGAGTCCATGGCGGAGTTTGGCTTGATGGCCTGGGTTTATCGGATCCAACCGGACGCGACATTCACGATTGATTGGAACCTGACCCGAAGAATGGCCCGAGAGCTCGCGGCGGCCTATCGATTACCGCTCCAGACGGAGCGGATGGGAAAACTGCAAGAGGTTCGGAACTCCATTGCCCAGGAGTTGGAAAAGTTTGCTATGGAGAAGAAAGGGGAAACATCCCCGGCCTGGGGGGAAGTAAGGAAAGATACCATGGGAAGGGAGAAGTTGCCCGGCTCGAGAAAAGAGTTGCTGGCCCTCGGTTACAGCGACATCCAAACAGCCGAATCGCCCCTTCACCTCAAAGAGGGTGAGCGATTTTTCTACACATACCCCAAATGGGGTTCGGTGGGTATAGGAGCGAAGTATGAGATCGAAGACAGGACCGTCATTGAATTCGTCGGCGATGTCCTGAGTTACGACCACCCCCAAAGGATTAAAGCGGGCATGACCGGGGCCGATAAGGGTACCGGAACCTTCATTTTCAAGGCAGTGAAAAAGGGGAAAACCAAATTGATCATACAGAAAGACTTCAGGGGGGAAAAAGGGGAACAATTGAAGTCCTTGGAAATCTTAGTAGAATAATATCACCGTTTAGGTAAGCTGATGACTGTTCCGGAGGTGAGGAAAATCTCATTTCAAGCTGTTTTCTTCACGGAGAAGAAAAGGTAACCGAGCTTTGAAATAAAAATATTTCGGCGGCACAGAACCTCTTTGCTGTTAGAGATTATGCCTCAAAGAATCATGAATTTGACAGAAGAGGGAGGTAAAATTAATGACATGGACGGCCTGTCCACACTGCAGAAAAGCCACCTTTGCGTACGGCGACCGCTGCGAACATTGTAATCAGCCCCTGGGAAACCAAATACGTCTTCTGTACGGTGTCGGAGGGACGCCCCTGGAACCATTCATTTGTCGTGAATGTTTCTATGTAAACGACCCTGAAGATTCTAATTGCCAAGAATGTGGCAGGAGTCTCCCTGGAAAAAACCATGACTGCCTCCAATAATCTGGTCGACATAATTTAATGGAATTATCTTCCGGGTCAAGATCTGGGAGAAAACAGGGGTGAATGCATGGGCATGTAAGCCCACATGGTGAGAGAAAGATGAACGTTCCCCTATACTGTATCCTGAATGGCGAAAGGGCGATGAAAGCCGTTAAGACAGACGAAGGTGGTATTGCCGTGTTTGAATATTACCCCGAAGATGACGATTTCAGGGGGAATATACGTCTGTTGGATCGGATCCTTTCCGACGATCTGGACGTCGAGTACGTGACAGAAGAGGAATTTAATGAATTTGTGAAGAGGCAGGGATCAAAATATAGGGCAGATCCGCAATTGAGACGAAAGGCGAAGATCGCGGCCATGCAAAGGGCGCGAAAATTAGTCGTCCTTGCAGTTGAGCAGGTCGATCCTGAACGAGCAAGGATGTTAAGGGCTAATTTTCCTGAGCGCTTAGAGAGCCCGGATGCAGAGCAAGAACGCAACCTGAAATACGAGGAAGCCTTGACGCGAGGACTCTTGGAGGCAGTAGCCGATCTGAATGTCGAATTGGTGAAGATCTCTATGGATACGGCAAAAAGAATTACGGGACTTTTGGATCTTCCATTGGGCAAGTCTCCTGACAATACAACATGAGGTGCGTTCCGGGATTACCTTCAAGAGGCGTCCCGTCTACCTTCCCGGAAGGTGCTGCGCCGTCGAATTGCGGCAATGAATTGATTTAGCAGTTTTGGCGGTCACTCTGATTTCCTATTTGGGGAATGCTCAAAAAATACACAACCAACCTTTTAAAGAATTGCTCGACCCCGAATGGAAGAATATCAAACTGATCGTTCCTATCCGGCCGGGAGAAGACCCGAGACGCCGAGTATTCTGGGAATATAGAATTTTTCCTACCTTCCCATCCCATTGGCCTCCAGATCCGAGTTTACAACTTTTCTATCATGTCTATGCCGCAGCAATAGGTCCCGGCGATCTAGGCTATGGTGAATATTTGGCTGCTCCCTGGGGCCGGGTCGAGGTGGACCCGAGGGGATCGGAGGGGCCGAAATTCAGGCGCTTTAGCGAAAAGCTGAGAGAAATCGGGATCCAGGGGGTCCAACCTCTCACCCAGGAAGAGGCGGCGATATTCTAGAAAGAACCAACCACCGAGGCTTATCTGGCTGTATTCACTTCCCTAACTGACAAAAATGAGAAAGACGTTTGAATGTTGCGACAGTACTTTTGTACCTAGTGCCAGTTCAATGGTCATATCGTCAAAGAAATACGCCCTGCTCACGAGGCGTTCTTCCTATGCCTTGGGTGCAAATGACTGAAACCAATCCTATGTCTTCTCAGATTGCTGTCGCCCGACTCTTATAACGTGTCCGGTCAGATGAAAGATCGACTTCCATCCTTGGAAAGGAGGCCATGATCGGCCCGATTGCGGGTGACATTATTGAGTCCGTTTACGAACGGAACCGCATCAAGAGGAAACGGTTTGAGGCGTTTAATCCTGCCTTGGTCCACAGAATCAGGCGCCTCCCGAGAAAACTCGGCTGTTAGATAAGCAGATGAATTTTAATATTTTCTCAACAGCCTAAGGCAACACATCGACAGGATGGCAGAGGGGGTGCCAGTTAGCCTTCAGATAGGGTGAGTACTGCCACCTCGGCTTAGCGAGAGCTCTGAGCTTAGCCGTTCGAGGAAGAGATTATGAGAAAGGAATGGCTGAAGGAGCAAACGACACTGGAACAGGCTGAACAGGATCATCTGGTGAAAGATGAGAGGCTTGGCCCGAATCCCGTTCCATTTGGATTTGAGAACGAGCGCTGGGTTCGCTGCAAGGAACAGATGAACCAAGGCGGTAAGCTTTGAAAGTTTTCAAGCTCGGCGGAATCATGGGAGCACCTTGCAGGGGGCGCAGGACTCTGCATTGTCCGCAACGGAGAGATCATAGATAGCATTGTTACGATGATGAACTGACCTCGAACAAGGATCTCAATGCAACGTGCTAAACCGCACGCCTTAGCTGAATAGCTATACCGGTACCAGAACTTTCGATAACTGCTATAAACCCTCTATTTTGAGACTACCCAAAATGTTTGGATTTGATTTTGATATATCTATCCGAGCTGATGATTTAAGCGTCATTCTGCAACTCCGCTACAGAATGACGCTTATTCGGTATAACTTGCAAGAAGGGTTATGTTGATGACACTATCCGTCAGCTCAAATGTTGGGCAGGACACGTTATCATGCCGGCCATAATCTGAAGGCCTTCTTACCATGCATACGGTATGTACTAAATCCCTTAACATCTAACGTAAAGATCTCCGTTACTTCCATCTCTTCCCCGAGTGCGACAAGGGTTGAATCTGCAAAATCCATCGGAACATCTTTATATTTTTCTATCAACTCAAGTCCTCTTTTGAGGCTGCTCGTGGATTGTGGAACAAGGATTGCACCGCCTTTTAGAATAAACTCAATACCAGCTTTTTGTGATCTGATCGATGGACCTAGAAGATAGAGAACCTCAGTAAGGACCGGCTCTGTCGTAAAAAGCTGACCCTTGAAACCTTCGAAGAATTCCACACACCGTTCATGATTCTTCTCGCTTGCGTCAAGAAGGGCGACAAAAGGCCCGGTATCAAAAAGAATATTACGCATACTTTTTCATCTTTTTCAGAAGGTGTCGTCGATGAGCTTCTCCAAGGTCAGAAACACCACTCGAGATAGCGCCGATAATATCTACGACTCGATCGTAGGGTTTAGTTTCTTCCCTCGACTTAAACTCACCCATGAATTTTTCAAGCGCTATCCGAACGATATCCGATCGCTTCAATCTTAATCTCTTGCTTAAGGATGAGAGATCATCCTCCAAATCATCGGGCAATCTGATAGTCAATTGGGATTTCATCGCACTTCACCTCATTTGTAATGCATTTAATTGCAAAATAATATATTGTGATGCGAATTGTCAAGGGAAAATTATTCAGTAAAGTCCAGCCCAGGTTAACGTCCAGTCGCCGAATCGTTCGTTCACCCTGTCCACGGCCTGAAGCATCTTCTCTTTCTTATCCCTGTTCTCAAAAAGGCTTAACTGGCACCACTCTTTTTTTAGAAGGGAGACGCCCACGCCCAGGAGTCGAATCGGCTTGGGATGGGGAATGGATTCGAAGAGTTCATGGGAGGGTTGGAAGATCTCATTTCCACTGTTGACCATTTGAGAAAGGGTCTTCTGTTTGGAGAACGTATAGAAATCGGCATAACGGACCGTAAGTGCGATCCGGCTTCCATAGAATCCCCCTTCCCTCATCCGTTTAGAAACCCTTTCTGAAAGTTGAAAAAGAACTTTCCTGAGAGTATTTCGATCAAACGTATCCTCCTCGAGCGTGACGCTGTGGCTGATCGATTTGGCATCCTCTTCGTCATCGAATGAAACCACTGGGCTCTCGTCCAATCCCAAACCCATCTCGTGGAGCCTCTCGCCGATTACCCCAAAACGCTTTCTTAAGACTGCCACGGGTACCTTTCCCAGTTGGCCACAGGTGGAGATGCCGATGGACTTCAAGGCCTCTTCAAGTTTGGGGCCGATTCCGTGGAGGCTGGATACCGGGAGGTCCCTGAGGATCTCCTCTACCCTCTCATTCTCAAGGATGACCAGGCCATCGGGTTTCTGCAAACGGCTTCCCAGTTTTGCAAGGAGCTTATTGGGAGCCACCCCAACGGAGCAGGTCAATTCCTCTTTCTCACGAATTCTCTCTTTGATTGATTGGGCGATATGGAGCGGAGACTTAAAAAGGGGAAGGGATTGAGTGACGTCAAGATAGGCTTCATCAATGGAAGCGACTTCCACGAGAGGCGTGTAGTCTTTTAGGATGGAAAAGATACGGGCGGCGGTCTCTGTATATTTCGAATGATCTCCTGCCACCAGGATCAAAGGAGGGCATCGCCTTTTGGCTTCCTGAACCGGCATCCCCGCCCGGATTCCGAAAGGCCTTGCCTCATAGTTGGCCGAGGTCACAACGCTTCGGGAAAGGGACCCACAAACTGCTGCCGGTTTTCCCCGGAGCGAAGGATCATCCCGTTCCTCCACCGAGATAAAAAAAGCATCCATATCGATGTGAAGAATAATACGATCATCCATAATTCAAAAAGGGTTCCAGGGGTCTAGGGTCCAAGGGGTCAAGGGTTAAAAAACTAGAACCCTTGAACCCTATTTTCATATCTTTCTAAATATGCCAATCACCTTTCCGACAACGGTGACACGTTTTTCTCCTTTTTTAACGACGATGGGTTCCATGTTGGGGTTGGCTGGTTCCAAGTGAATCAAATCTCTTTTTTTGAAAATCCTCTTGATCGTGGCCTCGTCATCGATTAAAGCAACGACGATCTCTCCATTTTCAGCATCTTTTTGCGGCTTCACCAGTGCAAAATCCCCATCTTGAATGTGAGCCTCGATCATGCTATCCCCTTGCACCCGAAGGAGGAAGACATCCTCTGAAGAGACAAGGTTTCGATCGAAGTTGATGTATCCTTCGATGTTTTCGACGGCAAGGATAGGCTCCCCTGCTGTTACTCTCCCAATGATCGGGACCGTTAGCGTTTGAGTCTTGGGTGCCGGGTACCCAAGGATCTCAACCCCCCTAGAGAATCCAGGGGTTCTCCGAAGATACCCTTTCTTTTCTAGGATGTTCAGGGTCTTCTGCGGGCCCTTAGGTCCTTGCAATTCAAAGTGGGAGGCAATCTCCCTAAGGGTGGGCGGAAACCCCTTGTCTCGAAGGAAATTCTTCAAAAAATTCAGCACTTTCTCCTGCGTTGAAGTCAGTTTCCTATTCTTCATTTTTTTGTTTATTATCCTTTCGATTTCAGGCCTGAAAACATTCGCCATGCGCAATCCGCCATAAGCTACGAGCGATTCCTTAGAGCTTTGTGATCAGGGAATTGCTCTTAAATAGGGTCTACATATGTAGACCATTCTAAGAAACTCCCTTTTATTTGTCAAGAGAAAAAAAGAAGGGGGAGGAATTATAGGGATCCAAAGAAATCGTCAAAGACATTGCTTAACGTTCGATTGATGAAATTCTCCAGTTTCTCCGGCGTAAAGTTGCTATCCATCATTTCTTTTCCTACATACACTTTTTGTTTCAAAACACTTTTTTCTTTTTTCACTCCAAGAAAAATATCGAAGTAGAAGGACGTGTTCACCCTTGTTCTCCCTCCTACAGCTTCCGCCTCTATCCAAAATCTCTTCATGTCTATCCTCAAGATCGAGTCGGCCTCCAGATCCTTCAATGCCTCCGGATTCCCATCCCAACTCGAAACAAAAATTGTTTGAATCCCGGAATGTGAGAGGGCTTCGGAAAAGAACTCCCGGATCGCCTTTTCGAGCGGAAAGGGTTCGCTTTTAAAATAATTCGAAATTTTCCTGAGGGACTTATGGTGGCCGATGTACAGCCTCCCATGACGACTGTCATGAAATGGAGCAACCGCAATGGTCAGACCAATATTCTGATCAAGGGATGGAGGTGGTTTGGCCTCTCGGTATCGAATATTGATGGAATGAATTTCTGGCTTGCGAGGATATCTTTCCCGACCGCGATAGGTCTGCCCTGATGCCAAATCTTGGCCTAAGACATTCAAACAAAGAACTAGCAACCACGGGAGGTATGTGGATCTCAAAAAAATCACCCCCATAGAACCAAATGAAGCTCCAATTGTTTCCTTTCCCTGTTCTCCATTTTAAAGGCTCCCATTACGGTTCTCATTATATTAAAATCTCAACTCCCGACGCAACCCGGTGTACCCGGTCCCTACGCTTTGCAGGTGTTATCAACAATTTCTGTTTTCTCGCCTTCCTTCGGGGCCTCGTTAATCGTAACATCCCTCCATCATGGAGCATATCAAATGAAAATCAATAAAAGACAAAACATTATCACGGAGCCCCTACCCTGTGGGGTAAAAGAATGAGTTGAAAAATTATCTACAAAGTAGAATACTTTAGCATTACCTGGCCCAAGAGTATCGTATGACAACGCAAACGATAGGGAAAATATTAAACCGTGGTTTCATCCTCACCTTTAGTGCTCAATTCACTTTGCTATCCGTTTTTTACATCCTCATCCCTACCCTCCCAATCTATCTTTCAAGATTAGGATCTAATGAAGTAGAAATTGGTGTTCTTATTGGAATCTTTACGGTCTCGTCACTGGTCCTTAGGCCCTATGTTGGAAGAGCCCTTCTAAACATTCCTGAAAAAACCTTTATGATCGTTGGGGCTCTCCTTTATGCTGTCACTTCTGTTGCCTATCTTTTCGCTCCTCCTTTTTGGCCCTTTTTGATCGTGAGGCTCTCCCAAGGAATTGGATTAGCATGCTTCCATACGGCCTCCATGACATTGATCGCCAATATCAGCCCGGAGGCCCATCGGGGCCAGAGCCTCAGTTACTTTACTCTGGCCTCCAGCATCTCCGGTGCCTTAGTGCCTTCCCTGGGCATATTCCTTATCAACCACTTCGGTTTCACCCTTCTCTTCTTGGTCTGCTTAGGCCTATCGTTATGCGCACTATTGATTACTGTTCTCTTGGGAAGGAGACAAGTTGCTCCAATGGAGCATCCTTCCATAAAGAGCGACATCATCCTCAGTCGGAAAGCTGTGGCACCGTCCATCATTCATTCCTTTGCCTTTTTCACTTGGGGAGCTTTAACTGCCTTCTTTCCTCTTTATGCAATAACCCATGGAATGGCTAACCCCGGATTTTTCTTTACCACGATTGCCATCATGCTTATTTTGGGTCGTGCCTTGGGTGGGAGAATATTCGATCTCTACAGCAGAGACAGAATCATTCTGCCTTGCCTTGTCACTTCCATCATTTCGATGGTCATCCTCACTTTTTCAAAAAACCTGCCAATGTTTATCCTCGTGGCAATGATCTGGGGGATTGGGTACACGTTTCTTCTGCCTTCTTCATTGGCTTATGCTGTTGATCGTGCGGGGTCTCCCGGTCCAGCCATGGGAACGTTCACAGCAATCTCAGATTTAGGATTGAGCTTGGGCCCAGTGACGATGGGTATCCTCCTCCATTGGACGAGCTATCCAATCATGTTTCTTTGTTTAGCCCTCACTGGAGTCATCAATCTCAATTATTTCTATTTTTTTGTGAGAAAAAAGGAGTGACCCTTCAAAGATACGCAGAAGTTTCCATGAGTAGAGAAGGTTTGAGAATGGGCACTGATGTTTTCGCGATTCCACTGGGAATGGACCACTGTTATCTGATCCGGGACAAAGGAACGATCATGGTGGATGGTGGGGCACCCAAGAAAATAAGAGAATTCAGCAGAGCCATAGAGAAGATAGGCATAAAAGCTGATGATATTCAACTTATTATCATTACCCATGGGCATTGGGATCATATCGGTTCTGCCAAAGAGATCAAAGAGCTAACAGGTGCCAAAATCGCAATGCATCACCTCGAAAAAGAGTGGCTGGAGAAGTCTCTAAAGCCGATGCCTCCCGGAGTGACCAAATGGGGACATATGCTGAGCAAGATCATCACATTGTTCTTACCATTGATCAGCATTCCAGGAACGAGTGTCGATATCGTCATTGAAAACGAAGGACGGTCTTTGGAGGAATATGGGATTCCTGGCAAGATCATCCATACTCCTGGTCATTCTTCTGGATCTGTCAGCGTTCTATTAGAGACAGGAGAGGCTTTTGTGGGGGATATGGCCATGAACATGTTCCCCTTACGTTTCAGTCCAGGCCTGCCCATCTTTGCTGAAGACTTGGTAAAATTAAATGAGAGTTGGAAATCGCTGCTGGATCAAGGAGCCAAAATGATCTATCCATCCCATGGAGCGCCATTTTCTGCTGATATCATTCGCAGGGCGATTGGGTAACTTCTGAAAAGGTGTGAAAAAATTAGGAGATTCGGGCATGCGTAGATATCTTCAAAGTTTTAGAATCGCGACTTTTGACAGGCATGGCTCACAAGGTTCTGCAAGTAAACGAGAATGATTCAAGTTTTTCATCGTTAGCAGTTGGCTATAAAAAGGTACCGCTCTAAAACTTATTCAATATCCCCGCTCGCCCTCCCCGAAAATCAATTTTTTCACACGTTCTGAATTTTTTGGTTGGAATTTTTCTTGAGCTCATCTATTGATCCTTGTCCCCGAAGGCGGAAGCAAACGGGTTGTTTGTGAAAGTGCTTTTCTGTTTTTGCCTCTTCTCCCGTCTCCGCTCTTCCTTTTTTCTCTCCTCTGCCTTTGGGACTTCTTTGGGTTGGGGCTGGCTGCTTTTCATGGAGAGGGAAATCCGCCCTCTCTCGAGGTCCACCTCCATCACCGTCACCAAAACCCTTTGATGAACCTTCACGACCTCCGAAGGGTTCTTCACAAAACGGTTCGAAAGTTGGCTGATATGCACCAGTCCATCCTGATGGACACCAATGTCGACAAAGACACCAAAGGCGGTGATATTGGTCACGATTCCAGGAAGCTTCATCCCGGGTTTTACATCCTCTATCTTTTCAACGCCTTCTGTGAATCGAAAGGTTTCGAACTGCTCACGGGGATCGCGGCCGGGTTTGGAGAGTTCCGACAGGATATCATTCAACGTGGGAAGGCCGACCTGCTCCGAGACGTAGCGCTTCAGATCGATTTGCCCCCGGAGTTTTTCGTCGCGCATCAGATCCATCACCGAGCAGCCCAGATCCTTTGCCATGGCATCGACGACGAGATAGCTCTCCGGATGGACTGCACTTCGATCCAATGGGTTTTTTCCATCCCTGATGCGCAAAAACCCTGCTGATTGCTCAAAGGCTTTAGGTCCCAAGCGAGGGACCTGTTTTAGTTCCTCTCTAGATTGAAATGGGCCGTGCTCATTCCGGTACTCCACGATCCCCTTGGCAAGCTGGGACCCCAACCCTGAGACATAAGTAAGAAGCTGTTTGCTTGCCGTATTGACTTCCACCCCCACACCGTTCACGCAGCTCACCACCACATCATCGAGGCTGCCCTTCAACGCTCCCTGATCCACATCGTGCTGATATTGTCCAACACCGATCGATTTCGGATCGATCTTCACCAGCTCTGCCAGAGGGTCCATCAGTCTCCGGCCGATGGACGCGGATCCCCGCACGGTGACATCCTGATCGGGAAACTCCTCCCGTGCCACCTCGGATGCCGAATAGACCGATGCGCCGCTCTCGTTGACCATCACCACCTGAATGTTCTTTGAAAGATCGAGACCGCGGATGAAGGTCTCCGTCTCCCTTCCTGCGGTGCCGTTCCCGACGGCAATGGCCTCGATGCGGAACCGCTCACACATCTCAAGGATCTTCGAGCGGGCATCGGCTGCACCCTTTTCGGACTGTAACGGATAGATAGTCTCAGTATGCAACAGCTTCCCTTGGCGGTCGAGGCAGACCACTTTAGAGCCGGTCCGGAAACCGGGATCGATGGCAAGGACGTTCTTCTGGCCAAGGGGCGGAGCAAGAAGAAGTTGACGGAGATTCTCGGCAAAGACTCGTATCGCCTCCTCATCTGCTCGCTTTTTGGTTGCCTGACGAATCTCAGTCTCCATGGAAGAAGAGAGAAGTCTCTTGTAGCTATCGTGCACGGCCATCCTGACCTGCTGGGAGGCAGACCCTTCTCCCTTGACAAAAAGGCCTTCGAGGATCTCCAGGGCCTCTTCTTCGGGAGGTAAAACCCTCAGTGTGAGGAAGCCCTCCTTTTCCCCTCGCCTCATGGCAAGAATCCTGTGCGAGGGGGCTGTTTTCACGGGCTCTTCCCAGTCAAAGTAATCCTTGTACTTGATTCCTTCACCCTCCTTCTCCGAAATAACCTTTGACTTGAAAACAGCCTTTGATGAATAGAAATCACGCATCCTGGCGCGGGCCGTCTGGTCTTCATTGACCCACTCTGCAATGATGTCACGAGCGCCTGCGAGGGCGTCTTCCGCGGAATCAACCCCTTTTTCAGGATCGACAAAGGCAGCAGCCTCGGCCACTGGATCCATGTCCTCCTGTGCAAAAAGACGCTGGGCCAATGGTTCCAGCCCCTTTTCTTTGGCCACCGTTGCCCGGGTTCTACGTTTGGGGCGGTAGGGTAGATAGATATCTTCCAGAACGACCATGGTCTCCGCCGAAAGGATTTTCTCCTTTAACTCCTCTGTGAGCTGTCCCCGCTCCTCTAACGATTTGAGGATGGCCTCACGGCGCTTGTCCAGTTCCATGAGCTGATTGAGCCGGTCGCGAACGGCTGTGATGGCAATCTCATCCAGAGAACCCGTGACTTCCTTTCGGTATCGGGCAATAAAGGGAACCGTGGCCCCTTCATTCAAAAGGTCTGCCGTGGCCTGGACCTGTATTGGGGTGAGACTCAATTCTTGCGCAATCTTCGGAATATGTGCTTCGCTCATAACCTCCCTCAAGAAATGTTTTACTCACTAAACAATTGAAAAATGTCCCAAGATTTGCAGCTAGCAACAACTTGGCCGGTTATCGCACGTTGGACCTTCGGATGAACTGCATGAGCTTTCCTCCGGATCGATCGTGCAACAGCCGGAGGAGCTTTTTCGCTTCAGTTTAGAGTTGATCACCGCCGCCGCGCAGCCCACCCCCGGCCGAACGCTAAGAGCCTCTACGGGGCAATTCCGGGAACAGGCGCCACATTCCATACACGCATCTCGGTTCGCAATCTCGATATTACCATTCGTCAGACTCAGGACGCCATGGGGACAGACAAGTAGACACGTACCGCAACCCACACATTTCTCCCTCTCAAGT
>SMTZ1_10004127_pt1 | contig 15624 bp, 14 predicted proteins | sample DeeMarSWOR136_30_FD_25667 | JGI IMG/M metagenome (IMG submission 25667)
CGTCGGCTTTCAGCCTCCTCGCAATGACTGACTGTGTGCTTTAATTCTGCAGGCGAGGAATCTCGCTCCTCGCAATGACATGCAAACTATTTTAGGCCCTGAGTAATAATTTGTCTTTCAATGTCCTGAGAAAGTTATGAATTAAGCAATAGTGGTATCATGACCTTTCAGAAGACTATTGCTGCTCCTTTTGAGAGCTTAGTTTGTCCAGTTTAAAACGTGCAATGGGTAAAAATAGGCAAGACCACACACGATGTGGAGAAAAAGTTGCTCAAGCCAGGTTTTGTTATAGAGTTTTCTACCTATAAAACCCTGTCCAGCTATAAGAAGCCACAGGATTTATAATTGATGAGGTGAAAGAGGGAATAGGCAAAAGATATAGTAATGCCTATAATAAGAAAAATAAGTTGAGGCTTTTTGAAAAAGCGGTGGTGTTTTTCAGGTAGGCTTTTGCTTTAAGATAGATTTTATAGTAGTAAATATTTCACTATTCCAATATTCGGGACACTTTATTTCAAGGAAGGCAGCTAAAATCGGTTTGATTGGTCATTTTGAATTGTGAAAAGTTATACCCATTAGCTTCTAGCCTCTCAACTATCCCTTGGAGAACCTCCTCTGGAAGCTTCGGAGTACGACTTAAAATCCATCCCAGATTGCGGCTTGGATGTCCAATCACAGCGTATTGATATTCAGGATCAAGATCAATAATCCAATAGTGACCAGCAAATAGCCAAAAACCAAAAAGAGAGAAGAAGCTCACCTTTAATTTTGCCGGGGTTTTCGTATCCACGACCCAAGCGCGCCCTTTGGCTTCCTTAACTTTTCCATCTCTGGTACAGCACCTGTTCACAACACTGACTACTCCCTCTTTAACCAAAGTGTATTCTGCTGTTGTTCCACCAGCACAATCTTTCTGAAACCAGACCGGGATGAGTGCAATTTCATACCATCGACCAATGTAGCGATTGAGATCAACATTTTCTACGACATTGGGTGCAGGTAGTGTGGTGTTTGACTCAGCTGACGCAACATAAGATATCATCATTCCAAGTACCAACAATATAACAAGGAAAGGTAAAAGTATTATAATAGGTGATACATTGAATGTAGTATACATCGTTAATACCCCCTTGAATGGTATATAGTTATAGTTTTAGGATGGTCCATTATAATGTAATTTTTATACCACAAAACAATATAAATGAGGAATAAAAAGCAAAGAATTCTGACGAAACTATTTATAGCAGCATTAACAATTATTACTCTTAATTTTTATTACATTAGATAGTAGTATGTTACACTTTTTGATTGCAAAGTAGACATACGATATATAGACATATTATCGCTATCCGTAATGGGAATTTCAGCAACGCTTATATCTTCATCGGGCACAACATGACGACACACCATGCGGGCGAAAGAGATCCCACACCTCACAGATAGCCAATGAGAGCAGCACTCAGAGCAAGCTAGGGATTCATACATCCTCCCGATTGATAAGCATAATATTTTTGTGGTTATCGGCAAGAACTGGCACAATGTTGCTTACGAAGTACTATGTAAAGATGAAAGTGATAAAGGACGACGAATCACCACTCACAAAGCCGAACATGTAAAATTAACAGATAAAAGATGCATTGAAATCCGTGGAACGTTACTCTCCTGGCTGAGGAGTAAGTTCCACTCTATCTGCGTCAAAACCTTTCTTTACCACCCGATAGAGAATGTCTTCATAGACAGAATCTTCCATGGTAGGGTTTCTGCTTAAAATGTAGAGTACAAACCTTGTATCATTAGTTACCACCGCATATTGATAGTCCTCATCCAGTTCGATAATCCAGTACGCAAATTCGATTCCTTCAATGTCGGGTCGGTTGAATGTGACTGCAAGTTTTGCATTGGTTTCAGGGTCAACTACCCGGGCAACTCCTTCTATCGAGGTGGGGGTGCCGTCTAAGCCACCAACCAAGCCGCTATTTACTACTTTTACTGTGCCATCCTCATTAAGCGTGTATTCAGCGGTAACCGCTACCGCATCTTCATCGAAAGGAGTGTCATAACGTGCAATTTCGTACCATAATCCGGCGTAGCGCTCAAGATCCACATACTCTACTGTTTCAGGTGGCAACAATTGGGGACAGCCGATCATAGAAAGCGCTGAAATAGAAATGAAAATCATTATCCTTTGATACTTTCGGGAGTTGAAAATAGTATGCATATGGATTCCTCCTTCTATTAAAGGTTTTGCTATTGGTAAGAACTTTTTTTAGTTACCTACCCTAGGTGAATTCAATGTAAACAATAATATTTACCCTTGGATTATGCAATGGTATAAACATAGTATTTTGCCATAAGAAATAGAGTATTTTTAAATTGGGATACTTTTATTAGAAAATGAGGGGATGGTGTGATCTGTGTGGATAGTTGTTAGGATTTCTTTAATTAATTTTCCTGACTTTTCTAATTCCTCTAGATACAACCATTCTAATACATCTCACAAAATCCATCTCTTTAATTTAAAATAAAGGCATAGAAAAGAGAGGTAATATATACCCTACCCATCTAAGGATTCCAAGTAGCACAATCAATTGTAACACTCCATTTTTTAGGTATAACTTATTTAATTTATAATTTATTGGATTATTATCTAACATACAAACCGTAGTGTTAAATATTTCTGATTTCTGGACGGTGTCCTTGATGGTAGTAGTGTTAAATTTTAGAGTGCAAATGGTAGACACAATCTGAGGGTTTGATCCTGAGGTTTGGTCATCATACCATAGTGGAATTTGGGAATCAGAATAGTCTGTATGAAAATTTCCTGATGGGGAATGCCCCCTTGGGCGGGGGTCTGCTTTTAACTTCCCACAGACCTAAATGTTTTAATATTTTCTTGACTACTTCTGCCTGTTCTATAAAGGAGATAATCTTCATAGAGCCCTGGCACTTTGGGCAGGTTAAGGTGTCAACTTCATAAATCTTTTGTATCAATCGTGCCCAAGTCTTTCTCTGTTCAGGTGAAATACCATCCTCTTCAATGATGCATGGGATGATGTTATCCTTCAAGCCAGGTCATTGGAGGAATACGACGATGGATCAGAACACCCTTGAAACACTTTTTAAGGAGTTGGCCATTAAGATCCCACTACGTGTGAACTACCACCAGACCTCCATGAGATCATAGCCACCTTCCTTAAGAAAGAAAAAGAATATCGTAAACAATACAAGATAGAAAGACTCCTGAGACTCTCAGGCATAAAACAGGTAAAGACCCTCAACCAGTTTGATTGGCATTTTAACCCAAAATAGGTAAAGAAGATATCCTCTCCTTTCTCAACTCATCCTGGATAGAAGTGCCTTTAATCTCGTCCTCATTGGTGATGCGGGTCTGGATAAATCCCATATCGCCTCTGCCCTCTGCTATGAAGCTATCCTCTGGGGCTTCCCCACCACATTTATAGCAGCCTTCGATCTTACCTCCAAGATCCATAGGGCACTGAATCCCACAACCAAGATCGACTACTATGCTAAAATGAGGGTACTCTGTATCGATGAACTTGGCTATACCTACCATAAAAAGGAGGATACCGACCTCATCTTCCAGATTATCTCTAAAAGATCTGAGATACTGCCCACTATCGTTACCACCAACCTTCCTCCAAAAGAGTGGGGCGCTATCTTTAGTGGTGCTGCTGCCTCTGCTATCCTTGACAGACTAAGCTTTAACGAAAGGTTTATTACCTTTGAAGGGAGGTCCTATAGATTACTTAAAAAGCATAAACAAAAGTAAACCCCCACACTGATATAATTGGTGCAAGGGTCAAGATAATCACTAAATATCCACTATACTCCCTGGCCGGGCAGGCAGTGAGTGAAGGGTAATGGGGAAGGTCTGTACTTATACATTTCTTCCTGTCCTTAAATTATTCTTTTTGGGGAAATTTAAATTATCCCCTACATTGGTTCTTGTAACCCAAATCAATGTTAATGGGTATCATAATTCTCAAGTCTTCTGTTAGATAAACATTGGAATGCCCCTTCATTCTGTTCCATATCCTATGCACAGTAAAGGTCAGACCAGGCTACCTCATTGAATTTTTTGCATAATCATCCTAAAAACCCCTGTTTTTTTATGCTTAGAAGGTGCTTTTTAAGTCTCAAAAGAGCACTTTAAAGTACTTGTTCCATCCTAAGTTAGTCCTTAAGCATTCTTTTTTACCTCCAAAAAGGGCAGTTTAAGATCAAAAGATGCCCTATTTTTAAAGCTTTTTTATGTAATATCAATTAGTTAGCTTTAGTCCGACCCGCGATGCCAATAGGTTCGAAGGCTCGAAAGGTTAATTTTTTGTTTTCAAGGACTTAATAGCCTTAGAATAGAGTGAAACAGGGATTGTGGTATCTACCTCACATTAGATGTTCTTACTGTAGATAACCGAGCGATTTAAGAATTCTCTTTTTTTCTTCTGGTATGTTTCCTTGTGATATTGTATGGCAGGCTTTATAAAAAGCTGATAATGCATCATCCATTTCATTAAGAATACCATTCACTTTCTTTATTTCTTTATTTAATACTAGACCAGCTTCTTTTATATCATACAGGAGCGGATCCATGGGATAGATGGGCCCGCCAGATATTGGGTTGATAAAAGCTTTTTTAAAACCTGGTTTGTCTTTCGTGTAATAGTAGTCATCTGAAATCAAGGCATAATGAAATTGAGTTTCTGAGAATAAAATTCTTTTTTGTTTCTTATACCCTATAAATTCTGGAAGACAAACTCCTTCTATGTTTTCGGGAAGCTCGTACTCGACAATGAAAAGGATGCTTGAAAAAATGTCAAGCGTGGATACAGGTTTATGTACAATCTTTTCTTTTACTCTTTGATCAGGCAGTTTCACGATGAGGGGTACTTTTGTTTGGTCCGGAGTTGACTTATGCCCATGAGCAAAGTAATAGTTGTTTTCTCCAAACGCTTCACCATGATCGGCTGTCAGAAAAATAATGCTTTTCCGGTAAAGTTGCTTTTCCTTTAAGAAATCTAAAAAATGGCCTATGGCGTTATCCATATATTTAATTTCAGAATCATACATGGCTAAGTAATAACCTACATCACGATGGTCAAAAAGCTTCTGATAATCAGGAATACCACCATAACCTCCGTTGTCTTTCAACAAGGGGAGAGTTAATTTCTCAAGTCCAGAATCTCCAGGAGTAAAACTTTTACGCCAATCCTTGGGTGGGAAATAAGGTCCATGAGGATCTTGATAGTGAAGCCACAAAAAACGTCTGCCAGAGGTTGATTGGAGCCACTGGATTGCTGCATCTGTGAGTGGATCAGCTATGCGTTCAGGAGCGTGGCGATTTAACTCGAATTGTGGAAGTTCATCATTATATATATCAAAGCCTTGCCCAAGGTTACGCTCTCTTGTAATCACAGGGTTCCCTATAAATGCTGCACATGTATAATCTTTTTTAGACAAGAGTTCTGCAATCGTTGTTTCTGAGTCGCTAAGTTTTGTTAAAAAATACTCTGTGACGCCATGTTGAGAAGGATATCGTGAGGTCAATATTGATGCAATTGAAGGAGCAGTTGCAGAAGCTGTAGCAAAACTATTCCGATAAATTATTCCATCTTTAGCAAATTTGTCTATATTAGGAGATGTATTTAGTACATAATCATAACAAGAAAGATGATCAGGGCGAAGTGTTTCAATAGTTATAAGAACAATGGTATCTGGCCAGTCGTTAAATATCCTATTACAGCCCGTCTCAATGAATAAGATTAATGCAGTAAAAAAAAGAAAAAAGATTGATTTTCCAAGGTACTTCATTTACGATTTTGAACTAGATACTTACTTACTAATGTTTGGAAAAATTAATCAATTATTATAGTTATAACAATAATAGAACTTAATTTATAATTCAAGGACAAAATTGTCAGAGCAACCAAATTGAAATCGTTCGGATAAGCATACTGTATTTAAATTTATTGATAAGAACTCGCTTTTTTATAGGATAAGTATAAGAGAGTTACTCTTGTGTGTCAATAATAATATCCCGAATTGGCACAACATATGGCGTTATATGCAATGAATGAAGAGATGAAATTTTCTTTACACTATTGCAACAATCAGAGGTCGTGCTCGGAGTGATTTTACTTTAACATAGATTCGGTAATATCAAATAGTTGGGGTTCTATTTTTATGGGGTTTATAGCAGAGTGTTAAAGTTTTTAGGTATGAATTGAAACCACAAGATTTAGCGTATTTAGCATAAAAGGAAAGCAGAACTACTTTATGAACTTAGTAATAGGCAATTATAGTACAGAATACAATTTCACCTGTACATCCTTTTATCTATCTGTACAAATTGTAGTTTCGGGATAATGAGAAAAAATATCTATTTCTTTATTGGAAAGCAAAGGAACTTTCTTGAAGAAAGTTCTGACAAGGTTGTTGTTAATTTCGTATGTATAGTCAATAAATCTATTTGAGATATCTCCTGAGAGATTATTGTGAATATCTAAAACCTTCACTGGTAATGAACAAAAAAAATCAAAAGCACTTAAATTAAAATGACGAATTTTCTGATTCGATAATGTACGAAAATAGACGTGAAGATTTTTTATGTCGTAAACAATGCTCCACTCTGTTGCAATTGGTCCTGCTGCAATTCGTACTCCATTGACTTCCTCGATTTCGCCAAGTTCAACTGCTTTCAATACATCAAAAGCGTAAATAACTGCTGAAGTTTTCTGGTCATACTTCTTCAACATGTACGCTACGCGGACAAACCTTTCCAATGGACTTTCAGCTTGAGGAATCGATAAGTTTCCACCCCATCCAATATGCTTATATAAAAATGCAGTAGATTCTGAATATGGATTACTGCCTGTAAGTGCTATAGTTGGCATGTTTTTATTAGTATAGTAGACCATTACGCCATCTAGAAACTCTATGACAGCACAATTTCCTTCCTTGTCAATGACAAGATAATGAAACCCAAGATCATCTTTAAAGGATGGTATCCTTAATTGCAAATCGCTTTGAATTACCTCTTTAACCAGGCTGAAATTATCTAGTTGATACTGTATCCACTGCCATAGTGTGATTGTAGAACGCTTATCGGGCGTAGAATATTTAGTTTGTTGAAGCCCCGTTGCACTAACAACCAAACCTGCTTCATTCATGCCGCTAAAAGGAAATTCACGTCCCCACTGATTAAATGTTACACTACCATACCGTGATGTCCATCTGATAGGTGTAAACGTTTTTTGTGAGTCTGTCATTGCGATCTTTGATACACCTCGTTTATTGACAAAAACTAAGCATTCTCTTGTGATAAAATCAGTATTCTTCCCAACTAACAACTGTACACCATTATCAAGGCAGAAAGTTGTACACGGTTGAATACCCTGTGGTATCAAAGATGTGCACACAATACATAAGATTAAGAATAAAGTACGATTTTCCATGCTAGTCCTTTATGAGATCAAATTAACATAATTGGGTTAATATTCCATTGTTAAATAAAGACTCTAATTGCATTTTATTTCTCCTTCACAGCGGGAACTATATGACCTAATAAAATTTTGAATGCAGTGGAAAAATAGTCCTCGAAATTTTGTGCTGTCATAACGACAACCATATTAAGATGCGGTATTACAAAAATATACTGCCCCCATATTCCACCAGCATAGAACATATTGAAGGTGGGTAACGGTAAAGTTCTCCACCATTGGTATCCATAATCTGCCCAATGTGCACCTGTATTTGGATCTTCAACATCTATGTGTTTAGCGGTAGATTCGTTCACCCACTCTTCCGAAATAACTTGTTCACCATCTAAAAGACCATTTTTTAAATAAAGATAACCAAACATCGCCATATTAGCAGGGTGTAAATATAGACCCTATCCCCCAATAGTTATTCCATTAGGGTCAGATTCCCATTCCCAATTAGTTATTCCAAGCGCATTAAAAAGATTCTCTTTAGCAAAGTCTTCTGCCGATTGTCCAGTTCTATTTTGTATTATTCCTGAGAGTAAGTGTGAACCGCCACTGTTATAATTCCACTTTGTTCCCGGATCATCACTAATTGGAACATCTAGCATATACTTAATCCAATCACTGCTCTCTCCCAGCTTGGTTAAATCATTTTCAGGATTTGGGTTACCTTCACTGTCAATGTATGGTGTGGTACTTTCATTCCACACAAACCCGGCTGACATGGTTAACACATTTTCGAGATTAATGGACTCTTTTCTTTCATCGAGATTTGCAATATCATCATACTCTGGGAAAAAGTTAAGTAGTTTCTCATCCACTCCACCAATCTTGCCTTGATCAATTGCAATTCCGATTAATGCAGAGGAGAAACTCTTTGTTACTGAAGAACAAAAATGGCGCATATGCCTAGTCCATCCCATGAAATATTCTTCCAGAGCTAAACTATCATTGTGGATAATTATTAAGCTTTGAATATTACCAAACTCACCTATTTCAATCAGATTCACTAATTCTGCTAGCACGTCTTCATCTAATACGTAAGGACAATCATCACATCCCGGAAGGTTGTCAATTGCATATTCTTTCTAGGGAGTTTCAGGAGTAAGATTCGTATCAGGAACGCATGCATTGATAAATAAGAAAAGTGTAAAAGAGGCAAAAATATTTAATAAGGATAAGATTTTTTCTTCATATTTTTATCTTTTCTGAAAATAAAGGAAACCAAAGCAAAATAACTAAAAGCTATAATGCTACTTATCCTTTCTTTAAATAATTTTTTTAAAGTTACTTGGTGTTAACTATACTTTTAGAATAGAGTGAAGCTATATTTAATTCCACTTCACTTATTGATCATGATATATACCTTATGCAAAGGAGATATTCACCAGGGGGAGGGGGGAGAAACAGGTATAGATCTTAATTTTCTTTCCGGTCTTTTCCCATCCTTGAAATATATAGATTCATCTACCGCACCACTCTTAAAGTACCATGTTGATATTCCGTCCAATTTTCCATTTTTGTAGTTTTTTCTGCTTTTTAATGCACCACTTTCATAATAAAATCTTGATTCACCTTCCAATTTCCCATCTTTGCAATTATATTCTGCCTTTAACTGGCCATTCTTATAGTATTCTTTGCACACACCTTCTTCTTTATCGCTTATACAATTACAAACTGACTTTTCATCTTCTTTTTGCACCCCAGTTGAGGCACAAGCAGTACATATTGAAATAATTAATATTGAACAAATTATTATTTTTGTTTTCATATTATTACTCCCCTTTAATGAAAGAGATTTTTTAGTTATTTGAAATACCTATAGAGTAATCACTGTGCCAAAAGGTTGAAGTCTATAACTGTTTGATATAATGCATCTTTTCGTTATATCAAATTTTTATTTATGCAAAGGATGTGGCTTATTGTTTATACCTTTGTGATAAAACTATCACAAATTAATTATACCACTGATGAGCCTACGGTTAAAGGATGATTTTATAATCTTGAATGATTATGAATAAACGAGGCTGTTTATTATGGTGTGAATTAAAATATTATACTCACGCCATATACACCTTACGATAATTGATTTGATTGAGCGTTTTTCTCGAATAAAAGGTTATAGTTCTTCTGATATTCGTATGCCTGTCCCATTCGGACAGACCCGTGAGTCGGTCTACGGTCGGCCCAGAAGCGACGCTGCATTCCGCCGGATCTCTGCGTGCCGTCGCCAGATTGCCTTGACCAGGTTCAAGGCGGAGTACTTGTGGCGGACACGGAGCTTTAGCGCGAAGAGATCAAGGCACACTTCTTTGGGATGACAAAAGGTTCTTCCTCGGCCCGTGAATAGCTTCACAGTCTCTGCCACTACAAGACACGCAGCCACACACACGACGAAATCCAAGGAGCCCTGGGTTTCCGGCACGCCGTCAAGTCGCTCCAACTCTTCTCGAGACAACTCCGCGACGTCGCTCGTTCTTGTGACTAGTCGCTTAGCCAGTCGATTCAAGAACTGCAACCTGAACGGCTCGTCCAGTCCTCTCTGGTGAGAATTCCGGTAGTCGTATATGTGGACCATCACACTGTATTTTTTGTACCCGTGTCCGTCGATGAGCGGGACCTCGTGCTCGCGCGCAACTCGGTGTAGGAGCAAGCTAGCACTGGTCGAGTCGGCCTCATTGAAGACAACGTCGGCTCCCTTAATGAAGCTCTGTGCGTTGTCGTTGTCCAGTCTCTCGTTCAAGACGCGCTCCACCTCAGCATAGGGGTTGATCTCCGTGACCCGCTCGGCGCATACGTCTGCCTTGTAGCGACCGATCGTATCCAGGGTTGCGTAAATCTGACGGTTCAGGTTCGAGAGTTCATACTTGTCCTTGTCGCAGAGCCTGAATCTCTTGACACCCAGTCGCGCCAGCAACTCCACGACGGTACCGCCAACACCCCCCAGGCCGGCGACGGCAACGGTCTTCGCGCTAATCTGTGCCAGTTCGTTCTCAGGGATGTACAGTCTCGTTCGCGACTGCATTCCGCTGATGAACTCTCCTTCGTTCTCGGTTATTTGCCGTTTCTGCATGTCAATGTGCCAGGTCGTATCCGTGGACTGATAAGACTGATAAAAACTTCCTTTTTGATGGGATAAGCATAGGAAAATTAAACTTGTGTGTCAAGACAAAAACCACAACAAGATGTATGACTATATCTTGTGCGTCATTTGAGAGAAAATTGAAAGGAGGGTGATCAGAAAGAGAATAACGAAAAATTTAAGACCGATAAGGTGATTTTATTTAAAGCCCGTTAGAAAGCATTAACTAGGCTTTAGACTCCAACTGAACTTACTTCTTTTTTCAACCCGCCATAAATAGAAAAGCTTTTTTCTAACGGGGTAAACGTCTCCTCTCAGCTCTGAATTCATTTTCTAAATATAAGCTTAAAAAGGATAATCAGGGTCGGATTGGCCGAGCTCAGCCAGGCTGGATGGTGATAGCAGCCCTCGACACTGCATCTTACATATTATCCCGGTCAACCACGGCCAGCGGTAACGCTTACGGCATCAGTTGCCACACTCATGATTTAGGTACAAAGTAAGATATATATAGCACATGATGTAATGACATTTCTACCCGGGTTATCTGTCTGATAAAACTATTCTTTATACCCATAGTAATATTACTTGCCTGATAGTAAGCGTAGTGTATAATGTCCGACAGGTAACTAACAATAAGTAAATATTCTGCTGCCTGTCTAAGGCAGGGATGCGAGAGAAAATGCCCAGTCTAAAAGCTTTTTTTACTAATATGTCAGTCCCCATGCCTCTTCATAGGAAGCTATACCTAGTTTTCCGCAACACTCTTATTAAAGTGCTAAAAAGACAGAGCTGCTGCGGTCACCCAGGGGAGCCTGGTTGTTGAGAGGAATCGAAATGACTCCCAGTTCGGGAGGATTACAGCGGGCACCAACAATGGCAGTGGAAGAAACTGGCGAGGAGTACAGGTGCACCATTTATCACTTTTTGTGGATGGATTTTTTTACTTTAAAGCGTTCCCAAAAAATGATCGTCATTGTTGTCATGCTAAAACCAAACATAAAATCTTCGAGGGGAATACTGCCTACTCTTATATTCAAGAAAAACTGAGGATTATATATAACGATAGGTTGTGAAGTGAGATATCCATTAACTAATAATTTAAAAAATACAATTACTAAAAGAAATAGGTAGTACTCTACTCTTTTTAAAATACCAATACCACTTTTCTTATCTACTAATAAGGTGAGAAAAACTGAAATAATTGCCAATATGGTGTACTCTTTCATTTTAATTTTCCCTTGATATGGATGAGAGCTTCCCAAGTAAAAATGCAGCAGAAAGGTATAATAACGAAGAATAGTACTTCCTCAATAGGAAGGTTAATAATTATAAAACTCCAGACGCCTGAAGGATTAAAATACCAATGACCGCGAAAAGTTGCAAAAATATCCCAGGTGCCAAATATAACGACAATAAGAGTGATACTGTAAAAAAGTGCTTTTATATTGCGGTAGAACTTTAGGGGTGGATAGAAGCTTAACACAAAAGGGATTATAACTGATAAAATGAGAACAAGCATATACTTTGACATAAAAATTATTCTATTCTAGATTTTGTTATTTTGCAAATAAGATTTTTAGCTTGCATTGTACCTAGTTAAATGCAAAATAAAATAATGAGACAGTCAAAAAGAAACAGCTCCACTCAGGAGGGCTTTAAAGAGGCCAAAGTACTAACAAAAAAACATGCAAAAACCTTCTATTTCGCTTCCCGATTCTTACCTAAGGATAAACAAAACGCTGCTTATGCCATCTATGCAGTATGTAGACTCACCGACGATATAGTAGATAATAATGAAATCTTTTCAGGTTCTATACACCTAAGTGCTATTAGAGAGAGCATTGAATCTGTCTATAATAAAACAAAGTTAACAGACAACATACTATTGGCTTTTAGAGAGACGGTAAATAAATATAAAATTCCAAAAAAATATTTTGATGAACTCATAGAAGGTATGTATATGGACTTGAATAAAAATAGGTATGAAAGCTTTGATGAATTATGCATTTACTGTGAAAGAGTAGCAGGAATGATAGGTCTTATCATGTTAAAAGTATTAGGATCTCACAATCAAGAAGCTGAGAAATATGCAGTAGATTTAGGGATTGCCATGCAGTGTACCAATATCTTAAGAGACGTAAAAGAAGATTTTGAACGAGGAAGAGTTTATTTGCCAAAGGATGAGATGGAGCGCTTTAATGTGTCGGAAAACCATATAGCTGAGGAAAAGATAGATAGGAATTTTATTGGTTTATTAAAATTTCAAATAGAGAGGGCAAGAGAATATTATGAAAATTCAACAAAGGGACTCAAAATGATTAACAATGTAGTGTCACGTGTTGTTGTATGTATGATGAAAGATTTGTACGCTGGTATATTGAATGCTATCGAGGAGATAGGATATAATGTATTCTCTCGGCGTGCACATGTGAATACTGTAGGTAAATTAGTTATTGCGTTAAAGGTATTAATGAAAAGGGAATATTTATGAAGCTTAATCTTGCACTATATGCGGGATCTTGTTTTGGAGTGGGGAGAACGATCACAATCGCTTCTAAAACTTCAAAGTGAGGTGCAAGGATGGACATGCTCAGTAATAGTGTGCACAATTACTTCTTTTCTATCTGGTAATTAAATCAGCAACTATTCGTGAACTTGCAATAACTGGAGGCAACCCACCACCAGGTTGTGTGCTCGCGCCAACAAAGTAAAGATTTTTTATCTTGGAATCGAAATTAGGGGGTCTAAAAAATGCACTTTGTAAAAATGAGTGAGCCAATCCAAATGCCGCACCATATTTTATATTATAACGATCGATAAAATCCTGCGGATAAAATCTGTGTTCTACCTCAATTAAATCCTCTAAGTTTATGTCTAAGGTTCTATTGATTTTATCAAATACTACCTTTCTTAACCTCTCCTCATGTTCAGTGAAATTTTCTTTAAAATTCTCCAGATTTGCCACTGGAACAAGGATATACACTATATCTTTTCCCTCTGGAGCCAAGGAAGTATCAGTTACGGTGGGTACGTGCAGGTAAAAGGATGGATCAAGAGGCACACGTTTATCTTTGAATATCTGCCGAAGATATTTCCTCAAATCATCAGTAAAAAATACATTGTGATACTCAAGTCCATCTATCTTTTGTTTTAATCCTAAATATATAAGATATGCCGAACAAGAGTACTTAAATTTAGGTAGATGTCTTCCTAAGAGATCACTTTGCGTATAGGCGTAGTCGGCATTGACCACTACCTTATCAGCTTCAACTATTCCATCGTACATTTCTAAAATAAGTGAACCTTCACGGTGTTTTATCTTTTTTATCTCTGAAGCATAATTGAATTGAGCACCAAATTTCTGGGCCATCTTCTCTAGCGCTTTTGAAACCTGATATATTCCACCTATAGGATAATAAATCTTTTGAACATAGTCGGCGTAGGTAATAATACTGTAAAATCCAGGAGCTTCAAAGGGTGAAACTCCTATAAACATAGCTTGAAAGGTTAGTGCGTAGCACAGTTTATCTGTCTTGAAGAATTTTTTTGCTACCTGCCAGTAAGACCTGTGAGCCTTAAGTGTAGGAAGCAAGCTCCAGTAAAGTGGATTCACTAAACTTCTTTTTGTAAAACAACTATAAAGAAGAGGTCGTACTGCTTTATAAATCTTGGATGTTTCTTCTGTGAATGCATCAAAAGACTGGGCACTTCCTTTCTCAAATTTTTCAAACTCTTGTTTTGTGTGCTCACTATCCCTAGATATAGTGAGGGTGGTTCCGTCGGGGTAGAAGATCCTATAACTCGTATCTAACACTTTTAAATTAAGGTAATTTTGTAAATCTTCTCCGCAATAGGAAAAAACTTCATCAAATAAATCCGGCATTAATATGAAAGAGGGACCTGTATCAAACTTAAAACCTCTATCCTCAATGATATGTGCACGTCCACCGCACTCCGGGAGCTTTTCAAAAACATTAACCTGGTATCCACGGTGTGCAAGCCGTGCAGCGGTTGCCAATCCGCCTACGCCAGAGATTTCTGTGTAAGGCTATTTAGATAGGGAAAAGTTGTTTGATCTTCTTTTGAAAAAAAATGGTATTTCTATAGTTAGTGATATTTTTCTATAGCAGAAAGTAAATTATGTCAAGGAAAGAAATATTGAAATCGGTAGATTAGGTGAGTTCGAGGATCGTCTTTCAAAAAGTTCCTTGTATTCTCCATAACCCTCTTTTTCTAGATTCTCTTTTGTGATAAAACGAAGGGCGGCAGGGTTGATGCAATAGCGCAGTCCAGTCGGCTTAGGTCCATCAGGAAATACATGTCCTAGATGAGAATCAGCATACTTGTTTTTACTTCCGTTCTTTTCATGGATACGCTTCTGTCTTATTTTTCAATAATGTTTTCAGACTCAAGTATCTCCTCATGCATTAATATGCATCTTTCCATTCAATTCCCAACGCTCAAAGGTTGTCTGGAAGATTTGTCAGCTTCCGCATGATAAGAGAACTGGGTATCTTTAATTGGAATAACCATGGTTTCATCGGACAGAATTAATTTTTAAAAAATGATTGATGAATAGGCCTCGGGGTTTCAGAGATACTTGGGGAAGACAGCTGTTCTCCAACATTCTATACTTATTGAGACACATCCGTAGTTTTGGCTTAAACGTGATAAAAGTCAATTCGTTTTAAAGAATCAGTGGGAATACATAGAGCAATTTCTATAAAAAGTACGTGCGTCTGCATCTTGTTGAGCATGAAAAACTGCTAAGTACTCATTCATTATGGCAGAGGCCACATGTGTCCAGCTAAATTTCAGTACTGAAGCACGTACTTCCTGAGGTGATATCTTCTTCTCACGCTGCCTTGTGATAAACGTTTCAATAGCCCTCGCAAGTGAACGTGGAGAAGAATCAATGAGCACCTGACCTGTCTCACCTTCTTGGATTATGCTTTCCATTGCGCCCACTGGTGTTGAGATCACCGGTGTTCCACAAGCCAGTGATTCCAGTCCCACCAGCCCAAAGCTTTCATAGTA